>Ga0209467_1003110_pt1 | contig 11141 bp, 6 predicted proteins | sample Higcelwee11metaG_FD_187175 | JGI IMG/M metagenome (GOLD analysis project Ga0209467, IMG submission 187175) | Freshwater pond sediment microbial communities from the University of Edinburgh, under environmental carbon perturbations - High... | ecosystem: Environmental > Aquatic > Freshwater > Pond...
CAGCCATTGCGGCGTGAAGTAATAACTGTAGAAAAGCCTGCCCAGGCAAGAACAAGGATGAGGATCAGGGAGCTTGCCAGAGAGACCCTGTTGCCGGTTTTATAAGACTGAGGTTCAAATTTAAATATTAGCGTATGCTTCCCGGCTGGCACGACCATTCCGCGAAGTACATAATCAGTGCGGAAATGTTCTGCCGGAATGCCGTCGACAAAAGCCTTCCATCCGTGCGGATAATAGATTTCCGAGAAGACGGCAATACGGTCAGCAGCCAGGCTGGACTCATATGTCAGCAGATTAGGCTTGTATGATGTTAAATATATGGTATCAGAAGAAGCCGCCGGGGATTCGGTAACTGAGACAATACCGGCAAACCTCCTGTCAAACACTGCAATCCTGGCGGGATCTACTGTTTTTACTGCCTCAAGCTCAGCGTCAGCATTTTCAACTGTCAGGGCTTTCTCTACCAGCCAGACGTTGCCCAAAGCATGTACGTTTGAAAGGGGAGCAGCATCAGGTGAAAGGATTATGTATTTGGTATTGAGCATATTAAGCGCATTTGACTGTGCAAGTATCCTGTCAGCTTCATCAACTGAAGTGGCATTCTGAAGCACGGTGATAAGAGAGTTGATCTCTTCTGAAAGCCTTGTTTCAATAAGTTCCTGGTATCTCTTCAGCTTGGCTCCTGAATAACCGCCCACCGAGTTATGGTAATAAGAAGTGGAGGCATCGTTAAAAGTCGAAACCGTCAGGTTAAGCACCCTGAATTCACTTTTATCCTGTAGGATGGTCTTGTCAGCAGTCGTCGGAGCCAGGGCATTATCGGAGATACGCTTACTTTCAAAATTAGATCCATTGAGATACCTGGTATCGACCGGGATCTGATCAACCAGGAAGAGAAGGGCAAGAATTATTATCAATTGTATTGTCTTGAGCCTCCCTTTCATGTAAAACCACACAGTTGATGCTGCCGCAGCAATAAGTAAGGCAGCGCGTATTGCATCGGTACGAAGCATCATTTTCCTGTCGGCAATCATTGCATCTTTAAGCCAGCTGTATGAGTCGGGTATTGACACCTCGTCAGGTCTGAGGAATGAGCCGGCCAGGCCGGGGAAGAGGAAAAACAGGAATGAGAGGCCTCCAGTTATACCGGCAGCAAGGCTCAGGGCTTTTACAGCTTTTTTAAGCTGGACTTTTCCTTCGGTAATCTCTTTAAGGGCCAGTACTGCAAGCAGCGGCACACATACCCCTGCAATTACCAGGATCATCGTTACCGCCCTGAACCTGTCATAACCCGGGAAAAAATCAATGAAAAGCGATGTCAGGGGCATGAAATTCTTCCCCCAGGAAAGAAACACTGAAAGCAAAACGGCGGTAAGTATCCACCACTTTTCCCTTCCTTCGATAATAATAAGGCCGAAAATAAACAGGAACAGAATTATTGCACCGAAATAGACAGGTCCGCTCGTTGATGGCTGTTTTCCCCAATACCTGTAAAGTTGTGTCGACGCCTGTGCCATGTTGTTTTTTCGAAGGGCCCTGATGGTTTCAGTATCCTTGTCAAAGGAGGCTGAGGCTCCACCCTTGAAATCAGGGATCAGAAGGGTCATTGTCTCCCCGATGCCATAGCTCCACTGAGTGATGTATTCCTTATCGAGACCCATTTCCTCTTTATCACTCGCCTTGGTAAGATCGCTTTTACCCCTTGTAGATTCCTGCGCATACTCCCACGTTGTGTAGAGTGTTCCGAAATTGACACCGACAGCTATTACGGCTGCAGCGAAAAGCATTGCAAGAGACTTGAGAAACGGGCCGTAACTCTTTGATTTTATGGTGTCAATAAGTTCATAGATTCCGAATACAAGGAGAATAATAAAGGTGTAATATGTTATCTGGATATGGTTGGCCATTATCTGAAGAGAGAGGAACAGTGCAAAAAGTGCTGAACCCCTGAGGGAATTGGTTCTGAATGCATAGACGACACTTCCGATAACCGGGGCCATATATGCCATTCCGTAAGCCTTTGTATTATGACCAGCAGAAAGACTCGCAAAGAGAAAAGACCCAAATCCGTATGCGAGGGCCCCGGCTAGGGCAAGCCAGGGTTTAACCTTAAAGAGAAGTAAAAGGATATAGAAACCGACGAAGGCGAGAAAAAGTGCCGCAACAGGGGTTTTGAATATCTTCAACAGGTTATCGATGTGCTTGATCAGGTTGCCCGGAAACCTGGCCGAAATGAGAAAGGCAGGCATCCCGCCGAACATTGAATTGGTCCACAACGGCTCCTTCCCGGTTTCATTACGGTAATCCTGGATTTCCTTTGAAGATCCTACAAAGACCTTTGTATCGTGCGCATTAAGCTTTTTACCTTCAAGTACTGGAAAGAAATAGGCAAAAGACATTATTATGAATATCAGAATTATCCCGGCATGGAGGAGCCAGGGTCTGTCTGTGAAATTTGGCTTCATTTATTCAAATATTTAATTTCAAAAATAGGTGTAATATTTTATTTCCTTATCATCAGGCCAGTTGTCGATCTTTCCGCTTACCGTATCATCAGTTCAGGTGTCCAGGTCACCGCTCACCGACCGTATATTGCTTCTAAGGTTTCTGAGCCTTGACCATTTCTTAACGAATCCTTTAAAGGCTTCAATTTCAGACGTTTCATAAAAATGAAGCGGAAGGTAAGCCAGTGGATAAGCTGTCAGCAGCAGAAGTTTAATGCCTATCCTGGGCAGAAGGTCAAGGTCTCTCAATAAAAATCCGCTGAAGGCGAAGGCAGTTCCTATTATGATGATTAACAAAAGTTTACGGGTCTCATAATTAAGGGGGTAATGTTTCTGGGAGATCTTGTATACCATCAGCCAGAAGATGACCTGTGCCGTGAATGAAGCCAGGGCTGCGCCGAAGGTGTTTAGCATTGGAATAAGCAGCGCATTCAGACCTACACCGGCAGCACTGGCAATGGCGACAATCAGCCCCATGGCGCCCGTTTTTTTGGAGATAACAAGGCCATACACATTCAGGTCTTTGAGGTTAACGAAGAAAACAGACAGGGTAAGTACTGGGATCAGAAAGAAAGCTTTGTCGTAGAATGCTGAAGATGAGACCAATGAGACTACTTCCTGTGAAAAAAGCGAAAGCCCTACGATTCCAAACATCAGTACAAAAGAGGAATAAAGCCAGATCTTCGTATAAAACCGTTCATGACCGGGCAAATCCATTTTCTTTATAATCAGTGGGCCCACAGCAAGCTTGATGGAATCAGCAACCACCAGTTTAAGGGTACTGGCAATTTTAAATGCAAGTGTATAGACAGCTACTGATTCCAAGGCGCTGAGAAAGTTCAGGGAGTACCTGTCGATTACATTCAGGATGACAGTAAACAGTGCTGCCCATAACAGTGGAGCACCGTATGCAATCATCCCCCTTAAGGCTTTCAAATCGAGATGCACCTGGCTGTTTCTGATAATGTATGGCAACAGGACAAGAAGATAGAGTCCGTTACCTATTATCTGTGCAGTATAGATCCCTGCGATCCCCATTTTTTTGCCGACAACAAGAAAAAGGGTTATTCCAAGGACAACAATTAGTTTGATTGTGTTTGTAACAGTGTAGGCCGAAGCCCTTGACTGAAGTCTGAGCAGGGAGCTGACAAGTGTATTAAGGCTCTGCAGACCGGTGCTTACAGTCAGCAGGATGATCTCATCATAAAACCTTTCGTCACTGAATATGAGAACAGATATCTGTTTTGCAAGGAGGATGAAGAAGAGGCAGAAGAGAAGGCTAATGGCTGTCTGTGCTGCCATTGATGTAAAGAATACCGACTTTTGTTTATCCGAATAGTCTTTGTCCCAGTACCATCTGAAAAGGCTCTGGGGCAGCGAAAGGCCCAGTACCACTGCAAGAACCTGCGCAGTTATCTCGAGAATTCCCAGGGCACCGAATTCGGCGACTGAAAAGTAGGCCGTATTTGTATAGAAGGGTATAAGAATGAAACCTACCAGCTTAATGGCGATGTTACCCATTCCATAGATCAGGGTATCTTTAACTGATGATTTTATACTTCCTGATGCCATTTCAGGTGCTTATTTTATTCTCGACAACGCTTAGTGAACTGTACATCTGAATGAGGCTGACGGCACTGTTTTCCCAGTTGTAATGCTCCCAGACAGCTTTCCGGCCGTTTTCGCCCATAATTCTGAGATTTTCTCTGTCAAGATACAATTCCCCCAACTTCAGTGCAAGATTTTCCGGAGAATCATAAATATAGGTAACACCTGAACCTGTTTCGTCAATCACCCTTTTTATACTGATACAGTCACTTGCCAGCACCGGTATTCCTGCTGCCATATACTCGAAAAGTTTGTTGGGCGATGAGTTGTCAGACTGAACAGACCTGACGTGCGGCAATACCGCAAGGTCAGAGCTGCTTATCAGGTTTTCCGCCTCCTTCTTTGCAATCTTGCCTTTGAATGACACATGTTCATCAATTCCAAGGCTGACAGTCAGGGCCTTCAGCTCAGGCAGAAACCTTCCGTCACCTGCAATTGTGAAATGCCACTTCAGACCTTTTTCCATCAGCGCCAATCCCCTGATCACATACTGAAGGCCCCTGTGCTGAGTAACTCCGCCTACATATACAAGGTTAAAAACATCAGATTCCCCCGGGGTGCTGTATGTCAGGGATGAAAGAAGCGGGGTATTTTCAAGTATTATTATCCTGGCATCCGGAGCCCCGTTCTGCACCAGCCTGTCCTTCATTTCAGCCACCACGGTAATGACATGGTCAGCCTGCCTTACGGATTCCTTTTCATATTTTCTCCACTGGGCTGTTGAGGATAAAAGTCTGCCGGCGAGAGACTTTGTATGCTGGGAAACCTCGAGAAAGTCAGGCCAGTTTTCATGGAGATCCAGAACAAATGTGGCGCCGTACTTCTCCTTTAACCGGTTCCCCACCCTGGCAAGCGGCAGATCGTGGATATGCACAACATCGGACTTATTATCTTTCAGGATATCACGTACATAGGAAAACCAGAAGTTAAAGTAAAGAGGGAACTTAAGGGCACCAACACTTGCCTTCCGGATAAATGAAGGCATTTTCTTCCTGAAAAGCAGGCAGTCCTCCCTTTCGGTTCTATACGGTGCCTTTCCGGAAGTAACAGCTGCAACTGTGAGCTTGTGACCTGCTTCCCGCAATGATTGCACCTCTTTCTGAACCCTGAAGTCCGAGAGGTAATCATTTTCGAGAAGCATCAGGATTTTCATGAAGGGGAATCGGTTTATCTGGTTAACATATTTCTTAGGCTTCCCGGCAATTTTTCAAATCTTATTGCCGTTTATGTAATTACTCAGGTTGTTTGTCAGTGCCCTCCTCGAATATTCAGCGTGCAAGTCGGCACGGGCAGAAGAGCCTCCGGAGGCGATACTGAGTATAAAACTCCGGATTCCCTCTGTGTTGTCATACCCGAATAACCCCTTATAGCCGCATCTTGCAAGCAGAAGCGCCGCATCTCCATCAACCGGTCCAATAAACAGCACGGGTTTTCCGCTTGCCATATATTCAAAAAGCTTTCCTGTTATAATTGATTTCCCTGACGGATGATCAGGTATTATCATCAGCAGTAGTGAAGAACCCATCATATGTTTTATTGCCACCGGGTGGTCGGAATAGGGGACGAATTCCGTGGTGCATCCCTTTGCTTCCGAACTGATTTTTCCGCGAAGCGACTCCGGGACGCTTCCTACAAACTTAAGATGAAGGGGCGTTTGAGTTGTTACACATCCCCGGGCTGCCTCAAGAAAACTCTGAACCGGGTATGCTTCTGACAGTGTACCCACGTATGTTATTGTGAATGTGGCGGGCAAAGTTGAAGCAATCCCTTCAAAGTCTTCCTCATCATAACCATTGGGAACCACGTGGATTTTTTCCTCGATATCAGGCACCTTTGAAGCGAAGAGAGAGGCAAGTGAATTGCCCACCGTAAGTAATGTATCAGCCTTTTGCAGAACCCGCTTCTCCATCGCCCGGTCAATCATCCTTGCCATCAGGGTAGGATGGAACATATCATAATAGTAAATATCAGTCCACGGATCGCGAAGATCAGCCACCCACCTCAGATGAGGAAATCTGTGCTTCAGTTTCAGACCGATTAGTTGAGTGGAGTGAGGTGGACTTGTTGTTATTATGTGTTGGATATTCTCTGTTTTTATCAGATCACAGGCCTTCCTGAATGCATATTTATTCCAGCCTTTCCTCGGGTCCGGAATAAAGAAATTACCCCTGATAAACCGACTTATTTTACTCTTTTTTCCACCGGTTGAATCCGATGCGAATCCTGCCGAAGGAATCTTTGACTGGTCTTTGCTGTAAAGTGAGAAGTAGTTTGTTGCCTTTGTCCTGTGAACTTCAACATCAAGCGGAATATCACCGTAAAGTGATGTGTCCCTGAAGGGGTAGGCGGCATATTCAGGCAAAACTGAAAGAACCACAGGCAGCCACCCCGAAGAGGGAAGGTACTTTGTAAATTTAAGCCACCGCTGTACGCCGGCCCCGCCGCTTGGCGGCCAGTAGTAAGTGATTATGAGCACTTTCCCCGGCATAATGCGAAACTAGAGTTTTTTCAGCTGTTCCCTGAGGCTGACCTTATCGGCAATTATATCCCTGAGTTTATCAATTGCAACACGCTCCTGCTTCATCGAGTCACGATACCTGATTGTCACTGTTTTGTCCTCAACTGTCTGGTAGTCTATGGTGATGCAAAACGGTGTTCCTATCGCATCCTGCCTTCTGTAGCGCTTTCCTATCGAATCCTTCTCATCATACTGGCAGTTGAAATCGAATTTCAACTCGTCAACAATCTTTCGCGATATTACAGGCAGATCATCTTTTTTGACAAGCGGAAGCACAGCCAGTTTAACCGGAGCCAGTACCGGCGGGAGTCTTAACACCACGCGGCTGTCAGCCACACCGTCCTCTTTGGTGAGGTCCTCTTCGTAATAAGAGGCGGAGATCACCTGCAGGAACATCCTGTCAACACCTATCGATGTCTCAATGACGTAAGGCACATATGATTCGTTCTTCTCAGGGTCAAAGTACTGCATCTTTTTCCCGCTGAATTCCTGGTGCTGTTTCAGGTCAAAATCTGTACGTGAATGAATGCCCTCAACCTCTTTGAATCCGAACGGGAATTTAAATTCTATGTCACTTGCAGCGTTAGCGTAATGGGCCAGTTTGTCATGGTCGTGGAACCGGTAGTTGTGTTCGCCGAAACCAAGCGCCTGGTGCCATTTCATCCTGGCCTCCTTCCACTGTTCAAACCAGGCGAGTTCGGTGCCGGGCTGAACGAAGAACTGCATCTCCATCTGCTCGAATTCGCGCATGCGGAAGATGAACTGCCTGGCCACAATCTCATTTCTGAATGCCTTGCCTATCTGGGCTATTCCGAAGGGAAGGCGCATGCGCCCGGTCTTCTGCACATTCAGGAAATTCACGAAAATGCCCTGGGCGGTTTCAGGTCTCAGGAAGATTTTCATTGCACCGTCGGATGTAGATCCGATTTCGGTTGCAAACATCAGATTGAACTGTCTGACATCGGTCCAGTTACGCGTGCCGGAAACAGGGCACACTATCTCATTATCTATAATTATCTGCTTCAGTTCGGCGAGATCGTTATTGCTAATTGCATTTACGAAGCGCTCATGCAACTGGTCAGCTTTCTGTTTGGTTTCAAGGATCCGCGGGTTCGTAGACCGGTACAGGGGTTCGTCAAACTTTTCGCCGAAGCGGGCTTTTGCCTTTTCGACTTCCTTTTCAATTTTCTCCTCATATTTTGCGAGGTGCTCCTCAATCAGCACATCGGCACGGTACCTTTTTTTACTGTCCTTATTGTCAATAAGCGGGTCATTGAATGCATCCACATGTCCGGAGGCTTTCCAGATGGTGGGGTGCATGAAAATTGCGGAATCGAGCCCTACAATATTGTCATGCAGAAGGACCATGCTGTCCCACCAGTATTTCTTAATATTGTTTTTCAGCTCAACACCGTATTGACCGTAGTCATATACTGCTCCCAGACCGTCATAAATTTCACTTGAAGGGAAAACATAACCGTATTCTTTACAGTGCGAAACAAGTTTCTTGAAAATATCTTCCTGGGCCATTTTATCTTTCAGTTCTGCTTAATAACCGGGCAAAAGTAAGCTAAAATCTGCTGTTTTACAATCGGGATAAATGTCTGCAATCAATTTGTATCTTTGTTCTCTGTTGCTGAAATGACGCGCTGATGAAAGTTAAATATGATTTTCTTGTTATTGGTTCCGGACTGGCCGGCCTCACTTTTGCCCTTAAGGCCGCCGCTTACGGAAAAGTGTGCGTTGTGACCAAAGCAGGCATTGAAGATACCAATACACATTACGCCCAGGGCGGGATTGCCACTGTAATGTATTCTCCCGATTCGTTTGAGAAGCATGTGAAGGATACACTGATCGCCGGCGCCGGATATTGTGATGAGGCGGTAGTCAGAATGGTAGTCAGTGAGGCTCCTGACCGCATCAGGGAAATGATTGAGATGGGAGTCGATTTTGACCGGAAACCTGACGGAAACCTTGACATGGCGATGGAAGGCGGGCACACCGAGCACCGTATTCTTCATCACAAGGATTCGACAGGGGCGGAAATTCAAAAGGTTCTTGCATCCCGGGTCAGGGAAAACGGGAATATCGAAATATTCGAGAATCATTTTGCAATCGATCTGCTGACCCAGCATAACCTCGGTGAATACGTAACCAGGGAGTGGAAGGACATAAAGTGTTTCGGAGCACACGTGGCTGACCTTAACAACCGCAGCGTCAAGACAATCCTTTCAAAAGTGACGGTCCTGGCTACGGGTGGCCTGGGCAATATTTACCTGACAACCACCAATCCTGAGGTTGCGACAGGTGACGGAGTTGCAATGGTACACAGGGCCAACGGTAAGATCGAGAATATGGAGTTTATCCAGTTCCATCCCACCTCTCTGTATAATCCTAACGTAAGGCCTTCTTTCCTGATTACAGAGGCATTGAGGGGTTTCGGTGCGGAACTGAGGAACAACGCCGGTGAAAAGTTCATGCCAAGATATCATGTGCGTGGATCACTGGCCCCGCGTGATGTTGTCGCCAGGGCAATAGACAACGAGATGAAGCTGAGGGGTGAGGACCATGTCTGGCTCGACTGCACCCATCTGAACGGCGAAGAGGTAAAGTCTCATTTTCCACATATTTATGAGAAATGCCTGTCAGAGGGAATAGATATAACGAAGCAGATGATACCAGTTGTTCCTGCCGCGCATTACTCGTGCGGAGGGGTTAAGGTTGATATGAACGGAAGGACATCGATAGACCGGTTGTATGCGATTGGCGAAGTTTCTTCAACCGGCCTTCACGGAGCAAACAGGCTGGCATCAAATTCCCTTATCGAGGCAGCAGTATATGCACACAGGGCTGCCGTAGATGCCTCTCCCCGCATTGATGAACTCACGTTTGAAGACAAGATACCGGGATGGAACTACCACGGAACAACCCATCTCGAGGAAATGATCCTTGTCACCCAGAACTATAAGGAGATGCAGATGATCATGAGTAATTATGTCGGGATTGTCAGGTCAGATCTTCGTCTCGCACGGGCAAAGACCAGGCTTGAAATAATATATCAGGAGACGGAAGACCTCTACCGCAGGTCGACAATTTCAAGAAAGCTCATCGAGCTGCGCAACCTGATCGCTGCAGGTTACCTTGTCATCAAAATGGCCCAGAACAGGCAGGAGAGCCTGGGGCTGCATTATTCAATTGATTATCCGGCCAGACCGGGGTCAGAATTTTAATTATTTTTTCAGATATGGAGATAAGTGAACCCATTTCAGGGCCTGTTAGCGGAAACGATTTATTTCTTATAGCACCGTTCAGGGGCAAGAACGCATTCTGGAGATATTTTACAGGTGCGATAATACCTTTTATCGCCTCAAACCTAATAGGAGCCATTCCGCTGGTTGTTGTAATGATTGTTGCCTCCGACGGAGATATGCTTTCTACCAAGGGAGGGATGCCCGATTTTGCGGCAATGGGCATCGACCTGAACTTCGGGTTTTTCCTGAGTGTCTTTCCTTTTGTCCTTGCTTTCCTGGCATTTGTGTACATGGTTAAGCCGCTGCATGAGCGGAGCCTCAGGAGTGTAATCAACGGGGGACGGAATATCCGCTGGGGAAGAATATTTGTTTCGGCAGGAATATGGACCCTTATTTCGGCCTGTTACCTGTGGTTCGCAATAAAAACCGACCCGGACAATTTCACACTGATCAATAACTCGCAGTCTCTTTTGATACTTGCAGGGCTGGCCTTACTTCTGATTCCTTTCCAGGCAGGTTTCGAGGAGCTGCTTTTCAGGGGATACCTGATGCAGGGGTTTGCCGTACTGTCACGGAACAGGTGGTTACCCATCATAGCAACCTCAGTGCTGTTCGGATTGATGCACGCTTTGAATCCGGAGGTAAAGGAGTACGGGTTTCTGACAATGATGCCCCAGTACATTTTCATGGGTCTGATCTTTGCAATACCTGCCGTGATTGATGACGGCATCGAGGTTGCCATAGGGGCCCACGTGGCAAACAACATTTTTCTCTCAGTCTTTCTTACAACCAGTGACTCTGCACTGCAGACACCGGCGATGTACGAACAGATCAATATTTATCCATGGAAGGATTTTGGCGGGCTTGTGGTGATGGCAGCGATATACCTCATCGCGATGGCACTGATATTTAAATGGAAAGATGTCAGGAAACTCTACGGCAGAATTAACCCGCCGGCAGAGACGGTTTAATCTCCATCATCAGATCCCATAAATTCCGGGGAATTCGTCGCTCCTGAAGGTGCCCCATTTTTCCCTTATTTCCCCGATAATTTCTTTTATCTCATCAACTTCAAGGGAGGTAACAAGCCGCAATCTTGTCTCCTTGAAATTTGGAAGACTTTTGAAGTAGTTGGAAAAGTGTCTTCGCATCTCTAAAATGGCTGCTTTTCCCTCCTTGTGTTCGAGTGATTTTTCAAGGTGTAAAATGGCAAGGTCAGCCTTTTCTTCAACAGTCGGTTCCGGCAGTATCTCCCCGGTG
>Ga0209467_1003111_pt1 | contig 11140 bp, 18 predicted proteins | sample Higcelwee11metaG_FD_187175 | JGI IMG/M metagenome (GOLD analysis project Ga0209467, IMG submission 187175) | Freshwater pond sediment microbial communities from the University of Edinburgh, under environmental carbon perturbations - High... | ecosystem: Environmental > Aquatic > Freshwater >...
CTTTTTGATGCAAATTACGCAACATATAAATGCGTTAAATGTAATTTGCAGGTATTTATTGAACAATGTGTTTGTATTGAATGGTATTCGAAAATTGACCAGTTATTTTTTTGGAATCACCTAACTTCAAATTCCATTTGATTTCTTCCTTCTCTTTTTATACTTTTCGCTGAAATATTACTCATACATGATGATATTCAAAGTTATTCTCTATTTTAGAACCCTTATAATACCTTCATCCAAATTTCCACTAACATATCTATACGATACCCAGTCAATATTTTTTATCCCCAATAACTCCGCAAATGAATATGAAGGAATATCTTCAATGGCAGTCGCTATACTTTCAGGATACAATATTTTTTTCATTTCATCCATTTTTGATGAATCATTACCTAGTAACTTGAGAAGCACATCCATATTTAAATTACGGTCATCAATATTTAAATCTTCTATTTCTGACAATTCACCGTCTTCATTAAAAACAACTTCACCATCTTCATCAAAAACGGGGCCGCACCACAAACAATCGTAACTGCAAACTTTATTATTTGCTTGATAGACAGAAAATCCCCATCCGAAATCCTCTGCATAGTTATAATATATTAATAGACCTTGGTTTGCATTTATAAGCTTATAGTTTTTCTCTATATCCTCCTCTTCACAAACAAATGTAACCCAACCATTTTCTTGTGGAAATACATATCCATTCAATTTGCACTTTGTGAGCAAATCAACAACTTCGTTTGGATTATCTGATCTCAAATGAAAACTAATACTAAATTGACTCATATTATTCCATCCTTTTCGTTTTATACATTCTTTATATCAGGTCTTTTGATAGGATGATTGATATTCCAAAAATCATCCTTATTCACTTTCTCAATATCTTTCATTTTTATCATAATTAACTGTTCCAATATATCTAAGATACAATCTCCATCTCTTAATTTCATTTATTACTCCATCATATTCAAAATTGTATAACAAAAAACCTGCATTATATTCGGCATCAAGCTTTGAATTTCCAATCAGTTCTTTAAATCCTGAAATAACAGATTTGCAATACGAACAACCCTCTAATAATTCTTCAAGAGAAGAGGTTTTAACATCATTACAAAAAGCCTCCCTAAAATCCTCATCGAAATAATGTACTTTAAAATCCTTCTGAAATTTTGAATCTATTGAATCTCCATCACTTGTGTACTTTACAGATAAGTAATCATCAAGTTTCTTGTATGAAGGGCTATATCCTATCCAAAGAGATACTTTTCCGTCCTTTTCCACAAAACCCACCCTCCCATAAACTTACAAACAAACTATTTTCCCACAGTGATATTTACTATAAAATTTAATCAACTGTCCTGAATTAGGCTGTTGAGCAATTACTGTATCAAGGTCTAGATGAGAGTTACAATCAGTTGAATATTCTGTCAATACTACGTTTTTAAATCCTTTTTCTTCAAAGCACGATGATAACTTGCGATATTCTCCAAAATACAATTTTTTATCCAACTCTACGTAGCCTTTAGAACGAAAATTATTGAATAAGTGTACGGATGTTAAATTGGTATATTCCGAAGCAATATCTTTTACTACTAAAGAAAAGACCTTAATATCTGTATGATTTGGCAATTTTATAGTAACAGCTTGAGAACCTTCATAATATCCGATAGATTTTTCTACTATTTGGCTTGACTTACGAAGTATTTCTCTAGCTTTATCCATATATTTATCATGAACAACTTTTTGTACAATCCGACCTTTTTCAAAAATAAGTTCAATGATATTTTCATAGCAATGTGGTTGAAAAAATCCTAAAGAATTAAAAAACTCTTCCAAAAAGTTGCGAACAATAATCATTCCACCTGAATAATCAATAAGCAAGTTTACTCCCTGATATATCCAATAGTCATTCTTCCAATCACCACCTGAAGCCTTAACCCCTCTCCAAGTTGGAGGATTATCAGTTTCAAGCCCAATACTCAATTGCGAAAGCATCAATGAGTCATTTTCTATTGAATATTTACAGTAGTGCCCTCTCCAAAAAGCAGTATTTAAACCTATTGGACAAAAACCATAATCATTTGGTTCAAATAATGATCCATTATCAGTTGCAAAAAGGGAGTATTCATTATCCAAATAATTAACTGTGTCATCAATTTGCATTGTCATATTTCTATCCCCTCAAAAACAGTTCTTGAATATAAAAATCATATCAAATCCAATAATTTTGTAGAATCTGTTTTTACACCAAAATAGTCCATATCCCTCTTAGGGTTGTTCAATGTATATTCTTTAAACTCATTAATATCTGGAGCATATACATCATTCTTTTTTAGCGTTTCAATAATGTCGTAAACAAACATTTCCGTCTCTTTCATATCTGTTGGTTTTCCGTATAATTCACTTGTCCCGATATTAAACAAAATATTTAAAACATTCAAATATTCATTATCAATATTTCTATAAAATAAAAACATTTTTTGTTCGTCATCATTTCTTATCTTATTTTTTACATAGTCACAATCTTTGGCGAATTCACATATTTCATATATAAAGCTACGTTTAGAGCATATACTTGGTGAGCATAAATACTGACCCGATTCATTAACAGCTTCGAAGATACACGCAGGAGTAAATGGCAAAGTATTATCTTCCCATTCACTTAGATTATCTGTACTTGTAAACTCGCATAGTTTACTTAATATAAATTTTATTTCACTATTAGTTTCTTTCTTGCAATATGTATTCCAAAGTTTTATGAAACAGCTAATTCCATATATCATTCTACCATATAAAGTTAAATCTTTTATTTCCATACTAATAGCCTTTCCATAAAATCTTATTTTACAAAATCGTGGTCAATACTGCCGTTTCTTACAGATTCCTTCTTTACTATCTCGGAAACATTAGCCAAGAACAGTACTGCTGGATATTTTTCTTTTACATTTTCATACTCATAAAAGTCTTGTATATTATCATTAAGAACCCATAAACATGACCAATTTGCAGATCTTTTATTTGAAATGTTTTTCATTGTTGATGATTGAATTCTCATAAGCTTGTCTTGATCGCAACTTAGTTTGTTCTCATCTTTTGCTCCAATATATATAGGCAAAACTTGAAATACTATTGTGAAAACTCCCTTGGCGTAAGCTTTTTGTTGATTTATCTCATCTTGAATCACATCAAGCTGGTCGCATGCCTTTTCCCACTCGGCTTTAACATTTTTACGTAATTCATTATTTCTATAAGAAATAAACCCATGTTTCAACTCAATATAATAATTATATTCATTATACAAGCACCAATAATCCACCCATCCATGGCTGTCATCAAGATTTTCAGAGCTCAAAGCTGACCATTTCCTCTCAACGCTAGACTCCATTATAAAAGCTTCTGTAATAGCAGAAATACTCGGAGCCATTATTGTATTTAACTGCTTTTCTCTATATACAAAAGGCGGAAACCCAACATTTTCAATATGCTTAACACTATTTTTCACCATTAACTCTGTCATATCACTAAGAAAGGTTTTCACTGTTCGAGAACCTTCTCCTTTTATTTCTGTATAATCGAAATATAATTTCCCTGCTTTTCTAACTGTAATCTCATTCTTCATAATGTGTCTCCCCCATTAACTTTCATTCTCTCCACCAATCACGTCCTCCATCAAGCCAATATTCATACCATTCCAGAAAAGACATATTCGGTAAGTTTCGCAATCAAACTTCATATAATTCCACCAGCCTGAATAATCGTTTGCTCGATTTCTTCGTATCCCTGATTGATCGCAATTTTTAGTGCTGTCTGACCAAATCCATCTTTTTCATTTGCTCTGGCACCATGCTGTAATAATATCTTCACAATCTCATGAAATCCTTTGAATACAGCAATATGCAAAGGTGTCTGCCTATTCCTTCCTTTTCGGTTTATATCTGCACCTTCTTCAATCAGTAAAGAAACGATATCTATTTTTTCATTTTCACATGCCATAGTGAGCGCTGAGATAAAGGCAATTACTAATCTATACTCCATATTTTATCAGACTACAGATATTTTCGTCCATTAAAGTTTTTGCTTTCCTGAAATCAATGAAACCCACATACACTTTACCAATCAAGAATAATACTTCAACACCAACTCATTCAACTGCCATACACACTCTGCAATCACATAAAACACAACTGCATTCCTTGCCCGCTTCTTATACATAGCTGATTCTTCCTCATTTTTCTGCTAAAATATAGACATTTTGCTTTACAAGTTTCAGATAATCTTCTTTTTCTTTTAAGTCAAGCTCCCGTGCTGTCTCTGATGTGAAAGATATAACTCCTCGATGTACATTCTTTTTCTCTTGAGATTTTTTGAGTATCATTTTTTGCATTCCATGTAAATTTTTAATAGTTGCCACCTCACCTGCTTCAGCATTTCCAAAAAGGCCATGTCCAAAAAGCTCTGTTTTCATTACTCTTGGTCGGGTAGCAATATATTTGACATGATGGAAATTGGAAGCAGGTGTGTTCTTTTTGTTTGGTACAGGGTCACGCTGTTTGTAAATGAGTAATGCTATAGGCATCAACCTCCTTTTGGGGTATAAAAAAAACCTGAGTATTAATCAGATGTTTTGTGTAAATATAAATATACTTCACTATGATATGCAACATTGTTAAAACCTCAAATGTCTTCGCAGGGGTAAATATTCAGATTTTTCAAATCAAGAACTATTCCCATCTTCATTAATAAGTCTAATCCAAGAAGTCCATTGATTTTCCCTTTCTCATCTATATATCCGAAATCCAATTTATATTCATTTACTAAGCAAGAACCAAATTTAATGCTTTCAATTTTCTTACGATAAGCATATTGTGCTCCACCTATCCCATACATTGTTACCAATTCATCTTCTGGCGAATCCTCTATTCCCAAATCCTCAACTATGTCTGGGCATATAATAGAATGTGCTGCTCCAGTATCAATAATAACATTATCTATTGTTTTTGTTTTTCCGCTATGAGTTATTTCCAAGGCACAATACAAAAGACCTTTTTTAAATTTAATCTTCATCTTTATAATACCCCTCTATAGACTGGATTTTCTACTATTTCCATAACAACCTCACTTTTGGATGTATGGTATACAAAGTTGTCACCTTTGCATCTTACTAATGTTTTTGTTGCTTCTTTAGCGTCTTGGATTGCGCAGATTACAGCCATATCATCTATATATTTTTTGTTTCCATCAATATGATATTTTAGAGCAGTTAACAAAACATACTGATTTGGATAAACTCTTTTAACTTCTTCCCATTTCATTTCTGTCACCAGCCTTTATATAATAAGATTAATAATTTTATTATATCAAACATAACTGATACTTATAAAGCAATTTTCAACTATATATTTATATATAGCAATTTCCATGACACCCAACATAATTTCCACTAAACTCAATACCATTCTATTTATCCAATCTCCAAAATTGATGCCACCTAATTTATTGCCTATAATTTATCACTTTGTTCAATCATCTTTTCTCCATTCTCCAAAAACTGATCGACCTCAAAATCTTTCACTTTCATATACTCAACCCCCAGCTTCATGGAGTTTTCCAGCAATTCCTTAAAAGTATATAGTTTGTTAGGATAGGGCTCAATTACATTTTCCAACTCATTTCTAATAATCTTTGTAATAAAATCAATGTCTTCTTTATATGCTTCTACTGAAACACCCTTCTCCAAAAGCCTTCTGCAATATTTTGAAAAATCACTGTTCTCTTGTTGCGCCTTGAACATTAACTGTTCATGAAGTTTATCAAGACCAAGTGTTATTTCAACTACATCTGTATGTTCTTTTAAAAATCTTTCAAGAGCAGGGTCACAGACACCTCCAATGGAAATGCAATGAGCAGTAAAGTTTTGTATTTTATGCACCTTCAGTATTGATAAATAGCTCATCAAATCAATTGGACTTTCAAAAACAAACAGGCATGGAGGAACTAATAAAGCGATTCATAGCTACGGCTGATAACTATAATAGGTTCATAAAGATCCTTGAGCATAAGAAGATAAATTTTGCAGGTATTGATCTCTTCCCGTCCGAGATACACACGCTTGTCTATGTACGGAATCATATAGATGTCAATTTTTCCGAACTAGCAAAAGGACTCAGTCTGACAAAAGGCGCATTCACATCCGTTGTCAACAAATTGTTGAAGCAGAAACTTTTGTTCAAATCAAACAGAGGAGAAAATCGAAAAAGTATATATTTCGGCATAACCGAAACGGGTGAACAATGCTGCTTGGAACATAAGGCTTATCATGAAGCGATGAGAATTGATATCACTAACGGAGCTCTGGATTTTTTTAGGAATAATCAAACACTATTGATGAAAGCGCTTGAGTATGCCGACCAAATTCTTAACGCACTGACAGAGGAGGTCAAAAAAAATGCTTGAATTAATTTCGAAAACGGCTTTATGGCTTATTGTTGAGTTCGCAATATTTAATATTGTCGTTGTGTTCCTTTTTAGAACCCACATCGTATTTTCTGCCAGAGACGAAACTGGTGAGATGAAAAGAAAGCAGACGCCGAAAAGTCTACTGGCGATAGCGGGCTTCTTGATTCTTAGTCACGGTAGACGTGTCGGTTACCCGACACACCCCGCACAGATCCCAGCGTGCGGAATTACCGCACTGGGCTCCTCAATTATACTCGCTTCCGTAATCAAACAAAACTATAATCCTCAATACTCAATTGCTTGTATTTACTTTTCTGTATCTTTGGCTTTATTAATCCGTAGTGTTCCATCTTCTGATTGAATTCCTTAAAATTGAAACTCTTTCTTTGACTGCGCCTGTTTAGCCATTTATATAGTATACCTGTTGCTATAAAGTAGAATTGGCCTATTCTTTTGCTGTTTCCTTCTATGGCATAATAGTTAAAATATCCCTTTAGCTTCTTGTTTACACATTCCACTATTGTTTGAATCCTTTTGTTTCTGTTCTCTTTACACCATTTTTTGAATTCTTTAAGCGATTTTGTCATTCTTTTTTGGTTTGTTTCCATTAATATATAGTCCTTTTTGTTCCTTGACTCTACCCATCTGAAGTCGAAACCTAGAAAGCTGAACTTAGTATTTAGGTGTTTCTTGAATCTTGAAAATACCACCATTCCTGTTTTCTCTTTCGCTAAATCCAATCCGAATTTTTCAAGCCTTTTTCCTAGCATTCTCATTAAATATAGTGCATCATCTTTGTATCTAAATCCAAAGACAAAATCATCCGCCGACCTACAGTAATATGCTTCGCCTCCGCACTTGGGTTTTATCGCTTTCTTGAACCATATATCTAACACATAGTGCAAGTATATATTTGCTAATATTGGACTTATTACTGAACCTTATGCTGAGATAGATGTTATGCTGAGTTGATACCCCCTTTCTCCAGTAAATATAGTGTTTTTATTATTCATCTCGGCATAATACCTGCCATATTTCGTAGAACTTGATATTCTGTAATCATCAAAAAGAAAGGGGCTTATAATATGAAGCTTGAAATGATTACAGAAGGTCTAAAGGCCTTGTTGCTGGAGAACAATTATAATCCAGTAACCATCCATTTTTATGAAAGAGAATGGAACAAGATCCAATCATTCCTCATGAATGAATATGGAGATACTGAGTTTGATATGGAATGCGGTCTGAAGTATCTTGAAAAGCAATACGGTTTTATCAGCAAATGCAATGAGGGAACTCTATCGCAACAGCGGGTTCAGTTATTGCGGGTTATCCACATGTTGGAAGACTACAGCCTACATAAAGTTTTAACACGCAGATATTTCGCGTCAAAAAATCCTCTTGTACTCAATTCTTATTATTCTACAATATTTAACGGTTACACAACATACCTGGAATCTACCGAATTGTCAGCTACCACAAAAGAGCATTACAAAAAGAGCGCTATGGTTTTTATGGATTATTTTACACAGATCAAGGTTTTGCATACCGGCAAAATCACCATGGAAAACTGCAATGCATATCTGAAAACGCATACCGGATATAGTTTTAAGACCATTGAACAGAAGGTATGTGGTATACGACATTTTCTGAGATATCTTTATTCTGAAAGCCTAATTCCGGAAAACTATGCAGAAAGGATTCATATGCCACCTATTTCAAAGAGTGCAAAGATTCCATCTGCGTGGAATGTAGATGAACTGAAAGCAATGATTTCTGCAATAGATCGTAATAATCCAATTGGAAAGAGGGATTATGCAATGATCGTCCTTGCATGTGTCCTTGGCTTACGGATTGGCGACATCAAAAATCTCAGATTCAGCAACCTCAACTGGGAAGAAAAGAAAGTTTCCATTATCCAGCACAAAACTCATAAACCTTTGACACTGCCTATTCCAGATGCAGTTGGATGGGCTATCATTGATTACATTAAAAACGGACGCCCTTCTTACTATGAATCTGACAGAGTGTTTTTAAAGCATATGCCTCCATTTGATTCAATCGGAGAGAATAATCACATGGAGCAGCTCATCGTCCGTTACATGAGAAAGGCAGGTATTGACAGGCGTGGACGGAAACGCTCAGGTTTTCATTCCCTAAGGCACTCTGCTGGTTCCATGCTCCTAGAAATGGAGACGCCTCTTCCTGTCATTTCAAACATCCTTGGACATTCAGATCCTGATATCACTGCAGTTTATCTAAAAACTGATATCCAAAAGCTTGCAGAATGCATTCTACATCCGGAGGACATTGAAAATGACTGAAATCAAATACTACAGCGTATTCCGAAAAGAGTTTCAGGATCTTGTAGATCTGAAAAAGGCTCTTGGCTTTGAATATACAGCAGAGGCTGCTGCATTTAAAAGGATCGATACTTTCTTCACCCAGAATGAGTTGACAGAAAAAAATGTTTCAAAAGATTTATGTGATATTTGGTGCCGCAAAAAATCTTATGAATCGATAAGTAATCAGTCTCGCCGCATCAGTAGCATGAGAGTATTCTGCAGGTATTTGAACGACCTCGGGATACAGGTCTATGTTCCTCAAAAGGGAATAACAAAGAAATCTCCAAAGTATGAAGCACATATTTATAGCGATGATGAACTGAAACGCTTTTTTGCGGAAGTAGATAAAAGTCAATCCATTCCAAGTGAATGTCCTTACAGAGGGATTCTCATGCCAGTTTTCTTCAGAATCCTGTACACAAGCGGAATGCGTGTCTCTGAATTAAGACTAATAACTTTAGGTGATGTAAACCTTGAGGACGGTTATATCACTGTTCGAAATGCAAAAAATCATAAGGACCGTATTGTTCCAGTTCATCCTCAGCTTATTGAAAGATGCCGAATGATCCATGCAGAAATCCATGCAGTTTCACCCGATGATGAATACTTCTTTATGATCCGACCTGGACAGGTAATGCCACTTGTAAATGTATATCGTAACTTCAGAAGATATCTTGAACACGCAGGAATACCACACACCGGACATGGACCTCGTGTACATGATTTTCGTCATACCTACTGTGTAAATCTGCTCCGCAAATGGGTAGACGAAGGCAAAGATCTTATGGCGTATCTTCCATATATGAGGACAATGCTTGGACACGAAGGCTTTGAAGAAACAGCCTACTACCTGAAGCTCACAGGAGAAAGATTTCCTTATATCAAGAATCAACTAAAAAAGTCATTTCCAGATTTGATCAAGGAGGCATTTTTCAATGAATATGAATTCTACTGATTTTGCAGCACTGGTCACAGGATTCTTGACAGACTATCTCCCATTGCAGAGGTGTTACTCGAAAAACACGATACTCAGTTATCGTGACACTTTAAAGCTTTTATTACGTTACATCAGCATGGAGAAAGGAATAAATCTCCGATCATTTCATGTAAAAGACTTTAAACGCGAGCTGGTCCTTGAGTTTCTTGAGTGGTATAGGAAAAATGGAGCCAGCAGTTCTGCTGCAAACCAAAGGCTGGGAGCTATCAAGGCCTTTGTTGATTACGCCCAGCTCGAATGTATTGAATACATTTCTCCCTTACTGAAAGTGTCGGGGATTAAGGCAAAAAAATCATCTACCAGAGAAGTCTCTTTTCTTTCGGTTGAGCACATGTCTGAATTGATTAATAAACCAGACTTCAATACACGAAAAGGATTACGACACAGGGTAATACTTACGCTTCTTTATGATAGTGGATGCCGTGTCCAGGAATTGTGTGATCTTAGGCTCGCAGATGCATTTCTGAATGCGAATTCCACCGTACGACTTCATGGAAAAGGCAATAAATTTAGGACTGTCGTAATCTCCGATGAAACAGCTAATCTTCTTAAAAGCTATATCTCACGATATCTTGCTAATGCGCTTGGTGATCACCCACTGGTAACAAACCGATATCATCAAAAGATCGACCGAGATGGCATAGGATATATCATCAGTAAATATGTGGAAGAGATCCGAAAAGATAATCCCTCTTTTCCAAAGAAAGTTCATTGCCATATGTTCCGGCACAGTAAGGCTGTTCACATGCTTGAAGCAGGCATAAACATTGTTTATATCAGAGACTTTCTTGGGCATGAGGATATTTCCACGACGATGATTTACGTGAGAACAGATAACCGTTTGAGGAATGAAGCAATCAATAGGCTTTCGCCCAAAGTGACTGATGAAACAGATCTTCCGGAGTGGAATCGGGATAAAGATCTGATGGAATTCTTGAACTCACTGAAGTAGTTTATATTATGCCGAGATTAAAGCTGAAAATGACAGAAAGCAAAGCACTTTCAGGATTTAACTCGGCATAACGTTTATCTCCACATAAGGTTCGGGCTTATCGCCACTGCTTGCTAATGTATATTTAAATGATTTTGACCGGATGATTGGGAAAATGTATCATCACCCCAAGTTACATCACAAGAATGAGAAAGATGCAAGGACTTCGATGAGAAGAAAAGGGGTTATTCCCAAGTATCTGATACGCTATGCCGATGACTGGATCATCATGACGACAAAGTTGCAAGAAGGCATCAGTATGCTGAAATACTTGCAGAAATATTACAAACACAGGTTAAAGCTAAACCTCTCTAAAGAAAAGACGATTATAACAGACCTTAGAAAGAA
>Ga0209467_1003113_pt1 | contig 11130 bp, 9 predicted proteins | sample Higcelwee11metaG_FD_187175 | JGI IMG/M metagenome (GOLD analysis project Ga0209467, IMG submission 187175) | Freshwater pond sediment microbial communities from the University of Edinburgh, under environmental carbon perturbations - High... | ecosystem: Environmental > Aquatic > Freshwater > Pond...
GCCCGAAGTGGTCGGCGGGCTTGCCGTCATGGTCGAGCGGCAGCAGCGCGGTGCCGCCGGTGCCCTTGCCGCCGTCGAGCTTCTGCGCATAGAGGCCGAGCACGTCGACGCCGAAGCCGACCGGGCCTTCGGTGTAGCCCGACTTGACGTCGAGGATGAAGTTCTGGGTCCATTCCTCGGCCTTGCTGCGGGTGGCGTTGTCGCGCTTGAAGTCGCGGTTGATGAAGAAGTTGCGGAAGGTCAGGGTGCCCTTGGCGTCGTCCAGGAGAGCGGCCTGGACGCCTGTGCTCGCAAGCGTCCCGGCAAGAGAGAGGGCGATGGCGAGGGGACGCTGGCTGGTGAGGTGGAAAGTACTGTTCTTCATTGTTGTTGTTTTCAGTAGAGATCGATGCCGAAGGCGTCCGGGACCTGCCGGAGCAGGCACCGGGCGCCGGTGTATCCGTGGAGCCGGGGTCCGTCCGGGGGGCCGCCCGCTCCATGGGCGCGGCAGTCCCCGGGAGCCGGCCGGCTCCCGTGCCTGTCGTCGCGTCGCTTCGAGCGGCCCGGGCTATCTGCCCGGGCCACGGAGGGCCGGCCTTACAGCCAGGACTTGATCTGCGAACACACCGCCTCGGTGGAGATGCCGTAGCGGTCGTGCAGGGTCGGCAGCGCGCCGGCGTCGAGGAAGGCATCCGGCAGGGCGATCTGGCGGAAGGTGGGGGTGACGCCGTTGAGCATCAGCAGGGTGGCCACGGCCTCGCCCAGGCCGCCGATCCGCGAATGGTTCTCCGCCGTCACCACCAGCCGGCCGGGCTTGCGGGCCTCGGCCAGGATGGTGGCCTCGTCCAGCGGCTTGATGGTCGGCACGTGCAGCACCGAAACCTCCACGCCGTCCGCCCGCAGCTGCTCGGCCGCCTCCAGCGCGCGCATGGTCATCAGGCCGGTGGAGATGACCAGCACCTCGTTGCCGCTGGTGAGCGTCTTCGCCTTGCCGATTTCGAAGCAGTAGCCGTAACGGTCCAGCACCAGCGGCACGTTGCCGCGCAGCAGGCGCATGTAGACCGGCCCCCGGTGCGCGGCGATGGCCGGCACGGCCTGCTCCAGCTCGTGGGCGTCGCAGGGGTCGATGACCATCAGGTTGGGCATCGCGCGGAAGATCGCGATGTCGTCGGTCGCCTGGTGGCTGGGGCCGTAGCCGGTGGTGAGGCCCGGCAGCGCACAGACGATCTTCACGTTGAGGTCTTCCTCGGCGATCGCCATGCAGATGAAGTCGTAGGCCCGCCGGGAGGCGAATACCGCATAGGTGGTGGCGAAGGGCACGAAGCCTTCGCGCGCCATGCCTGCCGCCGCGCTCATCAGCAGTTGCTCGGCCATGCCCATCTGGAAGAAGCGCTCGGGGAACTCCTTGGCGAAGAGGTGCATATCCGTGTATTTGCCCAGGTCGGCGGTCAGGCCGACCAGGTCCTGGCGCTCCCGGGCCAGCGCCGCCAGGGCGTGGCCGAAGGGCGCCGGGCGGGTCGGCTGCCCTTCGCCGGCGATGGAGGCGATCATCGCCGAGGTGGTCAGGCGCTTCTTGGCCGGTGCGGCCTGTTCGGTGGTGTTCTTCATTACTGCCTCCCGGCATCCAGGGCGGTCAGGGCTTGTTCCCACTCGTGTTCGTCGACACGGATGAAATGGGTCTTTTCGCGGCTTTCGAGGAACGGCACCCCTTTGCCCATGCGGGTATCGCAGATGATCACCCGCGGCTGCGCGCCGGGATGGTTGCGGGCCGCGTCGAAGGCGGCGACCAGCGCCTGCAGGTCGTTGCCGTTCACCCGCTGGGCGAACCAGCCGAAGGACTGCCAGCGGTCGACGATCGGCTCGAAGGCGAGGATCTCGCTGGAATGGCCGTCGGCCTGCTGGTTGTTGACGTCGATCACCGCGATCAGGTTGTCTAGCTTCCAGTGCGAGGCGGACATCGCCGCCTCCCAGGTCGAGCCCTCGTTCAGCTCGCCGTCGGACAGCAGGTTGTAGACGAACGAGGCGGACTGCTTGCGCTTGAGTCCCAGGCAGGCGCCGACCGCGATGCCCAGGCCGTGGCCCAGGGAGCCGCCGGTGATTTCCATGCCCGGGGTGTAGGAGGCCATGCCGGACATCGGCAGGCGGCTCTCGTCGCAGCCGTAGGTTTCCAGCTCCTCGGCGGGGACGATGCCGGCCTCGATCAGCGCCGCGTAGAGCGCGATCGCGTAGTGGCCGATCGACAGGTAGAAGCGGTCGCGGCCTTCCCAGGCGGGCTCGTGCGGCCGGTAGTCCATCGCCTGGAAGTAGGCGACGGCGAGCAGGTCGGCGGCGCCCAGGGCCTGGCCGATATAGCCCTGGCCCTGTACCTGGCCCATCAGCAGGGCATTGCGGCGAATGCGGTAGGCCCGCTCTGCCAAGGGGACGGCAGGGGTTGTGGCTTGAGTCGACATGATGGAGAGGCTCCTAGGATTAACGGTTGGTCAAGGTGGCCGGCAGGCGGAGCACCAGCAGCGCACCCAAGGCCAGTACGGCGGTGATCAGGTACATGCCCACCTGGCTGGAACCGGTCGAAGTGGTGATCCAGCCGATCAGGTAGGGAGAGCAGAAGCCGGCCAGGTTGGCGATGCTGTTCACCGCCGCGATGCCGGCGGCGGCGCTCACGCCTCCCAGCAGCGAGGTGGGGAGCATCCAGAACAGCGAGGACGCCGAGAGGACGCCGGCCGCCGCCAGCGACAGGCAGAGGATCGACAGGCCGACGTCGTGGCCGAAGATCGCCGCCAGGGTGAGACCGGCCCCACCCGCCCACATCGGCAGCACGACGTGCCAGCGCCGCTCGCGGTGTTTGTCGCTGCTGCGCCCGGCCAGGAGCATGACGACGATCGCACAGAGATACGGCAGGCTGGTGAGCAGGCCGATGTGCACCGGATCGGCGACGCCCGCGTTGCGCACCAGGGTCGGCAGCCAGAAGGTTATGGCGTACTGGCCCATGACCACGGCGAAGTAGATGGCGGCCAAGAGCCACAGCCGGCGGTCGCTGACGAAGGCGCGCACCGATGCATGCTCGGTCTTCTGCTGGTTGTCCTCGGCCAGCTCGCGATGGATCAGCTGCTTTTCCTCGTCGTCGAGCCAGGTGGCGTCCTCGACCCGGTCCTTGAGGTAGCTCAGCACCCACACGCCGACCAGGACGGTGGGAACCGCCTCCAGGACGAACATCCATTGCCAGCCGGCCCAGCCGTGCAGCCCGGCGAAATGCGCCATGATCCAGCCCGACAGCGGGCCGCCGAACATGCCCGAGAGGGGAATGGCGACGAACCACAGGACCGTCAGCCGGGCGCGGCGGTAGGTCGGGAACCAGTAGGTCAGGTAAAGCAGGATGCCGGGCGCCAGCCCCGCCTCCGCCATGCCGAGCAGAAAGCGCAGCAGGTAGAACTGCCAGGCCGTTTCGACGAAGGCGAACAGGGCCGACAGAATCCCCCAGGTGATCATGATCCGGGCGATCCAGATCCGCGCGCCGATCTTGTGGAGCAGCAGGTTGCTGGGCACTTCGCAGAGAAAATAGCCGATGAAGAACAGACCGGCGCCCAGGCCGTAGACGGTATCGCTGAGGCCCAGATCGTTCATCATCTGCAGCTTGGCGAAACCGACGTTGACGCGATCCAGATAGGCGCACAGGTAGCACAGCATGAGAAACGGCATGAGCCGCCATGCCGTTTTCCGGTAAGCACTGGAACGGGTGGTAGACACCGCATCGAGGGTCATAGTCGACATTCTTTCGCTCTCTTGTTGTTATTGAGCGTGGAGGATGTAGCGGGCCGACGGGCGAAACCGGTTCCGGCTCGGCCGTCGGCCGCGGCGAGCCGTCAGTGGATCAGCATGCCGCCGTTCACATCCAGGGTGATTCCGGTGAGGTAGGTCGACAGGTCGCTGGCCAGGAACAGCGCCGCATCGGCGACCTCCTGCGCGTTGCCCATGCGGCCCAGCGGAATGCCGGCGAGAATGCCGTTCAGCCGCTCGTCGGACAGCAGGCCGCCGGTGATGTCGGTATGGATCAGGCCCGGGGTGAGGGAGTTGACGCGGATATTGTCCGGCCCCAGCTCGCGGGCCATGGCGCGGGCCAGGCCGAGCACGCCGGCCTTGGCGGCGCTGTAGTGCGGCCCGCCGAAGATGCCGCCGCCGCGCTGGGCCGACACCGACGACAGGCAGACGATGCTCCCGGACTTCTGCGCGCGCATCGTCGGGATCACCGCCTGGGACATCAGCAGGGTGCCGCGCAGACTCACGTCCAGCACCTTGTCGTAATCCGAGCCGCGAATTTCCAGGGTTTTCAGCGGCTGGGTGATGCCGGCGTTGTTCACCAGCGCATCGATGCGGCCATAGCGCTGGATCACCGCCTCGACGGCGCGGCTTACCTGGGCGGCATCGGCGACGTTGGCCGCCAGGCCCAGATGGTCGGAGCCGAGGTCTTCCGCCGCGTCCCGAGCCGCCTTTTCGTCCAGATCCAGGATGACGACCCGGGCCCCATGGTGGGCGAAGGTGCGGGCCATGGCGCGGCCGATCCCTCGTTGCGAGGCGGCACCGGTGATGATCGCGATCTTGCCTTCGAGCAGCATGCTGGACACTCCTGATATCGTTCTTGTTCAAGGACCGCCGTGGTTGGCGGGGTATCGGAAGGTTCGGCTGTTACGGCCCCGCTCACAACGCAGCCCCGCTCAGCCGTTGCTGAAAAAAATTCAGCACGCCGGCGGCGACGCCTGCAGGCGTGACGCACTGTTTAGAATGGATGGCATGCCTTGCCGAATCGCAAGGTCGAGGGACTAAAACAATGATCCGATCGGAGAAGACACCGCTGCGTATTCCGCCCATCAAGGCCATTCTCGCCTTCGAGCAGGCAGCGCGTTTCGGCAATGTCGCCAGAGCGGCGGAGCAACTCAACCTGACACCCTCGGCCGTGAGCCATCAGATCGCCAAGCTTGAAGCGATGATCGGCCGGCCGCTCTTCCACCGGACCAGCAAGGGGATCGAGCTGACGCCCGTCGGCACGCAGTACCTGCACGACATCACCGGGGCGCTGCAACGCCTGGGCACGGCCACCGAACGCGCCGCCACCGATGCCAACCTGGAGTGCCTGAGGCTGCATTCGGTCCCCAGCTTCGGTCTGCTCTGGCTATTGCCGCGCCTCGAGCAACTGCGCGCCAGCAACCCCGACCTGGAGATCAACCTGTCGTGTTCCTACGAGTCCCTGCACTTCAGCCGGGACAAGATGGACGTGGATATCCGCTACGGCCTGGCGAACTGGCCGAACCTGGAGATCCGCACCGTGCCGCAGGAAACCATCGCCGTGCTCGCCGCCCCGTCCCTGCTCCAGGAAAAGCCGGTCGCCAGTCCCGGCGATCTGCTCGATGCCGACCTGATCCTCTCCGAAGCGCCGCTGGTGCAGTGGCCGCAGTGGTTCGCGCAGCAAGGCCTGTCGATGCCCGAGCGTCGTTACCCGCTCAGCTTCGACCGCTCCTACATGAGCCTGGAGGCGGCGGCCCACGGCCTCGGCTTCGCGCTGGAAAGCACGCTCCTGGCCCACGACTACATCCTCAAGGGCAGGCTCGTCCCGGTGTTCGGCAGCGAACTGCGCAGTCCGGTCAGCGCCCATCACCTGGTCTTCCCGCATACGCACGCCGACTATCCGCGCGTGCGGCGCTTCCTCGCCTGGATGCAGACGGAGCTGGGCCACCCCTTTGCCTATTGATCCGGCCCCCGGCAACGCCGGATGGCCGCGGGCCGGACCGGGACGGTCACGGGGCAATGACCGCCCGGCCCCCGGCATGACGCCGGTGCCCGGTCAGAACAGCGACAGCGGGTACTGGGCGATCAGGCGCTGCTCGTTGAACTGGTTGTTGCTGCCCCAGTCGCGGCGGATCGTCGAGTTCCGCCAGCGCAGGGTCAGGTTCTTCGCCACGCCGCTCTGCACCACGTAGGCCAGCTCGCTCTCGCGGCCCCATTCCTTGCGGTTGTCGAGGCCGCCGGCCTGGATGTTCGAGCCTCTGATGTAGCGGGTCATGAAGGTCATCCCCGGTATGCCCAGCCCGACGAAGTTGTAGTCGTAGCGCAGCTGCCAGGAACGCTCCCGGGCGTTGTCGTAGCTGGAGTTGTAGCTGTCGTTGGCCAGGGTGCCGCCGCTGGTGCCGTTGACCCGCAGCCACTTGCTGTCGCCGCTGACCCGCTGCAGGCCCAGGTAGACGGTATGGGCGCCGGTCTTGAGCGAGAACAGCCCGGACAGCACCTTGTTGTCCAGACGGCCTTCCAGCGCGTCGCCGTCGTCCTCGCCGTCGAAGTAGCCGATGTTGGCGCCCAGGGTCCAGCTCTCGCCCAGCGGCTGGCTGTGCAGCACCTGGAAGTAGCGCTGCTTGTAGATGTCCTGCAGGCGGGCGTACCACGCGCCGACGGTGGTGCGCTTGTCGTTGAAGGTGTATTCCGCGCCACCGAAGTCGAAGTCGTCCGAGGTGCGGTTGCTGGTGTAGGGATTGGTGCCGAACAGGGTCATGTCCTCCATGCTGCCGTCGTCGCGCGGGCTGTTGCCGGTGATGTGGCCGGCGTAGAGGGTCAGGTTCTTGATCTCCTTGGAGGTGAGCATGGAGCCCTCGAAAGTCTGCGGCAGCGAACGGCCGTCGTCGGCGCGCAGGATCGGCAGCACCAGATACCATTCGCCGACCCGCAGTTCGGTTTCGGAAAACTTCATCTTGCCCGCGACGGCGATCCGCCCGAAGTGGTCAGCGGGCTTGCCGTCGTGGTCGAGCGGCAGCAGCGCGGTGCCGCCGGTGCCCTTGCCGCCGTCGAGCTTCTGCGCATAGAGGCCGAGCACGTCGACGCCGAAGCCGAGCGGGCCACCGGTGTAGCCCGACTTGTAGTCGAGGATGAAGTTCTGGGTCCACTCCTCGGCCTTGCTGCGGGTGGCGTTATCGCGCTTGAAGTCGCGGTTGATGAAGAAATTGCGGAAGGTCAGGGTGCCCTTGGAGTCTTCGAAGAAGCCGGCGGCCTGGGCGCCTGCGCCCGAGAACGTGCTGGCGAGAAAGAGGGCGACAATGGAAGGATGCTGGATCGAAAAATAGAGTTTTTTGCTGTTCTTCATTGTTGTTGTTTTCAGTAGAGGTCGATGATGAAAGCGCCTGGTACCTGCCAGGGCGGGTACCGGGTACAAGCCATTCCCTTGGAGCCACGGCGCGGACAAAAAACCGTAGGCTGGATGAGCGTAGCAGCGCGGGAGCGAAACGGCTTTCGCACATGCCGGCCCTTCGTCCATTGCCTGGACGGGCGACGGAGCGCGGCATGGCCTTCATCGACACGGGCGGGAGGCGCCTGGGCAGCCTTGCGAAGCGGATGGAGCGAGGGGCATGGCGCCGGCGTCCCTCTCCCCGACGGGGAGAGGGCGCGACGAGCGGCGCCTGAACGAAACCGCTAGCGCGCAGCGGCCTGGCAGATTGCCAGGAAGGAGGCCGCCTCCAGCGAGGCGCCGCCGATCAGGCCGCCGTCGATGTCCGGCTGGGCGAACAGCGCCGCGGCGTTGTCGGCCTTGACGCTGCCGCCGTAGAGCAGCGGGGTGGCGGCGGCCAGTTCACGGTCGGCCTCGCCGAGCAGCGCGCGGATCTGCCGGTGCACCGCCTGGGCCTGCTCGGGCGAGGCGGTCTCGCCGGTGCCGATGGCCCACACCGGCTCGTAGGCGACGACGCCGGTAGCGATCCCGGCGATGCCGACCCGCTGCAGGACCGCCCGCACCTGCGCGGCGATCACCGCCTCGGTGCTGCCGTCACGGCGCTGCGCCAGGGTTTCGCCGACGCACAGCACCGGCAGCAGACCGGCCGCGAGCGCCGCCTCGAACTTCTCCGCGACCAGCTCGTCGCTCTCGCCGAACAGGCTGCGCCGCTCGGAATGGCCGACCAGCACGTAGCGGCAGCCCAGCTCCTTGAGCATGCCGGCGCCGACCTCGCCGGTGAAGGCGCCCTTCTCCGCGGCGTGGAGGTTCTGCGCACCCAGTGCCACGCCGGAGCCTTCCAGCAGGGCGCCGACCTGCGCCAGGTAGGGAAAGGGCGGGCAGACCGCCACCTCGACGCCCGTCAGTGCCGCCAGCGGCGGCAGCAGCTCCTGCAGCAAGCGCCGGTTGGCATCGAGGCTGCCGTTCATCTTCCAGTTGCCGATGACCCGTTTTCCGCTCATGGCTCGTCTCCTCGGACCTGCAGCCGCTGCTGGTTGCCGATCCGCTCGGCGCAGCGCGACGCGCCGGTCCTGCTCTGTTCATTCATCGTTCGGGGTGTCCTGTGCTGGGGCTCGGCGCCACGGCCGACTGGCCGGCGGGCGCGAGCGGTTCCTGTTGTTCGGCGTAGGCGGCGCGACAGTCGAAATCCTCCGCGCCCTCCCTTCGACGGCGCCAGGGCGCTGTCCGTTCGGCTACCTCGAGTTCTTCTCTTCAAAGGAGGATACGCATGACGGCACCGGTGTGATTTTGCCAGTCGGTAGCGCCGGCCCGCCAGGACAGTTGCCGCCGGGACGGCGAGGGCTGGCGAAACGACCATATTGGAAAATAAATTCCATATCAATATTTAATGGAATTTTCATTCAACCAGCAGGCAACCGGCAGCGAGGCGTGCGGGAGGACCGGACAGGGGGCGAAGGATCGGCTCGGCGGCGATGGGCAAGGCGATGCCGTTACCCACCTGACGCAGGGACCGGGATGTTGCCGGACGGCGCGCCGCTAGTCGAGGTCGTCGTCCGGCTCGTCGTCCTCGGGTCCGCCCGGTTCGCTGATTTCCTCGACCTTGAGTTCCAGACGGTAAGCCACGGCGATGAACAGCGCCTGGCACAGGCTCAGGGTGGCGCTCAGCGAGCGGAAGGCGAAGGTGCTGCCCTCGTTCACCAAGAGCAGGGCGCTGGCGTGCTTGGCCAGCGGGGCGACCTGGCTGTCGGTGACGATCAGCGTATCGGCCTTGTGGTGCTGGGCGATGCGCACGCACTGCTGGGTCTCCTTGCCGTAGGGGCTGAAGCTGATGGCGACGACCAGGTCGCCCTTGCGCACGCTGCGCATCTGCTCGCGGTAGCCGCCGCCCAGGCCGCTGACCAGATGGACGCGCTTGTTGGTGTGCTGCAGGCTGTAGACTAGGTAGTGGGCCACCGCGAACGAGCGGCGCACGCCGACCACGTAGATATTGTCGGCCTCGGCCAGCAGCTCCACGGCCTTGTCGAACTCGGCCTCGTCGAACTCCTCGGCCAACCGGTCGAGCCCCGAGCGGGTGCCGTTGATGCACTCGCGCGCCAGCTCGCCGCTGGAGGCCTTGTGCGAGCGGTTGGCGATCATCCGGCGGATGCGCTGCTGGTAGTTCTGCACCGGCGTGGCCTTGTCGGTGTAGGCGTCGCGGAACAGCGCCTGCATCTCGCTGAAGCCCTTGAAGCCGAAGCGCTGGGAAAAGCGCACGATGGCCGAGGGATGCACCTCGCACTGGCGGGCGATGTCGCTGACCCGGTCGACCATCACCCGGTCGCTCTGCTGGCTCATGTAGCTGGCGATGCGCTTGAGCTGGCGCGGCAGGCTCTCGTATTGCGCGGTGATCAGCTGCTGCAGGCGCTCCACGCTGGCCGGCACCTCCTGCAGCGCTTCGCCGGCGGCGTCGGGCAATTCGGAACTGGACATGCGGTCTCTACCTCTTGTTGTGGTTCGTGTGGCCTGCCTGGCGACAGCATACCGGCGCGGCCCCCGGAGCGCCTTCCGACTGAAAGCCCATAGCCGCCCCGACGCACCTATGAGGCTCGCGCGCGGCGGTCGAAAATGGCTCGGGCGATGGTCGACGGCCGGCCAATGGACGCTGGCTCCGGCTTACGACGTGACGTTCTGCGAGGGGCCGGGGGTTACCACCAAATGGACGTGATGGGCGAGGCCCTGGAGATCGGACGAAAGGACATGGTCTCCCTTGGGGAACAAGAAGCAGAACTCTCGGCCCGGAACGCAGGCGACATCATTGACAGGATATGCGCCGTGGCCAGCAATTTCACGGCCAAGGCCGAGAGCCTGTTCCCCGGTCAAATCACGCAAGACACGATGCGCACGATTCAGAGCCGAATCGACGACAACATCAATCGGCTTCGATAAAGGCAAACGGCGCGAAGAAAGAGGGGGACCGGGCTACCGAATTTGCTTCAGTTGCCGGCCGTTCGCTCCATCCATCCCCGAAGCCGCCATTTCTGGCGGCTTTTTGTTTTCCGATCCAGATAAAACTTCATCCTAAGCAGGACTAATCCTGCTGAAAGTAGGGGTCGCAGTAAAAATAAAGAATCATCTTAAAAGAGCTTGGCTTGCTGCATCCCATTCTCCCGGTTATGAGTGGAAGCGCCCCATAGCAGCCGGTCGCGGTATCTACGAAATTGAAGGCGACTCAGTAGGCGACTGAGAAGAAATTGAGCTTTAAGAAATCGTCCGGTACAACCTCCATCAAGTGTCACGGTGATGACGAAGAAGGTCATGAGTGATAAAGGATTTGCGGCGCTGGCGGCTCGATCAGACGAAATTAGGAACGAACATCGTTTGCTACTGGAGGGACTGAGATCTTTGCAGCAGAAATTGATGGATTTAGTCGCTGATCTTGGATGTTCTGGCAACAGCGAGACGGTAGTATTCGAGGAATTCACAGACTCGGAAGGTGACGTGATTGAACACATTAGAGGCTACTTTTTTTGATGGTAATGAGCTGTTTATAGGATCAAAATAAGAGCCACGCCCGAGCTGGGAAGAATCATACTGGACAGTCTGCACCTTAGCAGGCCGTTGAAAAAAGCCAGAGCGCTTTCCGCTCTGTCAAACTGACTGCCCTCTTCTTCATGCAGACCTCAGCCCCAGCCAATGCGTGGACTCGATCTCAAGCAAGACGAGCTGTTCAGCTACACGACGCTGGAGCAGCGCATTCCGAACGACCATCCGCTGCGCCCATTGCGCAGGCTGGTCGATACCGTCCTGGCTTCGATGGATCGGGATTTCGACGGGCTTTACTCCAGGCGGGGGCGCGCCTCGATCGCCCCGGAGCGGCTGTTGCGCGCTTCGTTGCTCCAGGTGATCTACACCGTCCGCTCCGAGCGGCAGCTGGTCGAGCAGATCGATTTCAACCTGCTGTTTCGCTGGTT
>Ga0209467_1003114_pt1 | contig 11130 bp, 10 predicted proteins | sample Higcelwee11metaG_FD_187175 | JGI IMG/M metagenome (GOLD analysis project Ga0209467, IMG submission 187175) | Freshwater pond sediment microbial communities from the University of Edinburgh, under environmental carbon perturbations - High... | ecosystem: Environmental > Aquatic > Freshwater >...
ACCGTGATCTGCACCTCGGCGCGTGCGCGATCATTGCTGCAGGACTGAAGGAGCTGGGGCTGATGAAGGGAGATACGGCCGAGGCTGTTGCCGCAGGCGCACATGCTCTGTTCATGCCTCACGGGCTGGGTCACATGATGGGCCTCGACGTGCATGACATGGAGAGCCTTGGAGAAAACCATGTCGGTTACAATGAAGAGGTAAAACGCAGCACACAGTTCGGACTCCGGTCACTGCGATTTGCGCTGCCCTATAAACCGGGTCACGTATTCACAGTAGAGCCTGGCATCTATTTCATCCCTGAACTGGTTGCCAAATGGAAGGACGGAGGACTGCACAAGGAGTTTATCAACTTCGATAAGGTGGAGAGCTATCTGGATTTCGGAGGTATCAGAATTGAAGATGACGTTCTGATTACGGCAAAGGGATCACGGATGCTTGGCAAGACTGCACCCAAGACGGTGGCAGAGATTGAAGAGACCTGCCAGGGGTAGGTAAGGAATCACATGGGCTGTCGTGGCATAGCAACCGACAGTATAGATAGGCGGCAACCATTGCGGGTTGTCGCCTCTTTTTCAGAAAGCCTTGTAATACTCCCGGTTAAGTCGGGCAATATTGAACAACTTTATCTGTTTGGGGCACTGTGCTTCGCATGCGCCGGTGTTTGAGCAATTACCGAAGCCCTGGCGGTCCATCTCGGCAACCATCGCCCTGACCCTTTCTTTGGCCTCGGGCCTGCCCTGTGGGAGGAGAGCGTATTGAGAGATTTTCGCCGACACAAAGAGCATGGCGGAGGCGTTTTTGCATGCTGACACGCACGCTCCGCATCCAATGCAGATGGCTGAGTCAAAAGCATCGTCGCTGTTCTTTTTCCTGACCAGGAAAGCGTTGGCCTCTGTTGCCGCCCCTGCAGTCACGGAGATAAAGCCTCCGGCGACCTGAATCCTGTCCATCGCGCTGCGGTCAACTATCAGGTCCTTAATCACAGGAAAAGGTTTGGCCCTCCACGGTTCAATCACTATGGTTTCACCGTCTTTGAAATACCTCATTGACAGGTGGCAGGTAGTCAGTCCGGGCACAGGACCGTGCGGGTAACCGTTGATATACATTCCGCAACTGCCGCAGATCCCCTCACGGCAGTCGTGATCAAAGGAGACCGGCTCCTTCCCCTGCAGTACGAGATTGCTGTTAAGCAGGTCAAGCATCTCAAGAAACGACATGTCAGGAGATACACCGTCAAGATCATAGGACGCAAAAGCGCCTTTTGCCTTTGTGTTCTTCTGTTTCCATATCTTTAGTCTGAGCTTCATATCCGAAACATTTAAAGTAATCTATTTATAACTTCTTTCCTTGAGTTCCACAAACTCGAACCGCAGTGGTTCCTTGTTGAGAACAGGCTCATCTTCACCGTTATATTCCCAGGCTGCAACATAGGAGTATTCCGAGTCGATCCTCTTAGCTTCTCCGTCAGGTGTCTGGCTCTCCTCGCGGAAGTGGGCGCCGCACGACTCCTTCCTGTTCAATGCGTCAGTGATCATCAGTCCTGCCAGTTCCAGGAAGTCTGCAACGCGGCCTGCTCTCTCAAGCTGCTGGTTGAGGTCGTCCCCCTCCCCGGGCACAATCAGGTCACTCCAGAACTCCTTCTTCAGCTCCCTGACCATCCCAAGCGCTTTCTGCAATCCCTCCTCATTGCGTGTCATCCCGCAATAGTCCCACATGATCTTGCCGAGGCGCTTGTGAAAGCTTGCAGCTGTCTGTTTTCCTTTTATGGAAAGCAACTTTTCAATTCTCTCTCTTGCATCTTTTTCAGCCTTTTCAAATTCCGGAACGGTGGTTTGTACCTTTGGTGTCCGGATCTCTCCGGAGAGGTAGTTGCCGATGGTGACCGGGAGGATAAAGTATCCGTCTCCGGCAGTCTGCATGAGAGAGCTTGCGCCAAGCCTGTTGGCCCCGTGATCGGAGAAGTTTGCCTCGCCTATGGCAAAGAGTCCCGGAACGGTTGTCATGAGCTCATAATCGACCCACAGTCCGCCCATTGTATAATGGCCTGCAGGGTAGATCTGCATCGGCACTTCATACGGGTTCATCCCGGTGATGGCGCTATACATCTCAAACAGGTTGCCGTATTTGTTTTCAATTACCTTTTTTCCCTGTTTCTTAATTGCATCCCGGAAGTCGAGATTGACAGCCAGTCCCGTCTTCCCGACACCGTACCCGGCATCGCATCTCTCCTTGGCAGCCCTTGATGCTACATCGCGGGGTACCAGGTTCCCGAAGGTGGGATATCGTCTTTCAAGATAATAATCCCTGTCTTCTTCCGGGATCTCATTAGCCGGTCTGTTGTCGCCCTTGTTTTTAGGCACCCAGATGCGTCCGTCATTGCGGAGTGATTCGGACATGAGGGTCAGTTTGCTCTGGAACTCGTTGAGCTGAGGGATGCTTGTGGGATGTATCTGTACGAAGCTGGGGTTGGCAAAGGCCGCACCTTTCTTATATGCCTTCCATGCTGCTGAGGCGTTGCTGTTGACTGCCAGGGTCGAGAGGTAATAGACAGTGCCGTACCCTCCCGTGGCAAGCACTACGGCATGAGCCGAGTGTCTCTCAATCTCGCCGGTGATGAGGTTGCGTGCAATTATACCCCGGGCTTTGCCGTCTATAATGACGAGTTCCAGCATATCCCTGCGCGGGTACATTGTTACTGTGCCTGCCTTTATCTGCCTGTTGAGCGATGAATAGGCGCCCAGGAGGCACTGCTGGCCTGTCTGACCTTTTGCGTAGAAGGTGCGTGATACCTGAACGCCCCCGAATGAGCGTGTGTCAAGCGTGCCTCCGTACTCACGGGCAAACGGTACGCCGAGGGCGGTGTAATGGTCAATGACCTGGTTGCTTACCTCGGCGATGCGGTAAACGTTGGCCTCCCGCGCACGGAAGTCGCCCCCCTTGATCATGTCATAGAAGAGGCGGTACACATTGTCTCCGTCGTTCTTGTAGTTCTTCGCGGCATTGATGCCGCCCTGGGCTGCAACGGAGTGCGCCCGGCGCGGGGAGTCCTGGTAACAGAACACCTTGACATTGTAGCCAAGCTCACCCAGCGATGAGGCGGCACCGGCACCGGCGAGACCCGTACCTATGATGATGATGTCAAGCTTCTTCTTGTTCGCCGGGTTGACAAGCTTCGAGGCTGACTTGTACCTGGTCCATTTCTCTTCAAGAGGACCCTCGGGTATCTTTGCATTCAGAGTTATCATGATGTTACAGTTCTTCGGGTTATTTGAGAAGCCAGATGGCAAGCGGGATAATTGCAAATCCTACGGGAAGCACTATCGAATATATAAGCGAGACAGCCTTGATGACCGGAGTCCAGAATTCATTGGCGAGACCCAGAGTCTGAAAAGCAGACTGCAGCGCATGGTAGAGGTGCAAGCCAAGAAGCAGAAAGCAAACCCAGTAGAGGATAACATATCCCGGGACTGCAAAAAGCTGGTACGCCAAGGCATAAAAATTCTCCGGATCACCCTCCACAATCCCCAGCTTGATGAAGTAAAAATTAAAGAAATGGATAACAAGAAATATCAGAACGGATCCTCCTGTCCATATCATGAATCTTGAGAAGGCGGAGGTGTCAGACTTGTTCCTGACGGCATAGCGTACCGGCCTCGACAGCCAGTTCTGCACCTGAATGAAGATCCCGTAGGATATGTGAACCAGGATGGCCAGCATAAGTAAAATCTCCACAACTTTTACCAGGGGAAAAGTTGCCATAAAGTGGGCTGCATTGTTGAAAGATTCGGGGTCATCACGTAATAGCATCAGGTTGATGCCAAGGTGTACCGGAAGAAACAGCAGCAGGAACAAACCGGCCAGCGCCATCACAAATTTCTTTGAGACGGCTGAGAAAAGGATTTTATTCATCGGTATTGTACTTTTGAGTATGGGGTAAGTTGAAAGATCACTGGAAAATCTTTTCTTCCTTGTAAATTTAAAAAGTTTTTATCCGTAAACAAATAATCAATGCACATGACTATACAATTTGAGAGAATCCGGGTTGCATGCCTTGTGACGGGCAGCGGGAAGCGCGACGTCCTTTTACACGCTACCATGGAGTTCCTTGCCGGAGCTGTTGAGTGGTAGGTGATGATCGGATGCTGACCGGGAACCATTAACGTCAGAGGATGCCGGGGAGCGTTCCGGAGCCCTTACGGGGAAGGTATTATTAGTTGTTCTTTATATACTCCAGGGCATCAAGGAGGGTATTGTCAATCTCCTGCCAGATAGGATAAAAACCTTTGTTATCCAGCATATTACGGGCGATATAGGCCTTTAATTGGACGTAAATGATTTTTTCAGATGTGGCAATCTGCTGCCTGTTTGCAGGCACGCCGTTCTGCTCAGCATACCTGGTGAATTTTGATATGAGATCCTGGTTTGAAAGCCATTTGTCAAGAGCGGCCAGATCACCGTTCTTTTTCAGCACATCACGGTTGTCTTCCGTGTATTTCAGTGCATACCTGTAGAGCAATCCCGAGTTCCTGATTGCAAGAAAATAATCAGACACGCCTGATGTATCAATGGGTATGAAGATGTCGGGCATGATTCCACCGCCACCGTAGACTGCTTTACCACCGGGGGTTGTAAATCTGAGCGAGTCATCCATCCTGATCGAGTCTGCTTCTTCAAACTCACCATGCATGAGCCTGTTGCCCAGATCTTCGTAATACTTATCCACTCCCTGGTCATAGGGTTTCTGTATTGAGCGGCCTGTGGGGGTATAGTATCTTGCGATTGTAAGTCTCATGCCTGAACCGTCGCGGAAGACTACAGGCTCCTGAACCAATCCCTTGCCAAATGAGCGTCGGCCGATTATGGTTCCCCGGTCATTATCCTGTACGGCACCCGCGAGTATCTCGCTTGCGGAGGCGCTCCACTCATCAATGAGAACAACCAGTTCACCTTTTTCAAAATCGCCCTGCGAGGTAGCCTTGATATCCGACCTGGGTGTAGATTTACCCATGGTGAATACGATAAGTTTGCCGTCAGGGAGAAGCTCGTCGGCTATCATTGTTGCGGCGTCCATGACTCCGCCTGAGTTTCCCCGGAGGTCAAGGATGAGTTTTTTCATGCCCTGGGATTTCAGCTCACGCAGTCCCTTTTTAAACTCGTCATGAGTGGTGAGGGCGAAGTTGGCTATCTTGATATACCCTACTTCATCGGACATCATGTAGGAGACATCGACGCTGTAGATGGGTATCTTGTCGCGGGTGATTGTGAATGGCAGAAGGGTGTCGGTACCCTTCCGCTCTATCTTCAGGTTGACTTTTGTGCCTCGCGGCCCCTTGAGCGTCTTGACTATATCCTCATCGGGAATGCCTTTGCCGGCAATGAGCGAGTCATTGACAAAGATAATCTTGTCGCCGGGAAGGATGCCGGCCTTTTCAGAGGGCCCTCCTGAAATTGCGCTCATTATCAGCACAGTGTCAGTAAGCATGTTGAATGAGACCCCTATCCCGTCGAAGTTGCCCTGCAGAGGCTCATTGGCCTGTGCCAGGTCAGTGGCCGGGATATAGACTGAATGGGGATCGAGCTTGCGCAGCATCACCGGGATGGCCTCTTCAATCAGGGCGTTCCGGTCAACCGTGTCAACGTAGTCAGACTCGATGATGTCAAGTACGCGGCTCAGCTTGTCATTTGAAGGGGGGAAATTGGTATATAGCCCGGTTTGCGGATGGGGCATGTAAAAACCTATCAGTATGCCAATAGCAATGGCGACTCCGATAATCAGCGGAAGGTATGCTCTGTTATATTTCATTTTTCTTTTCTCCGAGGTCAATATAGACAAGCTCTGTGCCTGCCCGTTTAAGAAGTTCAATGCCGTCAAGGTTACGGTACTGGTTGCTGTAAACAACGCGCCTGATGCCTGCCTGGATAATCAGTTTGGCGCACTCCATGCAGGGTGAGTCAGTGATATACAGGGTGGCGTTCTCGCTTGAGTTGTTAGACCTTGCTACCTTGGTGATGGCGTTGGCTTCAGCATGTAGAACGTATGGTTTGGTAACATTATTCTCATCCTCGCATACATTTTCAAAGCCGGCGGGGGTTCCGTTATAGCCGTCGGATATAATCATCTTATCCTTGACGATAAGTGCTCCCACTTTCCTCCTGTTGCAGTAGGAGTTCTCAGACCATACTCCCGCCATGCGCAGGTAGCGTCTGTCGAACTGGTCCTGCTTCTCCCCGTAGGGATGCACGGCATCTTTCTTTGTCATCCTGTTGTAATTCGACGGCAAACTTAGTTGTTTTTAGCCTAAGTCAGACGTATATCTCACCTTTTAGAAAAAGATGGGCCGTCCCTGCGATGCGGGTCCGGTCTCCCACCAGGTTACACTCAAGCTTTCCTCCCCTGGCGGAGAGCTGCCTGGCAGTCATGGTCTTTTTCCCGAGACGGGCTGACCAGAAAGGGGTAAGGGTTGTATGTGCCGATCCGGTTACGGGGTCCTCGTCTATGCCGGCCTGCGGGGCGAAGAACCTCGAGACAAAATCAACATCTGATCCCGGTGCTGTGACAATTATACCCCGACCGTCAGCCGTGGCCATTTTTTTGTAATCAGGTTTCATTGCGAGGATGTCTGATTCGCTTCCATAGAGCAGAAGATAGTCGCTTCTGCCCATATAACTTTCCAGGGGGGTCTTTCCAATGCTATCACGTATAAGGTCGGTTAATACGCACTCATGCAGTTCGTCGGTGGGGAAATCGAGTTCCAGGAGGCTATCCTTTTTCCTGACGGTGAGGGTTCCCATCACCCGTGACCGGAAAACAACCTCATCGCTCTGCGGGTCAATGATATTTAGTACAACGAATGCCGAAGCGAGGGTGGCGTGTCCGCACAGGTCAACCTCCGTGACAGGCGTGAACCACCGTATAAGCCATTCACCGCTTCCCCGGGTGATGAATGCCGTCTCGGCAAGGTTGTTCTCCATGGCGATGTTCTGCATCGTCTCTTCTGATACCGGGTCCGTGAGGATACACACAGCCGCAGGGTTACCTGTGAAGGGACCGGTGGTGAATGCGTCAACCTGGTATATAGGAATGGGTTTCATCTGCAATTATCTGGTGTGTGACTCAAAGTTATAAATGTTTAACGGGAATAGGGTCAATGAAAGCCTGCAAGTTTATATCTTAGTCTTATGATTGAGATTTCTGATACGGGGAAAGGCACCTCGGTCATAAGGCTCACGCCGGCCCGATGCAATATTTATGCAGTTACGCGGAACAGCAGAACGATACTCATTGATACTGGCATCTCCTTTGACCGCGGACGGATAGAACATGCCCTGGCCAGAAAGGGGTTAGTACCGGAGGCAGTAGTGCTGACACATACCCACTTTGATCATGCCGGCAATGCAGCGTGGCTTGCTCGTGAATATGGCTGTGAGATTGTGGTACAGGAAGCGGAGAGTGAGGCGCTGGCGGCAGGAGACACACCGATTCCTGAGGGGACACATTCTCTGACAAGGGGACTGGTCAGCCTGGGGAAGAAGGTAGCCCCGGTCTTTAAGTACGAGCCCTGCCAGGCTGATCATCTGTTTGGAGAAACCTTTGACCTGAACTGTTTCGGTATTAACGGTTATATAATACACACCCCCGGACACTCTCCCGGGGGTTCCACAGTGGTTATTGACGGTGTTGTGGCTATTGCCGGCGATTCAGTCATTGGCACCATGCCCGGCAGTCCCTTCCCGCCATTTGCGGATGATGTGGCTCTGCTCCTGAGAAGCTGGAAGAAGATCATTGACACCGGGTGTGAGACATTCCTCCCGGGCCATGGCAAACCGGTCAGCAGGGAAGAGCTGATCAGGGAGTATGAAAAGAGGATTGTAAATTATTTATAAAATTTCAGCAGCAACCATATTTGCCTTGGTGGTAGATCTGACAGCACTGACTGTCAACTATCCGGAGTGGTAGATCAGACAGCACTGACTGTAAACCATCCGGGGTGGTAGATCAGACAACACTGACTGTAAACCATCCGGGGTGGTAGATCAGACAACACTGACAGTAAACTATCCGCGATGGGGAGTGTTAATTTACCGGGGAGGCATTTGTTGTTACCGGGTTCAGGGATTAAAGCCGGCAATTTCGTACTAAGTTCTTCAATAATAAGATATTAACATGGTTACAGTCATCATACCGGCCCTAAATGAAGCGGAAACCATCGGCCGGGTCATCGGGTTGGTCAGGAAGTCGTCGCTTGTATCGGAGATAATCGTTGTTGACGATAAATCTACCGACGATACCCTACCCCTAGCCCGGGCTGCCGGAGCAACCGTTTACACAAGCACGACGCTTGGCAAGGGAGCTTCGCTACGTGAAGGTATCCTCTTTGCAAAAAATGAGATGCTGCTGTTTCTTGATGCGGATATTACAACTTACCCTGAAGATATCGTGGAGCTGATGACCAAACCTCTGTTCGATGGAACAGCGGACTTTGTCAAATCTGTTTTCACCCGACAGGCGGGACGTGTCACGGAGTTGGTAGCAAAGCCCCTGCTCAACCTCCTCTTTCCTGACCTGATGCGATTCTCCCAGCCACTAAGCGGGATGGTTGCCGGGAAAAGGTCACTGATGCAAAAGCTGGAGCTTGAGAATGATTACGGTGTCGATATCGGGATGCTTATTGACATGCACCTTATGGATGCCCGTATTACAGAGGTGAATATCGGATATATAGAGAACCGCATGCAGTCATGGGAACAACTCTCAAAGATGTCCCTCGAGGTATCCAGAGCTATCATCAGACGCGGTGAACCTCTTTCGACAACTGGGGATGAGACACTCAGGAAGGTGAATGTAATCAGGACCCAGATGGAATATGCACTTCGCGAAAACCGGAAAGGACTTGCACGGATGGTGATCTTCGACATGGACAACACTCTTCTCAAAGGAAGTTTTATCACTACCGCATCCGCGGTTCTGGGCTTTGAGGAGGAGCTGATAAACATTGTCACGCACAATGATACAGCCTTCATGAGAACCAAGCTCATAGCAACACTCATGAAAGGTCACTCGGTCAGGGAGGTTCTGGATGTTGCAGATGCCATTCCTATTGTTGAAGATGCTCTGGATGTTGTCACCGCATTGAAAAAGAGAGGATATATCTGCGGGATAATCAGTGACAGTTATGATGTGGTTACCAACCATATAAAGAATAAGCTGGGGATGGATTTTTCCGTGGCAAATGAGCTGGAGTTCTCCAGGAGCGTGGCTACCGGCGAGGTGAAGATACCTTCATACTTCCTGCGCACAAAGCAAAGCCAGTGTAGTCATGAGTATTGCAAATCAAATGTAATCAGGCAGCTTTCAGCCAGTTATGAGATTGATATCAGCAACATAACCGCCATTGGTGACAGCGATAATGACATCTGTATGGTACGCGAGTGCGGAACAGGTATCTCCTTCTACTCACAGAACAAATACCTGAACCTGGTGGCCGACCACATCATCACAGTCAGGTCCTTTGCACCGCTGCTGGAGATCCTCGGCTAAGGGTCAGAGCTTAAGCTTAATGTTAATTTTCGCAAGCAGGGCGGTCAGCCCGGCCATGAGGAGTGCCCACACAATTGATCCAAGGACAACCACGAGGGGTTCTGACGACTGCTTGTAGATCAGCACCGGGAAGGCTGACATCCAGATAGCGTGGTAGAGGATATCCGGTGCGAGGTACGTTGTCAGTGAATGCTTTCCTGCGGGCCTGACAAATGCCGCCCACCCACTCCATTCCTTCACATCTGCAAGCCAGTAGATCAAGGCAAAGACCATAAAGCTTATTCCGCTGCAGATCATGCCCCAGCTGGGAGTGGCCATTATCTTTGAAATGATGAACCAATTCCTCAAAATAAATCCGGTGGTCAGTGATAATAATCCCAGGGCGATAAATACAATTAAAATGCGTTCACTCCCGGAGTCCTTCATTTGTCTGATCAGGATGCCGGCAAGCATGCCCGTCAGCACTATCAGGGGAACATTTCCCTGGATAATTATACCCAGTATCGGCTTGGCCGGATCAAGGAAACCGAGAACCCCTGAGGCATCGAGGATATTCACTATCAGGAAGAAGACGACCGCAATTGCTGCCCCGGTTATTGAATCACGGGTTCCGAGATAGATCAGTGAAGAGACGAGATATCCCCACCCGATAAGTCCCAGTATTCCCCACCATCCGGTTATCAGCCAGCCTTGGTCATCAGATGGGCCCGATCTGAAGATTATTACAAGGAAGATAAGTGTAGCCACCCCGACTGTTCTAAGTGCAATGAACAACAGTTTTCCCCTGCCCGCCGGGTAATCGTTCCAGATCAGGAAGACAGAGACATACATCAGCAGTGCCCACAAATCCTGCCCCATACCGGTGGTTTCCGGGTTGACTCTTCCGGTGTTGAGCATCAGTACGCCGATGATGAGAAGGCTAACCGTACGGATTATTATATGCAGGGTTATTTTCGAAATCGGTTCTCCCTTTTTTATCCTCCCTGCCAGTGCGAAAGGTATCGCCATTCCCACGATGAAAAGAAACCCCGGGAACACCCAGTCGGCGAGCCCCATGCCGTCAAAGTCGGCCTTCATATGGCCCAGCCATGCAGGTGCCACATTCATGTTGAGGTCATTGACAAACAGCATCAGCAGGAGAGTCAGTCCCCTCATTATGTCAACAGAGACAATTCTGGATGTCTTTTCCATGGTGAATAGTTGATTCCTGATTGGTGATGAGACCGGATACTGACAATTACAGTCAGCATCCTGACTAAAAGCACCTCACAGTTAGCGTTCCCGCAAACTTAACTATACTCAATGAAAAAGTGAAATTGTATTTAATTAAGATCAGTCAGAGCGATTTGAAATTTTTTGAATAACGATTCAAATACCTGATTGGGCTTGCAGCGATTTTGAAAAAAGAGCAAATCCGTCACTATTTGCATCGTATTCAATATCTTCAAGATATATTTTACTGTCTTTTGGGATATCCCGTTTCAATAAAACGTCCTCAGCAAGGCAGCTTGGTAAACCGGCTTTCAACTTGTTTTCGGCGCAGTTTTCTATTAATCCATAACTGGCATAACCTCCAAGGCCGTCCAGGT
>Ga0209467_1003116_pt1 | contig 11121 bp, 9 predicted proteins | sample Higcelwee11metaG_FD_187175 | JGI IMG/M metagenome (GOLD analysis project Ga0209467, IMG submission 187175) | Freshwater pond sediment microbial communities from the University of Edinburgh, under environmental carbon perturbations - High... | ecosystem: Environmental > Aquatic > Freshwater > Pond...
CAGTAATAATTCCGTCTTGTTCTCCTACATAATTTTCATCGTTTTTTAGTATCACATATGGACCTGATTGCGGCTTAACAACAAGCGTATGCCCAGAAGTATTATGAACATCTCTTCCATCGGGATCAGTATACTTAACCGGGTTGTTCTCCGCATAGTGATACAGGTCCAGGTTGAAGGTGTTGAACACCCCTCCCATGCCGGGCAGGTTGCCGTTTCTCATTCTTGCCTCAATCCCCGACGGGTTCGAACGAGTTCTTCGTGAATTGGGCGCCGTCTACGGAAAGGGAGTCGGGGTTGTCGCAGAAGGAGTCGACGTTGTTACGGGAGAAGGTGCTGCGCTCGACGCGAATCTCGCGGCTTTCGGCGTCAACGGAGAAGAGGGCGGAGCCGTGGTTTCTTTCGAAGATGCACTCTGACCAGGTGACGCGGTCGGAGGCCTGGACGGTGATGAGGGCGAACTCGCCGGTGTCGCGGAAGGAGGTTTCGCGAAACGAAACGTTTGAAGAGCGCTCTATCGTTGCAAGGCCGTAGGTGCAGTCGCGGATGACGCAACCGTCCATTACAAAGTCGCTCGCGCGCTCGAGGCCGATGCCGTAGGTGCCCGAGCCGTAGAGCTCGCACGAGCGCACCTCGGTGTCGTCGCAGTTCTTGAAGCGGAGCACGCCGCCGAGGCAATAGCCGGGAACGGTGTGGCCGAGGGTGAGACCGGATATCCTGATGCCGGAGCAGGTCTCGAAGGAGAAAACCCAGCCGTAGGCGGGCTTGATGACGAGCGTCGCCTTGCCCTCGCCGATGAACGCGAGATTCGAAACCGACTTGATGACCGGGCATGGGCCGTCGTATTCGTTTACCCAGGTGACGTATTTATTCTTGACCGTAAAGCCCTTGCTGAGGTCGTAGGTACCGGGCGCAATCTTGATGACGCGGTCGGGGCCGATAGCCTGCATGAGCTCGGTGAGGTTTGAAACCTCGATGACGCGTCGGTCGTCGGAGAGGAACGCGAGTTTCTCGTCCTTCCGGACGGTCGCCGAACTCATCGCGAGGATCTCGGCGGTTTCGACCGCGATCGCCTTCATGCGGAGGCTTCCCGTGCCGTCGAACGACGCGGTGACGATGACCTCCGCGCCGAGCATCTTGCCGATCGACTGCGCCGACTCGTCGCTCACGTCGCCCGATAGCTGGAACGCGAGCTCCTCTTTGACGAGGTCGATGTCCTTCCGCTCGACGAGGACGAACTTCTTTGCGTTCACGAGTGCCAAGGCGGTCTCGCTTACCACGTATTCTGAAAGCTTCGCCGAGTCGGATACGCAGTTGATAACGGCCACGCGCTTTCCCTTTTCGAGCGAGCTCGCGAGCTTTCCTGCCGCGCTCGCGATCGCGTCGTCGATTGCGACTGACTCGGCCTCCGCTAAACAAGGCACGAAGAGAAGGGCGCAAACCGTCATGATGCCGTAAAGGACTTTTTGTACGCTGTGTTTCATGTGATTACCATTGTGCGAGCTAAGGCGGCGTTTTGTCAACGAAGAAAAAGGCGAGCCTTGCAAGGGCCCTCGTTTGAGGGGCTCCGAACGACCTTCTTTCACCCGTCGTGGCCCGCGCTGCCTCGATCTCAGGCCTTTTGGAACCTTTGGGCTTGCTATCGCGCGCAAATGGGCTAATAATTGGAATGGAGGGTTGCCGCCATGCTCGACGTCATTTCGATACTTGCCGGGAGCGAGCTTTTTTCGGGACTCGCTCGGGATTCGTACGAGCGCATCGCCCGGCACTTGAAACCCGTCCGGTTTGGCCGCGATCACGTAATCTGCCGCGAGGGTGACTCGGGCGATACCATGTATATCATCGTGAAGGGCACCGTGTCGGTGTCAAGCGACATGGGCTGGGGGCAGCGAGAGCTTGACCGGAAGGGGCCCGGCGCGGTCGTTGGCGAAATGGCGCTCATCTCGAACGACGTGCGCTCGGCGACGGTGCGTACCCTCGAGGAAACCGAGTGCCTGCAGTTTGACAGCGAGAGCTTCGACGCGCTTCTTGACCAAGACCCCGCGCTCGCGCAGCGCATCGCCAAGATCATGACGCGGCGTTTTTCAACCCTCGTGCACAAGACCTCCAATGAGCTTCTGGGCGCCTACCGCGCGCTCGTGTTCGCGCTCGCGAACATGACGGAGTCGCGCGATCCCGAGACGGGGGCGCATCTCGAGCGGACGCGGAACTACTGCGTGCTGCTCGCGGAGGCGCTTGCCGAGCACGAGAAGTATCGCGACACGATAACGCCGCACTTTATCGACGGCATCTACCAGGCGGCCCCGCTTCACGACATCGGAAAGGTCGCGATCTCGGACTCAATCCTCTTTAAGCCAGACCAGCTCGGTCCGGCCGAATACGACCGGATGAAGGTGCACACCACGATCGGCGCGGCGATGATGGAACGGGTCATCAAGCAAAGCGGCGCCGAACTTTTCAGGCTGGCGAACCGGATATGCCTGTATCATCACGAGCGCTGGGACGGCACGGGCTATCCTGCGGGGCTTGCGGGAGACGCGATCCCGGTCGAGGCGCGGATCATGGCGATAGCCGACGTGTACGACGCGCTCCTTTCGCATCGGGTGTACAAGTCCGCGATGACGATGGAGGACGCGCGCGAGAAGATCCGCGCGGGCGCGGGCACGCAGTTTGACCCGATCATGGTGGACGTCATGCTCGCGAACATCAGTCGCTTCGAGGATATATATATCAAGTATCAGGATGAGGAAACGAGCTAGGATTCTTTTCCGGTTTTCTGCAGATAATAGTGATAGTCCCCTTCATACACGTTGAGCGCACCTGAGTCGATCTCGAAGACGCGCTTCGCGAGGTGTCTGAGGAAATACCGGTCGTGGCTGACGATAACGATGGTACCGTCAAAAGCCTTGAGGGCCTCGAGAAGGACTTCGCGGCTCGCGATGTCGAGATGGTTCGTCGGCTCGTCGAGGACGAGGAAGTTTACCGGGAGCGCGAGCATACACGCAAGCATGACGCGACTTTTTTCGCCGCCCGAAAGGACGGCTATTTTTTTATCCGTATCGTCGCCTGAAAACTGGAAGGCACCGAGGATGCCCTTGATCGCGCCGACCGAGGCGAGCGGGATGCGCTCGGCGACTTCCTCGTAGACGGTTCGTTCTGCCTTGAGTGCGTCCGACGAGTATTGGCTGAAGTAGCCGAGGCGGACGCTTGCGCCGAGCGTGGTGATTCCGCCCGTCGGCTCGGTTTGCCCGGTGATGACCTTGAGAAGCGTCGATTTTCCCGCGCCGTTTACGCCGGTGAGCGCGATCCGGTCGCCGCGGCTGATCGTGCCCGAAAGCCCGGAGAAAACGTGTCGCGCGCCGGTCGCGGAAGGCGTTGCGGCTGCGGTCGCGGACGAGGCGGCGGGCCAGGATTTCGCGAGGTCCTTCATCACGACGACCTGGTCGCCCGAGCGCGGGCAGGGGGCGAACTGGACGCTCATCGATTTGGGGTCGGGCGGGAGGACGACGCGCTCGATCTTCTCGAGCGCCTTGATGCGTGACTGGACGAGCGAGGCGTGGCTCGCGCGGGCGGCGAAGCGCGCGATGAACTCCTCGTCCTTGGCGAACTGCGCCTGCTGGCGGTTGAAGGTCGCGACGAGCTGCTCTCGCCTGATCTCGCGTTCGCGGAGGTAGAAGTCGTAGTCGCCCGAGTAGAGCGTGACATCACCCGAGGCGACCTCGGCGGTGCGGAAGCAAAGGCGTGTCATGAATTCGCGGTCATGGCTCGTCATGACAAGGTCGCCCTTGAAATCCTTGAGCCATTCCTCGAGCCACACGATCGACTCGACGTCGAGGTGGTTGGTCGGCTCGTCCATCAGGAGTACGTCGGGCTCAAGGACGAGGATGCGCGCGAGGGCGATGCGCATCTTCCAGCCGCCCGAAAAATGCTCGACCGGCTCGTTGAAGCGGTCGGGCCCGATGCCGAGCCCGGTGAGTACCGCCTCGGCGCGGGACTCGAGATTGTATCCGTCGCGATGGAGATACTCGGACTGGAGCTCGCCGTAGCGGTCCATCTCGGAGTCGGTAAGCGCCTTCGCGTTTGGGTCGCCCATGCGGTGCTCGAGCTTCGCGAGCTCTTGCCCGATTTCATAAACCGAGCCCGCGCCCGCGATCGTTTCGGCGAGCGCGCTTCTTCCCGACATCTCGCCGACGCTTTGGGAAAAATACCCGATGACCGTTCCCGGGTCGGAGGCGATCTCGCCTGCGTCGGGTTTTTCCTCGCCGGCTATTACCCGGAAGAGCGTGGTTTTTCCCGCGCCGTTCGGGCCGACGAGCCCGATGCGGTCGCCGGGGCGGATCAAGAAATCCGCGTTATTGAAGATTACGCGCTCGCCGTACGCGACGCGGATGCCTGAAAGTTTTATCACTGTCCCGCTCCCAAAGGCGGGCAGTGTAGCAGATTGCCGCTCCTTTGTCATGGCGCGGCAGTCGATGTCGCCCCTCGAAAGACCTTCGCCTGAGGCGGCTCCGAACGTGCCGCTTTCGGCCATCGTGAATCCCTCTGCCTCGACCCCTTGCCTTCTGGAAAACAATCGGCGTTTCGGGTAGTATGCCATCATGATAGACGAATACAAGCGGATCCTCGAGCGGAGTCGCTCCCGGCAAAAAGAGATCCAGCGGCAGATGCTCCATCTTTCGAAATTCAACCGGACGGGCTTTGACGCGACGGTCGCCGCGATGCATAAAGATGTTTTCGCCAAGATCGATTGCCTCAAATGCGGAAACTGTTGCCGCATGATCGGGCCGCGCTTTCGCGACAAGGACATCAAGATTCTCGCGAAGGACGTCGGGCTTGAGCCAAAGGCGTTTACTCTGCGGTATCTCAAGCCGGAAGGCGACGAGCGGTTTTTCCTCCTCGCGAAGCTTCCCTGTCCGTTCCTGAACGAGGACGAGACCTGCTCAGTCTACGAGAAACGGCCGCTTTCCTGCGAGGAGTTTCCGTACACGACTACGAAGAACGTCCAGCGGCATCTGGTCAGGCTTGGCTACAGCGCGCAGGTTTGTCCCGCGGCCGCCCTCATCGCCGAACGGATAATCGCGGAGTATTGAGCCTCCCTGGATTTTCGGCCTCCCATCCGTAATACTTACGGGTAGTACGGGAGGTTCGTTTTATGACCGATTCCCAGATCGACACCTTCGGGCTTCATATCCTCTGCATCGACGACAGCAAGTCTCAGCTTGCCCTGTACCGGAGCCAGCTTGAGGGACTTTACAAGGTTACGGCCGCCGAGACCTACGAGGAATCGGTCGCGTGCCTGACGGCGTTCCGCCCGGATCTCATCATCCTCGACATGGAGATGCCGAAGGTCAGCGGGCTCGAGTTTCTCGATATCCTGCGGTTTACCCCGAACTACGCGCAGATCCCGGTCGTCATCGTTTCGGGCGACAGCGATCCCTCGCACGTCAAGGAAGCCTTCCGGCGCGGGGCGGAGGATTACGTGCGAAAGCCCTACGATGCCGAGGAGCTGTTGCTCAGGATCGATCGGCTCTTCAGGCTGGTGGCGGGACCCAGGAAGGGCGAAGGCGAGAGGGCAAGCCGTTTCAGTTCCGCGCAAGAACTTCTCGTTGAGTCCCTCGCGGACCTTGCCTCGGCGCGCGATAACGAAAAGACGAAGCACCTCGTCAGGATCGGGCTTTACGCCGAATCGATAGCGTCGTCGGCCGCGAAGACGCCGCGCTTCAGGGCTGAAATATCGCAGGAGTTTATCGAGAAGATCGCCGAGCTCGCGCGGCTTCACGATATCGGCAAGGTGAACGTCCCCGACTACATCCTCCATAAAACAGAGCCGCTCGCGGAGCGCGAGTTCGATCTTGTCAAGAAGCACGTTACCGACGGCGCGCGGACGATCGACATGATCCGGCTCGCGTTCCCGGAGTACGCCTTCCTTGACTTCGCGCACGACCTGATCCTCTATCATCACGAGCGCTGGGACGGCGCGGGTTACCCCGAGGGTCGCGCCGCGCGGAACATCCCGCTCGTCGCGAGGATTACCGCCATCGCCGACGCCTTCGACGCGATGACGACTTCTCGCGTTTACCGGGCGGCCGCGACCTTCGACGAGGCGTACGCGACAATCGATGGAGGAAGCGGGTCGGCGTTCGACCCCGAGCTCGTAGAAATTTTCAGGTTTTGCCGGAGCCGGTTTACGGAGATTGCCGAAAAGAACCGGGACTGACGGGAGGGGCCTTCGCTCGATCGCGCCTAGTTTGCCGCGTCGAGCTCGTCGATGTCCGGGATGTCGGATGCAGGAGTCGACTCGGATGGCGCGGACGCGGAATCGGGCGCGATCCCCGTTATCGCGATCTGCTCGATCTCGTTCTGAAGCGCCGTCTGGATGTACGACCGGATCTTCTGCCGCGTGAGGCTTTCCATGCGCTGGGTAAAGAGCATGACATACACGGGATGTTCCCCGTCGCGCTTGCCGAAGATGATCGCCTCGGTGCCGATGATCGTGCCGCGGAGCCTGAGCTGGATGTCGTGGAGCATGACGTTTTTGGGGAACATCGGGTCGGGGTCGAGTACGCAGGAAAAACCGACGACGCTGATGTCGACGAGGTTTCCCGACACGTTGAGCTGGCCCTCGCGGATGTTGAGCGATGAAAGGGTGTCATGCGCGCAGGTCGCGCGAACGTATTTCCGCCGGCCCTTCGCCTCGGCCGCCTTGAGGGTGGCGAGGAGTATCTTGGCGCTTTGCTCCGTGCCGAGCTTCAGCTTGACGAAACCGCACGGTATGCCGATGTCCATCAGGTATTTTTTCTGGAGCGTCTCGTCGGTGTTATACGATATGATTCCGATCGATATCCCTCGGGTCGCGGAATCGGACATGACGCGCCGTATCCATGACTCCCATTCCTTTTCGCCCATTCCGGCGTCGATGTTGACGAAGCAGATTGAATCGGGAAATAGCGCGAAAAGGCGGAGCGCCGCGACATGGTCCTTGAGCATGTAGACTTCATATTCCTGGTCGAGAAGCCGCATGATCAGGTCGTCCTGGATAACGCTCGGCGGATACAGAAAGAAGACCTTTTTCCCGAGATCAAGTTCGCTCATAACGAAACCCCCGGCTATCAGTATAGCATGGAATGAAGGGGACGCTACAGGATTTCCTGCCCAATCGCGAGCATCGCGAACGGCATGGTCTGGTCGGCGGCGTAGATATCGGTAAAGGTCCACAGAACCTGATGGGGTTTGCCGTTCGTTCCCTGAAACGGGACGATAACCGGTTTGTTCGGCGAGCGCACGGCCGCCTCCTCGAGCGGCATTACCGCCGATATCTTCCGGCCGATCAACTCCGTTTTTGGCTTTCCAACCAGGCGCTCGAAGGTGCCGTTCGTCCGGGTAATATACAATCCCGTGTTCCAGATGACGATCGACGCGTTTGCCTGGTTTAAAAGGCGGTCATAGTACTCGGTCGCGTCCCGGTAGGCCTTTTCGAGGCGCTGGCTCTGTTCGAGTTCGTGCGCAATGCATCCGGTTTGCTCCTGAACGATTGAGGAAAGGTTCGTCCGCTGGTGGCGAAGCGCGTTTTCCGCCCGGATACGCCTCCGCGAGAGAACGGTCATGACGCCGCCGATGATCACGAAGAAGGCTGAGCGTACCAGAGCCGGTATGATGAGCTCGGCGTCGCGGGTGATACCCAAAACGAGGGCGATATAGACAAGGGCAATCGTGGCCGTAAAGTACATGCCGTAGCGGGGAAAGCAGGTGCACATGATGACGATGGGTATGTAATAGAGGTGCGGAAAAACGATGGAATAGCCATACGAAAGGCAAAGAAAGCTGATTCCGACCGCAAGGCCGGAAACCAGGATAATCAGGGGCTTAGCGCAGTGTCGGATCAAAACCAGGCAGTCATCATCGGATGGGCAGGCCGGCGGAGTATTCGACGGATTCATTTAATGAATTATCGTACACGCAACCGGCCCGGCGCAATGGGTAAGCGAAAAAAACCGAAAAAAAAGACTTCAGGAAAAGAGCCGTCGACATTCGAGATAGAAGCGTTTTTCGCTTGCCTCGCCCATCGAGAAGGATTTGCGGGGTAGGGGGCCTCCAGCCGCTATCGTGGTGAAAAAACTGTCCTTTTCGACCGGCGGAAGGAGGATCGAAACCGCGCCTTTTTCCTTGCCGAGGCGGTACACCTCCTCGGAACCGTGGATATAGTCGATTTTGACGGCGGGATTCTCCGTGAGGAAGGCGTCGAGCGCGGGTTGAAGCCGGCTTACGGCGAGCGCGGGATCGGGGGTGTCGAGGATCGAAAGGCCGTCGTTGCCGACAAAACCGAAACGGGTCTCGTTTTTCGCGGATACGGCTTTTTCAAGTGATGCTTCCGAAGCGCATGCGGCTACCGTTCCGCCGAGCTTTTTGGCAAGGTACGTCGCGATCGTCGCTGCGTCGGTTCCGAAGAGTACCCGGTGGATCGGCTCGAAGGTGAGACCGTCGTCGTACAGGTTGACGACCTCGACCAGGGCGAAGCGCGCGGGATGGTTTTCAAGGTCGATCTTGCCCGCTTCTGCGTCAGCTCGGTGAGCGGCCCGGAATTCGTCCCAGACCGCCTTTGCCGTCGCGAGAGAGTGGTTGCCGTCGCCGACCGCAAAAAGGAAGCACGAGCCGTCAGGCGCGGTATTCGCCTTGGCGAGTGCCTCGATCGCCGTTGCCGCGTACTCGAGATCGGTCGCGTTCGAGACCTCCCAGCCGGTTATCGAGCCCGAGTCGGGCTCAAGCCGGGTTTCGTAGAGGGGGGCGTTGGCGCGCACGCGTTTTCCCGTGCCCTCCACGAGGCGCTTTTCGGGATCGTTGACGAGCAGCATGATGTGCGGCGATTCAAGCGGTGCGCCCCGGCGAATTTCCATGCGAGGCGGAATGCGGTCCACGATGGTTGCCTCGGTCGCCCGGATCAACGCCTTCGAGTCGGGTTTCCATTCATAAGAATCAAGGTCGATCGCGACGACGAGCCCCTTGCGGGTGCGGCCATACGCGGTCTTCCGCTCGATATACACGAAGCCGTGAACGGGCGGGGCAAAAACGCCGCTGATATAGTCCTTCATCGTCTTCCGGATCGCTGTGAGCCTTTGGGCGCGATCCCCGTCCTCGAGGTAGACCTCGGGAAGGATGACGTTGAGGGTTGAAGGCGCGCTTCCCGCCATATCGGCGACCCGCTTCCAGTAGGATCGGTCCTGGGTGTACTGGTCGCAGGCAATGACGGACCAGCGGGAAAGGCCTTTTTTATCCGCAGGAACGAGGATATCGGGCACGGAAAGAGCATATTTATTGAAGGTTTCGGTATAATTCATGGTGTGCATGATACGGAAAAAGCCGGTGCCGGTCAATTATACGCGATCGAGCGAGCTTGACCATGCGTTCGTTTCTTCCGTATCTTCATACCAGGAATCATGCAAGGCCAAAAACAGGTACTCGTACAGCAGCAACGACTCAACCTCAGTCCCCAGTTGGTACAGTCCATCAAGTTGATGGCAATGCCCTTCGTGGATCTACGCGACCGCATCCTGGAGGAAGTGGAAAAAAACCCCGCGCTCGAGATCGTTGCTGATCCCTTTGAATCGTCCGATATTTCGCCCGCGGATTCTGCTTCCCTTTCCGGCTCGGGGACGGCACGTTCAACGGTTTCCGCGGGGGATGACGCCGACGGGGATTCCTATGACCGGGCCGACGGTTATGATACGGTTGATTATCGCTCGGGCGGCTTGAACGCCCTGAGCCTTGACGGCGCTGCTTCCCGGATGACGGGTCTCGCGGGTGAGGCCGAAAGCGACGAGCACCGCGATTTTATCGAGGGCGTGCTCCATCGCGGTGAAACCCTTCAGGAACACCTGCTCGAGCAGCTTGGCGAACTCACGCTTTCGCCCGATGTGCGCGCGCTTGCCTCCCTCGTCATCCAGAATCTCGATCATGACGGCTTTCATATCGTCCTCCCCGAGGAATTGCCCGCTCTTGTGGCAAAATCCGCGATCGGCGAAACAGGCGCGGCCAGCTCTGCCGACCTTGCCTCCGCGCTTGAGGTCGTGCGCGCGCTTGACCCGCCCGGCTGCGCGACGGCCGACTTCCGCGAAAGCCTTCTCGTCCAGGCGCGCCTTCTCGCGGCCTCGCGCGCTTTCGTGAAGGCCGATCCCGCCCTTGAACACGCCATCGTCATACTCGAACGACACTTCGACGTGCTCGAAAAGGGCCGGCCGGACGCCCTCGTCAAGGCGCTCTCGAAGGCAGACGCGGGATTCACGGTCGACATAGAAGAGGCTGAGGAAATCCTCGACATAGTCCGGAGCCTCGAGCCCTTTCCGGGGCGCATATACAGCGCCGAACCCGTTTCGTGCATCGTTCCTGACGTCATCGTGAAGAAAACCGAAGACGAGTATTCCGTCGTGATAAACGACGAGGAAATCCCCGTCCTCGGGGTATCGCCCTTTTTTATGGAGCTCGAAAATCACGGGCGCGACCTGACCGCCGACGAAAAGGTCGCCCGCGATTTTGCCCGCGAGTCCGTCAAGGAGGCGCGCTGGTTTATCGGGACGATCGAGCGGCGCAATCTGACCATCCTCAAGCTCGCGCGCGCGATCGTCGTCTTTCAGCGGAATTTCTTCCGGCATGGTCCTTCGGCGCTTGCCCCCTTGCGGATGAAGGACGTTGCCGAGGAAATCGGTATGCACGAGGCGACCGTCTCGCGCGCCGCGAACGGGAAATACCTTCAGTGCGAGTGGGGGCTTTTCGAGCTGCGGTATTTCTTCTCGAACCAGGTGGGATCGGCGAAAGCCGGCACCGTGGCGCAGGGAGCGGGGAATGCCGGGCTTTTCTCGAAGCAGGGCGTCAAGGAAGTGATTCGCGAGCTCGTCGCGGCCTCAAGCGAGCCGCTTTCCGACCAGAAGATCGCCGACCAGCTTGCCCTACGCGGCATCAAGATCGCCCGGCGGACGGTCGCGAAATACCGGGGCGAGCTCACGATCGGCTCGTCCTTCGAGCGGTAGTTTTTGCAAAACCCCAAATTCCGTAGTATTATAAAAGAAGAAACGGCGTCCTGCCGGAAACACTACTTGGGGAGGTTCACATGAACATCAATGTACAGTCAGT
>Ga0209467_1003117_pt1 | contig 11119 bp, 10 predicted proteins | sample Higcelwee11metaG_FD_187175 | JGI IMG/M metagenome (GOLD analysis project Ga0209467, IMG submission 187175) | Freshwater pond sediment microbial communities from the University of Edinburgh, under environmental carbon perturbations - High... | ecosystem: Environmental > Aquatic > Freshwater >...
CGCCCCCCGCACCCCCCGCCCCCCTCAAAAACTTTGGTGGGGTGAAGCGGGATGCGCGCCACGCCCCGCTTGTCGAAATCCTGTCAAGCGTTTTTCGTGCGCCATTTTGCGGCCTGTTCTGTCCAATCCTGTCCCTTTTCAACCGTTCTCGCCCAGCGCTCCAAAACCCGTACTATGCTCTCCGGCAAAACCCGGCAAACGCCGGGGCAACCGAAAACGCAGGACAAGGAGCGTTGCGCCATGAGCGAACATTCGACGCAGCACATCGGGGACGACCAGCTCATTCACGGCCTGCCAAAGCACATGGCGGCCGTTGCCAGCGGAAGCGGAGACGCGTATTGGGAAATCGTACCCGGCAAAAACGCCTGCTTCACCTGCCAGGCCATGCGCGGCAGGCGGTTCGCCACAAACCCCGGCCCGGTGCACCCGAACTGCACATGTGAGATCAGGCGGGTGGTGAAACAAAGCGTCAGCATAGACAACATGCTGCAAGGCAATAATGACCGCAAAACAGAAAGGTTTGGCGCAGGGCAAAAGATCACTGTCAGAATATTCAACCTTGGACCATTCTTCGCTGGTGTGAAGATATGGCTCGACCAGATGGAGTGGTACACAACCCCTTACCTGCGGCCAGGGAGTTCTTTTGACTTTGTTTTCACGAAATTTGGGGAACCGCCTGTCACCTGGGAACTCTCCCTCATCTACCTTGGTGGCGACAACTCCACCATCATGTACTCCATCCGTGGGTGACGCGAAGTGAAGACCTTCCTGCTTTTCCTGTTGCTGCTTCTCCCAACGGCGGCATTTTCGCAAACGATCTACGATGTTTCCTGCGATAACGTCGCCAGGATTCGCATCTTCCGTCTCAAAGCGGCCGACTGGGAAATTGAGTCCTATGGAGGGTACTTCCACCTGCTCGTTCTCGATCTGAAGCCAAATGCGGCAAAGGACTTCGGCCGGCTGCTCGATGCGACGCCAACGATCGATCTTCAGTTCAACGGCGTTCACCATCAGCCCAAGAGTCTCATCCTCACGGCACATGGCAGTCCTCTGCGGGACGACAACCCATGCATGACCGGGATGTCGGAACAGGGAATCCTCATCACCAGATTTCTTAAAGAGGACGCCTTCGACGCCGCCCGCGCGGTGTGCCCGGCGCTCGTGCTCGAGCTGATCGTCCCGCCCGGGCCGCCGCCTTTCGGGCGGCCGGAATAGCCGCCCGAGCGGCCATCGCCGGCCCCCCTTGCCAATTCCCCCGCATCTGCTATGCGGCCTACAGGGCAGGCAGGCCGTCTCGTCCTCAGCCCGCTCCTCTTCCGCCCCGTCCCCGGGGGGCCTGTGCCCGGCTTCAGTCTCGGACCGCGTTGACACGCGCCCGCCAAAGCGCGGGCCAAGGGGTGACGACATGAAAGACTGCTTCCGTTCCGCGATGATCCTGCTCTGCCTGCTGCTCCTCAACGGCTGTGGCGCCGCCATCTACCAGGGTATTACGAGCGATGCCGAGCGTTACAACAGCGCGGCCAGGTACGAGGACAACATCGCCCTGCTCGAACCGAAGCTCTCCCGGGGCGAGTCCATGCGGAACACGGAGCTGATGTTCCTGTGCGAGGCCTATTCACGCACAAAACGGTTCAATCAGTTGTTCTCCTGCCTTGACAAGATGGAGGAGAACTGCGGCAAGGGCGACACGACCTACTACGGATTCGACCTGCGCGAAGGCATGGCTGAAAGCAGGTCGCTGGCGTTCATCGAACTCGGGGACTACGCCAGCGCCGCCTCATACAGCAGAAAATTCCTTGACGCCAACAAGGACTCCATGAGCCGGTACGGCTACGTGCGCACGCTGTCCATCCACGGCCTGGCCAACGCCCTCGGCGGCGACGCGGCAGCGGCGCGCGCGGTGGTCGCGGAGCTTGAGGCGATCTATCTCGGCTACCCGTTCAACATGATCCAGCAGGACCGCAACGAGGGCGAGGCCCGCATCTTCCTCGCGCTGGGCCAGTACGACAAGGCCTACGAGGTGATGCAGCGCGTCAGCCTGTTCGGGGAGTTCGCCAAGGGCGTCGCCACGGTGGTCATCGGCAGCACGGACCTGTTCGTGGTCATGGAGCTGCCCACCAAGTTCATGCGGGCCAAGGCGGCCTACATGTCCGGGCACGTGGACGAGGCCAGGAAGGGCTACGACGATCTGCTGGCCAACGACAGGTCGCGCCAGAGCGGCGAGATATACTGGCAGATGCTCCACGACCGCGGCCGCATCGCCGCAGCGGAGGGCCAGCCGGACAGGGCGGCGGGCTGTTTCTCCCAGGCTGTCGAGATCATCGAGCAGCAGCGCCGCTCCATCTCCTCGGAGACCGCCAAGATCGGCTTCGTGGGCAACAAGCAGGCGGTCTACGCCGATCTCGTGGCCACGCTGGTCGGCCAGGGCAGGACCGCCGAAGCCCTGGAATACGTGGAGCGCGCCAAGTCGCGCGCCCTGGTGGACCTGCTCGCCGAACGCCAGAACCTGGCCCCGCAGGCCCAGGCCGAGACGGTTGCCGCGCTGCTGCAGCTCGCCGAGTTGGAGCGCAAGTGCCAGGGCTCCAGCGCAGCCAGGCCGGATGAGCGCACCCAACTGCGCTCGGCCATATCCGGAATCCAGTCCGAGCTGAGGCGCAGCAACGCCGAGCTGGCCTCGCTGGTCACGGTCGGCGCGCTCAGGGCCGCAGAGATCCAGGCTCGCCTCGCGCCGGACGAGACGCTGCTGGAATACTACGGCCAGGGCGACAATCTTTACGCCTTCGCCGTGACCAGGGACGCGATGCGCGCGGTGAAGCTCGACGGCAAGGGGCTTGAGGCCGAGGTGCGGCGCTTGCGCGAGGCCGTGGCCAAGGTGGGCTCCGACTCCTGGAGGCCCCTGGCCCGCTCGCTCCATGACCGCCTCGTGGCCCCGCTGCCCGGCGCGCTGGACAAGCCCCGGCTGGTCATCGTGGGCCACGGGCCGCTGCACTACCTGCCCTGGGGCGCGCTCCACGACGGGAGCCGCTTCCTGCTGGACCGCGCCACGCTCACGCTCCTGCCCTCGGCCAGCGTCACGCAGTTCCTGGCCGCGCGCAAGGCCGCCCCCGCCCGGCAGATGCTGCTTTTGGGCAACCCGGACCTGGGCGACGCGGCCATGGACCTGCCCGGGGCCGAGGCCGAGGCGAGGGCCATCAAGGGCATCTGGCCGGACGCCACCATGCTCATGCGCCGCGCGGCCGCCAAGTCCGCGCTCACCAGGGCCGGCGCGCTCTTCCGGGTCATCCACGTGGCGGCCCACGGCGAGTTCAGCTCGGACCGGCCGCTGGATTCGGCGCTGCTCCTGAGCCCCGAAGGGGCGGATGACGGGCGGCTCACCGCCGGCGACCTCTACTCCCTGCGGCTCTCGGCCGACCTGGTGACGCTCTCGGCCTGCGAGACGGGCATGGGCAAGGTGCTCTCCGGCGACGACGTCATCGGGCTGACGCGCGGCTTCCTCTACGCCGGGGCGGGGAGCATCGTGGCCAGCCTCTGGCCGGTGTCGGACGACGAGACACGGTTCCTCATGACCAGCTTCTACGGCAACCTGAAGAAGCTGCCCAAGGCCGACGCCCTGCGCCAGGCCCAGCTGGAGACCAGGAAGCGCTACCCGCACCCCTTCTACTGGTCGGCCTTCCAGCTCACGGGCATGGGGAAGTAGGCAGAGCGGCGGCGGCAAAGAAAAGGCCGGAGCCCCCAGCGGAGCCCCGGCCTTCATCATTTCTAAGCTCTTTAGCCGCTAGACCTTGGCGGCCTGCATCTCCTCGGCGGTGAAGTCCCAGGTGGTGCCGTGGGGCGACAGGGGCTCGTTCTTGAAGAAGTCCGGCAGCTGGTCGTCCTTGGCCGTGAATCCGGCGGCGGCGTTGAAGGCCAGCTCGTCCTGCAGCGTGCGCACGCCCAGCGCCACCACGTCGTCCACCGTGTACGGCTTGCCGATGAGCGCGGCCGTCATGTCCGCGATGCAGGGCACGCCGTCGGCGTTGTCCAGCACGGCGAAGGCCACGAACAGACAAAGCCCCAGCGCATCCACAGCAGCAGTTGCGATTTGAAGGTTCTTGCTGATCTCCATCTGGCCGGCCTTGCCGCGCGGGGCCACGTCGCCGCCGACCTTGAGGATGTTCTGGCACACGGCGTAGCCGGCGGTGTGGTCCGCGCCCATGGGCGTGGTGCAGTAGGTCACGCCTACGCCCTTGACGCTGCGCGGGTCGTAGGCCGGCAGGGCCTGGTTCTTGACCACGGGCACGCGGTCCACGCCGAAGGCCTGGGCGGCGAAGCCCGTGCCGTTGCCGATGATCTTGCCCATGGCGTCGTTCTTGTCGCCCACGCGGCGGATGAGCTTCTCCGCGGCCTTGCCGTCGCCCCAGGCGATGATTCCGCCCTCCATGGCCATGGCGATGGTGTTGCCCAGGTCGATGGTGTCGAGCCCCATGTCGTCGCAGGCGCGGTCGAGCGCGGCGATGTCGTCCAGATCCTTGATCAGCGTGTTCGCGCCGAAGGCCCAGACGGTCTCGTACTCGAAGCCGGAGGTCAGGTACTTGCCGTCCTTGTCCACGTACTCCTGGGAGCACTGGATGATGCAGCCGGTGTGGCAGCCGTGCTTGACCTTGCCGCCGCGCTTGGTGATGGTCTCGGCGATGGCCTCGCCGGAGATGGCGGCGGCGTGCTCGTAGCGGCCGTCGCGGAAGTTCTTGGTGGGCAGCGCGCCGGCCTCGTTGATGATGTTCACCAGGATGGCGGTGCCGAAGCCCGGCAGGCCCTGGCCGGTGACCGGGTGACTCTTGAGGATCTCGACCCAGCGCTTCACCGCGGCCTTGAAGGGCTCGGCGTCCGCCGGGGCCACGAGCTTGCAGCCGGCGTCGTCCAGCACGATGGCCTTGACCTTCTTGGAGCCCATGACCGCGCCCAGGCCGCCGCGGCCGGCCGCGCGCGCGGGCCGTCCCTCGGGGTCGGAGAACTGCACCGAGGCGGCCATGCGGCAGGTCTCGCCGGCCGGACCGATGAGCATGGTCCCGGTCTTGTCGCCGTACTGCTTCAGGATGGCGTCCATGCAGTCATAGGTGCCCTTGCCGGCCATGGCCCCGGCGTCCACGAACGTCACGCCGTCCTTGGTGATGACGATGTTGGCGAACCCGGCGTCCCCGTCGGGCTTGTCCTCCAGCACGATGGCCAGGATGCCGAGGCGCGCGAGCTTCTGGGCGAACTGGCCGCCGGAGTTGCTCTCCTTGATGCCGCCGGTGAGCGGCGACTTGGCCCCCAGCGAGATGCGGCCGGAATTGGCGATGGCCGTGCCGGTGAGCACGCCCGCCGCGATGACCAGCTTGTTGGCCGCGGACAGCGGATGGCAGGTGGCGGGCACCTCGTTCAGAACCATGCGCGAGGTGAACGCGCGGCCGCCCAGGCCGGCGTATGCGCCAAGCTCCTCGAAAACGGCGGTCCTGGTGCGGGTGTTGATGCGCAGTATCTTCGACATGGCGTTTCTCCTTGTTTTCTTGTTGCGGTTTGCGCGGGCCCGGTCTACGAGCTTGTCTGACTCTACTACAAGTGCGAGAGAAAAAGTCAAATATATTTACAATTTATGCTTTTGGTGGCATATGTCAGCATGAACATAGACAAGGGCGAACGATGCAAAAACACTTCACTTTGCTGATCCGCGCCGCGTCCGGGAGCCTGGCGGCGCTGACGCCGCTGGCGCGCGAGGGTTTGGACCTGAGCCTGCCGGCCGGCCGCAGCCTGCGCGAGAGCCTGGCCCTGGACCTGGGCCTCTGCCCGGACTGCGTGGAGGAGCGCATCCAGACCGTGTTCCTGGACGGCGCGCCCGTGGACGACATCGACGCCGACGCCCTGAAGCCCAGCTGCACCCTGGCCCTGGCCGGGGCCCTGCCCGGCGTGGCCGGCATCGCCATGCGCCGGGGCAGCCCGGTGGGCGTGTACCGCGAGGGCATCACCCACCACGCGGAGGCGTCCGGCTCCACCTCCGGCGAGCTGTCCCTGACCCTGAAGCTTTTCAACAGCGTGGCCGTGGAGTGCCTGGCCAAGGTGCTGGCCCACGGCGTCGGCGTGCGCGCCGGACGCCTGGCCGAGCTGCTCGCAGCGGACCCCGAAGCCCTGGCCGACGCGGCCTTTGAGCTGGACGGCCGCGCCCTCACGCGCGCGGAACTCATCACGACCCTCGCACAGAGCCGGGAGCCGGTGCTCCTGAAGGCGGCGGCATGAATCAGCAGCTGGCGGCCCTGGCGGCCATGGCGGAGGCGGCGGGCGCGGCGATCATGGCCGTGCGCGGCAGCGGGGATCTGGGCCTGGTGAGCAAGGCCGACGACTCGCCGCTGACCCGGGCGGACCTGGCCGCGCACCGGCTCATCGCGGCCGCCCTGGCCGAGGCCTTTCCCGGCGTGCCCCTGCTCTCCGAGGAGGGCGCGGGCAGCCCCTACGCCGAGCGCGCCGGGTGGCGGCGGCTGTTCATCGTGGACCCGCTGGACGGCACCAAGGAGTTCGTGAAGGAGCTGGGCGAGTTCTGCGTGTGCATCGCGCTCGCCGAGGACGGCTTTCCGGCGCTGGGCGCGGTGCATGTGCCCGTGTGGGACAAGACCTACGCCGGCGGCCTGGGCCTGGGCGCGTTCCGGCGCGAGGCCGGGGGGCCGTGGGTTTCCATCGCCGCGCGCCGGCCGGACCCGGCCGGGCTGACCGTGCTGGCCAGCCGCTCGCACCCCTCGCCCGAGACCGAGGCCTATCTGGCCGGGTTCGCCGTGCGCGAGCGCATCACCGCGGGCAGCGCGCTGAAGTTCTGCCTGGTGGCCGAGGGCCGTGCGGACCTCTACCCCCGCATCGGCCGCGGCACGCGCGAGTGGGACACCGCCGCCGGACAGGCCGTGCTGGAGGGCGCGGGCGGCAGCGTGCGCACCCTGGACGGCAAGCGCCTGGCCGTGAACAAGGCGGACCTGTACAATCCGCCGTTCATCGCGCGCGGGCTCGGGGATCAATGAGCAGGGGCGCCGGCCGTGGACGTTGCGGGGGAATGATCCCCCAGCGCCAAGGGCCGGCCGGCCAAAACGCACTGGGCCGGGCCAGAGGCCACAGAACCCGCCCCGAAGGGGCCTAGTCCTCGCCGGGCTGGACCTCGCGCGGGGACTTGTCCAGCGGCTCAAGCTCCGGCAGGGCCTCCTGGGTGGCCGCGCCCAGCTCCTTGAAGCGCCGCGCCTGCACCAGCACGCGTGATTCCAGCGAACTCACGGTCTTGTTGTAGGCGTCCACGGCCGTGCCCAGGCCCTTGCCAACCTTGGCGAAGTGCTCGGCCAGGGTCACGATGCGCTTGTACAGCTCGCGGCCCAGTTCGCTGACCTGGCTCGCGCTCTCGGCCACCTTCTCCTGCCTCCAGCCATAGGCCACGGCGCGCAGGAGCGCGATGAGCGTGGTGGGCGAGGCCACGATGACCCGCTGGTTGACGCCCTCCTCGATGAGCGAGGGGTCGTGCTCCAGGGCGGAGCTGAAGAAGATCTCGCCGGGCAGGAACATGACCACGAACTCCGGCGTGGGCTTCAGGTGCTCCCAGTAGGCCTTCTGGCCGAGCTTGGTCAGGTGCTCGCGGATCTGCCGGGCATGCGCCTGCATGCTGCGCGTGCGGGCGTCCTCGTCCTGGGACTCGTGGGCGTCGAGATAGGCCTCCAGCGGGGCCTTGGCGTCCACCACCACGTTCTTGCCGCCGGGCAGGCGCACCACCATGTCCGGACGCAGGCGGCCGTCCTCGGTGTTCACGCTGGTCTGCTCCGTGAAATCGCAGTAGTTGGTCATGCCGGCCAGCTCCACCACGCGCCTCAGCTGCATCTCGCCCCAGCGGCCGCGCACGGTGGGCCGCCTGAGCGCGTCCACGAGCTTTTTCGTCTCGCGCTTGAGCTCGCCCTGCTCGCCCATGAGCTGGCGCACCTGCTGGGTCAGGCCGGCGTAGGCCTCCACGCGCTGCTTCTCCAGGTCCTGGATGCGCACGTCCACCTGGGAGAGCGTGTCCCGGATGGGCTTCACCAGGCCCTCGATGGACTTCTGGCGCAGGTCCAGGTCGCCCCTGGAGGTCTCCTGGACCTTGGCCAGGTGCTGCCCGGCGAGCTGCAGGAAATTCTGGTTGTTGCTGGCCAGGGCGTCGGCGGACAGGGCCTTGAAGGTGTCCTGAAGCCTGGCCTGCAAGTCCTCCAGCAGGATCTGGCGCTCGCTGGCGGCCTTGCGCTCCTCCTCCATGCGGGCCGCGAGCTCGGACTCCCGCGCGCGCGCCGCGGCGAGATCCTGGCCCAGAACGGCGAGGCGCTCCTCCAGGCCGGGCACGCGGGCGGCGGATTCCTCGGCCTTGGCGCGCAGGCCGGTCTCGGCGCGCAGCTCCTCGCGCAGGGCGGCGGACTCGGCCCTCGCGGCGTCCAGATCGCAGGCCAGGGCGGCGAAGCGCTCCTCGCCGCCGCGCAGGCGCTCGGCGAGAGTGGCCAGGGTGGCCTGGGCGGCGGCCACCTGGGCCTGGAGTTCGGAGGCGTCCGCGCCGGCGCGGGAACGCAGCACAAGACCGGCGAGGCCCGCGCCCAGGGCCAGGCCCAGGGCGAGGGCGGAAAGCGCGAACACGTCCACCGCGCCTACTCCGCCAGCCTGTCGAGCAGCCAGGCCATGTTCCGGCCGAGCACGCGCATGGTGTTCATGCCCTCGTCGTCGCCGGCCACCTGGCCGGGCTCGCGGCCGTAGCCCATGTTCCAGTAGTTGGCCCCGGCCACGATCATCTGGCTGATGAAGAAGAAGTGGTTCAGGGTGTCGAAGGTGTGGATGGCCCCGCCGCGCCGCGCCGTGACCACGGCCGCGCCGACCTTGCGCTTGAACAGGTCGCCGTTGGCCCGGGCCACCATGCCCGCGCGGTCCATGAGCGACTTCATGTTGCTGGTCACGTCCGCGAAATAGGTGGGCGAGCCCAGCAGGATGGCGTCGGCCCCGGCCATATTGGCGATGTAGCCGTTCATGGCGTCGTCCACGGCGCAGCGGCCGTCCTTGTTCTCGAAGCATTTGTAGCAGGCGATGCAGCCCTGCAGGCCCTTGGGCCCGAGCTGCACCAGCTCGGTCTCGAAGCCGGCCTCGGCCAGCTCGGCCAGGGCCGTGTTCAGCATGATGGCCGTGTTGCCGCCGAGCCTCGCGCTGCCGTTGATCGCAAGCACCTTCATGCATGTCCTCCTGTATGGGCTGTGGGAACTGTCGCGGTTTTCCGGTCTTCCGCCGCGTCCTCGGCGGTTGCGTGCGGGGCGCCGTTCAGGGGCCGCGCCTCCCAGACGACGCCCTGGGGCGCGTCCGCGTCGGGGCGGCCCACGGCGGTGAAGGCCACGGCGATGCGCCGCATGCCCCCCGCCCTGTCGCTGATCCCGCGCACCAGCCCGGCGTACCAGTAGGGCCGGAACTGCTTCTCGCGGAACTGGAACAGCGAGCACTTGAGCACCACCGGGCTGCCGGGCGCAAGCCCCCCGGGCACGAGCCCCGCGCGCACCTCCAGGGCCAGGCCGCCGGCGGAGATGTCCGTCACGGCGTTGTCGTCGCCGTGGCGGCCGTCGTAGGCGTTGACCCAGATGTCCGGCGCGGCCTCGGAAAAATGGACCCGGCTGGCCTTCCAGTCGGCCAGCCAGAGCCGCACGCGCACGAAGCGCTGGTCGCTGACGCGTTTTCTGGCGTGCCGCCGGCGCGGCAGGTCCAGCAGCGCGTCCGGCAGCTCCAGGGTCAGGCGCGGCGGTTCGGCCAGGAGATCCAGGGCGGAGACGCGCGCCGCGAAGGCGTTGACCTTGCGGCCGCCCAGGCGGCGCGGGGCGAAATAGCAGGACAGCTCGCGCCCCACGGGCACGGCCGCGCTGTCGAGCAGCTCGCAGGCCAGGCCCCCCGGCCCGGCCTGGCGCAGCAGGCAGCGCGCCAGCGGCTCCGGTCCGGCCTGGGCCCCGGCCGGCGCGGCCCCGGAGGGCTCCGCCGGCAGCAGGTCAAGCGGCGCTCCGGCCGTGGCCAGGCTCTGCAGAAACTTCAGGACGTCGGCGGCGGAGTCGGCTGCCGGGGCCACGCGGCGCCAGCTCAGGCGGCCCAGGGCGAAGCCCAGCGCGGCGGAAACCGCCGCCGTCAGCGCCAGCCAGGCCCACCACGCGCCCTCGCCCATGCCGCCCCCCAGTGTCCAGTCCGCAGGTCCAGATGACGCGAGGATACGTTCGCCGCGCCGACGTTGTCAAACTAGGGGACGCGCCGAAGCGGAGAGAAAACTAGCGGAAGACTTCCATGAGCTCGGGGCTGACCTCGACCACGAACTGGCCCGCCTCCACGCGCATGCGCACGTTGAGTTCGGGCACCAGCGCCATGTCCTCGGCCACGTTGCCCCACTTGGCCAGCAGGGCCTTGGGGTCGGTCTCGTCCACGGGCAGCTTCTCGGCCAGGATCCATTCTTCGCGTTCAGCCATGGCGGGCTCCTTCCTCGGGTCGAGGCGGACTAGATGTAGACCCGCCGGTTGAGCCCCAGCAGGCAGAAGACTTCGTAGGAGATGGTGCCCCACCAGGCGGCCAGTTCCTCGGGCGTGATGGCCTGCTTGCCCTCGCCGCCGAGCAGCACGGCCCAGTCGCCGGGGCGGGCGTCGGGGATGTCGCTCACGTCGCAGGCCGAGAGCTGCATGCACACCCGGCCGAGGAGCGGGGCGCGGCGGCCGCTGACGAGCATCTGCGCGCCGCGGCCGGTGAGGCCCCGGCTGTAGGCGTCGGCGTAGCCCGCGGCCACGATGGCCACGGTCATGTCCCTGGGCGCGGTGAACAGGCCGCCGTAGCTGATGGACATGCCCTTTTTCAGGGCGTGCACGGCCACGATCCGGGCGCGCGCCTCCATGGCCGGGGCGAGCCCGCGGCCCAGGTGCTCCCAGGACGTGCCGGCGAAGGGGTTGGCCCCGTAGAGCGCGATGCCCGCGCGCTGGCTCTGGTGCAGCAGCCGGGGATGGCCCAGGATGGCGGCGGAATTCGCCAGGTTGGCCTCCACCTTGAGGCCGCCCGCGGCCAGCGCGGCGAGGATGGCCGCGAAGCGCTCCTCCTGGCCCATGACCAGGTCCGTGGCCTCGGGCGA
>Ga0209467_1003119_pt1 | contig 11109 bp, 7 predicted proteins | sample Higcelwee11metaG_FD_187175 | JGI IMG/M metagenome (GOLD analysis project Ga0209467, IMG submission 187175) | Freshwater pond sediment microbial communities from the University of Edinburgh, under environmental carbon perturbations - High... | ecosystem: Environmental > Aquatic > Freshwater > Pond...
AGAAAAGACAAGTTCTGGGCGCTCAAGGACGTATCGTTCGACGTCAAAGCCGGAGACCGCATAGCGATCATGGGCCGCAACGGCGCGGGCAAGAGCACCATGCTCAAGATACTGTCCAGGATAACCGCGCCAACCGAGGGCATCATAAAGGTAAAGGGACGCATCGCGAGCCTCCTTGAGGTCGGGACCGGATTTCATCCGGAGTTGACGGGACGCGAGAATGTCTTTCTGAATGGCGCCATCCTGGGCATGCGCAAGTCGGAGATAGCCAGGAAGTTCGATGAGATCGTCGCGTTCAGCGAGATAGAAGAGTTTATCGACACGCCGGTCAAGCGCTACTCCAGCGGCATGTATGTGCGCCTGGCGTTTGCGGTAGCGGCGCATCTGGAGGCGGAGATACTGGTCGCCGACGAGGTGCTGGCGGTGGGAGACGTGAACTTCCAGGCCAAGTGCCTGGGCAAGATGCAGGATGTCTCTGAGAAGCAGGGCAGGACCATCGTGTTCGTGAGTCATAACGCCGGGGCAGTTGAAAAATTGTGCAATACAGGGCTGATCCTGGAAAAAGGCAGAACCTGCTATGAATCAAACAATATCCATGATCTAGTTTCCGAATATGCCAGAATTATCTCCGGTTGAATATAACTTTTCGTTAGAATATAGTATTTGTCAAATGTTTCAAATATAGCAGGGAGTAAGGAATGAACACGCTAATAACTGGTATTTGCGGACAGGATGGATCGTATCTTGCAGAGTATCTCCTGCAGAAGGGATATGACGTGTATGGGCTCATGAGACGAAAAGCTACCTATGATCTTGGTAACGCAAAGCATCTGGAGGGCAAGGTTCACTTTATCTATGGAGACATGACAGACCAGTCCTCATTGATCAACGCCATGAAGATCTCTGATGCCAGCGAGGTATATAACCTGGCTGCCCAGTCGTATGTTGCCACAAGCTGGGACCAGCCGTTTACCACAGCTGATATTGACGGTATTGGTGTCGCAAGGATGCTTGAAGCAGTAAGAATAGTGAACCCGGACTGCCGTTTCTATCAAGCGTCGACCAGCGAGTTGTATGGTCTTGTACAAGAAATACCCCAGACCGAGGCCACGCCTTTCTATCCGCGTAGCCCTTACGGTGTGGCCAAGCTCTACGGGCACTGGATAACCAAGAATTACCGGGAAAGCTACAAGATGTACGCCTGTTCCGGTATTCTCTTCAACCATGAATCGCCGAGGCGCGGACTGGAGTTCGTGACACGTAAGATTACCCATGCCGCCGCGCAGATAAAAGCGGGCAAGCAGGATGTCCTGAAGCTTGGCAACCTGAGCGCCAAGCGTGACTGGGGATTTGCCGGTGACTATGTAAAGGGCATGTGGCTTATGTTGCAACAGAAAACCCCTGAGGATTTTGTGCTTGGTTCTGGCGTAACCCACGAGGTGAGGGAATTCGTTGAACTCGCGTTTAAATACGCGGGTTTTGAGCTGGAATGGCATGGCACTGGTGTCGAGGAAAAGGGAATAGACAAATCCAGCGGTAAGACGCTGGTGGAAGTCGACCGCGCATTCTTCAGGCCTGCCGAGGTGGAGATCCTCCACTCAAACCCCGCGATGGCCAGGAGCAAACTGGGCTGGCGCCCGGAAGTGGACTTTCCCGGGCTTGTCAAGATGATGGTTGAACATGACCTTGCGGAGAACGGCGCGTGAGAGTTCTGATCGTCGGGGCCAGCGGATTTGTCGGCAAGCACTTGACAGACAATCTACTGGCGAACGGGCATGATGTCCATGCCTGCGGCGTGGAACCGGCATTGTCGATTGCAGCAATTCCTCCAGGACATCAACACAGCGGCATCGACCTCCTTGATCCCGGATCGCTACGGCGATTGCTGGAGGCTACAAGGCCCGAATGGATTGTTCACCTCGCTGCCCAGAGTTCGGTGGCGCGATCCTGGGAGAATCCCGTCCCTACTATGCGCATCAACGTCGAGGGTACGATCAACCTGCTCGACGCGGTGCGCCAACTTGCAATGCAGCCTCGCATTCTGCTTGTGGGTTCGAGCGAGGAGTATGGAAAAGTTGAGGAAGCGGAGAATCCGATAGCGGAGACGCGGCATCCCGCGCCGATGAACCCCTATGCCGTATCCAAGTACGCCCAGGAGCAGCTTGGCATCCTCTATGCCAAGGCTTATGGCATGGATATCGTTCTGACCAGATCCTTCAACCATTTTGGGCCGGGGCAGGGCCGCGGATTCGTGGTGCCTGATTTTTGTGCCCAGATCGTCGCTATCGAACGGGGGCTTGCCGAACCCACCATACAGGTTGGCAACCTCGATGTATACCGGGATTTTACCGATGTACGGGATGTGGTCGACGGCTATCGGGCTTTGTTGCACAAGGGTGTCTCGGGTGAAGTCTACAACGTGGGTAGCGGACAGGATTATTGCATCAGGCGAATCCTTGTTGATTTGTTGAAGTTATCCACAAAGAAAATATCTTTTGAAGTCAGTCCCGACAAGTTGCGGCCAGTAGAAAATAGCAGGATACAGGCTGATATTAGTAAGATCACTAATTCAACTGACTGGTTGCCAAAAATTGGAATTGATTCAACTTTAAGGGATTGCCTTGAGTACTGGCGTATTAGATCAAACCATTTTAATTCTTCTCGTTGATAAGTATAAAAAGCAATTTGATAAATGGACAGGAGCAAATTTTGAATACTAATCTAAAGATGGTAAAAAGTGTCAAGTCAAAGCGGAAAAATATAGGGAGAATATTAATTAAACTGGTAAAACTAATTCTACCGAAGAATAGTCAACTAATTAGATTATTACGAAAATTGATAACAACGATTAAAAAAAAGAAAAGAGTGGCATCAATTCTCGGTCTGATGCCAGTATATGACCAAGTAATTTCTTCATATGCCATTTGGTCTGAGATATTTGATACACCGAATATAGAAACTTTGGTTCAATTGGATACCAGCGTTAAACCATTATCGATTGTATATATCATCGCAACTTTTGACGAAATTTCTGAAAAATATGCAGTAAAATTAGCATTATCATTATTAAATAGTATTGGCCAGGATTGGAAGGCTCTATTCCTATTTAGCCACGAGTGCAAAGCTAATATCACAGTGCAGCATATTAAAAAGGCGACTCTGGAGGATGATAGAATTTCGTTTGACTCTTTTAGTATTGAACCGAATGCAGAATTTGTTATATTAATAAATGGAGGCGCATTGCCTCGTTCATATGCATTGCGAGTATTTGCAGACGCATTGCGAGCTGATCCTGATATTCTGGTTGCCTATTCTGACGAAGATTTTCTTAACAGCAAGGGTACTTCAATTGACCCATGGTTTAAGCCGGATTATTCGCCTCTACTGGCCAAACAGGGGATGCTTTGGGGTTCCATGGTGATCTTGCGTGTTAATAGCCTTTCTATGAATGCGATATTCGAACAAGCCGCGATTGGGCACAAACCAATCAATGAAATAGTAATTAAAATATGTTCGAATATAAATAAAGCTCAGGTGCTTCACATCCGACATGTATTATTTCATAATGCTATTGCTATACGCCGCCCTTTACCCCTTGAATTTGTACTGCCAGATCCCATGCCAACGGTCTCTATTATAATTCCATCCAAGGATCGGTGGGATCTCCTTGGACCATGTCTTGAGAGTATTCAGAAAACTGATTGGCCTAAAGAATTGATTGAAATACTGATAGTTGATAATAATTCTAACGACCAAGCATACCTGAACATGTTGGCGATAAAAGAAGAATTGAATCTTATAAAGGTTATTAAAGATAACCGAGAGTTCAACTGGTCACGTTTGAATAATATTGCGGCGAATCAATCTCAAGGCGATATGATCGTTTTCATTAACAATGATACTGAGGTTATAGATCCTGCATGGTTAAAAAAATTGACCGCTTGTGCGTTTAGCCCCAATGTCGGAGCAGTTGGATGCAAATTATTATACCCAGATAATACAGTTCAACATGGTGGTGTAATTGCCGGAATTCAAGGGGTAGCTGGTCACGCACATGTCTCTCTGCAAGCTTATGAGGGTGGTTATTACAACCTATCGAATACAACACATGAAGTCATAGCTGTCACTGGTGCATGTCTAGCCGTAACACACGATAATTATAATGCGACAGGAGGCTTTAACGAGGATCTTCGGGTTGCATTTAATGATATCGATTTTTGTTTCACGCTTCACAATCAAGGTAAGTACAATGTATATTTAGGTGAACCTCTCATGGTACACCATGAGAGTAAGTCTCGTGGCTATGATGATACACCTGAAAAAAGGGCACTATTTCAATCTGAAGCTAGAGGAATTTGGCTGCGGTATCCGCAATTAATGCGGCAAGACCCGTTCTATTCTCCGAACTTATCACTGACAACACCATATGAACTCAGTTTTGCTCCACGGAGGCGAGCGATATGGGATAAGCGCTCTAATCGGCTACCGCGAATAATGCTGCTCTCTTCAACTCATGCCATTGGTCATGGTGTGGCAGTGGTAATCGCATTACAAGCAAAGGCCCTTTTACAGCATGGATATGAAGTAATTGTTGGAGGACCTCGGACTAACAATGACTTCCCTTATGAAGGATGCGAACGCTTTGAAATGAATGATCCCCGCGAAGCGGCTACCATAGCGGTAATGCGTTCTGTAGACCTTATAGTCGCACATACGCCGCCCTATTTCAGCGTAGCACGCTGGACTGGTACATATCCGCTAGTGGTTGCCTATGATTATGGTGAACCCCCATGCGATTTCTTCCCTGATGCGAATGAAAGGAAGAAGATTTTAGTTGAGAAGGATTTATCTCTGCTGATGGCTAAGGCGGTCTTTGCAATCTCTGATGCCATTGCCGCTGAGAGTCGGACACCAGTGAAGGCTGTAATACCATTAGGCAATTCACATCTCGGGCGGTGGAATGAGGTTGCTGAGGTGCGACGAGAGAAAGTGCGGGCTAAGCTAGGATGGAATGACTACTTTGTAATTCTCAATGTATGCAGGTTTCATAAGGCAGAACGGAAATACAAAGGAATAGATACTTATGTAGATATCATAAGAGAGTTAAAGTATATTGAGCCAGAGCTTTATAAAAAAACCATAATTGTCTTGTGTGGCAAAGGAACTTCAGAAGATGTTAAGTCAATGACTGACCTCGGGCTTGTTGTTTTCTCTAATGTGACAAATGAAGAGATGATTGACCTGTATTGTGCCGCTGACGCGTATGCCAATTTTTCTAGGTGGGAAGGATATAATCTTGGGATCGGGCAGGCATTGGCAATGGGTTTGCCTGTAGTCGCATCGGATATCCCAGCACACAGAGCGTTTGGCATTCAAACTACAGATAATGTAATAGTTGCTACAGAATGGCTTATAAGAATCGCAGTGGATGGAAATGAGAGAATTCCAAGAATCTGGTCTTGGGATAATTCGCTAGCACGCTTTGTAGAATATATAGATTCCATGTTTGGGGAATGAAACTATCGCAAGATAGCAGGAATGTCGGTCGACACCCATAATAGAAGCGGGAAGTTTTGTGCTGCGATCGAAGGGTAGGATGTAACTCTGTGTGATTCAAAACCCGCTTTATCCAGGAGGAACTTCTGAAAAGCTCTGTCGCCCTAGCGACTTATAATGGCGAGCGATTTCTTGCCGAACAACTTGAATCCATAATATGTCAATCGCTTCTCCCAAATGAATTGGTCATCAGTGACGACCATTCAACCGATGGTACCCTGTCTCTTGTATATTCATTCAAATTCCCGTCAGGCATTCTTGTCCGTGTTATTAGGAACCCCGAGCGCGTAGGATATATAAAAAACTTCGAACGAGCGCTTAGGGCCTGCGCTGGCGATGTCATATTCCTCTGCGATCAGGATGACAAATGGCATACCGATAAGATCGATAAAATGATGGCTGCAAAGGGCAATGCCTTGCTTGTTCATACCGATGCCAGGCTCATCGATGAAACAGGAGAAGTGTTGGCAGAATCGTATTCAGGGATAAAAAAGAAGCATCCTGAAAACTCTTCCTTTGCGCGCCTTATTGATGACAACTGCGTTACTGGCTGTACTGCCATGGTCAAGCGGGAACTAGTCGAGCAATCTCCTCCATTTTCTGAAGAGATGCCTCATGACCAGTGGTTGGCTCTTCTGGCCGCTGATCGCAACCGCTTGTCATATATGCCGGTCTCGCTGCTTGACTACCGCCAGCACTCGGGCAATGCGACGGGCGCCGGCGATGATTGGCGGACCTTCTCATTGCCACGCTCTGCGCGAGTGAATAAGGGAAAGCATGCCGAAAAAGCGCTTAGGTTGAAAGCCTTCCTCGATAAGACCAAGAGCGTTTTGAATGAAAAGAACCGAGCAACAGTAATTGACTTGATCCATTACCATGAGTGTTTTGCTGACAGCAAACTCAATGTATGCGGTATGTTTTTGCATCTTAAGCATTTTCGGTCAATCAATTTCCGGGAATCGATATTTAAGAAAGCCATTAAACTCCTGCTAACGCCCGTCGCTACCCTCGGCAAACAATGACAGAGGAAACATATACTATGCATGCCGTCGCACTTGCCATTCCCACATATAACAATATCTTTACTCTGCCGGAGACGCTGTCAAGCGTTGAGGCCTTGCGACAGAGAGAGCATATTGAACTCCTGATAAGTGATGATGCCTCCACGGACGGGACCAGGGAGTATCTTGCCGGATGGGTCAAAGAACACGCTGACCAGTTCTATCGCTGCACGCTGCTTTTAAATGAGAGCAATAGCGGGATATCGGGCAACCATGCGCGTGCCTTCGCCGCGGCGACCAGCGAGTACGGCTTCTATATCGGCGGTGACGATATCGTCTACAATCCTGATTTCATCGACGACCTTGTCCGGTCGATAGCCTCCAGTCCTGGCCTGAGGATTGCCAAGATTGATCTAGAGGCGTTGTATCGGCCGGCAAATATTATTGAACAGATATACAAACATAAGCGCCAGTTCTTTGCCTTGCCTGCCCGCAAGCAGTTTGCCGCCTTGGCGCTGTTGGGCAATTTCCTGTATGCCGGCCCTGGTACAGTAATCCACTTGCCAACGCTCAGGAAGGTCGGGGGGTTTGATCAGCGGTTCAGGACCTATGAGGACATGCCGTTATTCAACCACTTCTTGGCCAACGGTCTCCGCATGCGATTTCTTGATGTTCGTGGCATCTATTGGGTCAGGGCTTCGTCTTCTCTGTCGCTTGCCGGATTCTCTGGAAAACGGGAAAGATTTGAGGAAGAGAACAAGTTGCGTCGCGAATATGTAAAATCTCACCTGGACAAATTTAACTGGTATGAACGCATTCTCTTCAAGCATGTTGGCAGGTCCAAATGGCGGAGGTATCCATTCCTTGCGGCCTACCCATCATGGATCAGGTTCAGGTTTGTGCCATCGATGCTCAAACGGCTGAGTCGGATCAGGCAATCGCTGCCATAGTCGGAGACATCATGGTTCAAGAACCTCAAGAAAGCATAGTAGTACAGCGGTCCATACATACAAGCGATAGCACTCGGGAGAACCCATGAACATTCTCGGCATTTTCCTGAACAACGAAATCCGGACCGGCGGACATATCCGATGCCTGGAGCTGATGGAAGGTCTTGCGCGACGAGGGAATCGCGTTTCCGTATTGCTCAACGCGGATCTGGCGTATGAACCAAAAGAATTTACTGGAATACGAATTCAGGCGCCATACAGGAGAAAACAGCTGCCACCGGCTTCGTTTGTCTTCAGGCACGCGGTGGAAGCGTGGCTGCGCACGGATACCTTGCCCGACAAACCCGACCTGCTCGTGGTCTTCAGTGAAACTCACTTCAAGGCCGCGGTTGCCGTAAAAGATCTTCTGGGCGTACCGATTATCTTTGGTATCCAGAGCAACGCGGTGCGCGAGTCGCTCATTTCCCTTACTGAGAATATCCTTCGACCCTGGGCATTTGCCCGCGCGGCGTTCGCGTACTTCCACTACACATTGTATGAGCGGCGCATAGCCCAGAAGTGCGATGCGATCGTGCTGCAAAGCGCCTACGACAGGGATGACTACTTGTCACGCGTATCCGGCGCCGGGGACAAGCTCCATATTGTTGGTGGCAACATAGGCGAGCCGCGCTGTACTGACGATACACGGGGCATCAACGCGGCCGAATCGCTCCGGAAGGTGCTCTTCATGGGTACGTTGGGGGAGCGCAAGGGGCTCAGGTACCTGATGGAAGCCATCGCGATCCTTCACCGTGAGGGGCACCTGGAACTTGAGCTGCATGTGGCTGGTCCTGGCACTGATGTGCAGAGAAGGCGGTTCGAGCGGTATGCCGAGGCTCAGGGCTTCATGCAATCGGTCCGATTCTATGGCAGGGTCCCCAGCACGTTCCCCTTGATGGCTGAATGCGACCTGATGGTTGCGCCTTCCCTGTTTGACAGCTATCCGGATGTTATTCTTCTGGCGCTGCACGCGGGCATACCGGTCATCGGGAGTCGTGTCGGGGGCATACCGGAAATGCTCTTGAACGACGAACTCCTGTTCCCCGTTCGGGACAGCGCTGCGATAGCCTCTAGCTTGCGCCGGTGTCTCGAGGAACCTGGCCACTATGCGAAGCTTCGATCACTGTGCGAGGCAAGACGTACGCACTTTATCTTTGATTGGCCAGAGGCCTGGGAAAGGTTGGCCCAGGAGATGCTTGAACGATGAAAATTGTGGCGTTTGGCGGTGGTGGCTTCATCGGTTCCGCGATTGTTGACAGGCTGCTCCTGGCCGGGCACGAGGTGCGCGTCTTCGAGCGTACGCGCGTTCTTCCCTATCGAATGTTTGGGGAAGCGGAGCCCGTCGAGTGGACTACCGGCGACATGCAGAGCCCGCATGATGTTGCCATGGCGCTGGAGGGCATGGACGCGGTCTTGCACCTGGTCTCCACAACCTTGCCCAAGAACTCGAACGAAGATACCGTATTCGATGTTCAAAGCAACCTGGTCTCCACCTTGCACCTTCTAGACGCGATGGTGGCGCAAGAAGTCAAGCGGATCGTATTCATATCCTCTGGCGGAACGGTCTACGGGGAGCCGAGGCATTTGCCCATCGACGAGGAGCACCCTACCAATCCGCTCGTTTCATACGGCATCACCAAGCTCGCCATCGAGAAGTATTTGCTGCTCTACCAGCGCATGCACGGACTCAAGCCGACGATACTCCGTGTGGCCAATCCCTATGGCGAGCGACAACGCGCCGAGACCGCCCAGGGGGCGGTCGGGGTATTCCTGAACCGCGCGTTGCGTGGCCAGATGATCGATATCTGGGGCGATGGCAGCGCGATCCGTGATTACATATATATTGGCGATGTCGCGGATGCCTTTGTCCGGGCTTTTGTCTATGGTGGCAAAGAAGCCATATTCAACATCAGTTCGTGCGCGGGTGTCAGCTTGAATGACTTGCTGACAGAAATCCAACGCCACCTGGGCCACGCGGTCGATCGGCGCTACTTGCCGGCCCGCCCATTTGATGTGCCTGCCAGCATACTGGATAATGGCCTTGCGCGAAAGGAACTCGGATGGGCACCGAAGACCAGTCTTGCCGACGGGATCTCTAAGACAGCTAATTGGATCAGAGAGACGATCGCCGAAGATCTGACATGAATTGGATGATTGATATAGAGTCGAAGCATAATAATTCGACCCGGGCCAAAAATGCTTGGTTTCGTCCGGCTGGCGCTGTAGTATTCTGGGTCGCCAAGGGCATCAAGCTCGTCCTCTTCAACCGCGAGCTCGTGCAGCGGGGGACCAGCCTCTCGAATCTTGTGTACATCGCCCTGCTTGCGGCAGGCTGGGAGGTACTGCTCGGGACAATCCTGTTGTCGCGCAGGAGGAAGGCGTGGCTGATCGGATTCTACCTGGTCCAATTGGCCTATCTCGTTCTCAACGTGGGGTATTTCCGCTACTACAACACCTACCTGAGCATACGGCAAGCGGTGAGGATTCTCGGCGAGTTCGGCGGACTGGCGGTGGGCGGCGGTGTGCCGATGAACCCCTCGATTGCCATCTATCTGCTGGACGCGCCGTTCCTGGTCCTGCTGTTGTTCCAGACGTTCCCGATACTCGGCAGGAGCCGCCGACTGGTGCTTGCGTCGTTCCTGGCCGTCATGGCTGTCTGTGCAGGGTACGGCTACAAATATGTTCGGATCATCGCTCCGCGCGACGCGACCGTGGCGAGTTCCGATCGCAGGCGCTTCGTGGCCAATTTCGGCCTTCTGCCACTCCAGTTGAGCGATTTTCTCTCGCAGGCGGACTACGAGCAGAGGCTTTCTCCGCTGGCGTTTCCCGAATATGCGGGTCCGGGCCGTGCGGCGAGGAAGAGTGTGCTGCTGATTCAAGTTGAAGCCCTCGACGCCAATGTCCTGTTCGCCCGGCATGACGGGAAACCGATCATGCCCTTCCTCGTGTCGCTCGCGGACAGGGGGCGCTATTACCCGCACATGATGAGCTATCACCTGGGCGGCGGGACCTCCGACGCCGAGTTTACGGCGCTTACCTCGCTGCAGCCGCTCTCCGATTACGCGGCCTTCAACCTGCCCGACTACCGGTATCCGAACAGCATGCCCAAGAGTTTCAGGGATGCCGGTTACCGGGTCGAGGCATTCCATGGCAACGTCGGCCGGTACTGGAACAGGCAGACCGTCTTTGCCGCGATGGGATTCGAGGACTATTGGTCGCTTGACCGTGACAAGTTTCCGGAGTCGGGCTGGGGAGCGAAGGACGAGGATGTGCTCGATTTTGTCGCCGGGCGGATTGGTCTTTCAGCGGACCCGTTCTTCTTCCTGGTCCTGACGATGTCAAGCCACGGGCCATACCATAACGTGCCGCTGTACTACAAGGACAAGCGTTTCGACGACATGCCGGCGGGCATCGAGCGCAATTACCTGCTGTCCATGTCCTATGTCGACTCGGCGCTAAAGCGCTTCTTCGAGCAGATGGGCGACAGGCTCGATGGCACGATCGTGGTGATCTATGGTGACCATTCTGAATACTATGTCCCTGGCGATGAATACAGTTTTCCC
>Ga0209467_1003120_pt1 | contig 11107 bp, 9 predicted proteins | sample Higcelwee11metaG_FD_187175 | JGI IMG/M metagenome (GOLD analysis project Ga0209467, IMG submission 187175) | Freshwater pond sediment microbial communities from the University of Edinburgh, under environmental carbon perturbations - High... | ecosystem: Environmental > Aquatic > Freshwater > Pond...
AGTGTGATCTCAGGCTGACCTTTACTCCGCCATGGGACCGCGACATGCTTACTGATGAGGCAAAGTATGAATTAGGCTTACTCTGACAGAGCATAGTTGAACCGTAACGACAACATAGCGCTTACCCAAAAAATCCTGAAAGCTCTTCATGACGAAGGCTTCACGGCGACAGGCATTGCTCATGCCGCACCCCACCCGGAGGACACAGGGCACATGCTTGCCTGGATTGCCGAAGGAAGACACGGTGCCATGGAGTACCTCGTGCGAGGGAGTGAAAGGATCGGTGATATAAACTCCATCGTGAGCGGTGCCCGGTCAGTTATCATGGTGGCTATGCCCTACACGACAGATGACAGCCACACAGGTGATGGCGGTTATTTCATCGCAAGGTATGCCCGTGTGAAGGATTATCATAAGGTTATTACCCGTAAACTGAAGCGAATTGTTGATCTCATTGCTGCGGAAGTTCCGGGGTCCGTCTCGAAGGTTTTCTGTGACACATCCTCAGTCACCGAGAAGGAGTGGGCCATCCGCGCCGGCCTCGGCTGGAGGGGAAAACACAGTATAATTATCAATGAAAAATCGGGGTCATTCTTATCCCTTGGTGGAATTGTCACCACTGTGCCCCTGGAATACAATGAGGGACCGGTGGCAGACCGTTGCGGGACCTGCCACCGCTGCATCGATGCCTGCCCCACCGGCGCCATCTGCGGCGACCGTACAATAGATGCACGGCGGTGTATTTCCAATATGACGATAGAGAACAGGGGTGATATCCCTGAGTGGGTCGGGGGAAAGATTGAAAACATAATCTACGGCTGCGACAGATGCCAGGAGGTCTGCCCGTGGAACAGCAGGCCGGCGCCGGAACTGGATCATGAACTGGCACCTGACCATGACATTACATCAATAACCCGTGAGCAGTGGATGGCCATGACCGATGAGGAGTTCAGTGAGCTCTTCGCTGCAATGGCGATCAAACGTGCCGGGCTTGAAAAAATACGGAATACTATACGGTATGCCGACAGCCACAGATCAGATTGAAAACCGGGCACATCAATCCGTTTATGAAAAAAACGTGATTAATGTGCCCGGAGAAGAAGTAATATACTACTAATTCTTAAGGCATCGGACCGAACGTCCTGCCCCTGTGACGCTATTCCCCATGTTAACAGTGGTATTTTCGCTTGACATAGTTAGCCCTATTCCGTTATTTAATCCGGATGGAGTTGAAGTCCACCATACACCTAAGCTGCCGCGGCCTTCAAATTCTCCTGCAGGCTTCCGGCCACCACCGGGCAGGGCTGTAAAATTCGATTCGTTGGTTGCTCCCTCATTGGGACTTAGCCATAAAGTTGTGCCTGCCTGCTTCAACTTCCCGCCTGCAGCATCAACTCCTCCCATATAGGTAATCAATATGTTCCAATCCGCTTCTGTAGGAACATGCCAGCCTTCGGGACAAAGTTTATTACTTGCCACCGCATGCCAGTTGTACAGTGCTCCGTAAGTCGGTTTATGCAACGCTTCATTATTTGAATACCAGACGTACGCAGGTGCTGAGCCCGCCTCCCAATCAGCAGCGACGGAGAGGTTTGCAATGGGAGTGCCATCATTTAGTTTCGTTGTTGCAAGGTTCTCTGCCATCCACACCTGCTCTCCGATTTTTACAAATCTATAGCTGTTCAGGTCATAATCGCCCAGAAGGGTAGTAAAGCTGACAGCTTCACCATAGACAGTACCCTTGCTGTTGGTTGCATAAGCCCTGACATAGTAGGTGGTAGCGGGCACCAATAATGTGATATTACTTTCAAAAGCGCCTACTCCTGTTCCGTTGGTGGTATGCGAATCTATTACAGTTGGCTCCGGAGCGGTTGACCAGCAGACACCCCTGACTGTGGCAGGATCACCTCCGTCTGATGTGATGGTTCCTCCGCCAAGAGCAGTGTAAACATCCGGGTCCGTGACGGTCCTGGTTGTAACAGTAGCAAAGGTTACCGATGTTACAAAGGAGACCTCATTGCCATAGGCAGTACCTTTACTGTTGGTTGCATATGCCCTTGCATAATAAGTAGTACCGGGCAGCAATCCTGAAAGGTTACTGTCAAAAGAACCGGTGCCTGAACCGTCAGATGTATGTGAGCCTGTAATCATAGGCTCCGTGCTTATCGACCAGCATACTCCCCTGGCGGTTATGGGATCACCTCCATCGGCGGTTATGGTTCCTCCACTAATGGCGCTGTTGAAAGTCTGGCCCGAAATAGCTTTTGTTGTTACAGTAGCTGTTGTTGAAACAGTTGTGGAAAAAGTGACCCCATTACCATACGATGTGCCTGCGCTGTTTGTAGCATAAGCTCTGACATGATACTCCATTCCGGGTGTCAATCCTTCAAGGCTGGAAGTGAAAATTCCGGTTCCATCACCATCAGTTGTGTGAGATCCTGTAATATCAGGATTTGCGGTTGTTGCCCAGCATACTCCCCTGGCTACAACCTCATCGCCACCATCGTCAGTTATGTTTCCGCCTGCTACAACGGATGAGTAAGTAATCTCCGTTGCAGGAGAAGTGCTAAGGATGGGTGGGTTGATCTTGGTTTCTTCGCATGAATTCAAAGAAAAGATTAGTAGTGCTGCAAAGAGCAACAGACCTAAAGAAGGCTTTAGATTCTTTTTCATGACAATATGTTTTTATTATTTTAAGGGATTATTAATTTCTCTAACAATCCTTATAAAATTTAGTTTAACACAACCGGTAGATTTTTAGTGGGAGATGTTCCAGCCTGCTATCGAATTAACCCTTATTTTTGATCATTAAACTGATTAAGCATCATGAAGAGAATATTCCTTTCCCTGATCCTGATTTCGGTCGTCGTTGGCGCAGCGGCGCAGAAGAATTATGCGCTGCTTGTAATAGACATACAGGATTTTTATTTCCCCGGAGGCCGGTCTGAGCTGGTTGAGCCTGAAAAGGCCGCAGAAATGGCTCTCATTGCAATTCAGGCAGCCAGGGAAACGGAAAACCCCGTCATCTTTGTCCAGCATAAGTCGGCTGCCGGTATGGAGATCAATAAGATAGTAGAACCCCTGCCGGGTGATAAAATATTTGTCAAGGAGGAGGTCAATAGTTTTCTTGGGACCGGATTGAAGGAGTATATTGACGGCCTCGCGACTGACACACTTGTTATCTGCGGGATGCAGACCCAGATGTGCGTGGAGGCTGCAGTGCGGGCAGCACATGACTTCGGGTATCATGTTTACCTGCTGCATGATGCCTGCGCCACCCGCAACCTTAAATTCGGCGACCGCGAAGTATCCGCCGCAGATGTACATGCCTCAACACTGGCAACCCTGAAGAGTTACGGAACCGTTATTTCTGTTGCTGAATGGAAGGAAATGGTTCAGGGGAACAGGAGCCTCTGACGGTCTGTACATAACCGGGTCCGCCGTCGGCAGGAAGATGGCTGATGTAAAGAGACATGCGGAACAGGACCCTGACGATGAGAATTGATAAGCAACTAGTCTGATATATGATTAAAGGGGGATGGAGGAGGGTTGACCTGGTTATCCTGGGAATCGCACTCTTCAATATTGCAGTAAGGCTGCTCGTATATGACAACCTGGAATACCACCGTGATGAACTTCTCTATCTCTCGCTCGGGCAGCACCCCGATTTCGGCTATGCCACCGTGCCGCCGCTGATAGGATGGGTCAGCTGGCTGCTTCAGCATCTCTTCAGCAACTCACTCTTTGCAATCCGCCTGTTTGCTTCCGTACTGGGTGGAGTGATGATCCTCCTTGTCGCCTCTATGGCCAGGGAACTGGGAGCGACACGTTACGGCGCCATCCTGGCTGCCACAGGTCTTACGGTATCCGGATTTTTCATGAGGACCTTCTTTCTCTTTCACCCTGTGCATATCGAGATATTCCTCTGGACACTCTGCCTGCTGATGATAATCAAATATATAAATACAGGCAGGGCCTCTTTTCTCATATATTTCGGAATAGCTGCCGGGTTTGCACTCCTGAACAAATACCTTGCGGGACTTCTGTTCCTGGGACTCATGCTGATAATACCGTTCACCCGGTACCGCAATATCTTTTCAAAGAGAGATTTCTGGATAGGAATGATCGCCGGCGGCCTGATCTTCCTTCCCAACCTGATCTGGCAGGCAATACACGGTTTCCCGGTATTCAATCACATAACCGAACTGTACGATACCCAACTGGTTCACATGAATGCCGGGGTGTTTCTCACGGAACAGCTCTTCCTTCCATTCGCCGGGTCAATCTTCACAGTAGCCGGCCTGGTCTTCCTGCTCGCATCGCGGGAGGTCAGCAGGTTCAGATTCCTCGGATTCCTTGCCATCTTTGTCGTTGCTGCACTGTTACTTCTTAAAGGGAAGAGTTACTATACTCTCGGAATCATGCCTGTGCTGATTGCGGCAGGTGGCGCGGCTTATGACAGGTGGTTCCGGAACAGAATACTGAGGATTGCCTTTCCCCTGGCTGTTTTCCTGATTGCCATACCGGGGTTACCTGCCGGATTGCCGGTATGGGACAAGGAGGGGCTAAAGACATATTACAGTGACCTGGAGATTAAATACGGATTTGATTTTGGCAGGCGGTTCGAAGATGGCTCAATTCACTCGCTTCCACAGGATTATGCCGACATGATCGGGTGGGAGGAGCTTACCGCGCTGGCTGACAGCGCGTACTCTATGATTGAAGACAGGGAAGCGGCACTCATCTACGGTGAGAATTACGGCCACGCCGGGGCAATTACCATCATCGGCAGGAAGTATGGTCTGCCGGATGCGGTCAGTTTCCACGAGAGTTTCAGGTACTGGTTTCCGTCAGAATTTCCGGTTGAGATCAAATCACTTGTGTACATTAACCATAGCCTCGGGGAGGATGTGGAAGAGCTGTTCGCCAGTATCAGGCTGATAGGAAAGGTATCCGACCCTGATGCCCGGGAATACGGTGCAGCAGTCTACCTTTGCGAGAACCCCGTAACCAGCTTCAATGACTTCTGGAGGGAGAGGACATCATCCCTCCGTTGATCTGGCTGCAGGACACGGAAGAGGTACTGACCCTGATTTCCTCAGAATGACCTGACAGGTCTTACCTTAAGTGGAACATGCTTGGCCTGGAACCCCCTGAACCCGTCGCTGAAGAAAAAGGTTTCCATGAATGACATGCCGCTGTCATATTCAGAAGAGGTCCAGTAATAAACATCATATGTAGTATCGAATCCCCCGATTAGGTTGCGGTTCAGGAACATCATATGAAGTTCATCCTGACTTGGGAGATACCAGTCGGAATAACCTCCGAGGACAAGATCATAGCAGGCCTTTGCAGCATACGTTCCGCCACCCTGAGTATTTACGATTGTAATTGTATTGGCATTGCCCGAACCGAGCGAGGTGGCCGTTGCACCGGTCACTCCCAGTGTGCCGTTATACCATTGATACAGATCGGGAAGGTCAGAAGGAGTCGCAATGATTCCATGAACTTCGCCGGCGACAAACCCCGGGTCACCCTGTATTAGGATATAGGCAATCTTCCCGCCCTGGTGCTCATCTCCGACTGCCAGCGGGGTAGTGGTAAAGGTGAGCTCATTCCCATAGGCTGTCCCTATTGCGTTGGTTGCATAAGCCCTTATATAATACTTTGTTCCGGGATTAAGTCCGGTTACATTGCTCGTGAAGGTGCCCGGTCCCGCACCGTCAGTTGTAAAATTATCATCAATTGCCGGATTTGAATCAGTGCTCCAGCATATTCCCCTGGCAGTCACCGGCGAACCTCCGTCTGAGGTGATCTCGCCTCCGCTCATTGCTGAATTCTTTGTTATATCTGTAGCTGCAGCTGTAGCTATCACAGGTATCGTCTCAGGCGGTTTCTTTTCACATCCTGCTGATATAATAAAAACAATCACTATAAGTGCCTGTGTACCAAACAATAGCTTCATATCTCCTTTCATTTTCGGTTTATAATATTGTAAATCATCTGGTTTTGGTAAATATATACATCCCGGAAAATAGTCAGCTGCGTTAAACCCTATTATACAACATGAAATGACATTATTTCAATAATCCTACAAATCTTTCAAAATGAGCCGGTTAACCGGCTTAGAAGTTAAGGAAGGAAGGATTGTTTTTCCATTGCCTTTGCCCTGAGGTCGGCAGGCATTTTTTCTATGGCATATCTAAGTGCGGTCCGGGGCATGACGGCCTTGTGCCTCATGACGAAATCGAATACAGCCTTCTGATGAGGCTTACTGGCCTCCTTCAGCATCCACCCGTAACCCTTCTGCACCATGTCATCAACGTCCATAAGGAGTATTCCGGCTATCTCGAAGATATCATCGAGGTATCGGCCCCTGCGGGCAGGTATTATAAGCGAAACGGCAGAGGCGCGTTTTACCCACCGGTTCTCCGATTTTGCCCACTTCCTGAGCTCCGCCAGATGATCCGGGTATTTCTGTATAAAATCACCAACTGTGTGATTACACAGAGTGTCACACGACGCCCAGTTATTGACATACCTGTGCACCCATTTCTCAAGTATTCTGAAATCTTCCGGTGTGAAATGTGGCACCAGATTCTCCGTCCATAAACAGGCAATGAACGATTCCTCCATCATCCCCGATTCCCACAGCGAGTCGCACATGTCAAGAATCTCCTCCTTGCTCATGTCCTTCACAAGTGAGTAGTTCTGCTTCGCGATCTCCTTAACCGTCACGGACCTGATACCGTACAGGTTTATCTTCTCTTTAAAGAACCTCAGCCCTGTCTGTCTGGTTTTTTCATCCGAAGCATCCCGGAGCTCACGTCTGACTTTCTCAAGGAAATCAATCATTTTTATTTCGTTTTACGATTATGGCTGCAATCTCAGCTGCGAAACCGACAGTATCTCCGTTGCCAACCTCAATTATGCGGACGTCCTTTATTCCGAACTTTTCAATGACTGCCTCTTTGAGACTTTTTCTGACAGCTATGATCAGAGTTGGTTTCGCCTCACCAAGGAGCTCGTTAATCCTTTTGCTCCATCCGCGTCCTCTGAGTTCAAGGGGACCGATCTCATCAACGATTACCACATCCCTGCTGAGGCTCAGCTCAGGGTCCAGTGCCCTGTTACCGGCTATATAACCGGCATCGAACATTGTAAATCGCTCCACTCCCATGGCTTCGCTCCCGGTATGCCTCAGGAATGGAGTTCTGACACCTGAACTGATGTCTGAAACATCATATCCGGTTGTAATTCCATCCTCAACAATCCTCAGTGCGAGGATCCCTCCTACTCTTATTCCTTTTTCCTTCAGGAGACCTGACAGCGTTGCAAGCCATGCTGTCTTGCCCTCGCCAATTGTTCCTGTTACGATAAATACCTTTTTATCACTCCTGCGTTCACCCCTCACTTCATCCAGTCGCCTCTCCACACGTGTTATCATCCTGTTAAGAATTGAGACCGGGTTTTTCAATGCAGTCTTGAGATCAGGCATGTCCGCAATCATTGACGGCAGGCTCTCTGCCGATAATTCGAGAGCCAGCGGTAACTGACTGAACCTGGTGCGGTTGAACAGGTTGCGAATCTTCGGGTTATAGAGCTCGGTGCCCAGGGCCGAGAAGCCAACGATGATTATCACAGCCCGGAAGTTCATCTGGATTCCGATGAGTATCGCTTCAGTGAGACTGATTTTACCGGGTTGAAATGCCGTGAATGCCAGCGCTGACAGCATTGTAATGATCACAAAGGTGACCCAGAAGCCGGGCCTGGAGAGCTGCCTCATGGCGCGCTTGTAACGCAGGGCAAGAATGGTGACTACCGGGATTACGGCAATTACCCACCAGTACCATTGCGTAAGGCTGACGATAACCAGGAGGCCGGCAATCAGCAACACATCCGCCACCAGCCATGGTAATGACCAGGGGAAAGCCTGTTCATTTCTTTTTGGTTCTGATGTTAATCCGACTGACTCCGGCAGATCATCATCTGGAGGCAATGCTGCCAGCCTTTGACCGGTGATAATGCCTGTAACAGCCGTGACAACGCCAAAGAGCGAATAGATAACCAGGAGCAGTATAAGCGGTGCCCAGAAAGCATCAAACTTCAGGTTCAGTTGTCTGGAGGCATAATCAGTTATACTTGAATAGATATCAACCAGATTACCACCGTAAAAGATGATCATATTGAATATCTTCTGGAACAGGTTCCATGACATTGCCAGCATCGATCCTGCTATAAACCCCAGGTACGTCTTTCCGAAAATCCTGACGGATGTCTCAAGCAGCAGTGATTCCATTATTATTGCTATCATCGGACCGAAGATGATAGCGCTGGGTGACATCGCCTTCATCAGTGCACATATTAGTCCTGCGCGCCAGTAGAGTCCATGCTCACGCCACTTATAGCTTACCGAGATAAGGATAACAAGAGCAATTGCAGTAAGGACGTTACCGCTGAAAGGTACACGGAGGTTATGCAGGAAGCTTCCGAGAACTATCTCGGCAGCAGCCCATATGGTACCTATAATGGATGCCTTGATCCACTTGTCGCTTATGGTCGTCGTGCCTCTGCTCAAATAATGGTCGATGGATAAAATACTAATCTCAGAAAGGATCGCACTCTCTGTATGCTTCTATGACCTTCTTAACGCCTTCAGGTCCTTTCACGCTGCGTCCGTGCTCCATGCAAATCACACCCGCATAGTCTCTTGAGTGAAGATAGCTGAAGATGTTCCTGTAGTTGATCTCTCCGGTGGTCGGTTCATTGCGTCCGGGGTTGTCACCCACATGGAAAGCGGCTATCTGATCCCAGCAAGCTTCAATGTTAGGTATCAGGTTTCCCTCCGTGATCTGCTGGTGGTAGATGTCTTCCACTATCTTAACGGCAGGACTGTCAACCGCCTTGCACACCTGGTAAGCCTGCGGCATCTCTGTAAGCCACAGTCCGGGGTGATCACGAAGTGTGTTGAGCGGTTCGAGGACCAGTGTTATGCCTTCCGGTTCAGTTAGTTCTGCGCAGTATCTCAGGTTGTCGATTACATTTGCCCTTTGCAGGTCGGGATGAAGCCTTTCATCATACCTGCCGGGAACAACCAGTGCCATCTTGAACCCGGTACGTTTGGCTATGTCAATGCCCTCCTCCATCTTGGTCGTAAGAAAGTCACGAACCTCCCTGTGCGGCAGTACGAAGGAGGTCTTTGAGAAATCAGCATGCAGTACCCATGGTCCCATCATCAGTCCCAGACGCTGGATGGCAGAGGCAATCCTCTCCTGCTCAGCAGCAGGACGTCCGGGGAGGCCGTTGTCAAAGACAGCCCTGAACCCTTTGTCATAAATGAACTGCAGGTTATCCACAGGGTCATCGCTGCCGCAGAGCTCCCGGAACATACCTATTGACGGTGCATATGCCAGCCTGAAGGGTCTGTCTGCATCAGGCAGAAGTGCCGCACGGCTTCGCCCTCCGAGAAGTGCAGGGGCGGTAAAGATAGCCGCACCTGCTGCAGCGGCACCCCTGAGGAAACTGCGACGTGAATTAGTAGTCATTATAGGTCCTTTTTAGTTACTCTCCGGGAACAGGTACACTCTTCGGAACATCAACCGGACCCATTTCGAATACCTTCGGTCCGAGCTTCAGTTCAGAGTTCATCATCTCATCAAAGGTCACTTTCTTTCCGGTATATGCCGATACACGTCCCATGATGCCTGCCATGGTTGATATTGCGACGAACTCGGCTTCATTGATCGGTTTTGCCGTGCGAATAGCTGTGACAAAGTCAATGTGTTCCTGGTCATAGGGACTCCTGATAAGCTGGTCGGTCATCTTGCCCTTCTCGTCGAGTGTGTAGCCGTCATATTTCCACAGTTCGGTACCGGCATGATCCCATACGGTGTTCTGGCAGTTGGAGTTGCCCTTTGTACCCTGTATCCACTCTGAAACATTCCCCTCGGTACCGTTTATCTGGCGGCACATGCTGTGCACATGGATGCCTTCATCAAAAATGAAGTCAGTACTGAAAAAGTCATACTGGTCTCCTGTGACACGACGATGGCGGGCGCCAAATGATACGGCAGATATGGGTTTTTTACCTGTAAACCAGCTTATTACATCAATGTTGTGCACATGCTGCTCTACGATGTGATCGCCTGACAGCCAGCACCAGTTAACCCAGTCGCGGATCATATATTCCATCTCACTCCAGGAAGGATTGGGATCGCGGTACCACAGCTGATTCTGGTTCCAGTAGCAGTTGGCAGCAACAACATCGCCTATCATTCCCTCCTGCACTTTGCCCCATGTGGCAACATAATCATGCTGGTGATGGCGCTGGGTACCGGTCACAACACACAGCTCCATCCCTTTGGCCTTCTCGCCGGCAGCAAGAATCTGCCTTACACCTGCCGGGTCAACTGCAACCGGCTTCTCCATGAAGACGTGCTTGCCTGCTGTCACGGCAGCCTCGAAATGTCCCGGACGGAAATATGGCGGAGTGGCAAGCAGTATCACATCGACCCCTGAGTCAATGACCTTCTGGAAAGCGTCAAACCCCACAAAACAGTTCTCATCGGCTATCTCAACCCCGTCTTTGGCAAGCCGCTCGCGGCATGAAGTAACCCTGTCGGCAAAAACGTCTCCCAGAGCAGATATAGTGAGGTTGGGACCGGCATGGAGGAAGTTCAGGGCAGCACCGGTACCTCTTCCTCCGCAGCCTATCAGGCCCGCCTTCAGCAGCGGTCCGTCAGGAGCCGCGTCAAGCATGACCGGAAGGATAACATCCTTACGGCCTTTCGGTGAACATGAGGTAATCAGTGCCGGCACAACAATGCCTGCTGCCCCCGCAGCCGCTGCAGTGCCCAGGAAGTTTCTTCTTGAGATTGATGACTTTTTCATGATGGTTTTATATGTTTTTCAAAGTTATGAATTAAGTCGAAAGTCCAAAAAGTCCGTAAAGTCTAAAGTCAAAAGGTCTTGCGGTCTTGCAGTCTTGCGGTCTTGCAGTCTTGCGGTCTTGCAGTCTTGCGGTCTTGCAGTCTTGCGGTCTTGCAGTCTTGCGGTCTTGCAGTCTTGCAGTCTTGCGGTCTTGCGGTCATGCGGTCTTGCGGACTTG
>Ga0209467_1003121_pt1 | contig 11107 bp, 10 predicted proteins | sample Higcelwee11metaG_FD_187175 | JGI IMG/M metagenome (GOLD analysis project Ga0209467, IMG submission 187175) | Freshwater pond sediment microbial communities from the University of Edinburgh, under environmental carbon perturbations - High... | ecosystem: Environmental > Aquatic > Freshwater >...
AGAAACAATAAGGTGGAAGCATGGAATTGAATGACGAATTCATCGCCGGGCTGGAGATCGGTTCGGCCGATCTTCTGAACCGCATCGCCGGCTCGCTGTCTATCAGGGCCAGCCAGGCGGCCGCCGTTGTCGAACTGACCGCCGAAGGCTGTACCGTGCCGTTCATCAGCCGGTACCGCAAGGAGCGGACGGGCGAACTTGACGAGGTCCAGGTCCGCGATGTCGTCCATCTGCACCAGTCGCTTCTGAATCTGGAGACGCGGCGTATCGAGGTGATTCAGGCCATCCATGCCCAGGGCAAGCTGACCGAAGAGCTTTACTCAAACATAAAGAAATGTGCCACGCTGACAGAAATTGAGGACATCTATGCGCCGTACAAGCGCAAGAAGAAAACCCGCGGCATGCTTGCCGTCGAGCGCGGCCTCGAGCCCCTGGCCGACCTGATGCTGTCGGCCGATGCAACCGCCGTCCGTACCGCCGCCGTTGCATACATCAGGGTCGATGCGGAAAATCCGGAACTCTCTGTCGAAACCGCAGAAGACGCGATCAAGGGCGCGATGGACATCATAGCCGAGCGCGTGTCGCAGGATCCGGAGAACCGCGCGGTCGTCAAGAAGCTGTACCTGCGCGATGGCTTCATGACCGTCAAGGGTGTCGGCGACGACAAGAAGAAAGAATCCAGCACCTACCAGATGTACTGGGACTATCGCGAGCCGCTCCTGACGCTCAAGCCGCACCGCGTGCTGGCCATCAACCGCGGCGAGCGCGAAGGCGAGCTGGAGGTCGGCCTCGAGGTCGATGAGGACACCGCCGTCAAACATCTTGCGGACCGGTACGCGAGCCGCAACGAGTATCATACGGACGCCATTGATGACTCGCTCCGGCGGCTGATATCACCGGCGGTGTTGCGCGAAATCAGGTCGGAGGCGATGGACCAGGCCGATGGGCACGGCATATCGGTGTTCAGCGAGAACCTGAAGAACCTGTTGCTGTCGGCGCCGATCAAAGGCACGCGAGTGCTCGGTGTTGATCCTGGCATCCGGACCGGTACCAAGTGCGCCGCGATCGATGAAACCGGCAAATTCCTGGGCTACTTCGTCATTTACCAGGAGCAACGGCCAGAAGAAGCCCGCAAGGCGCTCGTCAAGGCGATCAAGGAGTATGCGATACAGCTGGTAGCGGTCGGCAACGGAACCGGCAGCCACGACGTGCAGAAGATCGTAGCCGAGGCCCTCGCCGAACTCGGTGGCGAGTCGAGGTTCGCTGTTGTCGATGAGGACGGCGCGTCGGTGTATTCCGCGAGCGATGTAGCCCGCGAGGAGTTCCCGGAGCTCGACCTGACCATACGCGGTGCAATATCGATTGGCCGCCGGATACAGGATCCGCTCGCGGAGCTGGTCAAGATCGATCCCAAGAGCATTGGCGTCGGGCTGTACCAGCACGACGTGAACCAGAAGCGCCTGTCGGAGACCGTCGATGAAGTCGTGGAGTCGGTCGTCAACCGGGTCGGCGTCAACATCAATACCGCCAGCCATATGCTCCTCAAGCACGTGTCCGGCATCAACTCGTCCTTGGCCAAGAAGATCGTCAAGTATCGCGATGACAACGGCAAGATCACGAGCCGCGACCAGCTCAGGAACATCTCCGGCATGGGCGACAAGAGCTACGAACAGTGTGCCGGCTTCCTCAAGATACCCGAAAGCCCGAACCCGCTCGACAACACCTGGGTACACCCGGAGAATTACGCGCTGGCCAGCGAGATACTCGAAGGTGTCCGCGCCGGGAAGGATCCCACCAAGGAGCAGCGCTCGTCGCTCAAGGAGAAATACGGAGCCGGCGACACGACGATCGACGACATCATCTCCGAACTCCGGAAGCCCAACCGCGATCCGCGCGACGACTACCCCAAACCGATACTGCAGCAGGGCGTGCTGGCCTTTGAAGACCTGCGCGAGGGCATGAAGGTAACCGGCAAGGTCAAGAACGTCGTCGATTTTGGTGCCTTCATTGACATCGGCATCAAGGAGAGCGCGCTGATACACGTGTCGGAACTGTCGGACTCCTTTGTCAAGGATCCGATGGATGTACTGAAGGTTGGCGATGTCAAGGAATTCCGGATCATAACGCTCGATGTGTCGCGCAAGCGCATCGGCCTGTCGCTCAAGAGCGAACGAATGGCCGGAGCCGGACCGGCGCGCGTCGATGGTCCATCCACGGGTGCACGTCGGGTCGTTGTCGCGAGGAAGCCCGACGGGGGACAGAGGATTGAAAAGCAGGACAAAGACCGCGATGATGATGGGACCAGCTACAATCCGTTTGCGGAGCTTCTGAAGAACAGAAAGTAGTGATGACAGGGGTGCGGCGCGAGCCCGCAAGCGGCCAACAGGGGGCGTGATGGATACGAAGCATCCTCGAAAGAGACGGCCCATCGAGCCCATATTCAAGAGTGTTTCCACTGGAAGCGCCGGTTCGGTCCCCGGATCGCCGATTTATATCGGAGACCGGGCTCCGACCGAAGCCGCGATATCGCTGATTCAGTATGACCAGAGCGAGATATCGTTCGTAACTCCGGAGAACATCGAAGAGGTCTTTGCCATGGTAGAGGATGGCATGGTCAACTGGGTCAACATCAATGGCCTGGCCGACCAGGATGCCCTCAAGCGGCTCGGCGGCTTCTTCAAGCTCGATTCGCTGACCATAGAGGATCTGCTGAATACCGAACATCGTCCCAAGATAGAGGATTTTGATCACTATCTCTTCATTATTACAAAGATGCTGACGCGCAGGCTGGACAATACCATCGAGTATGAACAGGTCAGCATCATACTGACGCAGAATGCAGTGCTGACCGTGCAGGAGACTCCGGGCGACTGTTTCGGGCCGGTACGTGAACGGCTCAGAACGGGTGCAGGCCGTTTGCGGCGGATGGGTCCGGGATTCCTTGCCTATGCACTGATGGACGTTATTGTCGACAACTACTTCTCGGTGCTTGAATGGCTTGGATCGCAGCTTGAGGAATTCGAATCGACCAGCGCTTCGGTCCGCGAAGCACCAGGGTTCATGGCGGGACTGCAGGATGTGAAGTCCGACCTGAACCGGTTCCGGCGGATGATATGGCCGGTCCGCGAGACGGTCAGCGTGCTTCTGCATTCGGAGTCCAGGTTGCTGGAAGAATCGATCAATCCGTTCCTGCGCGACCTTCTGGAAAACACGATACAGGTCATCGAGGCGCTCGAAAGCTACCGTGAAATCGCGTCGGGCATCCAGGAAGTATACCTTTCATCGGTGTCCAACCGGATGAACGAGGTCATGAAGGTCCTGACCGTAATTTCCACCATTTTCATGCCGCTGACGTTCATCGCCGGCGTCTATGGCATGAATTTCAGGCATATGCCCGAACTGGAGCACCCGCTGGCTTACCCTGCCGTGATGGGCCTGATGGTGACCATAGCGATCGGAATGGTCATATTCTTCAAGCGCAAGAAGTGGTTCTAATCGTCCATATAGTATCGAATTAATTCTATATATTTGCCACGCTTGACGGTTTTTTTGAAGCGGAGTACGATACGGCGCGTTTGTTCGGAATCCACGTACAGAACCATTTGGCAACTCATGCTGCACGTTCGTTTGGATAGGGCAAGCACAATCACACCGTATCCGTTCATCGACCTCAGGCCACCAAAGCGGACAATGTTCCGCGGCCATAACGGAAGAAGGAGCACATCCTCGCCATGCCGACCAAAACATTCAAGGGCGGAACGCATCCCCCCGAGCGCAAAGAACGAAGCGCGCAAAACGCCATCGAGGTGCTGCGCACCGTAAAGCAGGTGGTTATTCCCGTCAACCAGCATTTTGGAGCGCCTATACAGCCGCTCGTCAAGGTTGGAGACCTGGTAAAACGGGGACAGAGGATCGCGGACGCGGAAGGCCGCATGACCGTTCCGCTGCATGCGTCGATCACCGGCACCGTCAAGAAGATCGAGCCGCGCATGCAGGCCAACAACCTGGACGGTCTTGCCATCATCATCGAGCAGGCCGCCGAAGATGAGACCGACTTCATGCCGGTGCTCGACCCCTTTGCCTGTACCAAAGAAGCCGCGCTCGCGCGTGTGCACGATGCCGGCATCATCGGTGTCGGTGGCGCCGGATTCCCGGCCCATGTCAAGTTTGCGCCTCCGCCGAACAAGCCGGTCGACTATGTGATAGCGAACGCGGCCGAGTGTGAGCCGTACCTGACCATCGACGAGCGCGTGATGGAGGAAACACCCGAGGACATGATCGATGGCATGGCCATCGTGATGCACATCGTGGGAGCCAGGCAGGGTGTCGTCGGACTCGAAGACAACAAGGCCCACCTGGTTGCCGGTCTCCAGAAGGCGATAGCCTCCAGGGGCAACGGCGCCGCAATCACGGTACAGCTCCTGACAACGAAGTACCCGCAGGGCGGCGAGAAGATGCTGATCACTGCGATCACCGGCAAGGAAGTGCCCTCGGGCGGCCTGCCGATGGATGTAGGCTGCGTGGTCAGCAATGTTGGCACACTGAAGGCGGTCTCCGAGGCGTTCAGGCAGGGCAAGCCGATGATCGATACCGGCCTGACCGTGACCGGTGGCGCGTGCGAGACTCCGAAGAACCTCGTGGTGCCCGTCGGAACACTGGCGCAGGACCTGTTCCCCGACGTGGTACGCTACGACGAGACCAGGTTGCGACGCATCGTGATGGGCGGCCCGATGATGGGTCCTGCCGTGCCGTCGTTGCAGGTTCCGATACAGAAGAACACCTCCGGCCTGTTGCTGATGGATGCCTCTGAAGCCAAAGTCTATGCGGAAGGCACATGCATTCGCTGTGGGCGCTGCATGCGCGCCTGCTCGTGCAGGCTTTCACCCGCGTTGCTTAACGGTGCGCTGAAGGCGAATGACCTCGACCTGGCGGAGAAGATAGGCGTGCTCGACTGCATCGAATGCGGTACGTGCAGCTTTGTCTGCCCGTCACATATCCAGCTGGTCCAGCGTTTCCGCATAGGAAAGCAGCTGGTTCGTGCCAAGAAACAGAAGGAGGCTCAGCGTGCCGGCAAATAACCTGCTCCTCTCATCGAGCCCTCACGTCTTTACCGGCGTTACCCCCCGGAAGTTGATGCTTGCAGTGATAATCGCACTGATGCCGGTCACCATTTACGGAGTGGTCCTTTTCGGTGTTCGGGCGCTGTTCGTCGTGCTGACTTCGGTCGTCACCGCCGTGGTCTCCGAAGCTGCCTTCAGGGCGGTCACCAGGCAGCCCATCCATATCGATGACATGTCCGCCGTCGTGACCGGCATGCTCGTCGCGCTGATCAGCCCCCCGTCCCTGCCGCTCTGGATGATAGCGCTGGGCTCATTCGCCGCGATCGTGCTTGCCAAGGAATTCTTTGGCGGCCTTGGCGCGAACCCATTCAACCCGGCGCTGATTGGCCGTGCCATCATGTTGATGAGTTTCCCTGCCGCGATGACCACCTGGCACGTCCCGTTCAAGGGTGTCCTCGATGCGACCACGGGCGCGACACCGCTCAACATCGTCAAGATGGGCGGAACGATAGCCGATGTCGGCAAGGGCTTTGTCGACAATGGACTCGCCGCGATGTCGCAGTATAGCTCGACGCTCTGGACGCTCTTCGTGGGCAACCGGGGTGGCTGTATCGGCGAGAGTTCCATACTGCTGATTCTGGTCGGTTTCATATTCCTCCTGGCGCTGCGAGTCATATCGTTCGTTACGCCGCTCGCAATGGTCGGTACTGCGTTCGTCGCCTCCTGGGCACTGGGCCTGGATCCGGTCTTTGGAGTCCTGTCCGGCGGCCTCCTGTTCGGCGCGGTGTTCATGGCCACCGACTATTCATCATCCCCATTGACGCCGCTCGGGAAGGCGCTCTTCGGCGCCGGTGCGGGACTCGTTACCGTGATCATCAGGCGGTTCGGCGGATATCCGGAAGGCGTCACCTACGCAATTCTGATGATGAATGCGCTGTCTCCATTCATGGATAACCTGCGAGTCAAGAAATACGGCTTCGTGCCGGCCGCCAAGCCGGCGGCGAAGGGGGCCGCAAAGTGAAAAAGGATATTCTGAGGCTCGGCATCACACTCGCGCTCTTTGCGGCGGGTGCCTGTGTCGCCCTTGCATTCGTCTACACCATTACCGGACCGAAGATTGCCGGACTGGAATCAGAACAGCTGTCCGCATCGCTCAAGGACCTGTTTCCCGACGCCGACAGCTTTCCGGCCATAGAACCGGCACTGACGGCTTCCGACACGGGCGTCGTGCTTGAAAAAGCCTACAAGGCGCTTCGCGGCACCGAAGTACTTGGTGTCGCCATCAAGGCGATAGGCAAGAGCTATGGCGGAGCCGCTTCGATGCTGATAGGCGTCCGGTCGGACAGACACATCGCCGGAGCACGCGTCTTGACACTGTCCGATACGCCCGGCCTGGGCGCAAACGCCGTCAACCCGGCTTACTTTGTCAACAAGAGTTCCAAGACGACGTTCATAGGGCAATTCACCAATAAGGCGGTTTCGGATCCCTTCGTGGTCAAGCAGGATGTCATTGCGATAAGCGCCAGCACCATCACAAGCAAGTCCCTGACCAATATTCTGAAGAAGGCCAGCGACGCCGGTGTCGCCTGGCTTGATGCCAACGCAACCGGAGGTGTGCAATGAAGCGCTTGCTGAATATATTGCTGAGGGGAATCATCACCGAAAACCCCTTGCTGATGTTGATGATTGGCCTGTGCTCGGCGCTGGCTGTTACGACGACCGTCGCCAACGGCATAGGCATGGGTCTTGCCATGACGTTCGTCAACGTGTTTGCCGAACTGGTGATATCGCTGTTCAGGAAACTGATACCCAATGATGCACGCATCCCGATATTCATCATCGTGATAGCGGCCTTCACCACGATCGTCGACCTGAGCATGAAGGCATACTTCCCGGCGCTCTCGAAGTCGATGGGCGTATTCATTCCGCTCATCGTCGTCAACTGCATCATCATGGGACGGGTGGAGGCATTCGCCTACAAGCAGCCACCGCTTGATGCGATATTTGACGGTATCGGCATGGGCCTCGGGTATACCTGGGTGCTCGTCGGCATCGCCGCCGTGCGCGAACTGCTCGGCGCGGGCACCGTGGCCGGAATCCAGATCATGCCATCGTCGTTCCAGCCCATCCTCTTCTTTACCTTTCCGCCGGGAGGATTCATCGTCTTTGCCTTGTTCATCTCGCTGAACATCTGGCTCAATAAGCTCAAGACTGCCGGCGCCGCCGCAAGGGAGGCAGCATGAACCTCGGTACGATATTCCTCTCCGCCCTGCTGGTGGAGAATGTGGTCCTCATGCGCTTTCTTGCCCTGTGTTCCTACATAGGAATGACGTCGGATCTCGGGCAGTCGACAGGCATGGGATTCGCGGTCGCCTTCGTGACGGTGCTTGCCACCGCAGCGACCTGGCCAATCTATCACTTCATACTCGTGCCGCTCGGCATATCGTTCCTGCAGATACTGGTATTCATTCTCGTCATCGCGGCCCTTGTACAGCTGGTCGAGTTCTATCTGAAGAAGAATGTTCCGGGACTCTATCTGGCCATGGGAATCTATCTTCCGCTTATCACGACGAATTGTGCCATTCTTGCCGTGACCTTTGACAATATTTCCAAGGGTTACAACTTCATAGAGGCACTGGTGTATGCGGTTGGCGTCTCCGGTGGCTATCTGCTCGCCATGGTTCTTCTGGCCGGCATCCGGCAGCGAATCAAGAACAGCCCGATTCCGAAATTCCTGCAGGGAACGCCAATCCTGTTCGTCGCCACGGGCCTAATCACGGTAGCCTTCATGGGCTTTGCCGGGATGATCAAATAGGAGGATCCGAAGATGTATATCGTATTGATCACTCTCGGCTTCTCCGCGGCACTTGCCTTCTTTCTGGGCACGGCACTTGGATTTTTCAAGGAGAAATTCAAGGTTGAAGTGGATCCGAAGATTGAAAAGGTCCGCAACCTGCTGCCGAGCGTCAATTGTGGCGCCTGCGGATATCCAGGATGCGATGGCTATGCAGAAGCGGTCGCTGGCGGCAACGCGCCACTGAACAAGTGCGCTCCGGGCGGCAAGGATGTAGCGGCGGCACTTGGTGCCCTGCTTGGCGTCAATGCGGTGGCAGACGATGTCGTCGCCGTGTTGCTGTGCCAGGGTACCAGGGACGTTGCCCCGGTGAAGGGCGAGTACGTCGGTGTACAAACCTGCCGTGCCGCGAAACTCTCCGCTGGTGGCACCAAGCTGTGCTCCTTTGGTTGCCTTGGCTTTGGCGATTGCACCACGGTATGCCAGTTTGATGCCTTGCACATGGGCGATGATGGTTTGCCCCACGTCGATTACGACAAGTGCACCGGTTGCGGGCTGTGCGTCAAGGAATGCCCGCAGCAAATCCTGACCTCTGTCCCCAAGACGCGGTTGGGATCGATCGTACTGTGTTCGAACCGCGCGGTGGTCAAGTCAACCGTTATAAAGAGCTGCAAGGTCGGATGCATCAAGTGCGAGGCTTGCGTACGTGCTTGCCCGGAACAGTGCATCACGATGGTGAACGGAATCCCCGTGACTGATTACTCAAAATGCACCTCATGTGGCATTTGCGTGGAGAAGTGTCCCACCAAATGCTATGAACTGATCCAGACCGACGTGTTCGGGAATCCTGTCAAGGCAGAGAAGGTCCAAGCCTAACAAGGACAGAGGGACAGAGGATTCATATTCTCAAAAATCGAGTCGACCACGGAAGCAGTCCGCTTCCGTGGCCGGTTTCTTTGGCCTGAAAAGGTGGCAAGTGGCCTAAGCCGGCTTGCGATCATATTGCGTGCTGTGGAAATGCAGATGAAGCAACAGAGCCCTGCGTCATGCACCCATGGGGACAGAGGTCTGTGAAGACAAAGAATGATGGGCTTCAAGCGCTCATGCTCCGATGGACGTTCTTCTGATATGCGAAAGAATCGAATGCTTGTTCCAGGTGCCTATTATCATGTAAGTACACGAGTCAATAGAGGCGAGATGATATTCAATAGTCGCGTGATGAAGCAACTATTCCTTCGAGTGCTGCAAGAAGCCAAAGCCAAGTATTCCTTTCGCCTGGAAAACTTCTGTATCATGGGAAATCACTTTCATTTACTCATACGACCAGCAAATAAAGCAAACCTCTCGAGGATAATGCAGTGGGTCAATTCCGTCTTTGCTCTCCGCTTCAACAGGATGCTGGGCTTCACGGGTCATGTATGGGGAGAGCGCTTCTTCTCTGTCGTTCTTTTCAGTCTTGCCGATTTTTTGAGGACATTCATATACATAGACAATAATCCTGCCGCGGCCGGCCTTCAGGCAGGAAGTGCGAATTATGAGTTTGCGGGAAGAGCGCACGAGCATGAGGGTTGGCATACAATTGTGGATGTGCCTGACTTGTTGAGGCGACTCCTGTTTCCCGGGCGGATACCGAGACTCATTGCGCAGTCGTCCCTCACATCTTGACAATCTGTCATGGTTAGAGTATTCATTAGATAGGTGGTTGTTTAGATCACTTTTCCGGCAATGTCTCGTTGCCGCCTTATTTCAGTCCGTCGCTTCGAACGTGGTTTATCCTCGTTCCGGCTGACGGGCCTAGCGCAATGTATATATATGCGCGTTTGGAAAATGTGGCGTCGCTTCGGCGGCGTTTTTTTTGCACTCGTCTCGTATCGGTTTGCACGCGACCGTCGTATAACGGTATTACCCGAGCTTCCCAAGCTCGTGACGCGGGTTCGACTCCCGTCGGTCGCTGAATAGCTTCGCCAGCCGCATCGATTTCGCCATCTGGCATGGTCCCTTCGCCGTTGCTACATACTGTACGGTGTTTTTCGGCCAAAGCTCTGTCCCTGATTTCGCCGCGAAATCCAGTCAGACGTCGGTGGCTCACTCAATGACGAAGCTCGTGAGTCTTTTTTTAGGCGCACGTTCAGACACATCGATCGAACTCACCCTGGCTCCGGGAGGGCCATGCGACAGCCATTCACGGTATCTGGTAATCGCCGACAATGACCCTTCGGCATAGGTCTCGACTCCGCCATCGGGAAGGTTCGTTATCCAACCGAATATCCCAAGCGCCCTCGCGAATGAGCGTGCCTCAAAGCGGAAACCCACTCCCTGTACCCGACCTCGAACGAGTGCGAGAATAGCAACGTCAGCCTCTTGTTCAGGATCTGAGGTTTGTTTTGTTTGTCGCAATTACTTCTCTCACTCGTTTCTCCAGATCCGAATAATCAAAGGGCTTATACATCACTTCATAGGGAATGTCAAAATCTGGCCTAAGGAAGCCTGATGTGATGATAACCCGTTTCTCGGGGCAGTATTTTTTCAGAAATTTGATCCAGTAATCACCGCCAAGGACATCCATCCGGTAGTCGGTAAGTATAAGATCGATGTCATAATCAAGCAGCTGTTTGATCGCGCCGACACCATCTGAAGCCACCAGAACCTCATAGCCCTTTTTCCGCAGATAATCACGGAGGGTCAGGCGGATGGAATCTTCGTCCTCGACAATGAGGATCAGACCATTACTTTTGTCATCCATAACTATCGAACCTTCCCGGCCAAGTCGGCCACGAGCGATCCCAACGTATCGAAATCAAGCGGTTTGGAGAAGAATGCGTCCGAGCCAGCAGCGAGTGCTCGTTCCCTGACTTCGGGATTAGCGAGCCCTGTGATGGTTATGACAAATGGCTTGCCAAAACTCTGTTCTGTTTTGACCTTTCGGCAGATCTGGTTTCCATCAAGACCCGGGAGATCGATGTCGAGGATGACGAAGCCTGGGCGCTTCTCCGCCATCAGGGCTCCAGCCTCGAACCCATCGAATGCCTGAATGATGGTGAAGGAGGCATCCAGTCTCTCGAAAAATCGCCTCATGAGGTCGTTCAGCTGCCGATCATCATCGATGATTGCCAGCAGGTTCCAGTCGACGTCCGGTTTCTGGGGTAGTTCGAGCTCGGATGGAACACGCATGGAGCGATCTTGGAGAAAGGCCACCAAATCTTCCTGGTAAATCCGATACTGGCCGCCTGGCGTCATGAATGCCCTGAGGTAG
>Ga0209467_1003123_pt1 | contig 11096 bp, 7 predicted proteins | sample Higcelwee11metaG_FD_187175 | JGI IMG/M metagenome (GOLD analysis project Ga0209467, IMG submission 187175) | Freshwater pond sediment microbial communities from the University of Edinburgh, under environmental carbon perturbations - High... | ecosystem: Environmental > Aquatic > Freshwater > Pond...
GCATGCCTTACGCCTGTTTCAATTTGCTCCTGCGTTAGGACGGTCGAACCGGGGTTTCTATCGATTATACCACCAAGGCTGATGGCCCCTTTTTCTGCTTCGAAAACCTGCACCAGCACGGCTTGAACGCCAGTTGATGTGACACGTTCAATCGAGGCGAAGCCCTTAAGCGACGGGTTAATGATCTTGGCCAGCTTTACGCCGTCCGGTTGTTCAAAGGAAGTAAGCGAAACATGGCCAGGGCGTAGGTCGAGGATGACCAGTTTATTCATCGTGGGATCGGGAATAAAGGCCTGTGTTTGCGGGTCGGTTCTGTAGCCGCATTTCAGCGTGAATGTTGGTTGTGGGGTGCCTTGTCCGTCTTCTATCGTCCCACTTTGTTCAATGATGGAAGGATATTGCTGGACTTCCCCCTGAAACATGTAGGTTGCTTTTGGCTTTTGGTCTTGCGCCCAAGCGGCAGCAGGCAGAAGGGCGATCAAAGTCGCAGCGCATAAAGCTTGGCCGTAGCGTCGAAACCCGGTGCGGGAAGAAAGCGGGAGGAGCATACAAATTTCCCTTTAAAACTGGTTCGATAGCAGAACGAACTGAGTGTCGCATATTCTAAGAACCTTTTTCAATTATCTTTTGGATAAAGCCAAGGTGGGAGAAACAGCGGGCGTTAACTTCTTGAATACCTTTCTTGTTGCATGACTAAAAGTCAGGTTGAGGGGCTGAGTCGGACTGGGTGCTGGCTAAGCTTTCAAGGAGCCTTTACACTTTTCGTGGAACGCAGGACGAGCCTCGTGACAAAATTAGTTCAGACCAAAGCTATTCAGACCGTTTTGCGGTGGATGACTCCGCGTGTTTTGCCTGCCGCAAGCGGCAGCAAGCTGGCGCAGGCGCGCCGCATGTTTCAAGGGCTTGCCGTGATGACGGCGTTGGGGTTGGTTGCGGTTCTTGCCCCTTATGTCGCGGGCGATCAAGGCGGGATGGTGATTGGCGGTCTTTTGGCCTTGGCGTTGCTCGGTATGTCGGCGGCCGTGTGGTGGCAGATCCGGCATTCTCATGATGCGGCTGCGGAAGAGGTGCTGCTTCGCGAAGCTTTTCACAGCATGCTCACCCCCCAATTGATTACGGATCGCGAAGGGGCCGTCGTTTTAGCAAGCCGCGCGTTTCGCGGCTGGATTGATCTGGGTTCGACGCCCGTTTTGCAAGCGTTGACCAAGCGCTTTGGCGCGACCCCCGATGGGCTGAAGAAGTTTAAGCAGCTTTGTGACGATCTCCAAAAAGGGCAATCGGTGATTGCGGATATGCCGGTGATGCGCGGCAATCGCGTGATTGAATGGCGACGGATCATCACACGCCCCATTGATGGCGGCAACCGCTACTATCATTGGCGTTTTGAAGATATCAGCGAGCGTCGCCGCATGGAACGCGCGATGCGTGACGAGCAAGATAAACTGCTCGATTTCATGGATCATGCGCCGGTCGGCATTTATTCGGTCGATCAACATGGGCGCTTCCGTTTTGTCAATGAGACCTTGGCAAGCTGGCTGCAAGTCACGCCGGAAGAGATTATCAATGGCGATGTCCGGTTGCATGACATTCTAAGTGAAGGTCCTGTGGGCGTGGCGGCTTATGCTGTGGCTAGCGGTTCGCAAGGCGAACTGCGCGGTGAAGTCGTTTTACGCCGTCGCGATGGGGCGTTGTTCCCTGTGGCGATCACGCAAACCGTTGTGGCCTCGGACGATGGCAAAACGTTGCGCACGCGCTCTATTGTGCGCGATTTGTCGCCCGAGCGCGAATGGCAGATGGCGCTGTCGCTTTCTGAATATCGGTTCCAGCGTTTGTTTGCTGAAGCGCCGATTGGCATTATGTTGCTCGATCCGCAATTCACCATTATGGAATGCAACAGCGCCTTTTTGATTATTTCACGCAATAAGCGTGAAGGCATTATCAGCACGCCTGTCGCTGATCTTATCGCAGCGCAGGGCCGTGAAGGCGCTATGGCCGAGCTGAAAGAAGTGCTGGCGGGCAAAGATTTAAGCAAGCCTTTAGAACTGAGTTTGAACGCAGATCGTGAGATTATCGTCCATGTCTTTGCTAAACGGTTTGGCGTCGCGCCGACAAGCAGCGAAAGTGATGGCGACGATGGGCTGATGCTGTATTTCATCGATGTGACCGAGCAAAAGCGGCTGGAAGTCCAGTTTGCTCAATCGCAAAAGATGCAAGCCATCGGCCAGCTGGCGGGTGGTGTGGCTCATGATTTCAACAATCTGCTGACGGCTATGATCGGGTTCTGCGACTTGCTGCTCCAGCGGCATCGGCCCGGCGATCAAAGCTTCAATGATATTATGCAAATCAAGCAGAACGGCAATCGCGCGGCCAATCTCGTGCGGCAGCTTTTGGCGTTCTCGCGGCAACAAACTTTGCAGCCGCGTGTTTTGAATATTGTTGATATTATTTCCGAACTCACAAACTTGTTGCGCCGGTTAATCGGTGCGCAAATCAAGCTGGATATGCTGCACGGGCGAGATATTGGCCTTGTGAAGGTCGATCAAGGCCAGCTGGAACAGGTGATCATCAATCTCGTCGTCAACGCGCGTGATGCCATGCCGGAAGGCGGCCACGTCACGATTACGACCAGCAATTTTGAGCAGAAAGAAGCGATGCTGCGCGGGCAGGATGAAATGCCAGCGGGGCGCTATGTGGCCGTTGAAGTTACAGATACTGGGTGCGGCATTCCACCCGAAATTCTACCGCGTATTTTTGAGCCCTTCTTCTCGACGAAGGAAATTGGCTCGGGCACGGGCCTTGGGCTTTCGACCGTTTATGGCGTTGTGCGTCAAACGGGCGGTTTCGTGAGCGTGGAAAGCACGGTCGGCAAAGGAACGTGCTTTACGGTTTATGTTCCGGCATTGAGCGAAGCGCAGAAATTGGCGCAGCCCCCCGTTGTTGATGAACAGAATGACGAGGATAAGCCCGGCCCGGATTTGACAGGGCGCGGTTCGATTCTGCTTGTGGAAGACGAAGATGCTGTGCGCGTGTTCTCGGCGCGGGCGTTGCGCAACAAGGGGTATAACGTCTTTGAAGCGCGGAGCGGCGAAGAAGCCCTCGAAGTGCTGAGCAAAGAAGGAGCGCATATCGACCTGACGGTCACCGATGTGGTGATGCCGCAAATGGATGGCCCGACGCTTTACAAGCATATGCAGGAACATTGGCCGAATATGAAGGTGGTGTTCGTCTCTGGCTATACGGAAGATCGCTTGCGTGAGCAGTTCCGGGCTGAGGAAACAATCCATTTCTTGGGCAAGCCGTTCTCCCTCAAGCAGCTGGCCAGCAAGGTCAAAGAGCTTTTGGATGAAGACGCCTAAGGGCTCTCGTTTCGGCTTTCAAGAAAGTGGTGCGTTTTATGTCTTTTCTTTCGCAAACAGATCGTTTGTTTTTTGAACATGCCGCGTGGGATCAACATCAGGTCGAGCGGTTGGTTGGGCAAACACTGCAGGGTGCGGATGATGGCGAACTGTATTTAGAATATGCCCAAGCCGAAAGTATGGTCTGGGATGATGGTAAGCTCAAGAGCGCAAGCTACAAGGCCTCGCAAGGCTTTGGGCTGCGCGCTGTTGTCGGGGAGACGGTTGGTTTTGCGCATGCTGTCACGCTCGACGAGCCAACCTTGACGCGTGCGGCGCAAACGGTTTCTGCCGTTAAGCAAGGCTATAGCGGTACGCTTGCGCTGCCACCCCAAGGTACGAACCAACAATTTTATGCCGAGCTGAATCCGCTTCCCGGCAAAACGTTCGAAGAGAAAATAAAACTGTTGCAGGATGTGGATGCCTATCTTCGCGCCCGTGATCCGCGCATTCATCAGGTGAGCGTCTCGCTGGCCGCGAGCTGGAAGGCGATCCAGATTATAGGCGCTGGCGGTTGGCGCGCAGCAGACATCAGGCCGCTGATGCATCTTCATATGACGGTCGTCACCAAACAAGGCGAACGGCTTGAGGTCGGCTCGCGCGGCGGTGGCGGGCGCTTTGCCTATGATCGGTATTTTGATCCCGCCGTCTGGCAAGACATGGCCGATGAGGCGCTGCGTAAATCCATCGTTAATTTAGACGCTATTGAAGCGCATGCCGGGGAAATGACGGTCGTGCTTGGCCCCGGTTGGCCCGCCGTGTTGTTGCACGAAGCCATTGGGCATGGGTTGGAAGGCGACTTTATCCGCAAGAAAACATCAGCCTTCGCCGGGCTTATGGGACAGCAGATTGCAGCGGATGGTGTTACGATTGTCGATGACGGCACGCTTGAGGATAAGCGCGGATCGATCACAATCGACGATGAAGGCACGCCTTCGCAATGCACGACGCTGATCGAAAAAGGGAAGCTTGTTGGATTTATGCAAGATCGGCAAAATGCGCGGTTGATGGGCGTACGCTCGACAGGCAATGGCCGCCGCGAAAACTTTTCGTGTCAACCTTGTCCGCGTATGACCAACACAATGATGCTCGCGGGTGCGCACGATCCGCAGGAAATTATCGCTTCGGTTGATAAGGGTCTTTATGCCGCTGATTTCGGAGGCGGGCAGGTGGATATTACCTCCGGCAAGTTCGTTTTTTCAGCTACTGAAGCGTATGAAATCGAAGGCGGTAAGATTGGTCGCCCTGTGAAAGGGGCCTCGCTTGTCGGCACGGGATTCGAAGCGCTCAAACAAATCAGCATGGTTGGCAATAATAGCCACCTTGATCCGGGCGTAGGTTCGTGCGGCAAAGAGGGGCAGACGATACCGGTTGGCGTGGGGCAGCCGACCTTGAAGCTCGACCGCATGACGGTCGGCGGCTCGTCGATGGACTAATAATGAACGGCGAGGGGGATTCTTACTTTCGCCAATAGTCGGGAGAGATCGTGCCAAGCTGGCTTTCAAGCGATGAAACCATGCCATCGACGGTTCCCTTATCGTATTGGCCTTGATCATATTGCTGACGCCAAAAATCAAGCTGGTCTTGGATCTGTGTTGCCTCAGCGCGCTTGGTCATGTCTTCTTGTCTGGCGTTGGCGCTCGCTCGTTCTTCTTTTTGTTGCGTGGCGCGTTTCTGATCGTAGAACTCTTTCTTTTCTTTTTCCTGTTGAAGATATTTTTTCTGATAATCTTCGCCAGAAACCGTTTTCTCGCTCTTGCCTTCGATGGCCATGTTTGTCGCAGCGGGGCGCTTGCCGGATTCCTGCCATTTATTTGTTTGTTGGTTTTTCAGGGAATCCCCTTGCGTCGAGACATTCAAGAGGCCTTTGCCCTTTTTCTTGGCAGCTTGGTTGTTATCAAAGTCCTTGCTCGTTTTCCCTTCGACTAAGAGATTTTGATTTCTTGAAGAGGCGCCGCCATAGCCAGCTTCTTGCATATTTTCCTGCAAACTTCTGAAGGATGTCGTGCTTGTCATCACTTCAAAGCGCTTTGTGGGATCATTCTTATAAGCGCCACTTGAGAGCGGGCTTTTCTTGTCGCCGAACAAACGACTACGGTCCTCCATTTCATGGGGGATCAAGATGGTGTTGAAGTCGATGTCGTCGTCGTCGTCTCTCATTAAGTAAACTCTTTTCTTATCTAAGAACCGTCGCGTGTTTCGCCGTCGCGTCGTTGCCAATCGCCGCAAACGGCTTGCCAACAACTGAGTGCGGCAAGGGCCGCTGTGTCTGCGCGAAGAATGCGTGGGCCAAGTCGTACGGCTAGCGCTTCAGGCAGATTTCGTATGCGCTCAATCTCTTCTGTTGTATAGCCGCCCTCAGGGCCTGTAAAAAGCGCTGCAGCAGGGCGGGCGCTTGCCAAAGGTCCCGCAAGGGCTTGGACAATGGGTTGCGCTTGGCCATGTTCGGCGCAGATGATAGCTAATCGCTTTGCTGGCCACGCGGCCAGAAGCTTTTCCAAAGGTATCGGTTCGCGAATCTCCGGTAACGTCATGCGTTCGGATTGTTCGGCGGCCTCAATGGCGATGGCGCGGCAATGTTCGATGTTCACATCCCTGATTTGCGTGCGCTCTGTTAAAACGGGCTGAATTACGGCGGCACCGAGCTCTGTAGCCTTCATAATCGCAAAATCAAAAAAGTGCCGTTTAATCGGCGCAGCGCAAAGCCAAAGGTCTGGTTCTTCTGTTTGCGAGCGCAGCAAATTCTCAACATGCAAGAAAGCGCCGCTTTTCTTTCCTTTTGGGGCTTGGGCGAGCGTGGCACGCCACTCGCCGTCGCGGCCATTGAAAAGGCGAATCGAGTCGCCTTCGCGCACGCGCATCACCTGAGAAAGGTAATGTGAGGCTTTGGAATCGAGTTCAAGCGATGCGCTCTCGGCCAAAGCGTCGGGAACGAACAGGCGAGGCCATGTGTGTGGTGCGGTGCTCATAGTCTAGAATCTAACGCATAAAGGGTTAAGAATTAGCATAAAATTTACTGATTCGAATGGAAAAAGGTAGCAGAAACAATGTTAAGCTATTGTGTTTATTAACAAAAATGACAATTTACCAAAAATTAACATTAGCGGCGAGCGAAAATGAAGAAAGAATGAGCAAAAGAGGGTATAAAAGGTGAGGGCCTCCATCCGCATGTTTTTTCAAAGAAACTTTTATTATGCGCTTGACCTTGCATTGCCTTTTCCTTATGTATGCGCCTGCCTTTGCGAAATCGGTGGTAGGCCCGCAGATGAAAAGCAGTCAAAAGCTGCTTGAAAACGAGATTGTCGGATGAGTGAATCAGGCAACTTGGCGCGGTCTAGACGCGGTTTTGGGTGTTGCGAAAGTTACATAGCTTGCGGCGATGAACGATTGGTCTGACCAATAGGTCGCGCAGTGAAAGGTTGAGTTTCCCACACGGAGAGCCGGTGCTTTCTGTCGTGGGTGTTGTGTTATCAGAGCGGCTCTTGAGAGCAGCTCGTGTTGCAAGAGAAGCAGGAGAACGAATGCCTACAATCAATCAGCTGGTGCGTAAGAAACGCAAACCGCTTAAGGCTCGTGACAAGGTTCCGGCTCTGCAGGAATGCCCGCAGAAGCGTGGCGTTTGCACGCGCGTTTATACGACGACCCCGAAGAAGCCGAACTCGGCTCTGCGTAAGGTTGCACGTGTCCGTTTGACCAACGGGCATGAGGTTATTTGCTACATTCCGGGTGAAGGTCACAACCTCCAAGAGCATAGCGTCGTGATGATCCGCGGCGGTCGTGTGAAGGATTTGCCTGGTGTTCGTTATCACATCATTCGCGGCACGCTTGATACACAAGGCGTGAAAGACCGCAAAAAGCGCCGTTCGCTGTACGGTGCGAAACGTCCGAAGTAAGAAGAAGGAAACAGAACCATGGCGCGTCGCCGTAGAGCAGAGAAGCGTGAAGTCCTTCCCGATCCTAAGTTCGGGGAAGTTCTCGTCACGAAATTTATGAACGTCTTGATGTATGACGGCAAGAAGTCCGCCGCTGAGACCATCTTTTATGGTGCGATCGAGTGGATTTCCGGCAAGTCGAAGACGAATGCAATGGAAATCTTCAGAACGGCGATCGATAAAGTTCGCCCGCATGTTGAAGTCCGTTCGCGCCGCGTTGGTGGTGCGACGTATCAGGTTCCGGTCGATGTTCGTCCGGATCGTGGTGTCGCGCTTGCTATTCGCTGGATCATTGACGCCGCGCGTAAGCGCTCTGAGGCGACGATGAGAGAGCGTTTGGCCGCCGAATTGCTTGCTGCATCGAATGATAACGGTGCCGCGATCAAGAAGCGCGAAGACACGCATCGCATGGCCGAGGCTAACAAAGCCTTCTCCCATTATCGCTGGTAAGTAAGAGGATCTGTTTCTGATGTCACGCAACACTCCCATCGAGCGCTATCGTAATATCGGCATCATGGCCCACATTGATGCGGGCAAGACGACGACAACCGAGCGCATCCTGTATTACACTGGCAAGTCCTATAAAATCGGCGAAGTGCACGAAGGCACCGCGACGATGGATTGGATGGAGCAGGAACAGGAACGTGGCATCACCATCACGTCAGCGGCAACGACGACGTTCTGGAAAGATCATCGCATTAACATCATTGATACGCCGGGCCATGTTGACTTCACGATTGAAGTCGAACGTAGCTTGCGTGTGCTTGATGGCGCTGTGACCGTGCTTGACGCCGTCGCTGGTGTCGAACCGCAGACGGAAACCGTCTGGCGTCAAGGTGACAAGTATAAAGTGCCGCGCATGGTGTTCGTCAATAAGATGGACCGTATGGGCGCCAACTTCTTGCGCTGCGTGGCGATGCTCAAGGAACGTTTGGGTGCGAATCCGCTCGTTCTTCAGCTCCCCATCGGTTCGGAAGCTGAGTTTGCCGGTTTGATCGACTTGCGTCGCATGAAGGCCGTGATTTGGGAACATGAAGGTCTTGGCGCTGCGTTCCATGACGAAGAAATTCCGGCCGCGCTTAAGGATCAAGCGGACGAATATCGTAAGATGATGATCGAAACGGCCGTCGAAATGGACGACGTTGCGATGGAAGCGTATTTGAACGGCACAGAACCTTCGATTGAAGTTCTGGACGCCTGCATCCGTAAGGGCACCATTGAACAGCACTTCATTCCTGTTCTTTGCGGTTCGGCCTTTAAGAATAAGGGCGTTCAGCCGATGCTTGACGCCGTGGTCGATTATTTGCCTTCCCCTGTCGAAGTTGGCACGGTGCATGGCTTTGATGTTGATACGCATGAGCTGATGACGCGTGAACCGCTCGATGAAGAGCCGCTCTCTGCGCTTGGCTTCAAGATCATGACGGACCCCTTTGTTGGTTCGCTGACCTTCACGCGTATCTATTCGGGTAAGTTGGTCTCGGGCAGCTATGTGCTGAACGCGTCGAACGGGAAGCGCGAACGTATTGGCCGTATGCTTTTGATGCATGCCAACACGCGCGAAGAAATTAAAGAAGCCTATGCGGGCGACATCGTGGCTTTGGCCGCTTTGAAGGAAACGCGTACCGGCGACACCTTGTGCGATACGGCCAAGCCGATTTTGCTTGAAAAGATGGAATTCCCCGATCCCGTGATCGAAATGGCCATCGAACCGAAGTCAAAGGCTGACCAAGACAAGATGACGAATGCTTTGCTCCGTTTGGCGCAAGAAGATCCGTCGTTCCGTCTTGCGGTCAACCACGAAACGGGCCAAACGGTTATTAAGGGCATGGGCGAACTTCACCTTGATATTAAGGTCGATATTCTCCGCCGTGCGCCCTACAACTGCGAAGTCATCGTCGGTGATCCGCAGGTTGCTTATCGCGAAACGATCACGAAGAAGACGCAGATCGATTACACGCATAAGAAGCAGTCCGGTGGTTCAGGCCAGTTCGCTCGTGTCATCATTGACTTCGAGCCGCAAGAACCCGGCGCTGGTTACAGCTTTGAAGCGAAGATTGTCGGTGGTGCTGTTCCTAAGGAATACATCCCCGGTGTTGAAAAAGGCCTCGCGGCTTCTGTCGATACAGGTGTGTTTGCGGGCTTCCCGACCATCGATTTCAAGGCCACGCTGGTTGACGGCGCGTTCCATGACGTTGACTCGTCGGCTCTCGCCTTTGAAATCGCGGCTCGCGCCGCGTTCCGCGAAGGTATGCCTAAGGCAGGCCCCGTGCTTCTCGAACCGATGATGAAAGTCGAAGTCGTGACGCCGGAAGCCCACATGGGCGACGTGATCGGCGATTTGAACAGCCGTCGCGGTCAGATTGTAGGTATGGACACGCGCGGTAATGCCGGTGTTGTCAATGCGATGGTGCCTCTGGCTACCATGTTTGGCTATGTCAATCGCTTGCGTTCGATGACGCAGGGACGGGCATTGTTCACGATGGAGTTCGATCACTACGAGCAAGTTCCGCGTCAAGTTGCGGATGAAGTTAAGGCTAAGCTGGCTGGTTAAGCTAGTAAGGCAAGATTTTTTGGAGCCCTTCAACTTACGGAGATCAAAATGGCGAAGGCAAAGTTTGAACGTAACAAACCACACTGCAACATTGGCACCATCGGTCACGTTGACCATGGTAAAACGACCCTGACGGCGGCCATCACCAAGATTCTTGCTGAATCCGGTGGCGCGACCTTCACGGCGTATGACCAAATTGACAAGGCGCCGGAAGAACGCGCGCGTGGCATCACGATCTCGACGGCTCACGTCGAATATGAAACAGCCAATCGTCACTATGCGCACGTTGACTGCCCCGGACATGCTGACTATGTCAAGAACATGATCACCGGTGCGGCCCAGATGGATGGCGCGATCCTCGTTGTTTCTGCGGCTGACGGCCCGATGCCCCAGACCCGTGAGCACATCTTGCTTGCTCGTCAGGTTGGCGTTCCTGCCATCGTCGTCTTCATGAACAAAATGGACATGGCGGACCCCGAATTGGCCGAATTGGTCGAAATGGAAATCCGTGACCTTCTGAACAAGTACAACTTCCCCGGCGACACGACCCCGATCATTCGTGGTTCGGCTCTGTGCGCTTTGGAAGACAAGCAGCCGGAATACGGCCGCGAAGCGATCCTCAAGTTGATGGAAGCGGTTGACACGTTCATTCCGCAGCCCGCTCGCCCGATTGAAGGCGCGTTCATTATGCCGATCGAAGACGTGTTCTCGATCTCTGGTCGTGGTACGGTCGTCACAGGTCGTGTCGAACGTGGCATCGTCAAGGTCAACGAAGAAGTCGAAATTGTCGGCCTCAAGGCCACGCAAAAGACCGTTGTCACGGGCGTTGAAATGTTCCGCAAGCTGCTCGATCAGGGCCAGGCTGGCGATAACATTGGCGCGCTGCTTCGTGGCACCAAGCGTGAAGACGTTGAGCGTGGCCAAGTTTTGGCCAAGCCGGGTTCGATCACGCCGCACACGCACTTTAAGGCGGAATGCTACATTTTGACCAAGGATGAAGGTGGCCGTCATACGCCGTTCTTCTCCAACTATCGCCCGCAGTTCTACTTCCGTACAACGGACGTGACGGGTGAAGTGAAGTTGCCCGAAGGCACCGAAATGGTTATGCCCGGCGACAACATCTCGGTCGAAGTGAAGTTGATTGCCCCGATCGCCATGGAAGATGGTCTTCGCTTCGCTATTCGCGAAGGTGGCCGTACCGTTGGTGCCGGCGTCGTC
>Ga0209467_1003128_pt1 | contig 11082 bp, 8 predicted proteins | sample Higcelwee11metaG_FD_187175 | JGI IMG/M metagenome (GOLD analysis project Ga0209467, IMG submission 187175) | Freshwater pond sediment microbial communities from the University of Edinburgh, under environmental carbon perturbations - High... | ecosystem: Environmental > Aquatic > Freshwater > Pond...
GGCCGCGAAACGGCTCGCGATGCGGCTGATTCCTTGCGCGAAAAGTCGAACGCGAGGTACCACAGGAAAAGAACCGGCAGGTACCAGTAGTTGCGATCCAGCTGGTGCCACCCCCAACCGGAAAAGGACACCGCGAACCGCCGCAACGGGATGGGCGTGCCGACGGCCACCCCGAGACCGAACCAGAGTACCAGACAGAAAGCGGCGGGAACCAGGATGGAAGGAATCCGGCGCGACCAGAACGGGCGCCCGCCTTTCCCCATCCAGGAGACCGACAGGCCGTATCCGGAAAGCGCCAGGAAAAGCGCGACGCCGATGGTCCCGAAAGGCTGGAACAAGGGCAGCTGCCACGGATCCTTCAGCGTATGGACCGACAGGTGGTGGAGAACGATCCCGAGGATCGCGATACCGCGCAGTTCGTCGGTGAAGGATTTGTCCAACGGTTGCGAGGCCGTCTTGCTTGCTGGAAGCGCGAGGATCAGGAACGCGGCGGCCAGAAGGACGTGGAACAACAGCGGGCTCGCGAGTTCGAGCTGCATCGGGGCGTTCCTGGATCAGCCTCGGCGCTGCACCGGTCCGAACGCGCGCTCGAACCGCGAGAGGTTCTCCTGCAAGGTCTGGATGAGCGCCTGCATGTGCGACGGCGCCACGATGATCCGCGCGCCCACCTTCGCCTTGGGGACGCCGGGAAGCATGCGCGCGAAGTCGATCACGAATTCGTGGGGGCTGTGGCTCACGAGCACGAGGTTGGAGTAGATGCCCTCGGCTTCTTTTTCGCCGAGTTCGATGTTGATGGCGTTTTCGCCTTCGGGTTGGACTGGTGCGACCATGCGACAAACCTAGTCGATGGAAGGCTTGCTCGCCCTCCGCGCCACCGGGAAGCACTGCACGTTCACCTGGAACACCCGATCCGGCTCGGCCGTGCTGGCCGCCAGCGCCCGCACCTGCCGCCTGAGGTCGGCGACCCATTCGCGCACCTTGGCGAGGTCCGATCCGTTCACGGCCACCGTCATGGTCGACATGTCGCGTTCGGCGGGCGGCGTCCGTTCCAGCGCGTCGCGGGCCTGCGACATCGCCTGGGAGTGCCACTTGCGCAGGAGCTCCGGAGGCACCGACTGGTTCGGGGCGATGTGCGGTTCGCTCGGGACCAGGCGCCCCGAGCCGTCGCGTCGCAACAGGTCCAGCCGTTCCAGAAGCTCCATCGATTCGGTCGCCTCCCGTTCGCCGAGAACGGGTCGACAGGATTTGGCAACTGTCGCGGCATCCTGCGGCATGGCCTCCAAGGACGCCAGCGCGCGCACCACCGAGTGGTGCCAACGGGTGTAGTATTCGGCCTGCTCCGATCCGACCTCGCCGGCGGCGGGGACCTTCAGCGCATCCAGACGTTCCTGGCTGCGGGCGGCTTCTTCCGGGGTCTTGGCGCGCGCGCGCCGCATCAACTCTTCGAAGTACGCGGCTTCGCGGCCTTCCAGCCGACAAAGCTGGATGGTGGCCGCCAGAGCCCGTTGCGGCAGGTGCAGCTTCCCTTGCAGGATGCGGGAAAGCTGGCCGGCGTCCACATCCAAGCGCTGGGCCATGAAGCGGTACGAAAAGACGGACGACACCTCCCGGCGCGCGTCGTAGAGCGCCTTCAGGTATTCGCGGTAGTCCTGGAATCCGAAGACCACAGGATCCGCGGCCTTGGGTTTCACTTCCATCGCAGCCAGGTGGGATCGGCCACGCGGCCTTCCAGAATGGACCACTGGGGCGCGCGATCGAGACTCGAAAGACGGATTTCGTCGAAGGCGGCGCTCGCTCCGGATCCGCCGCGCATCCGCTGCCGCGAAGCCCTGGGGAACGACACTTTCTGGCGATCGTAGACGGTCGTGTCGACCACCAAGCCGATGCGCTCCGTGCTCGATTCGAAGGTGGCCGCGACATGCGTCCAAACTCCCACGACCAGCGGCTTGTCGGCTTCCAGGGACTTCAGGGCATCGGCACCCGACCAGACCCGCACGAACTGGTCGTCGCGGATCGAGACGCCCCATCGGACGGAATCCGGCCCGTCGGAAAATCCCGCCAGGAGCGTTTCGCCCGATGGCTTCTTGTCGAGCCTCACCCAGAGGCTCACGGTCCACGACGCGGCGCCGCCCAGCTCCACGGAATCCGATGCGAAGGAATCCGATTCCGACAAGACCTGGGCTCCGCTCCAGACGCCGGTTCCGGCGATGGAACCGGTCCAGGCGAGGCTTCCCGCAAGCGAGGCTTCCCGGGACGAATCCAGGTGCCAGGCGGCCGCGAATCCGTTGGTCGCGTCGAACACATCGGGCATGTCGGACGGAATCCGCGCGCCCGACCTGCCCCAGAGCACGCGCAGGTCGTGCTTGTTGGAGCTGCCGTTGGCGGTATCCAGGCGCACCCAGACCAGGGCCTTGCCCGAAACCGCATCCCATTGTTCCACCGTGAACGGATAACGCACGCCTTCGCCGTTGTCGAACCGGATCTCGCCGGGATTCGTCGACTTGACATCCAGCACGGTGTCCAGCCGGATGGGCACGGGAAACCCCGCATGGTCTCCCGTGACGTTCGCACCCGCCGGGGTCAGGTCGATCGTGGCCAGCCGCGACGCGGGCCAGAGCGCGTAGTTCTCGGATTCCCAGGTGGCCGAGGTCACCGTCAGCACCGGAGCCAGGACCGTGTCGCCGGCAACGGCGTTTTGGCGCAAGGTCTTGCGCAGCGACGTGCCGGCGGAATCCGTGGCGACCAGTAGATCCAGGAGCGCGGCGGGAACCGGTCCCAGAAGGAACGTCCCGGTCGAATCAGTGGCTGCCCAAATGGATGTCCCGCGCAGCGACACCTTGGACGACCCCGTGGCGCCGACGACGGATCCTCGGATCCAGGCCTGGGCGCGCACGGTGTCGTTCCTGGCGATTCCATGATCGTCCGGATCCAGCGAGGCGATCCCCATCGAGACGGCGTCTTGGAACAAGACCACGAGGGATCCCGAATCCGATCGGAGGGGCAGGACCCAGCGCCCCGCGGAATCGGTGACGGTGGAATCCACGCGCCCCGTGGAATCGCTCCAGGAAAGGCTGGAGGCGACGCGCACCTTGCAGCCGATCGCCGGGGTGCCGGATTCCGTCATGACACGGCCGGTGAGGGCGTTGGGGACTTCCGACGATGTCCCGTTGGCCATGCGGTCGTCGTTTCCGCAAGCCGCCAGCAGTCCAGCCAGCGCGATGGGGCCCAGGCGCCTCACGATGCGTCCTCCGCGGGCCAGGCGCCCACGGGGAACACCTGGATGTTGAGCTGGAACACCCTGTCGGGCGTCCGCGTCGCGTGGGCCAGGGCCTGGACTCGCTGACGCAGCTCGCGGGCCATCTCGCGCAAAAGATTCAATCCCTTTTCGTCGACCGAAGCCGTGACGGCCGAGATGTCGCGCTCCGCGGAGGGAATCCGTTCCAACGATTCCTGCGCCAGGGCGATCACCTGGGCATGGAACGCTCGCAGCACGGTCGGAGGAACGCCTTCGCCTGCGGTCAGATGGGGATCGGCGGGGCGCAGCGTCCGTTGGGCGTCGCGCTGGACGAATCCCAATTGCTGGAGGATCTGGATGGATTGCCGAGCCTCTTCGGCGGAAATCGGCGGGACGCACATGTTTCCCAAGGCCGCGTAGTCCTCTCGGAAAGGGCCAAGGCCGATCAAGGCCCTGATCACGGAATGATACCAACGGGCGTAGTATTCAGAACGGGCGGCATCCACCGGCGAAACCGCCACGCCTCGCAAGGCGGAGAGACGTTCCTGGCAACGGTTGCGTTCGTCCTGCGAACGGGATTTGTCCAAGCGCAGCAGCTCTTCGAAATAGGCAGAAGCCCGCCTGTCCATTCCCGTCCATTCGGCGATCGCGGGCACGAACCGGAAGGGCAGCGGACTTTTTCCTCCCAGGATCCGCGCGAGTTGGCCCGGATCGATCCCCACGAGCGTCGCGAGCTTCCGATAGGTGAAGCTGGAGTCCTCTTCCTTGCGCGAGGCTTGCTCGTCGTGCAGGTAGACTCGATAGTCCAGGTAGGAATACACACGGTGCATGGTCTGATTGGAACGTTACCTCCGGCGGACGGCCAGCAGAATCGATTCCTGGGGCGAACCGGGATGAGAATGTTGAAGTCCGGTCAACGCTGGTGACATTCCGTCCGGAAAAGCGTTCGCAAAACGCGCAACACGTTGCGAAGACAGGAGAAGGAGTACCATTTTCACAGTATGGGAAAGACTCACCGTCCCGGAGCGCACCTCGCGCCTACCGCCTTGCTGGCCCTCTTGCTGGGGACACCTGCGTCCCCGCGCGCAGCGTCCGTGCGATGCGATCTGGTTTCGCAAACCCGATGCATGGACATCTCCACGCTCAACGGCGCGTCCATCCGGGTTCCTCCGGCCACCACGCGCTTGACGACCGAAGGCCTGAACCTCTGCGGAATCCCGGGCTCCGTGCCCGAGCCCACCGACATCGTCTACATCATGGACCAGTCGACCAGTATGAAGCCGCGCATGATCCTTCCCGGTGCCGAAGACACCAGCGGCTGGTTCGAGTGCAACAACTCGGTCAAGGCTCCCGCCATCCAATACGTCGACACGATCGTCTTCCACGGCAACACGGTCGCGGTCGCCGCTCCCACCACCACGGTGGCCGACATGCGCGCCGTTTGCAAGGTCGCGGGCGATCCCTACACCGTCCGCCTTTCCACCGTCCAGAACGCGGTCCGGTTCCAGGCTGCGATGTCGCCCATGTCCTACGCATCGGTCGTGAGCTTCCATGGCGCCATGGATGCCGCGCAGATGACCATGACCCAGCTTTCCACTCCCACCAGCCTGCAGAGCCTGCTCGACGCCGTGCCGCTCATGTCGACCTCCGGGACCAACTACGAAGAACCGCTGACCTGGGCGCGCATCCAGCTCTACGGCGGGTCGTCCGGCAAGAACAACGTCGTCGCCCCTTCAGCGGATTCCAACAAGGCGATCATCCTCATCTCCGACGGCGAACCCAACCAGGGAACCTGGCAGAACGCCCTCAAGGCGAGCAACGCGGTGGAATGGAACGGCAAGAGCTGGACCACGACTTCCACCAGGATTCCGCCCATCTACACGATCTTCCTTGGGCTCGGGGAGCCTGGCGCCGCCTTGACCGCAGTGGCCAAACAGAGCGGTGGCGAGTACTACCAGATTCCTCCCTACATGCCCGACAGCCTGACCCGGGTGATCCAGGAAATCCTAGGCAAGGTCATCAAGCCGGCGCGCCCCGACAGCCTGTTCGTCTCGAATCTGACCAACGGCCAATCGGCCAAGTCGGTTTCCAGCACGGCTTCCGGCAATTCCTTCCAGATGGCGCTCGATTCCCTCGTGGCCTTGGAACCCGGGAACAACACTTTGAGCATCAAGGTCAAGCAAGGGGCCACCACGCTGTCGGCCAATTGGACCTTGGTCGTCGCCGACACCTCGGCCACCTTTCCCAAAGGTCCGCTGGACACGGTTCTGGGAACCCGCTGCGGCCCGGGAACGTCGCTCGCCATCAGGCCGGACAAGTCGGGCCTGGCCTGGGCCGACACGGCCGATCGCAATCTGCTCCTTTCCCTGAGCACGAGCCCCGCCGGCAATGTCGTGCTGCCGTTGAGCCTGATCACCCAGAAATCCAAGGACGCCGAACAGATCGGGATTTCGGTACCGGTGGGCACCAACCCGAACGCCTCGAAGACATTTTCTGGCACCATCCCCTGGGCCGACCTGACCTGGGAGACGTCCGTTCCCGGCGACCTGATCCTCCGTTCCGGTTCGGGTTGGGATTCGGCCCGGGCGTTCTTCCAGATGCCGCGCGACCGTCGCGACACGGCATCGGCACTGATCGGGCTGCATCGCCCGCGCACTCCCGTCCTGGCGATGACACCGCGCATGGACGGCCTCACCGGCCGGGTCGACGTGGCGGTGATCGATTCGGAAGTCGTCGCCACGACTTTGACGGTCACGATCAGGCATCGCCTGGGCGACAGCCTGAAGGTCAAGCTCGTCAAGGGAGCCGACGGCCTGTTCCACGGCAGCTTCCCGTTCGTCCAGGGCGTCGCGCCCGCCACGCGCGACACGATCCTCCAGATGGGGACGGTCATGTTCGATCTCGACTCCATCTCGGGCAAGTATCTCGCGCAGTCGGCGACCACCTATGTGGACATGCCCAAGGCGCGCCTGCGGTTCGTGGATGCGCTGGGCGAACCTCGCGACACGGTGTCCGTGGCCATGGCTCTGGGCGGCAGGACGCGCATCACGGTCAAGGCGTTCGTGGGCGACCAACCTTGCATCGCATGCGGCGGCTGGATTCGCCTGACTCCGTCCGAACTCGGCATATCGCTGTTTTCCGTCAACGGAGCATCGATCGATTCGGTGCGTTTGACCGGTGGTTCCGCCACGATCGAGGTGCGCGGCGCGGCGCCGGTCAAAGCGGGAAGCATCGCGTTCCTGTCGGATTCCCTGGGATCCCAGATCGTGGCTCGGCCGGTGTGGATCGCTCCGATCGGCCCCGATTCGGCGGTCTACTTCGACGACGACGGCGATGGCGCACCTCATCGGGTGGAAGTCCATTTGGGCATGGCATGGAGCGAAACCAACGGACTGCGGCTGGCGTGGCCGGATTCCACAAAACCGCTCGATTTCCTGACCGCCGACCGGTCGATTTCCGTCGACGGCAAGGTGTTGAGCCTTTCGTTCCCCGGAGTCGCTCCTCTGACCACCGCGGCGAAGGGAACGCTTTCCGGAAAGTGGCGCTACGACGAATCGTGGGATTGGGCGCCCATGCCCGTGGTGGAACGGATCGCTCCGGTGCCGCTGCGTGCGCTGCTGCGCCGCGGGGCCGGTTTCGACACGCTGCGGATCAAACCCTCCGAAACGCTCTGGCCGGCCGTGAATCCGGTCAATCGATTGGTTTCCAAGCTCCAGCGGGACGGACGCTTCGCCGCGCTTTCGCCGCGCCTGGCCCGCGTCGACGGCACCACGGGCGAACTCCTCCTGGTCTTCCCGTCCGATTCCACCGACTTCCAGGTGCAGCCCGGCGATTCGGTCCGATTCGTCCAGGATGGCGCCGTGCGCGATTCGCTGGGCAACGTTCCCGGCGAATACGCCCGCAAGGTGATGGTCGAAGGCCTGGATCGCGCCCCCTTGGCTTCGTACATCTACGACACCGACGCCGATGGCCGCGCCGACCGCGTGGTGCTGCGGCTGCGCGCTCCGCTCACCGTCACCGACAGGGTCGGGTTCCGCTGGCCGTCGGCTTCGGGCGGAATGGATTCGCGCGAACTCCCGTTGGCCTCGGCCTTGACGGATTCCGGCGACCGTGTCCTGGTCTTCGACGTCGATCCGTTCGCGTTCGGCAAGACCTCCTGCCCGAACGAAGGCTGCCAGAATCTGGGATGGTTCGCCACAACTCGTTTCCAGGATGCGGGGATGGTGGAATTCCCCATCCAGGACAAGGTCGACCCGATCATTTTGGAAGCCAAGTTCCGGTTCTCCGCCGACGGCACGACCTCCGACTCCCTGCAACTGCGCTTTTCCGAGCCATTGAAGGCCTTGGCGACCGGACCCTGGTTCGCGTGGGGTCGTCCCGGCGAAGATTCCCTGGGCAAGGCGATCTCGCCCACCGGCGCACCTCGTCTGCTGGACCGCGGCATGGGCGCCTTGTTGCTGCTGGATTCGACCTTTCCCGCGCGTCCAGGCGATTCCGTCCGCATCTACGCCAAACCCGGCGGCGCTCTTTCCGACACTGTCGCGAACGCTCCCGAACTGCTGGCCCATTGGACCGCTCTGGAGTTCGGGGAGACTCCCCTGTTCATCGAGACCAAGGTTCCAGTGCCCGTGATGATCGATCGCGGATGGGACATTCCGGGCAACCAGCCGCCGGTGACGATCCTGGTCCGCAAGGACGCCAATGCCGAATGGACCACCCTTGGTGGCGAGAAGCCCCTGCAGCCGATCGGCCAGTACAGCGGCCTGACCTTGAACCTGAACCGGATCCCGGAAGGCGGAGGTCTGTACATCTACGATCTCCTCGGAACCGCGGTGGTCAAAAAGGACCTTTCCGAGCTGCTGCCCGCGGCCCAAGCCGGAGTGATCGAGCGCACGCGTCGCGGCGACTACGAGATCTTCCTGGCCTGGGACGGATGCGACATGAAGGGGACCAAGGTTTCCACCGGCATCTACATCGCTCGGGTCTACGGGTGGGCGAACGACGGCAAGCAGCGGGCGATGATCAACGTGCTCAAGAAGCTTGGCATCCGACGCGAACTGCCCACGACCATGCGGGTGTACGACTGACGTTCGACCAAGCTCGACGGATCGAGAAATGAAAAAGGCCCGCTGTCCGGCGGGCCTTTTCGTTTTCGGGAACCAGCCGAACCCGACGCGGCGGATCCTTGCGGGCCTGGTTGGAAACGCGCGATTACAGCTTGGCGGCTTCGGCCAGTTCCAGGAGCGCTTGGGCGCCGGCCTCGGCCCAGGTGGAGCGGTCGCCGGTGCGTTCCCAGGCGAAGTTCAGTCCCGAGCTCGCGTTGACCAAGTGACCCCAAGGATCCTGGCCGCCCGTGCGCAGGCGCCGCACGACCTCGTCGATGCCGCCGCCTTGCCCGCCTTTCACACCCGGCACCGAAACGCCGGGGATCAGGAACGGGCTCGCATAAGGACGCTTGGAAAACCAGGCCGCGATCTGCTCCAGTTCTTCGGGGGCGGTGGCGCCCACCACGAACCCCATCTGTTCCGCGCCTTTCCAGGACAAGGCGGTTTCGGCGACGTGCAGGTACAGGGGCTTGCCGCCGATGGACAGATCCTGGAAATCCTTCGCGCCGGGATTCGATGTGCGAAGAAGAAGGAAGATGCCGCGATCGGGCGTCCCCAGGAACGGTTCGACCGAATCGCGCCCCATGTACGGGGCGACCGTGACGGTGTTTGCCGAAAATTGTCCGAACGCCGCGCGCGAGTAGGCCTCCGAGGTGCGTCCGATGTCGCCGCGCTTGGCGTCGAGGATCACGTGCACGCCCGCCTCGCTCCAGGCGCGACAGATCCTGGCGAGCGAGTCGACCGACTTGGGGCCGAACGCCTCGTAGTAGGCCGCGTTGGGCTTCACCGCGGCGGGAAGGATGCCGCGCTTTTGGCAGGCGTCCAGGAATCCGAGGCCGAATTTTTCCACGACCTGGTGGGGTTCCCCATCGAAGGGGATGCGTTCGAGGAGTGGATCGATTCCGAAGCAGACATTGTTGCCAGCCACGCGCGTGCGGGCCACGATGCGATCATGGAGGGAGTTCATAGCCAAGGAAAGGTAGCCCCGCCCTCGGCGCGGGTCACTTCGAAAGGAAAGCCTTTTCCAGCACTTCCGCCTGGCGCTTGCGGGTGGGCCACGACAAGTAGCCCAGGGCGGCGAAAGCCAGCATGGGGATCATGCCCGTGGTCATGATGTTGGGGTTGGCGGCGACCAGGTTCGCCTGGATGGCCACTTGCACGGCCAACAGGCAGACCACCGGTCCGACCTCCCAAGCCCCGGTGCGCACGGCCCAGGTCTTGCGCAGATGGTGGCTGATCTTGTCGGCGTCGGTGGCCGAGGCGGCCAGCGCCTTGGGGCCCCGGAACGGATCCTGGAGGACCGCCTCCAAGGCTTGGCGGGAGGTGCGTTTCTTGAACAGCCACATTCCCGCGAAATAGCCCGCGAGCCAAAGGACGAGCCCGACGAGCCCGATCGCCAGCACCGCCTCCATGGCCGAAGGATTGTCGCCAACGGGGCGGGACAGGAGGGTGAGGACGACCACCGTGGCACCCGAAACCAAGAACGCCCCGTGCACGAACTGCGCGGGGCGGATCTGTTCCACGGCGGTGAACCGGGAAATGTCGGAGCTGGTGATTCGGAGAGGCTTGGAGTTGTTCGGCTTGTTCACTTCACTTCCAAAAGTACCGAATTCCCCTCCACAGAGACCACGGAAAGCTTGTTGCGTTCCTTGTTGATCTTGTGGTCGTCGACCGACGAGCAGAAATCTTCCGTCGTGCCGCGCCAGTTGATGTCCAAAAACAGGATCTTGTCGGCGAGCTTGCGGCTCTGGACATTCACGGCCATGGTGCGCAGTTCTTCCGTCACCACCTGCGATGCCTGGTAGTTGGGGATGTTCTGGATCCGCACGCGGATGAGGGTGCCGTTGTTGGCCTTGTCCTGCCAAGATTTGATCAGCTGGTCGATCAGACCGTTGTTTTCCAGCACCTTCTGCGACGCCTTCTCCAACGCCTTGGCCCCGGCCACGGCGGCGTTCGGATGCACCATCGGAGCGTCCCCGGCGCGGGTGGCCAGGATCTCGTGGGTGTTGACATCCACCGCCTTCAACACGATGGATCCCGATGCCGACTTCATGCCCGTGTTGCGGAAATATGGGTTGTCGGTCATGTCGGCTTCCGTCGCGGTCGCGGTTCCCACGATCACGACTTCGGCGCCCAGTTCCGCGCCCAGGGTCGCGGCGACCTTGAGATCGCCTCCCGACGCCAAGGCGATCTCCTTGGCGCGCTTGGCGCGCAGCTGCTCGGAAGGCTCCACCACTTCGAATTCTCGCGATTTGAACGCGCCGATCACCGACACTTCCGTCTGGCCATCCGCCACCAGCTTGCCCATGACTGTTTCCGTCACAAGCACCGCCACGCGGGGATTTCCCACCGCCGATCGCAGGATCGCCAAGGCCATCAGATCCTGACGGATTTCGGTCTTGGACACGGTGGCCTTCACGGTCACCTCCCAGGCGCCGTCGGGACCTTGCGTCTTGTTGACCACCTCCGACGCCTTCACCGCCCCTTCGGTGCGGGTGAGCACGAGGTCGCGTTTGGTCTGGAAGTTCTCGATCTCGGTCTGGCTGGTCACCACCTGCCCGATTCCTTTTTCCACGGCGGCGCGGTTGGCGGCGCGCGTGGCGGCTTCCACGGTGGGGCCGTAGCCCGTCGCTTCCACGACCAGATCCTGTGCATGGAGCGCTCCCGCGAACAGGAGCGCCAAGGCCAGACGTCGGATGCTCATTTGCGCAGCTCCTTGATGAGGCGGATGGTCAACAGAGC
>Ga0209467_1003130_pt1 | contig 11080 bp, 7 predicted proteins | sample Higcelwee11metaG_FD_187175 | JGI IMG/M metagenome (GOLD analysis project Ga0209467, IMG submission 187175) | Freshwater pond sediment microbial communities from the University of Edinburgh, under environmental carbon perturbations - High... | ecosystem: Environmental > Aquatic > Freshwater > Pond...
ATTCTGCAGATCCTTCCGCACATACAGAAAAGCAGGTGAACCCGGACCTCCGTTGAGGTACTTGTAGGTGCAGCCAACTGCAAGGTCAGCATCTGAATCGTTCAGCTCACCAGGGACCGCTCCGATGCTGTGACTCAGGTCCCAGAGCATCATCGCCCCCTTCCCGTGTGCGAGTGAGGTGATCTCCCTCATGTTGTACCTGAAGGCAGATTTGAACGCCACATGCGATAATGATACCAGGGCAGTATTGTCATCAATCTTTGCCTCAAGATCCATAGTGTCAACCGTCATGCCATCCCTTGAAGGGACAATTATAAGCTCATATCCCGGCCCGAAATCCTTCACCAGCCCCTGGAAAATATAAATGTCAGAGGGAAAGTTCAGCTCATCCGTCACTATGCGGGTCCTGCCCTTCTGATGCTTAAGTGCCGCATGGGCCAGCTTGTAGAGATTGACTGAAGTGGTATCGGTAATTACTACTTCTCCTTTGGACGCTCCGGCAATTTGAGCAATCTGGTCTCCAAGTTCGATGTTCTTCGTAAACCAGTCCTCGTTCCAGCTTCGGATCAGTCTCTCTCCCCATTCATGACTGACAGAGCGCTCCAGAATGGCTTTGCTGTCAGCGGGCAGTTTGCCGAGAGAATTACCGTCCAGGTAGATCAGCTTTTCGTCCCCTGAAACAAACCGTGACCTGTACCCGGAGAGTTCATCCTGTGCATCCAGGGCCTTAGCCTCCTTGTGTGCCGACTCCATATCCATGACTATTCTTCCTTCAGCATTTTAACTATCTCCGGTACCGCAAGCCGGACCCACTCCGTATACATTTTTCCTGAAGGATGCAGGCCATCACCGGCAATCAGGGTTGCATCATTGAGGGCAAGTCTTGAGATTGCTGTCACATCTATCCAGACAATGCCTCTGGACAATGTTATCTCTTTGTTTATCGCATTATACTGGTCTATCTCCCGCGCAATTTTATCCCTGTCCCTGCCTGATGCAAACGGGGTCACACCCCAGTCGGGAATAGAGAGTACAATGACCCTGCCGGTGTCATTCCCGGCAAACAAGATCGATTGGTCTATCAGTTCCCCGAACTCCTTTTTGTAAGTATTCATGTCCAGGCCCTGGTACTGGTTATTCACCCCAATCAGCAGGCTGACCAGGTCATACGGGCCCTGCGGACTAGCCGCGGCAATGCCAGCCTTCAGGTCTGAGGTTGTCCAGCCGGTAACTGCAATTATCCGGGGATCTTCCATGAGGTATCCCCTCTTCTCAAGGGAATCTGCTATCTGAACAGGGTAGCGCATGGAGGGGTCAACACTTTCACCTATTGAATAGGAGTCGCCGAGAGCCAGGTATCTTAATTTCGGTTGTTCCTGTTCCATTTCATCACTGTTATCTGATTTATCAGGAATCGTGTGTTTCTGTGAATCACTTCCACAGGAGAATGCAATAAAAATAATCATTATGGCAAATGCACGGGTTTTCATAGATCGTACCTCCCTGAATTGAAAGTCAATATACTAAGAATAAGCATTGACAGCGGCTTCCGGCGACTGATTTCAAAAAGGTTTGTCCTCCCGATGCCGTTGTCCGAATGATATATATCACCGTAGTGACCGGCAATAATAATCTCCGGGTACGTTTTACAGTAAATAAACCTTGAACCTCTTCATTCAACCAAAGATCAGGAAAATATGAAAGCCCGTAAATCAGTGTTAATCATGATGATATTGGCCATAATGGCTCTCTTCATCGGATGTGAAAAGACAAATAGCTCAGGCTATAATCCTCCGGCAGATCATACTGTAAATCAGGACGGGTATATGCACAAGAGCGGACTTACCCAACCTCTTACAAATTGCGTATCATGTCACGGAGCCGATTTAAAGGGGGGAAGCACGGGAGTATCGTGCTTTGAATGCCACGGCACAAAATGGTGAGAATTTAACTGAAGCTGTATTCTGATGTAGCTAAATGACAGTTTTACTGTCTGTTATTATCACAAAAACCATTAAAGTCAAAATGGCAGGGGAATAATCAAAACTACCAATCCCGGAAAGTCAGTTCTTTTAAAGTTGCTTTCCTGTAAGCAGTTTTAACATATTTCCCATCATCTTACGCTTGCTTGCCTTGTCGCTCAATATGCCCAGATACAACATTGCAGCGTTTCTGGGAGGGATCGTTTTTTTTGCTTTTACCATCAGCCTCAGCGCTTCTGTTTTACAGGTAGTAACACACAGGCCGCATCCGATGCATCGATTAAGGTCAATAATGGCTTTCTTATCTTCAATATGAATAGCCTCCATCTGACATCTGTTAACACAAATCGTGCAGCCAGTACACAAGTCTTCTTCTGCTTTTGCATAAAAGTTATGTGCAATTAATTCAGCTGGTTTTTCATATTTTTTTGCTGAGGTCAGCACGCCACAGCAACACCCGCAGCAAAGACAGATACAAAATGGTTGAAGTGAATTACCGGGTTGCAGAACCAATCCTTCCCGTTCTGCCCGGTTAATGATTTCCAAACACTCGTCTTTAGTGATGGTTCTGGCCTTCCCCCTGTCAAGATAACTCTTTGCATCAAACATCAGACAAACTTCGATATCCTTAGTTTGTTTGCAGGGCTTGCCAAGTAATGCCTCCCCTTCCTTGCATACGCAATTTGCCACCTGTATGGATTTGTTTGTCTTCTTTATGATTGCCCGCATGTCATCGTAGGTGGCGATATTATATTCCGGGACAATGGCCTTCATATGGGGACTTGTGCGTAACTGGGGCAATGAAGACCTGAAAAATTCATCATCAAACCCCTCATCAAAGTATTGATGCATCAGCTCCACCATTTCCACGGTTAAGTCACCCAGCTGATGTTCAAACATCCCGATGGCAAGCATTGCATTGCTATATTTGAATGGCTCCGCACCAGACCTGTTAATAGCACCTTTCATAAACATATCATGAAGCATTCGTGCTACTTTTTCAGTCTCATATGAAATCCTGAATTTTTTTTCAAGTCTTTTCCTTACCGTTTCCACGGAAGCATTTCCCAGGCTCAGGCAAAGAGCCACTTTTACCTCGATGGGTGTAAAAAGCAATTGCAGAATTCTTATTTCTACCCCTGAATCTGTTTTAGGATAACCAATGGGCAGCTTATCAAGATGTTCCTGTAACTGTCTGTAATATGTGATTTCTGAATCCATTGCTTAATTATACGAAATAAAGCATTAAGGGCAAAGAAAAAGCCCTTTATTCGCTTCGCTCATAAAGTCCTTAACTGTTCCCGGTCCTCACTTGAGCAAGCTCAGGTAACGCTGAGGATTACGCTCAATGATTTTCATATGCTTCCTGCTGATTTTCCGCAGGTCTTTATATATTAGCACTCTATGGTTTGTAATCAATCAGTTCTCAATAATGATATATGACTATATCGTTATAGGATCAGGTTTCGGAGGAAGTGTCGCCAGCCTGAGACTTGCTGAAAAAGGTTATAAGGTACTGGTCCTTGAGCAGGGCAAACGTTATGACAATGATGATTTCCCTCGCACCAACTGGAACCTTCCAAGGTACCTGTGGTTCCCGCCTTTAAGGTTTTTCGGATTTCAAAAGCTCTCATTCTACAGTAAGGCAAGCATACTGAGCGGAACCGGCGTCGGCGGTGGAAGTCTTGTATATGCAAATACCCTTTACGTCCCCCCCGATGAATTCTTTAAAAATCCGGCATGGTCGCGCTTCGGGGATTGGAAAGAAATTCTCAGACCTTTCTACTCTAAAGCATCCTTCATGCTCGGAAGACAGAAATATCCAAAATTGAACGTTGAGGATGAAGTTCTTGAGGAAGTTGCAAAAGAAATGGATGCCCATAGTTCATTTGAGACTGTCTATGTCGGAGTTAATATCGGGGAAAAAGGTGATCCGGTTGATCCGTATTTCAATGGACTGGGACCTCTGAGAAATAAATGCACCGAGTGCGGCGGATGCATGGTAGGATGCAGGGAAAACGCCAAAAATACTCTCGATAAAAACTACCTTTGGTTCGCTGAAAAGCTTGGTGTCAGAATACTCCCTGAAACAAGGGCGGAAAAGATTATCCTTCAGGACGATCTGTATCATATTCATACAAGAAAAGTTACTTCCCTGTTCGGGGCAAAAGCAAAAACCTTCACCTCAAGAGGCATTGTGGTTGCGGCAGGCACACTGGGAACGCTCGAACTGTTACTTAAGCAGAAATATAAATACGGTACATTGCCTCTGCTATCCGGAAGGCTTGGTCATGAGCTCCGGACAAACGCCGAGACACTGTGTGCAGTCTCCGGGGCAGACCGGAAACTTAATAACGGGCTTGCCATAACTTCAGTGTTCAGTCCTGATCCTCATACTCATGTCGAGATCGTAAAGTATCCCGATAACTCAAATGCGATGAAATGGTTCTTTGGTTTATCGGCGGAAGGGGCGCCAACTTCGCTTGGAAGATCATGGAATCTTATAGTTAATACCATAAAACATCCGGTGCAATTCCTTAAAACCGTCTTAAACTTCAGGTGGTCCTCCAACCTTGTAATTCTTCTTGTTATGCAGACGGTAGACAATGCCATGAAGATGGTCTGGAAGAAGAGTGCGTTCGGCGGCAGAATGGTTATTGATAACCGCGGGAACAAGAAGGTGCCTGCATATATTCCAGTCGGGCAGGAAGTAATGTTCAGGTATGCGGATAAAGTAAAAGGCATTCCCCAGAACATTCTTCTTGAAGTGTTGTTTAACAGACCAACTACCGCCCACATACTGGGTGGTTGCCCGATGTCGGGATCAGCTGAATCAGGGGTAATCGACAGCAACTTCAGGGTTCACAACTACCACAATTTCTATATCACCGACGGATCTGTTGTTCAGGGAAATATCGGTGTAAATCCGAGTCTGACAATCACTGCAATTGCAGAATATGCAATGAACAGGATTGAGCCAAAGGGCAAATATCACATTCACGATATATCCCAAAAACTAAAACTCCTGGAAGAGGAATGGAATCAGAAGAAATAAATAAGATACTGGAAGGCCAGAAGAGATTTTTTGCTGAAGGCAAAACCCTGGATGTCCGTTACAGGCTTGAAGTTCTGAAAAAACTCAGGAAGCTGATCGTTGAGAATGAAAAGGAAATAATAAATGCTTTGCGGCAGGATTTTCATAAGCCTGAATTTGAATCTCTGGCAACCGAAACAAGGTTTGTGATCAAGGAGATTAATCTTACGATTCGCAGACTTGGAAAATGGACCGGTAAAAAGTATGTCCGGACCCCGCTTGTGCACTTTCTTGCTTTCAGCTATATAACTCCCCAGCCATACGGTCAGGTGCTCGTTCTCTCGCCATGGAACTATCCGTTCCAGCTTTCATTCATGCCTCTGGTTGGTGCCATCGCGGCGGGTAACTGTGTTGCAATGAAGGTATCAAGGCAGGTACCGGCTATCACCAAAGTGATGGAAAAAATCCTTGATGAATTTCCAAAAGAGCTTATGGTTATGATTAACGGAGATCATTCTGTAAGCGAAGACCTGCTCAGTTACAAGTTCGACTATATTTTTTTCACAGGTAGCTGCAAAACAGGTAAATATGTTATGCAGAAGGCTGCTGAAAATATGATTCCCCTGTCGCTTGAACTCGGAGGCAAAAATCCCTGCGTTATAGCTTCAGATGCAAACCTGAACTATGCAGCAAAAAGGATTGCCTGGGGTAAATTCATGAATGCCGGTCAGACTTGCATCTGTACCGATTATGTTTTGATTGACAGAGTAGTGAAAGACAGGTTTCTTGAATTAATAACAGATGAATTACAACGGTTCTACGGCTCTGATCCCCTGAAAAGCACTGATTTCGCAAGGATAATCAACAGGGATAATGTAAAAAGATTATCCAGACTGATGCAGGCAGGGGAAATAGTTACGGGGGGTATAACCGATGAAGAGAATTGCTATGTTTCTCCGACTGTCATAAAGGATATTAAACCGGACGATCCGATCATGAAGGAAGAAGTATTTGGTCCATTGCTGCCGGTAATTGCATTTGACAGGTTCGAAGAAGTATACAGCATAATTGAAATGAATCCAAAACCTCTCGCTACATACATTTTCACAGATAATAAAAAGCTGGCACGTGAATTCCTGAACAGGACCCAAAGCGGTACGGCCGGGATAAACGATACTGTCATTCAGATCGCATCGCCGTATCTGCCATATGGAGGAGTCGGATGCAGCGGTATAGGAAGATATCACGGAAGGAAATCATTCGAGACATTCTCGAACATGCGATCAGTAATAAGAAAGTCAAATCTTCTCGATCTGAGTCTTCGCTATCCGCCATATAATAAATTCAAAGAGAACATTATAAGGTTGATAATGAGGTAGGCTTCGGGCATTAGCCGGTTGCCATTACCACTCTGCGCCGGAGTTAACTGACCACGCCCAGCCGGAAATGGAACTCAGACTGAGGAAGGCCATCACCGGATACTTTAACTGATTCGGCACTGTGAACAGACCATATGTCTTTCCAGTTGGGTGAGCTATTTGCTTCTCCAGAGGTTGGGCAGGAACTGATAATAGAGCAGGTGCCGCCAGGTAGACCAGTCGTGCCCGCCATGACCGCCAACATAATACTGATGCTTGATGTCATGTTTTACCAGGGCTTCATGCAGAACCAGGCACCTTTGTCCCATAAAACCTTTAGCTTCCTCGGTTCCCTGACCAACAAAAAGGTACTCAATCTTTTCATTTACTTTCGGATCATTTAAGAACTGTTCCAGCGTGGTTTCCGCATTTGTATCCCCTGCGCTGAGAATCCCGAAACTGGCAAACAGGTCGAGCGAACGAAACCCGATAAACATACTGTGACGGCCTCCCATGGACAACCCTGAGATGGCTCTGCCTTTTGGTGACCTGATTGTGCTGTATGCCTCATCAACCAGTGGAATTACATGATTCCGGAGCTCTTTTTCAAAAATATCGAAAGTCAGTTCGGTATGTTTGGGATGATTCCGGTGAATTACCTGGTTGTTGGGGATCGCAATGATCATCGGAACAGCCTTCCCTTCGGCAAGCAGGTTGTCCAGAATAAAATTCGCCCTTCCGTCGAACACCCAGTTGGACGGAAGTTCACCGCTTCCGCCGAGCAGATACAGAACAGGGTATTTATTCTTCGGGTAATAACCGGGAGGAGTGTAAACATAGAGTTCGCGCTCCCCGTTTGTTACGTCCGAATGATAGACATGGCGCGTCACCGTTCCGTGAGGAACATTCCGGGCATCGTAATATGCCGGCCCATCGCCGTGCACAATCAGCTCGCTGTAAGGCGGCATGGCTGTGAAAGCAGCGTAAGTATTATTCGGGTCAGGAATCTGAACTCCATCGACATTGAAATGATAAGCATACATATCCGGTTTGAGCGGCCCGATTGTAAGTGTCCAGACACCATCATCACCTTTTGTAAAAGGAAGAGGCTCTCTGCCCAGGTTATTGGCCGTGTAGATTGCCCCGGTTGCAAGAACAACTTTCTGAGCATTTGGCGCTTTCAACCGGAATGTAACTTTATTGTCATCGCGCACCTCGGGCGAATTTACAGCAGCGCTGAATGGAACCAGCCCCTCGGTGTTCTTCTGAGGATTGTAATCGAGATTTACATTGGCCTGCTGTGCCCTCAATGCATAGGGCATTATCAAAAGAAATCCAATGATCGGAATCAAATGTCTCATCTGTAGCAAATTATCAATTATTTATTCTGAAATAAAAGTTGGGTAAACAGGTGCAGGCTTTTACGCCATGTCTGAAATTCATGAGCAGTACCAGGCGCTTCGAAATACACATTGTGTATCCCTGCTTTGTCAAGTGTCTCGTGGATTGTGCGTCCTGTGTTCGGACCCTCTTTTGACCCCATACTGATGAAGAATACTTTCACCTGTTTGTTGAACTCATCCGGCTTTGCCAATAAGCCATTATATCCGGTTTCAACGCCGGGGAAGCCGAATGGGGCGCTGAAAATACCAATGTTGGCGAACATGTCAAGGTTGGCCTGCGAAATCTGGTAAGTCTGGGTACCGCCGAGCGAAAGACCTGCAATAGCACGGTTTTCACGGTCTGGCAAGGTCCTGAAATGTTCATCGATGGCAGGAATGATGTCGGCAATAATGGTTTCGGTAAATTCGTCCCAGAAATTGGGACCCTGTCCGGGACCACCACGACGGCCAGGACCCTGACCTTGTGGCCGGGGGAGTATTTTGCCTGATTTATCGCGTATGGGTGTCCCGAAACCCCTGGCAATCCCTCCGTCTTCCATCACCACAATCATAGGTTTTACCTTGCCTTCCGCAATCAGGTTGTCGAGAATAAAATTGGTGCGACCCTGGTTTGGCCAGGCACGCCTGTCTTCACCCATGCCGTGCTGCAAATAGAGTACAGGATAACGCTTCTTTTTCTCCCTGTCGTAACCGGGTGGTGTATAGATATAGGCATGGCGGGTTTCGCCGAACGATTTTGACCAATACCAGAATGAACGAACCTCACCATGCGGAACATTTTTAATGTCATAAAAATCGACACCTTTCTCAGGAATTTCAATACCACTCATAACCCTGCTTGCACCATAAAAGGTCTCACTTGACGGGTCGGCTACATCAACACCATTGATTTTAAGTGTGTAATAATGAAAGCCAGGGTCCTGAGGCCGGGTTACACCTGTCCAGAAACCGTCCTCCCCTTTTGTAAAAGCAACATTGCCAAGACTTACTGAAACACTTGTTGCATCAGGGGCACTCAACCGGAAATGCACTCTGCTCAGAGAGTCGATCCGGGGATAATCAGCGCCTGGGATGTTGGTTGATGCCGGTTTTGTCCCCTCGGGAAAAACAGTTTCCTGTGTAAACCCAACCGTGCCAATTGAGATGAGCAGCAACGCCAATAAAAGATTTTTCATGTCTGTTTTTTATATTGTCCGGTAACTATTTCAAACCGCTGTTCTTTATCCGGAAGTAGTCGAACGATACATCAAAGGGCGAGTCTGGTTTTGTTGTATCAGAATCGAACCAGAAGGTACTTTTCATATACTGAGCTACTGTGCCGTCGCAGACTACCAGGCCTGCCCTGATGTCTTTCAGCAGCAGATTTGCCGTTCCGAGCAACTCGTACTTCACTCCGTCAGGTGAGTAATATGCCGTGTAAATACTTCCTTTCTTCTCCAGTTTAAGATTCAGGGCATTCTCACCGATGATTTCATTTTTCAGGTTGAAGGATGCCAGTGATTTTGCAATACCGTTTTCTTCCATAACCAGGTCGATTGTGCCGGGCTGCACTCCCCTGGCCCGGGTTGTTTTGACAACAGCCCTGAACATCAGCTTAACAAAATTATCGTCGTCCTGATAAGCCAGGATTCCTGCATTCTCCGGTTGCGACGGAGACCTGGAACAAACCAGGCGGGTTTCAATGGTCCAGTCGTTGTTGGCACTTTGAAGCAGTATATTTCTCGCATTGTTTGTTGCCTCCAGAACACCTCCCTTTTCACCTGTGATTGTAAGCGAACCTGTTTTTGCAGTCAGACTGTGGGTTGATTTGTTTTCGCGAACCCATTCCCACCAGGGGTCAACAGCGGCTCCGTTGAATTCATCGCTTACCGATTCCGCATCAAAATTCAGGTAATAAACATTCTTTTCGAGGGTGATATTGTCAATCAGATTGATTGTTGCGGTTCCCGGTATTGTCCTGGCCTGTTCAATTTCAACCGAAATCCCGCTGCCCAAAGCCTCGGCTTTCACTACCGGAATTTTCGAATTGCTTTTCAGCAGGTAGCTGTACGCCTTTATGTCTTTACTGAAACCCGGGATTCTTTTCCCGTTAACAGTAACTGACTTGGGATTCAGGTCTGGCATTACCTTAACCGGGTAGCTGTTTGAAACGGTTGTCCCGTCAATCGTGACATAGGCAAAAACCGATGCCACACCTACACCTGTGGCTGTTACCCTGCCCTTTTCATCAACACTGGCAACTCCGGGGTTATTGCTTTTGTAAGTGATCTGAGCTTTTGTGATGTCATTGAAACTATCGTCAGACATACTCGCTGTAACGCTCGTCTGCACAACATCCCCGGGTCTTAACACCACCCTGTCGCACTCGGCCACAACAGTTGTCAGCACGGGTTTGTAGCTGCCACTCATCCGGGCCTCCACCTCTCCTTTTATGTCCCGTGAGGATGCACCTATCTCAAAAATGTACCTGCCCGGGTCGAAGGTTACTCTCCCTTTTTCCGTATCCCAGAACCAAAGGCCCTGGCAGTTGATATCGATTGAGACTGTTTTAACCTGTCCCCGGGGGATCGTGACCCTTTTAAAACCCTTCAGACGCTTTATCGGTCTTTCAAGGGATGCGTGACTGTCCGGCGTCTTCACATAAACCTGTACCACTTCATCTCCGTCAACGGTTCCGGTATTCTGAACATCAACACTGACGGTAATCTTATCGTTAGGTGTAATGCTGGTTTTATTGATCGTAAAATTGCTGTATGCAAATGTGGTGTATGACAGACCGTATCCGAACTCGTACGAAACATCCTTGTTGAAATACATATAAGTGCGTCCGTTGGTGCCGTCGCCGCGCAGTTTGTAGTTGCTGAAATCAGGCAGGTCGTTCAGAGATTTGTGCCAGGTCACATTCAGCTTTCCGCCCGGATTAACATCGCCGAACAGGATTTTCGCCATTGCCGTCCCCTGTGCCTGACCGTTGTAACCTGTCCATATAATGCCGGTTACGTCTGCAAGATTTTTAAACTGTTCCACTTCAACCATTCCCATTGTTTGCATCACCACGATTGTATTGGGATTTATGGCGGTCACCGCTTTTATCAGTTCATTCTGGTTGCCCGGCAGGGTTAAAGCAAAACGGTCCGATTCCTCCCTGCCGGTGGACTGGTCAGTGCCCACAAATATCAGAGCGACATCACAGCTTGCTGCCAGGTTAAGTGTTGCCGCATCGATCTCCTTCTCTGCTGCTTCGCGATACACAAGCACAAGGGTTTGCGGGCCCGTGATGCCGAGGGTGTTGATTTTAACGGG
>Ga0209467_1003133_pt1 | contig 11077 bp, 11 predicted proteins | sample Higcelwee11metaG_FD_187175 | JGI IMG/M metagenome (GOLD analysis project Ga0209467, IMG submission 187175) | Freshwater pond sediment microbial communities from the University of Edinburgh, under environmental carbon perturbations - High... | ecosystem: Environmental > Aquatic > Freshwater >...
CTCCAGCGTGGAGGCGGCGCCGAGCTCCGTGGGCTCGGGCTCGATGTGCAACGCGTCGCCGTGCGCCTGCTTGAGCTCGCACCACCGCGCCAGGTCGAGCTGCCCGGCGAGGGCGGTCCGGTTGGCCGCCACATGCGCGGGGTCGTCGCCCACGTCGAAGGACAGGTTCAGGGAGTCGTAGGGGGCGACGCTGTGGCCGATGCCCGCGCCGAGGGCCCGCGTGGTGAAGACGCAGCGCACGCCCGGCAGGCCGGGAAAGGCGAAGGGAATGATGCCGGAGTCAGGCCCGGAGCCCGCCCCCCCAAAAGCCCCGAAGGGGCCGGAGGGGCCTAGCGGAACCATTTCAGCTCGCGCTCGGTGCACACGCCCTGCACGGGCTCGTCCCAGGCGTTGGTGGGCAGGATGTCCAGGCGCTGGAACTCGTAGCACAGGCCGATGGTCACGGCATCGTCCATCTCCGGCCGGGCCAGCAGGCGGTCGTAGTAGCCGCCGCCGAAGCCCAGGCGGTAGCCGTGGGCGTCGAAGGCCACGGCCGGCACCAGCGCCAGGTCGGGCACAAAGGCCTCGCCGGTCTCCTCGCTGGTGGCGCAGCAGGCCGCTGGCTCCATGATGTTGAAGGAGCCCGCGGCGAGATCCTCCTCGCCGGCGCAGGCGCAGAGGTCCATGAACCCGGGCTGGTTGGGCCGGCAGCGCGGCAAGAGCGCGATGCTTCCGCGCTTCCACAGCTCGGTCAGCAGCGGGCGGGTGTCCACCTCGTTCTTGATGGGCCAGTAGAGCAGCACGCTGTAGGCGTTTTTCCATTCGGACAGGGAGCGGATGCGCTCGGCCACGGCTAGGCTGGCCTCCTGGACCTCCTGGGGCGAAAGCGCCATGCGCCGCTCCACCAGCTGCTTGCGCAGCCGATCCTTCTCCTGACTCGCCTCGTTCATGCCGCACCCCCCAGAGCCGTCTTGGGGCACCCCCGCACCCCTTTGCACCGCGAGTTTGTGTATGCTATGACGCCCCGGAATGGAAGCGGAAAATTCCGCACGCCGCGGTCGGGGAAGCGCGCGCATTCCCCCTGCCCGAAAGGGGTACGGGCGCGGCGCGCGCTCAAAATCCAGGAGACGGGGCATGTACTGGATCGTCGTGGGCGACGTACATGAAAGTTCGGGGCGCATGGGCCGCATTCCCGGCGTGGGAGAGGCCGAGGCCCTGATCCTCTCCGGCGACTTGACCAACCGCGGCGGAGCGGCCAAGGCCGACCAGGTCCTCGACGCCGCCCTCAGGGCCAATCCGCGCGTGCTCGCCCAGGTGGGCAACATGGACAAGCCCGAACTCACCGGACACCTGACCCGACGCGGCATGAACATCCACCGCGAAACGCGCCTGCTGGCCCCCGGCCTGGCGCTCATGGGCGTGGGCTGCTCCACTCCCACCCCCTTCGGCACGCCCTCCGAGGTCTCCGAGGAGCAGCTGGCCGCCTGGCTGGCCGAGACCCACGCCAGGGCCAAGGCCCTGGCCGGCGAGGGCGGCAGGATTCTCGCCGTGATCCACAACCCGCCCAGGGGCACCCCGCTGGACCGCCTGCCCGGCGGCGTGAACGTGGGCAGCCAGGCCGTGCGCGAATTCCTGGAGCGCGAGCAGCCGCCCGTGTGCGTCTGCGGCCACATCCACGAGGCCGTGGGCGACATCCTCCTGGGCCGCTGCCACGTGCTCAACCCGGGCCTGCTCTCCGAGGGCGGATACGTGCGCGTGGACCTCGGGAACGGCGAACTTTCCGCCAGCCTGGGCCGGTTCTAGCCCCGTGGCCGCCGGACTCGTCTGCCTGTTCGTGGGCAAGTGCCGCGAGGCCGCCCTGCGCGAGGCCGCCGCGCTGTACGAGCAAAAGCTCGCGCGCCTGGCCCGCTGCGAAATCCACCTCGTGAAGGACGCGCCCGCAGCATTGCCGGCGCAGGAAAAGGCCCGGCGCGAGGGCCAGGAGCTCCTGGCCCGCCTCGACGCCCGCCACCTGCCGGTGGCCCTTGACGAAACCGGCGAGTTGTGGTCCAGCCGCGAACTGGCCGCGCGCCTGCGGGCCTGGGAGGACGCGGCGCGCACGCCCTGCTTCCTCGTGGGCGGGGCCTTCGGACTTTCCGACGAGCTGCGCGAACGCGCGAGGCGCTCCGGCGCGCTGTTTTCGCTGGGCCGCATCACCCTGCCGCACGAGCTGGCCCGCGTGGTGCTCCTGGAACAGCTCTACCGCGCGGCCGCCATCAACAAGGGCCTGCCCTACCACCACGACTAGAGGACACGACAATGCTCGACAGCGCCTACCTGGACCGCCTCGCGGAATACTTCGCCTCCGGCGACCTGGCCTTCGACTTCGAACACGGGGATGAGGAGCGCAGGCGGAACATCCTGGAATGCCTGGAAAAGCTCATGGACCTCGCGGACACCGCCGACGAGATGGCCACCAAGCTCATCTTCAAGGGCGGTTTGCTTCAGCAGCTGGCCGGGGTCAAGGACCAGAAGTAGCGGCGCTTCGCGCCCGCCCCGCCCGACGGGTACTCCCGCACGGCCTCCAGCACGAAGGCTTCTCCTACCTCCGCGCCCAAATCGCCCGGCGGCGGCCCGCCCGCCAGCACCACCAGCCGCCCGCCCGGGGCCAGCAGCCCGGCCGCCAGGGGCAGGAGCTTCGGCCAGGGCATGAAGGCCCGGCTCACCACCAGATCCGCGCGCCCGGGCAGGCCGAGGCGCGTGAGCTCCGCGCCCGCGTCCTCGGCCCGGCCGTGGACCACGCGCACGCGCGGCAGGCGCGTCTCGCCCACGGCCTGGCGCAGGAAGATGGCCCGCTTCTCGCGCAGCTCCACCAGGACGTAGGTTCCGGCGTCCCAGACCGAGCGCAGCGGGATGCCCGGCAGGCCCGCGCCCGCGCCCAGGTCCAGGGTCAGCGGCTCGGCCGGCAGCGGGAGTTCGCGCAGAAACTTCGCCAGATGCAGGCTGTCCGCCGCCAGGTCGCGGAAGACCTCGGGCCACTGGGCCCGGCCCACCAGATTCATGGCCCGGCTCCACTTGAGCAGCAGCGTCAGGTACCTCGCCAGCGCCCCGGCCTGGGCGTCGTCCAGGGCGAAGCCGGCCCGCGCGGCCTCGGCCAGGACTTCGGCTGGCGTGGCCACGTGCGGCGGCGAATGCGGGCGGGGCTTGGGCATGGGCGCGTTGTACGCCAAGCGGGCGCGGCGCGGCAAGCCTTGCGCGGGGTCAATGAACCCCGAAGGGGGCCGTTCGCCCTCTTCGGTCTTCACCCGCTCAAAGCCGGGCACGCCGTTATGCCAGTCCTGCGCCGAGGGGATGTTGCCGCCCCATTTCCCGCCGCTGATCTCGTTGAGCCGATCGCTCGACTCCTCGCCCAGGACTCCGCTCATGCCGCCCACGTTGGGCACATGCGCGCCGGACTCGCGAAGCTTGCTCGGCACATACTCGTTGCAGTGGTTCTTCACCACGCCATTCTCGTATGTCGGCGCCCACTTGTCGCTGCCGATGTCGGCCCTGGCGTTCCTCACCAGCCGCTCCGGGGTGAACCGCTTTTCCTGAAGCCTGCGCTCCTCATTGTCCCAGCCGTCGTCTGTGGCGCTCGAAAGCAGGGAGTCCGGAAGAGGCTCGTCGTCGCCCTTGTCCTCCGCGCTCATGGCCTCCGCTTCTTCCGCATCTTCCAGCTGGTAGACCGCCGGCGCGGTACCCCACACCTCCCCGACCTCGAAGCCGGAGGCCAGCAGCCCGCCGACCGGCATCTCCTCCTCTCCTCGCCGCCCTCGTCCTCCGCCGCGCCGAAGGTGCGAATCTCCCCGGTGCCGCGGTCAAACACCCCGCCGGTGGGGCTGGACGAACGCTTCGCCATTACTGCGATTTTTGCGGTTCAGAATTTCCCTCCTTCAGCCATGTTTCGCTTCCAACGTCGTAAAGATAGCCCGTCTCAAGGGTGGTGACGGTCATGCCGTCCATGCCGACGGTGACCACGTGGCGGGCTGCACGGAGCATCAACCGGCCATCCTTGTCTGGCGTGAGATAGTCAGCAAACATTTCCAGCTCAAAACGCGGCGCACCCTTGCCGTACCCTGAAGTGGAAAGCACTCGGTTCAACTGCCAGCCAAAAGGACGCATCGGCAGAAAGTGGGCGACGGCCTTGCCGGAGGCGTCTTGCGGGCAGATGAGCAAGAGATGCGAATCCATGGGGGCTTGCCAATCCTCAACCCCATGCGGGCGCTCCTTGGGCGGGTTTTGATAGCCTTGCTTGATTGCCCATGAGCTCAGGCTTTGCCCGCCACGCTCCCATCGTTTCAGGTTGTAGAGTCTGGCGAGCATCCGCAGGGAGGCGTCCAGCGGAGCGATCGCCTCCAGCGGAATGGACGCGGGGGGATTTGGTTCGCCAGCGGCAGCCACAAACCGTAATTGTGCCTGGGTGGCGGAGAGGTCGATCTCCATAAGAGCGTTGCCCCCATTCTCGCCCTTGCCAGTCCCCTCACGCTCGATGCGGTACCGGGCCGGATTCAGGGCGGAACGGCGCGGCGCATATTCCGGCACTGGGCCGAGCTTGCCCCATCCTGCGGCCACTGGGCCGCGCAACAGATGCACGGGCGAGCCTCGGTCGAACAGATCCTCCACCAGTCCGACATAGAGGCGGCTTCCGCTTCCGTCCGGTTCAGGCACCGAGAAGATGCTTACCTGGACGTCAATGGGACCGAGCATGGCCGACTCATGCTTCGCCGTGCAGGCGATGCGCCTGGCCAACGGGTCGTCCATGGTCGGAGGCTGGTCCCAAGCCAATGTCGGCGTGACATTGGCGAAAAGAAGGATCAGAACAATGATCCGGCGGACCATGCAGGCCTCCCTACTCATTTTCTGGACACATTGATATGATAGTGGTTTTTGTGGCCCACCACCCTTGGGTCACTCTTGAAGATCTCCCGACGTTCCCCCTCTCTGATCTCCCAGCCTCCGTCCGGTCCAATGACCTGATTGATGCCGGGATCCTGCTTGGCCTGTTCCACCAGATTTCGGGCCGCCTCCCTGGCCTGATCGGCCCTCTGGCCTTGGGCTGTCGACAAATCCTTTACGCTTAACCCGTTGATCTTATTTATGTCCACCGCCCGGCCATCAGCATGGGGATCTGCGAGGGGATCGCCGGGCCTTCTGCCGCTGTTCACGTTGATCGAATCCAGGCCGGGCGTGTTGGCCCGGATGTCCGCAAGGCTTTTTTGCATCTGAGGCCTGAGGTCTTCCGGCCTTGGGTCGGGCTTGCCCTTTTCGTCGTTCTCCCACGTCACGGCAGCGGACGGCTTCTCTGTCCGCTCCTCCGGCGGCGTCACCGGCCCGCGCACCTCGCCATCGCCGGAAAGACCTTCGTCGCTGGCCCAAATGGCGTCCAGGACATCCGCCGCGTCGCCGTCATATCCGGCCGTTTCGGCCTGGGCTTCCGCCTCGCCTTCGTACTTCTCGCCGCCCTCGTCCTCCGCCGCGCCGAAGGTGCGAATCTCCCCGGTGCCGCGGTCATAGACCCCGCCGGTGGGGCCGGTGTAGCGGCCATGCGCGTCATAGGGCTGCGGATGGCCGCCCGCGCCGGTCTTCATGCCCGCGCCGACAAGCGACGCGCCTTCCCATTCGCCCGGCGGCTCGGCGTCCGCGGCTCTCGGGTCCAGAAGCGACGGCCAATCTGCAATGCGCTGCCCGCGCCGCCGTCCCGGCATGTCCACGGGCACGTAGTCGCCCTGCGTGTCCTTCCTTCTCTCCTGTCTTTCCATGACCATAAGATACCTCCTTTTATTTTACAAGGGAGTATAGCACAGCCTTTTGGCGCGGCTCAAAAATGCCCTGCTTTTGCCCGGCAAAAGGACAGGAATTCCCCATTGACACCCCTCGTGGGAGTCCAGAGGGCGAAGCCCTTTGGCCGCCGGAGGCATATGCACGCCACAACGTTGTGGCGTTTGTTCGTGCTCCGCAGGCCATAGGGCTTCGCCCTCTGGACTCCCATGAGGGAATGCCGGGCAAGCGCCTGGCCACGGACCCCTGAACCCCGGGGCGGCCAATTAGGCTTTGACGCCCGGCCGCGAATGCCGTAAACGGGCGATCAAAATCCGGGCCCCCGCTTCCGGCCCAAATCAACTCATTCAGCCCGTTCGAGGTTCACGCATGAGCAAGCTCGCGACCCTGCCCGGCGACGACGTTCGCCAGATCATGTGGCGCTTTGCCGACCGGTACGATCTGCAGATGGTGGTCCAGTCCGCCCGCGGCGTGGCGCGCGGCCTCGTGGCCCGCATGGTGGCCGACGGCGTGCGCAACACCCACGACTGGACCGAGCGCAAGGACACCCTGCTCGACGCCTTCGACGCCTCGGGCCTGACCGCGCTGTACATGGACACCAGCCAGGGCGGCTACATCGACGGGCCCAAGAACTTCGCCCTGTCCCTCACCACCTTCGAGCTGTCCTGGGTGGACGCCGGCGCGGCCACCTGCGGCCTGGCCACCAACCTGGCGCTGGCCCCCATCCACGAGAAGGGCACGCCCGAGCAGCGCGACCACTACATGGGCCTGGCCTGCCCGGCCGAGGGCCGCAAGACCATGCGCGGGGCCTTCGCCCTCACCGAGCCCCTGCCCTTCGTGGGCGTGGACACCGGCATCCTCACCAGCAAGGTCCGCGTGGCCGAGTGGAAGGACGGCGAGGAGCCGCTCATCCAGGTGGACAAGCGCGGCCGCTTCATCACCGGCATGGACTTCGCCGACTTCGTCACCGCGGCGGTGGTCTCCGACGACCCGCGCATCAAGGGCTCCTGCATGGTCATCCTGGAGTCGGGCGACCCGGGCCTGTTCGACCGCGGGGCCGTGACCAAGAAGATGGTCCACCAGCTCTCCAGCACCTGCGACCCCATCCTGAGCCTCAAGGTTCCGGCCAGCCGCATCATCGGCGGCTACACGGTGAAGGACGGGGTCATCGTGCCCAACTACTCCCACGCCGAGATCATCGGCACGGTGTTCCACCGCACGCGCATCCCGGTGGGCGTCATGAGCTCGGCCAAGCTGCTCTCCGCGGTCGAGCCCATCATCCGCTACCACCGCGCGCGCTTCCGCGGCGGCGACGCCCAGCCCGGAACCCCGCGCTACGACCAGGGCCTGCAGATGAAGGAGGACGCCACCCAGCGCCTGGCCGACCTCTGGGCCTGCGGCGAGGCCGGCAGTTCGCTGGGCTTCGACGCCGCGCGCAAGGCCGACCTGCTGGACCCGCTGGAAAAGCAGAAGGAGAAGCTGTTCCACGCGCAGGGCCTCACCGGCCCGCGCGCGCAGATGAGCGCGCTGAAGAAGCTGGAGCCGCTGGCCCTGGAGTATCTGCAGCTCGCCTTCACCTCCGAGGACAAGCGGGACGCCGCGCGCTTCGCCGAGCTCTCGGCCGACGTTTTCGTGCAGTGCATCGTGCTCGACGCCGAGACCAACATCCTCATCCCGGCGTGCAAGCTCTGGTGCCCGGGCGTGGGCGCGGACATGATGCGCCAGGCCGTGGCGCTGGTGGGCGGCTACGGCGTCACCGAGGACTGCCCGGGCTTTCTGTTCCAGAAGTGGAACGACACGCAGCTTGAGGCCACCTACGAGGGCCCGGAGGTGGTGCAGCGCCGCCACCTCACCGCCACCATGCCCAACCCCGTGTTCCTGGCGCTCATGGGCCACTGGATCATTGAGCTGGACGGCTTCGCCACGAGCTGGCCCCAGGCCGGGACCAGGGCCCTGGCCCAGGCCATGCGCCTGTGGCTGTGGACGCTCAACTTCCTGCAGAACGCCAAGGACGCCGAGGGCAAGAAGCTTTACAGCGGCAACCGCCAGGGCGTGACCTTCCCCCTGGCCGACGCCGTGGCCTGGCTGGCGGCGGCGCGCTCCCTTGTGGACGACGTGCGCGAGCTGAAGCTCAAGGGCCCGGAGAATCCGCTCCTGGCCGAGGGCCTGGACGACACCGTGGGCTTCTTCGCCGACCTCTGCGCCATCCAGAACGCCCGCACCGCGGGCGAGGTGGGCCGCATCTGCGCCGAGCTGGCGTACGGCTATGGCGCCGAGGCCGACCTGAGCGAATTCGCGGCCCTGCGGGCGCAGCTCGACGCGTCGCTCTCCGGCGCGCGCCTGGCGCGCGACCGCGCGGGCGAGGCGCTGTGCGGGGTCATGATCCCCGAGGCCCTGGACTACCCCCTGTAGGCGGCGACTTCACCGGGGAGAGGCAAGAGGCCCCACGGGGCGTTTCCGCACCACGGAAACGCTCCGGGAATCCTTTGCTGTGCGCCGGGGGGACGCTGGCGTTTCCGCTCGGGCTGGGACTGCAGATGGCGCAGGGGCCTGCTCGAACAGAAAGACGCGGCGCGGCGCGCGGATCAAAAGAGCAGCGGCGAAACGACCGCGGCCGCCAGCACCACCCAATGCACCCCGAGGCCCAGGGCCAGCGCCCCCAGCGCGCAGACGCCGAGCAGGCCCTTGGCGACGGTCCAGGTGATGGTCATGGCCAGCGTGACCACCATGGCGAGCAGCAGGCCGCCGAGGGTCGCCAGCGCCCCGGCCAGGGCGCCGCGGAAGCGGTCCGAGGCAAGCAGGCGGCGGGCAAAGGGCACGGCCGTCACGAGCATGAGGAAGGACGGGGTGAACACGGCCACGGTGGCCGCCGCCGCGCCCCACAGCCCGGCCAGGGCGTAGCCGATGAAGGCCGCGGTCATGAGAATGGGGCCCGGGGTCACCTGCCCCAGGGCGATGCCGTCCAGAAATGTCGCCTGCGGCATCCAGGCCCGCGCATGGACGACTTCGTGCTGCATCACCGGGAACGCGCCCACGCCGCCGAAAGCCACCAGGTCGATCTTGAACATGGAGAGGATCAGCTCGAACGTGGGGCGGTCGAGCTGGTACAGGGCGCAGAGGACGGCGGCCGCGCAGACGGCGAACACGGCCAAAAACCGCCAGGGGAGCGCCGTGTGGTCCGCATTCCCCGGGGAATGCGCGGGCGCGCCCTGAATGAGCAGCGCGCCCACCGCCGCCATGCCCGCCACGATGAGCGCCGGCCCCACGCCCCAGAGGAAGAGGCCCGCCGCGCAGAGGAGCGGCAGGAGACTCCTCGCGGTGTTCGCGTAGCGCCTGCCGAAGTCCCAGGCCGCGCGCGCCAGCAGGGCCAGCACCACCACCTGCAGCCCCGCGAACACCGCGCCCACGAAGGCCGCGCTGCGCAGCTGGAAATAGGCTGCCGAAAGCCCCGTCACCAGGCAGAACGCGGGCAGGGCGAAGCCCAGGTAGGCCACGAACGCGCCCGGGACGCCACGCAGCCTGAGGCCGACGAAGGCGGCCAGCTGCATGACCGTGGCGCCGGGAATGGCCTGGCACAGCGAAAGCCCGAGCCGGAACTCCTCCTTGCGCAGCCAGGAAAGCTTCTCCACCACGGCCGCGCGGATGACCGGGATCATGGCCGGGCCGCCGAAGGCCGTCAGCCCGATGCGGAAGAACAACCCGAAGAGCGCGCGAAGGCTGGGCGGCGCCGCCTCGCGCGTTTCGCCTTCCTGCGCATGATCCGTCATTTCTCCCCCTCCTCGCCCCCGCACGAAGAACAGCCTTCGCGGCGACAGCCCGACTGGCGGCAGCAGACCCGCTCGTTTTCCTGCACGGGCTGCACGTCGAAGAAATGGCCCGCCAGACCGCGCAGGCGCTGGAAGACCTCCGGGTTCAGCCCGTAGTGGACGTGGTAGCCGCGCCGCTCCGAGGTCACGAGTCCGGCCGCGCGCAAGAGCTTCAGGTGCTGCGACACCGCGGCCGGCGTGACGCCGAGCCTTCGGGCCAGCCCGCCGACGCACAGCGGCCCGGACTTCAGAAGTTCGACCATGCGCGCCCGCGTCTCCACGGAAAGCAGACGGAAGACGCTGGCCATGAGTTCCGCGGCGGTCAGGGCGTGCATGCGACCTCACTAATTTAGTATCCACTTAATCAGTTTGCCCGGCTGCGTCAAGCGGGCCGCTTTCCGGCGCAGTCGTGGTTTGCGCGGTCGCTGTTCTGCTGGGCTGCGGCCCTGGGCCGGGAGGTCCGACGGCGCGGCCAGGTCCGGGCGGTCGATGCTGGCGGAATGTCGTTCAGCCGGTCATGCCGCCTGGTTCGACCGAGGCGCGCTGGTTGGTCCCGCGCCCGCCCTTGCCGCAAGACGGGGCTTCCAGCGGGCGCGCTGGTCGCACAGGGGGCGGCTCTCTCCGTCCGCAGTCGCTGCCGGAACAGGCGGCTCGGCTTCTCACGCCCCCGGACCCACGCCCCCTTCACACACTTTTGTCCGGGGGAACGCGCCGCAAGAGGCTTTGACAAACCCTGGAACGCGCGGTCTACTGGGGAAGGCGAAATCCCGGAAAACAAGCCCCCAAGGAGGCCCGCAGTCATGAAGAAATCCCTCGGAGCGAACACCCTGGCCCAGCCCACCCCCGTCTGGCTGGTGGGCTCCTACGACGCGGCAGGCAAGCCCAACATCATGACCATCGCCTGGGGCGGCATCTGCTGCTCCAAGCCCCCCTGCCTCACCGTGTCCCTCCGCAAGGAGCGCCACACCTATCCCGCCATCCTGGCGCGCGGCGGCTTCACCATCAGCGTGCCTTCGCAAGACCTGGTGCGCCAGGCCGATTACGCCGGCATGGTCTCCGGCGCGAACGCCGACAAGTTCGCGGCCGCCGGCCTCACCGCGGTCAAAAGCGAACTGGTGGACGCGCCCTACGTGGACGAATGCCCGCTGGTCATCGAGTGCCGCCTGTTCAAGACCGTGGACCTGGGCGCGCACACCCAGTTCGTCGGCGAGATCCTCGACGTGAAGGCCGAGGAGTCCGTGCTCGGCGAAGACGGCCACATGGACCTGGAGCTGCTGCGGCCGCTCATCTACTCGCCAGGGGCCAGCCGCTACTACGCCGTGGGCTCCGTGGTGGCCAAGGGCTTCAGCGTGGGCAAGGAGATCGGCGGCTAGGTGTGAAGGTATAGGAGGTTGTTCACTCGGTTCGAATCGGTCAGATTGGGTTTACGAGGACTCAATCGGCCAAAGGAGAACCGAGTGAACATCCATAGAAATGCCAGATTGACATTGGCTCGT
>Ga0209467_1003134_pt1 | contig 11076 bp, 9 predicted proteins | sample Higcelwee11metaG_FD_187175 | JGI IMG/M metagenome (GOLD analysis project Ga0209467, IMG submission 187175) | Freshwater pond sediment microbial communities from the University of Edinburgh, under environmental carbon perturbations - High... | ecosystem: Environmental > Aquatic > Freshwater > Pond...
GGTGTTGCTGTTCTCGGTATTCCCGCCGAACCGCCAGGTTGGCGCACTCGTATCGCTCAACATGCTGACCTCGTTCGTGGCAACGGTCACGATCATGTTCCTCGTCCTGAGGAAATCATACGTTTCTATCAAGGAGCATCACTCATGAAGGATTATCACAAGGCACTTGTATTGTTCGCGGTATTCTCGCTGACCTCCGCGGCCACCGCCATCGCCGAGCCTACCGGCGCGGCCATAATGCAGGCTGTGTATGATCGGCCGCAAGGCAAGGACATGAGCGGCCTTCTGACCATGACGCTCATCGACGCGAAGGGCAAGGAACGGGTTCGCTCGATCAAGCAGGCTTTGGGGACCTTCGGATCGGTTGACAAGAAGCTGATGGTATTTCAGAGCCCAGCCGATGTGCGCGGTACGTCCTTCATGAACTGGAGCTATGCCGAAGCAGGGAAGAGCGACGACCAGTGGATATATTTGCCCGCCCTGAAGCGGGTCAAGCGCATATCGTCGGAAGGCCGCGGCGACTACTTCATGGGCTCGGATTTTACCTATGATGACCTGGGTGACCGCCATCCGTCGGCCGATGCCCACACGCTGACGGGTACGGAGACGGTGGATGGCGAATCGTGCTGGGTCATAGAGAGCATACCCAAAAATTCGGCTGACCTGTACTCGAGAACCGTCACCTGGGTTTCAAAGGAGAAGTCGGTCGGGCTCAGACGCGACTATTACGACAAGCGAGGAGCGCTCCTCAAGACCCTTCGCATTTCATCTGTCGAGTTTGTCTCGGGAGTCTGGATAATAAAGAAGACCGAGATGCATAACGTGCAGAAGGGCACCAGCACCCGGATGGAGTTCACCGATGTCAGGATAAACACCGGCATCGCCGACGGCTCGTTCTCCGAACTGGCCATGACGAGGGGGCTGTGATGAAGACGCGTATGGCTCTCGCGGCCGTCATCGGCCTGTCGGCTCTGGCGCTGATGCCTGCGGTGGCCGATGACGGCGTTGCCGCCAATGGCTATGTTCGATCAAAGGTCGGCGCATTGATCGACGGGGGTGATTATTTCGTAGCCGAAAACGCGCTCGACCTACGGCTTTCATATACACTCGGCGACGCGAGCCTGTACGCGAATCCCGTACTATACGAGCAGGATGGAGCCGTGCTGCCTGTCGATTTGCGTGAAGCCTACATAGATCTTCGTGGCGATGTGCTCGACGTTCGCGTTGGCAAACAGCAGATCATATGGGGCAAGGGCGACGGCGTCTTCATCACCGATATCGTGTCGCCGAAGGATCTGTCGCGGTTTCTGATACCGGATTTCGAGGAACTGCGGCTGGCGGTGACCGGCGCCAGGTTCAACCTGCACACCGGCACGCAGGGGCTCGATATGGTCTGGCTGCCGTGGTTCACCCCATCGGTAACGCCGGGCGGCATATGGGCACCGGCCATGCCATTTGCGACAACGCCGACCATCCAGCCAGGATCACTCCCTGGCATGTCGTTGCAGAACGGCGAGTATTTTGCCAGATACTCCTGGATGGGCTCATCTCTCGATCTTTCGCTGATGGGCGGATGGTTCTGGAATGATACTCCGGTGTTCAAGGTGGTGAGCCTGGGGCCGCTTACCGTCAAACCCGAATACTACCAGCTTGCGGCCGGGGGCTATGCTGTGTCCGGGGCTCTTGGTCCATTCATACTGCGATCGGAAGGCGCCTTCTACAGCAACAAGCGCTTCCAGGGCAGCCCGATGGTTTACCCCGACGGGTATGCCGAGAAGAACGAGATCCAGTACCTCGTGGGCACTGATTTCTCGGTAGCTGGCTACAATTTCGGTCTGCAGTTCATCCAGGACATCATCATCGATCATGAGGCCGACATGGTCGACGATGCAGTGAAGAACACCGCAACGTTCGTCGCCGCAAGGACCTTCCTCCGTGATACGCTGACGGTGGAGGTCTTCACCTATGTCGGGTTCGCCGCACCGGACGCCTTCATCAAACCCAAGGTGACGTGGGATGCGGCCGACGGGCTGGAGATATTCGCCGGCGCATACCTCTTCCTTGGGGATAGCGGTGATTTTGGCCAATACGATGCCAATGATGGCGTGTACGCCGGTGCGAAGCTGAGCTTCTAGCCACCGAACACGTGGCTTGAGACGTGTACCCCCAAGAGCACATCAGAGTAGTCGCGCCGACCGGCATCGGAGCCGGCGGCGCCGGCCGCTATGAACAGCGGTACGAGGTGTTCACTGCGCGGATGGCAGGCCAATGCATCGGGAGCCTGCTTCCAGTGCACCAGAGCCTGACGGCGTAGTTCTGGGTCGGCTATCGCGACCGTCTTGGCCAGCCAGTCATCAAAATGCATGGATGCGGCCAGCGCGTGCGGGTCGCCCGACATGAATCCGCGCATGTTGTGGTAGCTCATGCCGCTGCCTATGATCAGCACACCTTCGTCACGGAGCGGCTCCAGCGCCCTGCCCATTGCGAAGTGGGTGGCAGGATCGAGTCCGGTCACCAGCGACAGCTGAGCCACGGGAATGGTTGCCTCCGGAAAGGCTATCATCATCGGCACGAAGGTGCCATGGTCGTAGCCGCGTTCCGATTCGGTCCTGGTTTCGAACCCGGCCTGTTGCAGCAACTGGTTGGTGCGGGCAGCGAGCGCGGGATCTCCAGGAGCAGGCCATTGCAGGTTGTATGTAAACTCCGGAAAGCCACCGTAGTCGTAGAGCATACGCGGATTGGTGCCATCGTGAATCGTCGGTCTGGCCTCCTCCCAGTGAGCGGATACGATCAATATCGACTTGATGACATGCCTGTAGCGCGTGCCAAGTGAGACCAGATACGCTTCGAGGCCATCGTAGCCGGAGTCGTTGCCAAATGACTCCTTCATCACATGCCACGGGCCGCCGCCATGCGGTATAGAGAGGGCGGGGAGTCTGTTGTTCTTGTTCATGGCACACCTCGTGTTGCAAAGGTACGGACAACGCGGGCGGGAGGCAAATGAGGGCCGACCCGCGATTGCGTTGTCGTCGCGGTTTGCTGGCTGTATAATGCGACCATGAACAATACGGAATCACCGCGACATCTCCCGGCCAGTGCCCTCATCGGCGCATTGCTGGTTTCGGTTATTTGGGGACTCAATTTCATAGCCATCAAGGTCGGGGTATCCGGAGTTCCGCCGCTGCTCCTGGCTGCCATCCGCTTTGTGCTGAGCGCATTCCCTGCGGTGCTGTTTGTGAAGCGGCCCAAAGTTCCCGTGGCGTATCTGGCAGCCTATGGCCTCTTGCTGGGCGTAGGCGAGTTCGGACTCCTGTTCACCGCCATCAAGCTGGGGGCTCCCGCCGGCCTCAGTTCCATAATACTCCAGTCGCAGGCGTTCTTTACGGCTCTGCTCGCCGTGGCCTTTCTAAGGGAGCGTATCCGTGCTCACAACGTGGTGGGCATGGTGGTGGCCGCCCTTGGCCTGGCAATAGTCGCCGTGTCGGGCAACACGGGCTCCCTGTCGCTGGCGCTGACGGCCATGCTGCTGCTCGCTTCGTTCTTCTGGGCGGGCGCCAACATCGTCGCCAGGATGATGCCCAGGACGGATGGTCTTGCGCTGATGGTGTGGTCAAGTCCCTTTGCAGCCGCACCGCTGATCGTGCTCTCTCTGGCTCTGGAAGGACCCACTGCCATTGCCGGCTCGCTTGCCCGTCTGGGGCCCGCGTCGATCGGAGCGATAGCATACCTGGTCATACTGTCGACATTGTTCGGGTATGGAGTCTGGAACCAGCTCATCATGCGGCATGGCGCAAGCCGGATAGCCCCATTCTCGCTGCTGGTGCCGATCTTTGGCGTCAGCGCTGGCGCTCTTGTCCTGGGTGAGCACTTTGCGGTATCGGATGGCATAGCATCGGCGCTGGTTCTGTCAGGGTTGCTGGTCCACGTGTTCGGCGGAGCGCGGCGGCGCTAACCCAGTCTGGGCGCCTGGCCTGAACCTCAACTCCACCACCGTGCCACCGTCGGTGTACATCCGCAGGGTGCCGTCAATCTGGTCTGTCAGCACCTGCATGATGGTCAGGCCCAGGTGCTTGCGCGTTGGCGATCCGGCCACCGTGCCCAGTCCGATTCCGTTGTCTCGAATCTCGATGATGGCCGATCCGTCCTCCTGCAAGCCACCCGAGAACTCTATGCATGGAGAACCCTGCCATCCGGGCGGGAACGCGTGCTTTGCGCAGTTGGTAACCGCCTCGTTCATGATCAGTCCGCATGGCACTGCTTCGACAAGGCTCAGCTTGAATCCCTCGAAGTTGAACCGATAGCGGATGGGAGGATTGGCGTGACCGGCCAGGAGGTTGCTGGCGAGCGACTCCGTGTAGGTTCTGAAATCGAGCCCGCCAAAGTCATCGGAGCTGTACAGGAGTTCATGGACCAGTGCAATCGAGTGGATGCGTGATCCCGCTTCGAGCAGTGCCACCAGTACCTGCGGATCCGCGGTCTCGGTCTGTTGCAGTGACAACAGGCTGACGACAACCTGCAGGTTGTTCTTTACGCGGTGGTGCACCTCGCGGAGCAGGATATCCTTCTCGCCGAGCGACTTCTCTATCCTGTCCCTGGCCTGTATCATATCGGTTGTGTCGTGGCCTATTCCGGTTGCACCGGATATCCGTCCACTTGAATCCAGGTTGCGCACGATGCTCCAGTCAATGACACGACTGGTGGCATGTTTCACCAGCACCGATGAACGTACCAATGTCGATGTCTGGATTCCTAGAAGCACGTTTTCGAAGGGGCACTGCTGCGCCGGCTCGCACAGAAGCGACTTGAATCTTCTGCCAACAAGCTCATCGAGTCCGTATCCAAGAATCTTCAGCGCGTACGGGTTCGCGTACCGGATCGCCCCATCCCGGTCAACGGTAACCGCGACCAGCTCAATCGACGCAAGGATCTCCATGAATCCCCGCTCGCGATCCCTGAGCGTGCCTTCCCGCTCGCCAATCGCGCCGACCATCCGGTCCAGACTCTTGCCGACTTCAACGAACTCGACGAAGCCCTCGCCGAAGTTCTGCAGTTCGCCATAATCACCCTGCGATATGCGGCCTGCCTCCTTGGAGATCGATTCGAACGCGGTCAAGACCCGGCTCAGTCTCATCCGCCAGAACAGGACCCCTATGATAGCGATCAGTATGGACAGCCCGAACATACCGAGCAGCACCTGCCGCAACGAGGCGTAGAATGCATCCTGTGGATACATGACGAGCACATGCCAATTGGGGCCATGCAGGGTCTTGGTGGCGACGAGCCATGAGGTAGATCCCTCCCTGACCTGGAAGGATTGCGTCGAATCTCCATATCCGCGGATACGCAGGAAGTCAGCCTGGCGCTCACGGCGCAGCACATGAACCATGTCGGAATGGTAGAGGAGTATGCCGTTGCCGTCCGTCAGTCGTATTTCGAATTTATCATCAGGAATGGTCAGCGCATTCGATGTAAAGTCACGCATCCATCTCAGGTTGAGCCCGACCAGGACGATATTGGAGCCGAAATTGATTCCGTAGGTAACCGCCGGCATGTTGCCCTGCGACGATATGTATGAATCAGACCAGTACCCGCCGCCTGCATTTCGTACCGACTCGAATACCTTCTCTCCTTCCCGCGATATTCCGATGCTGCCGGGGTCGGCGGGCGCCAGGGCGATGATTCGGCCATCGGGCCCGAGTACCTCGATGCGGTCCATGAACGGAAAGTCTTTCAGGCCTTCTTCCAGGTATTCCTGCAGGTGCTCCGGCGGATAGATATCACGCCTGCTGGCCATAGCCGCAAGGTGGTGTGTCGAATCGCTGACCCGCGAGAAGAACTCGTCGAGCCTGTTGGCGACGAGGGTGGCGCTGAGCGAATTCATCTTGGCAAACGATTCCTGCATGGTCGAGCTGAGTGTCCACAGGCTTGCGAAACTCGCCGCCATGAACAATATCGCAAAGAGTATGATGATGCTGGCAAGGTAGCCAGAAAGGGTGACCGGCTTTCTCATTCAATCGATGCTCTTGTAGGTGCCGTGCTCGATGATGTATCTGAACAGGTCCCGTTCGGCATTGCCATTCGCATCGAAACGGATGGTGCCCTGCAATCCTTCAAATTCACGTATTGCCAGAATCTTGTCCCTGACCAACCGGGGAGTTGGCCGGATTCCCGTTGCCAGCGTGGCGCGGAGCATCATCGAGGCTTCGTACCCGAACATGGCGGTAAAACTGGGTTGTTCTCCATACTCTGCCAGGTAGTGTTCCACGAAACTCTTGCCCGATGCAGAGCGGAATTCAAGGTCCGCTATCGAAACCGCTACCGCACCTTCCACCGCCTTGCCCCCATTCTGCAACAGGTCGAGGGTCAGTGGCCAGGGCGGCAGAAAGAGCTGGGTCCGCGCTCCAGCCCTATCGAGTTCCTTCGCTATCAGTACGACCTCGGTGCTCGCCGCCGTTATGAGGAGTCCGTCGCTGCGGTTGTCCTTCATTGCCTGCACGATACCGTCTGCCGGCCTGCCTGTTCTTGAATTGAAGAACTTCGTGAACGAGATCGTGCCGCCGGCTGCGATGTAGGCGCTCGTGAATGCATCGATCACCGAATTGACGTAGTCTGCGTTGACCATGTCACCTGCAACGGCCACCCGCTTCTTGCCCAGGCGGGCGATGGCCAGGTCTGCCAGGTCCTTGCCGTAGTGTGCCGAACCCATGTTGATGCGGACAAAGAGTGAATCGTCGACGCCATGAACCGGTGTCGAAATGGTCGGAGAGACAACCAGCATGTCATTCTGCATGGCCCAGGGCAACGCCAGGGTCGCGGCCTGACTGGTGGTGCAGAGGATTACGATGGAGCATCCTTCACGCTTCAATTCCGCAAGGGCTGTCAGGCACAGGTCGGGGTCGTTGTGGTCATCCTGTACGACGAGCGTGTACGGCGGAATCTTCCCGGGGGCGGCCCCTGGCCCGGAACCAAACGCCATCAGGAAGCCGTTGCGCGTGCCCAGCCCAATAGGCGCGGACGATCCGGTCAGCGGTCCAACAAAACCTATGATAATCGGTTTCGGTGCACACGATGTCAGGACCGACAGTGCGAGAAGGAGCAGGGCTGATCCGGTCATGCTATTTTTCATGGAGACTCCAATTGTAGGCCGTCAGCCGTAATTTTCAGGCATTTGCGCGGGGTAGTCAAGCACGCTGTCTCTTGCTGATGGTACCTACGCCATCGTGCCCGGGTGTGGGCAAAAATTACCCGGGACGAGGCGTTTTATTCCCGCTTTCTGCCGGAAATGCCGTGTCGCGCATGCCTGAAACCCGCTTGGAAAGCCTTCTGCCGAGTTGGCACGACTATTGCATATAGAATAGTGCATATATTTGGATTCATATGGAGGTTGCACATGTATCGTGGTTTTAATGGCGGCGGCTGGGCGCATCCCGGCTATGGTTTTGGCTTTCCTTGGGGCGCCATCGCGATGGGAGCTCTGGTCATCGGGCTTATCGTTTTTGGCGTTGTCGCGCTGCGGCGCAGGGGCAATGCCGGACTTGCAGGCCCAGCCAGCGCCAGTCAGCAGGGGATGCTGATACTGACCGAACGCTTCGCCCGCGGCGAAATTGACACGGAGACCTTCAGGTCGATGAAGGCCGAGCTTGAATCACAGCCTGGCGCTGGTCTGGAGTAATGATGAACACACGAAAGATCTTCTTTGCGGCCGCACTGACGGCGCTCGTGGCAACCGGCGCATTCGCCGTGCCGGCTGACCTGGTTCCGTCTATGGTGGCACTGGACAAGAAATACATAGCGGCGCTGGGCCTGACCGGACAGCCCGACCAGCAGGCGAAGGCCAAGGTGGCTTTTGCCGCATTCGAGGTTGCCTGGAATGATTTCAAGGCCCGCTACGCCACCCAGCCGGGCCTCGATGCCGAATGGGCCGATGACCTTCGCATGGTCGGCGCGGCCGTCGCCAAGTCGCATGTAGCCATCATCGACAATTCCGATGGCCCGGCTGCCCATGAGGCGCTTGAAGCCGTCAGAATGGTGCTGCTCGCCTCCCGCTCACGGCAGCACATACCGTATTTCGGTGACTACCTGACGATGTTCCACAATTCGATGGAAGACCTGATCAACGGCAAACCGGCAAAGAAGCTGGCCGACATGACCGCGGCGGAGAAGTTGAGCGTAACGGCTGATCTGGACCTGCTGATCGCCCGCTGGAACAAGGTCAAGGCGATGGAAGGGCTGTTGCCGGCCATGTCGTTGTCGAGCACGGCGATGACCGCCTATGCCTCGCAGTGGCAGGTGATCGATTCCATACTGCACAGCGTGCGAACCGCGCTTGCGGGTGGCGACGAGAAGGGCTTTGCCGATGCCTTTGGGCAGATCAAACCCAACTTCATCAAGACTTTCTTTCTTTTTGGGGATTTTCCGCGATAACGCGATTGCCTGTCCGCCAGTCTCTTCCCGTTGCGGGTGACTGGCGGATTCTGTTCCATACACTATACTGATACCACACGGAAAACGAGGAGGCCTTCATGGCTGCAAAAATGTCGAAGATCCAGATATTCAGGCGCGTGACGCTTGGCGTCATACTGGGCGGCCTGATCATTCTGACGATTCTGCATCAACGGGTGCAAGGCATACCATCGATCGATGCGCTCGACCCCTTTGGCGGTCTGGAGACATTGATGAAGTATGTCGCCGGCGGCGAACTGATCAAGAAGATAGAGCCGGGCACCGTGGTGCTGTTCGGTGGCATTGTCGCGCTGGGCATCGTGCTGTCCCGGTTCTTCTGCGGCTGGTTCTGCGCCTTTGGTGCACTCCAGGGCGTCTTTGGCTGGCTTGGCAAGAAGATATTCGGCAAGCACTTTACTGTTCCAAAGAAGCTTGACTCGGTGCTTCGCTGGCTCAAGTACGTGGTGCTGGCCGGCATCATCTATGGTACCTGGAAGACCAGCGAGCTGATCATCAGGCCATACGACCCGCTGGCTGCCTTTGGCCACCTTTCCGCGGGGCTCCCCGCCGTCTGGGCCGAATTCGCGGTAGGCTTCGTCCTCCTTGTGCTCTTCCTCCTCTTGTCGATGCTGTACGAACGGGCCTTCTGCAAGTATCTGTGCCCCTTGGGCGCCGTCAACGCGATACTCGGCCGCATACCGCTGTTCAGGATCAAGCGCATCGAGTCCACCTGCATATCATGCTCCAAATGCGACCGCGTGTGCCCGATGAACATCGATGTGTCCCATGCCGGCGCGGTCAATTCGCCTGAATGCATTTCGTGCATGGAATGCGTCACGACCTGCCCGACCAAGAAGAGTTCGCTGGTTACCACGCTCGGTGGCAAGGCTGTCAAGGTTGGCATCATCGTCGCGCTCGGGTTTGGCATCTATCTTGGAGCCGCCGCGATAGGGCAGGCCGCCGGCATGCTGCACTTCACCGCCCCTACACTGAACCAGCTTTCCAAGGAAGGTTCCCTCGATGTCGTCGACATCAAGGGCTCGTCGACATGGGGAGCCGTGGCGGACTCATTCGGCATAGACCTGGAGCGGCTGTATCGTGAAGTCGGCGTCGACGGCAGCAAGGTTCCGGCCGACACCATGCTCAAGGATACCGGCAAGCTGATCGGTGTCGAGTCATTCGAGGCGGATGCCGTGCGCGTCGCCGTCGCGAAGATAATCGGTGTGCCATACGCTGGCGAGAAGGGCGATCTGACGCCTGCTGCCACCGAGGCCCAGCCTGCGCCATCGGCTCCTGCGACGTCCGCCCCGGCGACGTCCGCCCAGGCAGCGCCAGCTGCCGCGACAGCCGCGGCATTCGTCGTGCCGGCAGACTTCGCCCTGGAGGGCACGATGAGCATCGCCGACCTGAGCGCGGCGCTGAAGACCAGCAATCAGGCCATTATTGCGAAACTTGGCCTGCCAGCCGACATTCCGGTCGACAAGCCGTTGCGCGATCTTAAGGACCAGTATGGCTATACGATGACCGACCTGAAGGAACGCATCAAGAAGTAGCCGGTTTGTGTGAAGAATGACCCGCGCGGGCATATCGCCGCGCGGGTCTTTTTTGTCAGGAGCGGGGGAGGAATGTCAGCGCGAAGCCGCCCTTGCCGGCGCGGCCGGTTCGGCCGATGCGATGCACATAGTCGTCCCAGGTATTGGGCGTCGAGTAGTTGATGACATGGGTAATATCGGTCACATCCAGGCCGCGCGCGGCGACATCGGTGGCCACGAGGATGTCTATCTCGTCGCTCTTGAGCCGCTTTATGGCCCTGGACCGCTGCGCCTGCGTCTTGTCGCCGTGAATCTCGTCAACCTTGAAGCCGCGTGACTTGAGTTCGTGGCCAAGCCGCTCGACGGCGCGCTTGGTGTCGTCGAATATGATGGTCTTGGAGCATTCGGTGCCTATCAGCACATCGTGCAGCTTGTCTATCTTGTCGTTGCTGCCCGAGTAGTACACGACGTTCTGGCTGACGCTGTCGACCGTGGCACCTTCCTTGGTGGAGACCGTTACCGGGTTCCTGGCAAAGCGCTCGATCAGCTTGGCGACCTTGGGTTCCATGGTCGCGCTGAAGAAGAGCGACTGGCGCTGCGGCGATACCCTGGACAGGATGTCACTGATGTCGTTGATGAAGCCCATGTCGAGCATGCGGTCAACCTCGTCGAGCACGACGAAATTGAACATGGAGAGCGGCAGCGTGCCCTGCTGGATATGATCCTTGATGCGGCCCGGCGTTCCAACGACGACGCGCGGGTTGTATCGCAGGTCGCGGCGCTGCAGGTGCATCGACGCGCCGCCGATGAGCAGCGCGCTGCGCAGGCCACAGCTCTTGCCAAAGCTGAAGCACTCTTCCATGATCTGTTCGGCCAGCTCGCGCGTTGGCGCCATGATGATGGCCCGATGATCCATGTGGGTAATCAGGTCATGTATCATTGGAATGGCGAAGGCGCCGGTCTTGCCGGTGCCGGTGTTCGCTATGCCGACGACATCCTTGCCCTGCATCACGAGCGGTATGGTCTGGTCCTGGATGGCGGAAGGCGCGGTGAAGCCCTTGATCTTGATGTTGTCCAGAATCTTCTGGTGGACCGCGAAGTC
>Ga0209467_1003139_pt1 | contig 11063 bp, 9 predicted proteins | sample Higcelwee11metaG_FD_187175 | JGI IMG/M metagenome (GOLD analysis project Ga0209467, IMG submission 187175) | Freshwater pond sediment microbial communities from the University of Edinburgh, under environmental carbon perturbations - High... | ecosystem: Environmental > Aquatic > Freshwater > Pond...
CTTACCCAGACCTTCGGAGACATAGCGCGGACAGTCGGCGGCAAGGCCACGATCACCGAGAAGAACATAGACGAGGCTGTCGATCGCATAAAGATGGCCTTGCTCGAGGCCGACGTCAACCTGCGGGTCGTGCGCCGCTTCGTAAACGCCACCATAGAAGAGGCGAAGGGCGAAAAGGTGCTGCGTGCCGTGGAGCCCGGCCAGCAGTTCATAAAGATAGTATACGACCGCATGGTTGGCCTGCTCGGCGATACCAGGCAGGATCTGGCGCTCAAGGGGCCCGATACCGTCAGCGTCATACTGCTGCTGGGCCTGCAGGGTTCCGGCAAGACGACGACCGCAGCCAAGCTTGCGTTGCTCCTCAAGGGCAAGGGACGGCGCGTCCTGCTTGCGGCCTGCGACCTGGTGCGGCCGGCCGCAGCCGAGCAGCTGGCAGCGCTGGGCAGCCAGATAGGCGTCGACGTGGTCCGCGGCGATGGCTCGGATCCTCTGGCCATCGCGAGAACGGCACTGGCGCGTGCCAAGAAAGAGCTGTACGACACCGTCATCGTCGATACCACCGGCCGCATGCAGGTGGACGAGGTGATGATGGACGAGCTGGCGCGCATGCGCGACCTTGTCAGGCCCGACGAGAGCCTCCTTGTCGCCGATGCCATGACCGGGCAGAGCGCCGTCGACATCGCCAAGGCCTTTGACGAGAAGATTGGCATCACCGGCGTCATACTGTCCAAGTTCGATTCCGATGCCCGCGGTGGTGCCGCCCTGTCGCTGAAGTCGATCACCGGCAAGCCCATCAAGTTCATAGGCGTCTCGGAACGCCCCGATGGCCTCGAGCCGTTCTATCCGGACAGAATGGCCAGCCGGATACTGGGCATGGGCGACGTCGTCTCGCTCGTCGAGAAGGCCCAGGCCAGCATAGAGCAGAAGGACGCCCAGGAGCTGGAGCGCAAGCTGGCCGACGAGTCATTTACCCTGCAGGACTATCTTGACCAGATCCGCCGCGTCAGGAAGATGGGTTCGCTCAAGAGCCTCGTCGACATGATGCCCGGGCTTGCCGGCCAGATCAACGACGAGCAGATCGATGAGGCCGACATGAAGCGCGAAGAGGCGATTCTGCTATCGATGACCAGAAAGGAACGGCTGAACCACCTGATAATAGGCCCGACACGACGTTCCAGGATAGCGCGCGGCTCGGGAACTTCTGTCTCGGAGGTGGCCAGGTTGCTCAAAAAATTCGAAAAATCGCGGCTGATGATGAAAAAAGTCATCAAGAACAAGAAGATGACCGAGCGGTTGATGGGCGGAGCGCGCTGAAGGCTTTACACGCTCGGCACGGGTACGCTATACTCGCCATCGCTTCCGTGGACGCGTGTTCTGCGGGGTCTTTAATCAGGTAGCACTACTGAAACGGAGATACACGATATGTCCAGACAATGCGATATTTGCGGCAAGGGCACTGCCTTTGGCAACACTGTCAGCCATTCCAAGAACAGGCAGCGCCGCACATGGCGCCCGAACATCCAGGCCGTGAAGACCATGATCGGCGGAACCGTTGTTTCCGTGAAGGTCTGCACCCGCTGTCTCAAGGCGAACAAGATCGTGAAGTACGTCTGACGATTCTTGCCTGTCTCGAGCTCTGGCCGCCCCGCAACGGGCGGCCATTGTTTTTTGAACGCTGGCCCCCCTTGCGGACTTGTGGTTCATGAACTATAAATTTGATCGATCGCATCCCGACGATGCGCGCCGCTGTCGGAATCAAGGAGCGTACAGACCATGATCGTCAAGAGTGACATGCCGCCGATCAATGACAATCGACCGGAAGGCCTCAAGCCGGACGGCTCTCCATATCGGGTGCTGATTGTCGATGATTCGATGTTCATAGCCAAGCAGCTTGGCCAGATCCTGACATCCGAGGGCTTTGATGTCGTCGGTACGGCGTCCGATGGCCTGGCTGGCCTGGAAAAGTACAAGGAACTGGCCCCAAACGTCGATCTTGTCACCATGGACATCACGATGCCCAAGATGGATGGTGTGGCATCGCTCGAGAAGATTCTTGAATACGACAAGAATGCCGCGGTTGTGATGGTCAGCGCCCTTGGAAAGGAAGATGTGGTCAAGAAGTGCCTGCTTCTTGGCGCGAAGAGCTACATTGTCAAACCGCTCGACCGCAAGAAGGTGCTGGAGCGGATACTGTCCATTGTCCGTCATTGATTTGCGGCCTTGACGATACGGGGCTCGGTGTGCATAATGCCCGGAGCCTCTTCGTAAGCTAAGCGTACCTGCATGGCGGCTTTGTGCCACCATGATAGGTCCATAAGGAGATCAAACGTGCCCTGCGGAAGAAAACGCAAGCTCAAGAAGATAGCGACACACAAGCGGAAGAAGAAGAAGAGAAAGAATCGGCATAAGACCCGCAAGTGATTGTGCGCTATCGCACCGGAAACGGCCGCGGCCCCATGGCTACGGTCGTTTTTTATTGCCCAAATCGTCCGCACCTCGTAGAATAGATCATGGCCCGAGACTTGGATGTTCATCAGCTACTGAAAACCTTCGCGGCGCGCAACAAGACCGTCATCATCGAATATGCCACCTTCGCCCAGGCGATCCAGCGCCAGGCCAAGGGCAACGACCAATCGGTGCCGTTCTATCGTGACCTTGCGTTGCATCCCGACACGATCATCGTGCCCAAGCTGTTCCAGCTGGCCCGCGAGAAACGCATTTCGTTGCAGGCCGTAGAGAACCGCGTAGACAGGATATTCCTTCCCGAGGCGTTCACCGAGCCGGTCTATGCAGAATACCGTCGGATGGAAGAGAACCCGGACATCCCGTTTCCCGATGAGAGTTCGATGCACCTGTCAGTACCGCCGGAATGGTTGCAGGCGGTGTCAGTGGAGTCCGACCTGCCTACGCTTGTTACGCTGGAAGGTGACCGGCCGGTGCCGCTGTACCGGCTTGTCTTTCCGGAAGGGCTCAAGCCGATTCTGGTGTTGTCGGTGGCCGTGGGCGACAAGCTCCTCGAGTATGCGGTACTGAAGATACGAAACTACCTGCGCAAGGGATCGAACCGCGACTTCATACAGCAGCGCCTGTTTCCGGCGTTCTCCGACAAGGAGCGCATACTGAAGGACGGCCTGACCAGCATCATGATACGGCCGTTCGACTCGATCCAGGAGTTGCGACAGGGTACGGGCGATTTTTCATACTCGTTCTGGGCCTACCTGACATCGGCCATCCGCAAGGACCTCTCCGGCAAGGGCGACATGATGCCCGACGACATATCGGCATTCCAGGCATCGTACATCGTCGATGTCTACAACAACCACTTCAAGAACAAGGCACAGCTCGAGCAGGATCGGGAATCTGCCTTCAAGACCCTGTCCGAGCTGGTGCGGAAGCCGCCATACCTGTTCGTTGTCGATGATATCGTCGATTTCAGGGATGCCCAGGGGCGGCCTCTGCTGGGCAAGTATACGCGCGAGGAGCTGGAGACCTGGATACAGGAGCGGACAACGCAGGCCGTGGAGGGTTCACTGCCCGAATTGCTGCTGGTCGGAGCCGAGGGGCTGAAGAGCCAGGTCATCGTCAAGGAGCGGCTGCTGCCGTACCTGGTCAAGGCTCTGCGAGAGGCCAGGGTGGCGATACGACCGGCCCTCGTCAGGGATTGGCACGCGGTACTCGCCGATTTCGGGTCATTGCCTTCAATGGAAGATGATCAGGCGTTCCGCGGCGAGCTGTCGACACGCCTCGCCGCGTTCTCGCCGGTGCTTTCGGTCATTCTGTCGACGGCGCTGCCGACGCTGGTTTTTCAGGAATTCAGGAACGAGAAAGACGCGGTAATAGAGATTGACCAGTGTTTCGGCGGCAGTCGCGTCGCCGGAGCCGAGGTGTTGCTCGACCTGAACCGCAAGCGGTTGCTTGCCGAGGCGCGCACGCTGCTGCCGATCTGGTACTCGGTGCCCATCATCTCATGGCTGGTGGCTATCTTCTCCAGGGGCGCGCGCAGAAAGAAGCGGTTGCAATCGCGGACCAAGGCGCCATCGGCGGCGGGGCAGGTACAGTCGGCCGAGTCGCGGGCGCCCAACGCCCGTTCCATGGAATTCGGACAGGCAGCCAAGGCTGCGGAGCAGAAGATGCTGCCGCAGGGCTACTCGCTCGACGAATATCTGAGTTTTCTGGTCTCGCGCTGGAATACCCTGATTGATCCGATCGCCAAGGACAACCTGACCGAGGACATCAACTCGCTGGTCAGGGATTTTCTGCGGGCCTCGCTCCGCTCAATGCGGCCGTCCAGCTTCACGCCCGATCGCATCGAGATGATGGCCGCCAATCTTGCCGACCGGCCCAACCTGCTGCGCATTCGCAACCATACCGCGCTTGAAGAATACATCAGGCTGTATATGGTGAAGGTGCTCAAGCGATGAGCGCCTCGTTGCTGGGGGTGATAGCCTGCCTGGTGTTTTCTGGACTCTTCTCTGCCGGCGAGACGGCGTTTACGTCGCTGACCGTCTTCCAGATCGAATCATTGAAGCGACGAGGCGCGGGCGGGACCATCGTCGAGCGGCTGGCCCGCAAACCGGATGAGCTGATAGCGACGATCCTGATAGGCAACAACGTCGTCAACATCACCGCGTCGGTGCTGGCCACCCAGTGGGCCATCGAACGCTGGGGCGACTGGGCGCTTGGCGCGGTAACCGGCGTGATGACGCTGGTGATACTGATATTCGGTGAGGTGACGCCCAAGCGCGTCGCGATAGCCCACAATGAGGCGGTCGCGTCGGCGCTTGCACCATTGCTGCTGTTCTGCACCTGGCTGTTCAAGCCGCTGGTCATCGTCGTCAATACGCTCAGTTCGCTTATTACCAGGCTGTTCGGCAAGCGTTCACGGGATTCGCTGTCGATGGAGACGATGGTACAGATGATGTCGATAGCCGAGCACATGGGCATCATCGACTACGCAAAGAGCTCGATGGTCAAGAACGTCCTGCGGCTTGGATCGACGACGGTGCAGGCGGTGATGACGCATCGCATGGATGTGTTCAGCCTCGATGCGTCGACAAGTGCCGACGCCGCGTGCCGGTTGGCTTCGAAGGAGTCCTTTTCACGGGTGCCGGTGTTCGAGGGCAGCAGCGAGAACATTGTCGGCATCGTCTCGATTCGCGACGCCGTCGTAGAGGTGCTGAACGGCCGCGGCGACAGAAGGCTGGCCGACATCATGGTCGAGCCGCTCTTCATCCTGCCCAACAAGCCCATCGGTGACCTGTTCGCGCTGTTCAAGAAACGCAAGGAAACCTTCTCCGTCGTCATCGATGAATACGGCGGCCTGGCCGGCATCGTGACGGTGCGCGACATCGTAGAAGAAATAGTCGGCGAGATTTACGAAGGCTCGGAGGATGAACCCCGCGAACGCATCGAGAAGCGGGCAGACGGTTCGTACCTTGTCTCGGGCGACGCTCCGCTGGCCGTTATGGCCGAAATGTCGGGCGGCGAGCCTCCCAATTTGCCGTATGTCCAGACCGTAGCCGGATACATAGCGTGGTCGCTTGACCGCATACCGGTGCCTGGCGATGTGGCGGAGACGCCGCTGGGCCGGTTTACCGTGACGCTGGTCGAGGCAAACCGGGTAGAGACGGCCGTCTATCGTCCCCTGACGGGTGGAGCAAGCTGATGATCAAGGTTGGAACGAATATCGAGGTGACGATCGACCGCATCATTCCCGGCGGTGACGGCCTTGGGCACCATGAAGGCATAGCCGTGTTTGTGCCGCTGTCGGCGCCGGGAGACGAACTGGCGATACAGATCGTCGAGTCCAGACCGGACTATGCCCGCGGCGACATCGTCCGCATCATCAAGCCGGGCCCGGAGCGGGTCGAACCTGCGTGTCCATACTATGGCCAGTGTGGCGGCTGCAACCTGATGCACCTCTCCTACGAGGCGCAACTCGAAGCCAAGCTCGGCATCGTGCGTGAGGCGTGGCGCCGGGCCGGCGGCATCGAAGCCGTTGGCCTGGGTATCGAACCGTCGGCGCCCTTTGGCTACCGCAACCGTGCGCAGTTTCACTTTGACTCGGGCAAGTCCGTCGGCTATGCCCGCCGCTCGACATCCCGCATCATGCCCGTCAGGTCGTGCCCGATACTGGTACCGGCCCTGGAGCGCTGGCTTGGCAGCGCGGGGCCGTCGGACGCCTGGAAGTCGCTGTCTGCATACATGGCCGGCAAGGATCGATTCATCGCATTCGGCTATGGCGATATCGCGTACCTGGAGGGGCGGGACGGCGAGGTAACGGTCGAGGTGTCGGGACGGCATCTTCGATTCCATATCCAGGGGTTTTTCCAGAGCAACCTCGGCATGGTCGAACGCATGTTGCCACTTGTCTGCGCGGACGTGGGCGGTGCGAGGGCCGCCGACCTGTACTGCGGCGTTGGGCTGTTCGCCAGCTTCCTGAAGGATTCCTTTGAGCGCATGATGTGCGTCGAGCAGGAACAGCGATCGGTCGCATACGCATGTTCTAACGTCGGCAAGGCGGCTGACTACGCGGCGACCAGCATCGAGAGCTGGACCCGCTCATCGCAGGCAATCGGTCACTTTGACCATGTTGTCGTCGATCCGCCCCGTTCCGGGCTGGCGGCTCCCGTGCGCTCGTGGATAGCGGCGTCCAGGCCTTCGTCGCTGGGGTATGTCTCGTGCGACCCGGTATCGCTGGCGCGGGATGCCGGCTTTCTGGTGCGCGCCGGCTATGCCGTGCAGCACGCGCGGATATTCGATTTCTATCCTCAGACTTCCCATGTGGAGACCTATGTCCGGTTCCAGCTGGACTCATGACCGCACCGTCCGTGCCGTGCTGATGGCACTGATACTATCGCTGGCCGCGCCGGCACCATGTGCGGCCCAGGCCGGAGCGGCGGATACTTCCGCCACCGAGATGGAAGCCCAGTCGCTCTTCCGGTTTCCGGTCGGTGGCGTTACTACGTCCGGCCCGGTCGTGGCAGCCGGCCGCGTGTGGCTGCTGTCAGATTCAAAAACCCTGTATGTGGTGACGGTGGACGGAGTTGCGGTCGGCAAGCGCATCCTGAGCACCAGGCGGACCGGGTTCATCGTAGGCGACGCGTTTGGCCGGGCAGCCATATCCGATGGCGAGCGCGGCATATCCCTGATCAACAGGGCGGGGCAGGAAGTCTGGCGTGTCGATCTCGGCGTCGCTCCGGCCCGCGCGCCGGTATTCGGATCCGACGGGCGGCTCTATGTCGCGGCCGGCACCGCGATGATCGCGCTGGCGCCCAATGGCAGGCGGCTCTGGCGCGACGAAATGCATGCCGAACCGTGCACGCCGCTGGCGCTCGATGCCGGCGGCGGACCAACCGTCGGGCTTGCCGACGGTTCGATACTGAGCTACACGGTCGACGGTGCGCGAACGCAGCGGGTGCTGTCCGCAGGCACTCCCGCTGCCGTGATCACGAGCGCTGCCGTGGTCACGGGCGCTGCCGTGATCACGAGCGCTGCCGTGGTCACGGGCGCGACCTCGACGCTGGTAGCCTTGGCCGACGGCCGATTCTGCATCGTGCCGTTCGAGGATTCCGGCACCGCGCCGCTCGCTCCGGCCGGCCCTTCGATCGGAGCTGGCCCGATGGCGGCAGTTGCTGGCGCCGACGTATTCTACCTGCTGTCTGCACGTGGCGATCTCGCCTGCATCGATGCGACCGGAGCCGAATGCTGGCGAACCACGGTCAGGCTCGACGGGGGCGCCGCGACACTCGAGGCATACCGTGATCGTGTCGTCGTCATGACACGATCGGCCGTGTACAGTTATGGGCTCGACGGAGCCGAATACAGGACGCTGCGCCTGCGCAACGCCTCATCGATGCCAGCGATGGCCCCGACCGGCACCGTGTTCGTCGGCGGCGCCGACTGGATCATGTACGCCTACCGCTTCGAGCGATCGCTGGCCGCACTTGACCAACCGGCGCCGCCACGGCTCGACATGGCACGAATCGATGCGGTCGCGGAGCAGGAATCACTGTGGTCGCTCTCGCCTTTCGATGATTCGACAACGATGAACCGGCTGGCCGATATTGAAAAATCCATAGGATCGGGTACTATTGGAGTGGAGACCGGCACTTCTGTGTTCTATCTGGCCGCGGTCGCCCTGGGAAGGATGGAGGCACCGTTTGGAAGCGGGGCTTCTGCGCCTGAGCCAATGCCGCAGGGAGCGATGCCGCGCGCCCACGCGTGCGATCTTCTGGGTATGCTGGGGCTGGCCCAGGCTGTTCCGATCCTGGTGCAGGTGTTCGAGCAGGACCGTGATCCTGCCGTGCGTGCAGCCGCGGCGGCGGCCATTGCGGCCATAGGGCTTGATCCGGAGGGCCTGGCGCTGGGGGCTTTCGTCCACGCGACCGATGATGGCAGGCTCGATGCCCGCACGGCATCGGCCGTCGTCGATGCGATAGACAGCCTGTACCGGGCGAGCGGCGCGCTCGATGACCGATCCGGCATTCTTGCGTTGGTCAGAATTTCTGGTGGCAACTATCCGCGTGCGGTGCGGTCGAGGGCGGAACAGGCGCTCAGGCGCGTTTCCTCGGCTCAATAACGTGATCAAAATCGGGATGATGCGGCGACAGCCGGGAGGAGAAACGGGATGACAAAACGAATCGCGCTGGTGGCTCTCGCCGTGTGCATGGCTGTGATACCAGCCGCCGCACTCGATGTCGACAAGGCCGAAGTTTCGAGTACGCAGGGCATGACCATCGAATTCATCAATTATGAAGGGCCGCATGACATCATAGAGACTGCCGATGCGATACGCGGCATAGGTCGCGCTCTGGGCACATCGATTGCGCGCGGGGCGGCCAGAGCCGGCGATATGGCGCGGTACCAGGTTATCCACGCGGTCGATCCCGCCGTACCGACCGGCCTCGACGCCGACATCTTCATTCTGGGCGCCGGATCTAAGGTCGACCACATCAAGAACCTCAGGCGGATCATTGCCGGCTACCTCGAGGCTGCGTATGGCTATTCGGCAAAGGATGCCGACACCCTGGCGGTCTTCATAACGATATACAATGCCGTGTATCGCGGCAAGCTTGATTATTTTCAGGGCAAGTACAAACCGGTCGTGTTGCGGGAGCTATCGGCGGCCAATGCAGGCCTTGCGATTCGATGGGACGAGTGGGCCGGCGCGTCGAGGATCGTGATACCGCTGACGGGGCGGGCGGGAACCGGTGTCGTCGGATCGATAGACACGACGCCGATTACCGACAAGCCGACGGTCGAAAGCCTCAAGGCGGAATCTCCGACAGCCGGCGTGACCGAGCGACGCGATGTCGTCGATATCAAGGAGCGCGATCAGGAGCAGGAAAAGGCTGCCATCGCCGCCGAGCGTGATCGCATAGCCCGCGAAGAGGCCGCGGTCGCCGCCGAAAAGGCACGACTGGAGGCACAGCAGGCTGCGGTCGCAGCAGGTACGACGCCGGCAGGTACGACGCCGGCAGGGGCAACGCCCGCAGGAGAGACACCGGCGGCAGGTGACCAGGCCGCAAAGGGCGCCGACCAGCAGGCGAGCATAGCGGTCTCCGACAAGGCCAAGGCCGAAGAGGCCGCCGTCGCCGCCCGCGATGCCCAGGTCGAGGCGGACAAGGCCGCGCTGGCGAGCCGCGAGGCTGCTGTCGCTGCCAAGGATGCGGAAATTGCGGCCGACCGGACGGCGATAGCGGCCGATCAGAAGGACGCCATCAAGGAACAGGTAGCCGCAGCCGCCCAGCAGGAAGCGAATGGCGTAGCGCTCTTCGAACTGGTCGATCCCAATGCCCCACTGTCCAGGATCGCTCTGGTCGACCTGACCAGCGGCAAGACGCTCCGCCGCAGCACCATCAACACCATCCGGTCGGCGACGATAGTCGATGCCGGCGACGCCTATGTCGCCGTGGCCGGTCAGGTAACCGGCTCCGGTGGGGCCGTCAGGCTGGTTCGAATACTCAAATCAGACTATGCGAACGTGACCCAGGGCAACGATGACGTATTTGCCGATACCATGCTCTGGAAGTATGGCACCTCGATCTATGCCGTGACCAAGCAGGGCTCCGACTGGGTGATAGGCAGGTTCGATCCGGCGACGCTCGAGCTGAAGGCGCGCTCGGCTCCGGTCAGCCGCTGGACCTTCCTGACCCAGGCAGCAGGCAAGCTCGTTGCCCAGGGGCCGACCGGAAGCTTCCTGGTGCTCGATGGCGACGCCTTGACCACGGCATCGGAGATCAAGCGCTAGCGGGCCGTAACGGGACTCATGCGCGGGCTGGTGGTCCAAGCCGCCTGCGCAGTTCATACATCAACACGCCGGCGGCCACCGACACGTTGAGCGAGTCGATATGGCCAAATTGGGGAATAGACAGGGCTCCGTCACAGCGCTCCTTGAGCAGTCGTGAAACGCCGGAGCCTTCGCCACCCATGACGATAGCGATCCTCCCGGAAAGCTCGGATTCGGGGAGGTTCTGGCCTCCCATGTCGGCCGCGTATGTCCAGAATCCGGCTTCCTTGAGCAACTCGACGGCTCGGGCCAGATTCGGTACGGTGGCAACAGGCACATAGGCGACGGCTCCGGCCGACGCCCTGGCAACCGTGTCGGTCTCCTTCGCGGCGCGGCGTTCCGGCATGATGACAAGATCGGCCGCGAATACATCGGCGGAGCGCAGTATTGCACCCAGGTTGTGCGGATCCTCGATGTGGTCGAGCATGATGACCATCGCGGTCGCGGCCAGCGGGCCGTGCAGCCATGTCTCCAGATCCAGCTCGGCAGAGGCCGGCGCCTCCTCGAGCTGGATTGCGGCACCGCGATTGTCCGGGGCGAGTGCATCGAGCTCGCGGGCACTGGTGTTCCGCGTGGACAGGCCAGCCTTCTTTGCCAGCTCGAGTATTTTCTTTATCCGTGGTCCTGCCGAAGCGACGAGCAGGGTTGCGCCCTTGGTGGAGCCCGATTGTACGAACTCCTCCATTGCGTGAAAACCAGTCAGGTATGTCATGCCGTCCATGATACCATGAACTATGGCATTACGGCGAACTCCTGCACGATCTGTATCGCG
>Ga0209467_1003140_pt1 | contig 11061 bp, 10 predicted proteins | sample Higcelwee11metaG_FD_187175 | JGI IMG/M metagenome (GOLD analysis project Ga0209467, IMG submission 187175) | Freshwater pond sediment microbial communities from the University of Edinburgh, under environmental carbon perturbations - High... | ecosystem: Environmental > Aquatic > Freshwater >...
CGTGCTCCTGACCATCTTCGTCACGGCCCGGCTCAAGGACTCGCGCATCGGGCGGGCCTGGCTGGCCCTGCGCGAGGACGAGATCGCCTGCCAGGCCATGGGCATCGACAACACCCGGGCCAAGCTTTTGGCCTTCGCCCTGGGCGCGACCTTCGCCAGCCTCATGGGCGTGGTCTTCGCGGCCAAGACGACCTTCATCAACCCGGCCAGCTTCACCTTCATGGAGTCGGCCATGATCCTGGCCATCGTGGTCCTGGGCGGCATGGGCTCGGTGCTCGGCGTGATCCTGGGCGCGTTCCTCCTGATCCTGCTGCCCGAGTACATGCGCGCCTTCTCCGAGTACCGCATGCTCATCTTCGGGGCCACCATGATCCTGGTCATGGTCTTCCGGCCGCAGGGGCTCATCCGCGCCCGGCGCAAGGTCTACCAGATCAACACCGAAACGGCGGGCCAGGCATGAGCGAGACGAACCGCAGCGCGGTCCTCGCGGTCCGCAACGTGAGCATGAACTTCGGCGGCCTGCGCGCGCTCTCCGACGTGGACCTGGACGTGCGCCAGGGCGAGGTGGTGGCCTTGATCGGCCCCAACGGCGCGGGCAAGACCACCTTCTTCAACTGCATCACCGGCATCTACGCCCCCACGGAGGGAGTGGTCACCGCCTTCCCGCGCGACGGCAAGAAAAGCCCCGAAGGGGTGCGCATCAACGGCATGCGCACCAACCACGTCTGCGAGCTGGGCATGGCGCGCACCTTCCAGAACATCCGGCTCTTCCCGTCCATGACCGCCCTGGAGAACGTCATGATCGGCCGGCACTGCCGGACCAGGTCCGGCGTGCTCGGGGCCGTCCTGCGCTCCCCGGCCGCCCGGCGCGAGGAGCAGGAGGTGGTGGACAGGAGCTACCAGCTTTTGCGGAAGGTCGGCCTGGAGAAGGCGGCCAACGAGTACGCGCGCAACCTGCCCTACGGCGCGCAGCGCCGGCTGGAGATCGCGCGCGCGCTCGCCACCGAGCCCTTCCTGCTGTTGCTCGACGAGCCGGCCGCGGGCATGAACCCCCAGGAGACCCTGGAGCTTAAGGAGATGGTCATCCGCATCCGGAGCGAGTTCCAGGTGTCCGTGCTTTTGATCGAGCACGACATGAAGATGGTCATGAGCCTGTCGGACCGCATCTACGTCATGGAATACGGGCGCATCATCTCCACCGGCACGCCGGCCGAGGTCAGCGCCGATCCGCAGGTCATCCGGGCCTACCTGGGCGAGGAACACGATGCTTGAGCTGAAAAACATCGACGCCTACTACGGCAACATCCAGGCCCTGCGCGACGTTTCCATCACCGTGGGCGAGGGCGAGATCATCACGCTCATCGGGGCCAACGGCGCGGGCAAGACCACCACGCTCATGACCATCTGCGGCGTGGTGCCGCCGAGAAGCGGCGAGGTGCTCTTCCAGGGCCGGAGGCTCAACGGCGTCTCGCCGGACAGGATCGTGGCCCAGGGCATCTGCCAGGTGCCCGAGGGCCGGCTGATCTTCCCGGATTTGAGCGTCCAGGAGAACCTGGACATGGGCGCGTTTCTGCGCACGGACAAGGACGGCCTCGCCCGCGACCTGGACCAGGTGTTCGCGCTCTTCCCCATCCTCAAGGAGCGGCGCAGGCAGCAGGGCGGCACGCTCTCCGGGGGCGAGCAGCAGATGCTCGCCATCAGCCGCGCGCTCATGGCCCGGCCGAAGCTGCTTCTGCTCGACGAGCCGTCGCTCGGCCTGGCCCCGCTGATCATCCGGCAGATCTTCGACATCATCCGGCAGATCAACCGCGAGAGCAACACCACCATCTTCCTGGTGGAGCAGAACGCCAACCAGGCGCTCAAGGTGGCGCATCGCGGCTACGTCATGGAAAACGGCCGCATCACCCTTGAGGACGCCTGCGACAAGCTCCTTGCCAACGATGCGGTGAAGAAGGCATACCTGGGGCTCTAACGCCCCTGCATCACAGCGCAACATCAAAACGCGCGCGAACTGGCCGCCGCGCCGCTCTGGAGGAAACCATGCAGGACAAGATCATCGGAAAAGCGCTCACCTTCGACGACGTGCTGCTCGTCCCGGACTACTCCGAGGTTTTGCCCGACTCGGTGGACGTGGGCACCCAGCTGACCCCCGACATCCGCCTGAACATCCCGCTTCTGTCCGCGGCCATGGATACCGTCACCGAGGCGCGCATGGCCATCAGCATGGCCCGCCACGGCGGCGTGGGCGTGATCCACAAGAACATGAGCATCCGCGACCAGGTGCGCGAGGTGGACAAGGTCAAGAAGAGCGAGTCCGGCATGATCCACGATCCCGTGACCGTGCACCCGGACGACAACGTGGGCAAGGTGCTCTCGCTCATGAGCGAGTACCGCATCTCCGGGCTGCCCGTGGTCAAGGGCGACAAGCTCGTGGGCATCGTCACCAACCGCGACGTGCGCTTCGTCACCGAGAACAGCACGCCCGTCAGCGAGGTCATGACCAGCCGCAACCTCATCACCGTGCCCGAGGGCATCGGCGACGAGGAGGCCAAGCGCCACCTGCACCAGAACCGCATCGAGAAGCTGCTCGTGGTGGACGGCGACGACAAGCTCATCGGGCTCATCACCATCAAGGACATCGAGAAGGTCAAGAAGTACCCCAACGCCTGCAAGGACGACAAGGGCCGGCTGCGCGTGGGCGCGGCCGTGGGCGTGGGCCAGGACGGCCTGGCCCGGGCCGAGGCGCTCCTGCGCGCCGGGGTGGACTTCCTCGTGCTCGATTCCGCCCACGGGCACTCGCGCAACATCCTGAACGCCTGCCAGGCCCTGCGCGACGCCTTCCCCGACGCCCAGCTCGTCGGCGGCAACGTGGCCACCTACGAGGGCGCCAAGGCGCTCATCGCGTCGGGCGTGGACACGGTGAAGGTCGGCATCGGGCCGGGCTCCATCTGCACCACGCGCATCGTGGCCGGCGTGGGCGTGCCGCAGATCACCGCCATCTTCGAGGCCGGCCGGGCCTGCCGCGAGGCCGGCAAGTGCATCATCGCCGACGGCGGCATCAAGTTCTCCGGCGACGTGGTCAAGGCGCTCGCCGCCGGGGCCGACACCTGCATGATGGGCTCGCTCTTCGCCGGCACCGAGGAAAGCCCCGGCGAGACCATCCTCTACCAGGGCCGCACCTACAAGGTGTACCGCGGCATGGGCTCCATCGACGCCATGGCCGCCGGCAGCTCCGACCGCTACTTCCAGGACAAGAGCAAGAAGCTCGTGCCCGAGGGCATCGTGGGCCGCGTGCCCTTCCGAGGCCAGGTCACGGAGAGCATCCAGCAGCTCGTGGGCGGCCTGCGCTCCGGCATGGGCTACCTCGGCTGCGCCGACATCGGCGAGCTCAAGACCAAGGCCCGGTTCATGGAGATCTCCTCCGCCGGCCTGCGCGAGAGCCACGTCCACGACGTGGTCATCACCAAGGAATCGCCCAACTACCGCGTCGAGTCCTGAGGGGCCGCGCCAGGGGACGCCATGCACAGCCAAGACAAGGTCATCATCCTCGACTTCGGGTCGCAGGTCACCCAGCTCATCGCCCGGCGCATCCGCGAGGCCGGCGTGTACTCCGAGATCCACCCCTGCACCAGCGATCCCGCGGCCATCCGCGCCCTGAACCCCAAGGCGCTGGTGCTCTCCGGCGGGCCCTCCAGCGTCCACGACGTGGGCGCGCCGCCCCTGCCCAGGGAATACCTCGACTGGGGCCTGCCCATCCTGGGCATCTGCTACGGCATGCAGATCCTGGCGCACACCCTCGACGGCCAGGTGACCCGCTCCCAGGACCGCGAGTACGGCCGCGCCGTGTTCGAGGCGCTTGGCGGCGACTGTCCGCTCTTCGACGGCGTGGAGGGCCGGGAAAAGCTCACCGTCTGGATGAGCCACGGCGACCACGTGGGCAGCCTGCCCAGCGGCTTCGCCTGCATCGGCAGGACCGCCAGCCTGGACCATGCCGCCATGTGCGACCCGGCGAGAAAAATCTACGCCGTGCAGTTCCACCCCGAGGTCGCCCACACCGACCAGGGCAGCGCGATCCTCGCCAACTTCCTGTTCCGAATCGCCGGCCTCAAGCCCGGCTGGACCATGGCCTCCTTCGTGGAGTCCTCGGTCAAGAGCATGGCCGAGCAGGTGGGCGGCGGCAAGGTCGTGCTCGGCCTGTCCGGCGGCATCGACTCCACGGTCGCCGCCGTGCTGCTCAACCGGGCCATCGGCAAGCGCCTGTACTGCATCTTCGTGGACAACGGGCTGCTCAGGATGCACGAGCGCCAGGAGGTCATCGGCTTTCTGGAGGAGCACTTCGAGCTCAACGTCAAGTGCGTGGACGCCCGCCGCGAATTCCTCGACAAGTTGAAGGGGGTCGAAGACCCCGAGCAGAAGCGCAAGATCATCGGCTACACCTTCATCGACGTGTTCGAGCGCGAGGCCAAGGCCATCGAGGGCGTGAACTTCCTGGCCCAGGGCACCCTCTACCCGGACGTCATCGAGTCCGTGTCCTTCAAGGGCCCCTCGGCCGTCATCAAGAGCCACCACAACGTGGGCGGCCTGCCGGAGAAGATGAACCTGAAGCTGGTGGAGCCCCTGCGCGAGCTGTTCAAGGACGAGGTGCGCAAGGTCGCCTACGAGTTGGGCATGCCGGACAACATCATCTGGCGCCACCCCTTCCCCGGCCCGGGACTGGCCATCCGCGTCATCGGCGAGATCACCGACGAGCGCCTGGACATCCTGCGCCAGGCCGACAAGATCGTGCAGCACGAACTGCTCGCCTCCGACTGGTACCGCAAGGTCTGGCAGGGCTTCGCCGTGCTCCTGCCGCTCAAGACGGTCGGCGTCATGGGCGACGACCGCACCTATGAGCACGTCATCGCCCTGCGCATCGTGGACAGCATCGACGCCATGACCGCCGACTGGTCGCGCCTGCCCTCGGAGCTGCTCGCCCGCATGTCCAGCCGCATCATCAACGAGGTCAAGGGCGTCAACCGCGTGGTCCTGGACATCTCGTCCAAGCCGCCCAGCACCATCGAGTGGGAGTAGCCGCAAGCACCGCACCGCTCTAATTCAGGAAGGCCTATGCTCGGTACCGGAGAAATGCTCATCATCGCCGTGGTGGCGATCATCGTGGTGGATCCCAAGAAGCTGCCCGACCTCATGAAGGGCCTGGGCAAGGCCATCAACGAGTTCAAGCAGATGAGCGGCGAGGTCAAGCGCACCATCGAACGCGAGGCCGAGGTGGCCGACTTCGAGAAGCGCAAGGCCGAGGCCGAGGAGCAGCTCTTCGGATCGGGCGCGCAGACCCCTGCGCAAGGCGAAGCCGCCCAGCCGGCCGAGGCGGCTGCCGGGCCGGCCCACGAATCGCAGCTGGAAGAGGCCTCCGCGGCGGAGCACCTGGAGCAGCCGCCCGTGGAACGCGCCGGGGTGGCCGCCGAGGGCCTTCAGCCGGAGGGCCTTCAGCCCGAGGGCCTTCAGCCGGAAGCTGTTCAGCCGGAGGGCCTTCAGCCGGAGGGCCTTCAGCCCGAGGCTGTTCAGCCGGAAGCCGGCCCTGCCGAGCCTGTTCCCGCCGAGCCTGTTGCCGCAGAGCCTCTGCCCACCGAGCCCCTGCCTGCCGAGCCTGTTCCCGTCGAGCCGGTTGCCGCAGAGCCGATTGCCGAGCCCGAGCCGCCCGCCACCGTGGCCGGGGCCGAGCCGCCCGCGCCCGTGGCCGGGGCCGAGCCGCCCGCTGTCCACGAATCCGCCGCGCCCCCGGTCGTGGCCGAGGCCGCCGCCGCCCCTGCGGAAGCCGCGCCGCCTCCGCCTCCGCCGCCCACGGGCGACGACGCCGTGGGCGAGGGCCAGAGCGGCCGCATGAGCCTGTTCGGCCACCTGAACGACCTGCGCAAGCGCCTCACGCGCAGCGCCATCGCCATGCTCGTGGGCTTCCTGGCCTGCTACGCCTTCGCCGGGCAGATGCTCAGGATCCTCATGCAGCCCATGCTCGACGCGCTCAAGCAGAGCCACTTCATCTACACCCTGCCCACCGAGGCCTTCTTCACCGAGATGAAGGTCGCCTTCGTGGCCGGCATCTTCGCCGCGAGCCCCTACATCTTCTTCCAGATCTGGCAGTTCGTGGCCCCGGGGCTCTACTCCCACGAGCGCCGCTGGATCATCCCCATCGCTCTCGCCTCGGCCCTGTTCTTCACCGTGGGCGCGCTGTTCGGCTACTTCGTGGTCTTCCCCTTCGGCTTCGAGTTCTTCGCCAGCTACACCAGCGAGATCCTGGTGTTCACGCCCAAGCTCGACGAATACCTTGATTTCGTCCTGAAGCTGCTCTTCGCATTCGGCATCGTGTTCGAACTGCCGCTGTTCCTGTTCTTCCTGTCCAAGCTCGGCATCGTGACCCACGTGGGCCTGCGGGCCAAGCGCAAGTACGCCATCCTGGCCTCGTTCATCGTGGCCGCCGCGCTCACCCCGCCGGACGCCATCAGCCAGACCATGATGGCCGTGCCCCTGTGCATCCTGTACGAGGTGGGCATCTGGGTGGCCTACTTCTTCGGCAAGAAGCCCAAGCCCAAGGAAGAGGCCCCGGCCGAGGGGGCGACGGCCTAGAAGGCCTGGGCGGCTCGGCTATAGCCGCGCGCCCCGCGCGCCGATGAGACACGGGCCGGCCCCCCCCGGCTTGACAACGCACCCCGGCTCTGGTCTTTGGGGGGAGCGCGGACCGCCGGCAACACGGCGGGGCGCAAGGAGAAACACCGTGGCACGCACAGCAAGCCTCTCGCGCACCACAAAAGAGACCGACATCCGCCTGCGCCTGGCCCTGGAAGGGACCGGCCGCGCGGACATCGCCACCGGCCTGGGCTTCGCCGACCACATGCTGACGCTGCTCACCTTCTGGGCCGGGTTCGACCTGGACCTCGCCTGCACGGGCGACATGCACGTGGACGCCCACCACAGCCTGGAGGACGTTGGTCTGAGCCTGGGCCAGGCCCTGGCCGAGGCCCTGGGCGACAAGGCCGGCATCGCGCGCGTCGCCGGCGCCAAGGTGCCCATGGACGAGGCCCTGGCCGAGGTGGTCGTGGACCTCTCCGGCCGGCCCTTCCTCGTCTACGCCGACGAGCTTCTGCCCGCGGTCATCGCCGGCGAGGAGAAGGACGTCTGGCGTGAATTCTTCAAGTCGTTCGCGCAGCGGGCGGGCATGAACCTGCACATCCGTTTCGAGTACGGCAAAAACGGCCACCATCTGCTCGAGGCCGCCTTCAAGGCCCTGGGCCTGGCGCTGCGCCAGGCGGTCCAGGTCACCCGGAGCGGCGTCAGCAGCACCAAGGGGAGCGTGGATTAGATGCGCAAGCGCTATTTTCTCACCATTTCGTCCCTCGTCTGCGTCCTGGCGCTCGCCGCCTGCGCGCCCAGGCCCGTGCCGCCCCAGCCGCGGCCCCTGGGCGCCATCGCCGTGGCGGCCTTCACCGCGCCCAAGTACAACTGGGAGCTCATCGCCGGCTACCTGCCCGAGGAGGGCCGGACCGTGCAGCCCGAGGTGCTGGCCAAGCTCGACGGCATGCTGGAGCAGTCCCTGCGCGCGCATGGCGTCACCGTTTCCAGCACGCCCGCCGGCACCCGCCAGTGTCAGGAGATCGTGGTCTTCGAACGCGCCAACAAGGCCCGCGAGTCCGCCTGGTCCTACTGGCTGGGCGTGGGCCGCTGCCTGCCCGCGGACTTCATCCTGGTGCCGCAGGTGCTCTACTGGAAGGAACTGGGCGGCGGCGGCGATCCGGCCTCCGTGGTCCTGGACCTGTTCCTGCTCGACGTGAAGGGCGAACGCGTGGTCTCGCGCGTGCACTACGACGAGACCCAGAAGGCGCTCACCGACAACCTGCTTGAGCTGCCCAAGTTCATGAAGCGCAAGGGCGAGTGGGTCTCGGCCGACGTGCTGGCCAAGGAGGGGCTGGAGGCCGGGCTGACGGAGATGGGCCTGTGATCCTGTTTCCCGCGGTGGACATCAAGGACGGCTGCTGCGTGCGCCTGGAACAGGGCCGCGCCGACGCCGTGACCATCTTCTGCGACGACCCGGCCGAGAGCGCGCTCAAGTGGGCGCGCCTGGGCGCCCAGTGGCTGCACATCGTGGACCTGGACGGGGCCTTCAGCGGGGCCGCGCGCAACTTCGAGCTCGTGGGGCGCATCTGCCGCGAGGCCGGCGTGCCGGTGCAGCTCGGCGGCGGCGTGCGCGACCTGGCCACGGCGAAAGCCTACATCGAGGCCGGAGTCACCCGGCTGATCATCGGCACCATCGCGCTCGAACAGCCTGAGCTCTTCGCCGAGATCTGCGCCGCGCTGCCGGGCAGGATCGGCGTGAGCCTGGACGCCGTGGACGGCCGGCTCAAAAGCCGCGGCTGGGTGGCGGATTCCGGCCTCACGGTCATGGACGTGCTGCCGCGCATCGAGGCCGCCGGGGCGAGCTTCCTCATCTACACGGACATCAGCCGTGACGGCATGCAGAGCGGGGTGAACATCCCGGCTCTCACCGCGCTGTGCGAGGCCACCAGGCTGCCCGTGGTGGCCGCCGGCGGCGTCACCAACCTGGACGACCTGAAAAGCCTCGCGCCATTGTGCGCCAAGGGGTTGGAAGGGGCCATCACCGGCCGCGCCATCTACGCCGGCACCCTGGACTTCAGCGAGGGCCTGGAATTCACGAAAGGACTGCAGGGCTAGCCGTATACGTTTGAAAAGGATGTCCTCCCCATGAAGTTACGTGAAGTCTGCATTGCTGGGTTTAAATCCATAGGGACTAAACAGACGATCGCCTTTGGGGATGTTAATGTTTTGCTCGGTGCCAATGGCTCTGGCAAGAGCAACCTCGTTTCTTTTTTTCAGATGCTGAACTTCATGACAACCGGGGCGCTACAGGTGTTCGTTGGCAAGCAGGGGGCCTCGAGGATTTTGCATTATGGGCCGCGGCGAACTGAAACATTGGAGTTCTCTCTTCGCTTTCAAGATAATGAAGCTGTCGATACATATGAGGCCAAGTTGTCTTTCGGTCAGCCAGACCGACTTTTTTTCAGCAGCGAGAAGGTGAGCTACCACCGGTCAGGCTATGATACTCCTTATGCTTACTCTTTGGGTGCCGGTGGTGGTGAATCTGCGCTGCTTGCCGATACAAATACGACAAGTCGGGTGATAATCAACTTGCTTTCAAGGGTCCGCGCGTACCAGTTCCATGACACATCGGATACCTCCTGGCTCAAAGGTTCGGCTAACATTGATGACGCAAAGTATCTGCGAAGCAACGCGGGGAATCTCGCTGCTTTCCTCCGAATGCTTAAAGGGCATGCGGGACACGAACGCTACTATCAGCGCATTGTACGGCACATCCAAACGGTCATGCCACAGTTCGGAGACTTTGTGCTTGAGCCAAGCCCTGGGAATGAGGGCTTCGTTCGCCTGAACTGGACAGACAGCGCACACAGCGATTACCTCTTCGATCCTGGCCAGCTTTCCGATGGCTCGCTGCGGTTTATGGCCTTGGCCGCGCTTCTTTTACAGCCGCCTTCACTACTCCCCAGGTTCATCGTGTTGGACGAACCGGAATTGGGACTGCACCCAACGGCACTTTCCGCCTTGGCTGCAATGATTAAGGCCGCTGCAACCCATGCCCAAATAATGGTTGCCACGCAGTCAACGCGCCTAGTTGATGAGTTCGTTGCCGACCAAGTTATCGTCGTCGAACACAGAGATGCCGAACGGGGGAGCGCTTTCAAAAGGCTTGACTCATGTGAACTAGCAGAGTGGCTAGCACGATACAGCTTATCGGAGTTGTGGGAGAAAAATATCCTTGGCGGTCAGCCATGATCAGGCTGCATGTTACCGCCGAGGGGCAGACCGAGCAACGATTTGTTCAGACTGTGCTGGCCCCGCATCTTGCAAGTTTTAACGTCTTTACCGATGCACGTTGCGTTTTGACAAGCCGAGACAAGAAGGCATGTAGGGAATACCGTGGGGGATTGGACAACTACATGCGGGCCAAGCGCGACATTCAAGCTTGGCTGGAGCAAGATGCCGATGATAGTTGCCGTTTTACGACCATGTTTGATCTTTATGCCTTGCCCGAGGATTTCCCCGGCTTTGCGGCGGCTAGGGTGAATCAAAGCCCGTACAGCCAGGTGGCTATGTTAGAGGCGGCATTCCTTGCCGACATCGGTGGAACGAGGTTTGTTCCATACATCCAACTGCATGAATTTGAGTCTCTCATTCTCGCTGAGCCTAATTCCTTGGATTGGGAATACCTAGAGCACGATAGGGCCATTGCTGGACTCGTAGCTGAAATTGGTGAGCAGAACCCTGAACTCGTCAACGATGGACCCACAACTGCGCCTTCAAAGAGGATACTCGCTAAAATCCCCGAGTATGACAAGGCAACGGCTGGTGTCGCTGTCACAAGTCACATAGGGCTTGCAACCTTGCGGCGTAAGTGTACTCACTTTGGTGAGTGGCTTACTCGGCTTGAGGGGCTTGCAGGCGCATAAGTCTTGGTTCCAGTGAGTAAGGCAAAAGGGCTGCCCCCATATTCGGGAGCGGCCCTTTTGTTTCCTATGCGTCCAGTTTACGCCTTCTTGCGCTTCGTCTTCACGCTGCTGAAGCGCTTCACGTCGATGTTGTACTTCTTGACCTTGTAATTGATGATCCGGTAGCTCACGCGCAGGTCGCGGGCGCTTTGCAGCATGTTGCCGCGCGTCTTCTTGAGGGAGTCCACCAAGAGCTCCTGCTCGAACTTGGCCACGGCCTCGCCAAAGGACAGGTTGATGCCCGTGGCCGAGGAGTCCGCCGTCTGCAGGGTCGGCGGCAGGTGGTAGGTGCGGATGACCTCCTCCTCGCACACGAGCACCGCGCGCTCCACGCAGTTGCGCAGCTCGCGCACGTTGCCCGGCCAGTGGTACATGGTCAGAAGCTCGATGGCCGGGGTGGAGATGCGCTTGATGCTCTTGCCGTACTCCTTGGCGAAGTCGGACAAAAAGTGTTCGCACAGCGGCAGGATGTCCTCGCGGCGCTCGCGCAGGG
>Ga0209467_1003147_pt1 | contig 11035 bp, 14 predicted proteins | sample Higcelwee11metaG_FD_187175 | JGI IMG/M metagenome (GOLD analysis project Ga0209467, IMG submission 187175) | Freshwater pond sediment microbial communities from the University of Edinburgh, under environmental carbon perturbations - High... | ecosystem: Environmental > Aquatic > Freshwater >...
ACAATCCAAAGTTAGATGAAGTATACAAACGAAAGCTTCTTGAATTTGCGAACTTGAAACCGGATGAAGTGAATACCATCATGGAGTATGAAGAGAAGAAGTCAGCGATGCTTGCAAACAGTATGTTGATGGGTGGTGGTATGCCACAACCGGGTATGTCAACAGCACAACAGCCTCAACCTGCACAGAAGCCCGTGCAACCGATGGTGTAAAAGTGTATAATATATCTATATGGGTGTAATGGATGATATCCTTCAACGCTACAACCTCAAGTATGAGGATCTCAATTCCGCAGAGCGTGATCAATTGCATCAATGGATGGAAGATCTCTCCAAGAATGAACTCACAATTGCTAAGGTACGAACGTATATTCAGAATATGCGAGATACCGTTGAGATAGAACTAAGCAAAGTAGACAATGGATCTAAACAGGATACCCTTCTCAAGGCACGACTCCGGAACTATTTACTCCTTGATGCGTTTCTTACATCACCGGAGAAAGCAAAAACAGCATTAGACAGAGCGCTCAAGGGATTCAAAGCAAAGTAAAATCTGATATAATATGTACATGGACGAATTTACCAAAAAGAAATTTGATTCAATACTTCAAAAAGGTGTATCTGCATTGGTATTGTCCGATCTTATCTTCTTACGTGCAAGACGTGACTATCTTACTCAAGAACAATTAGCCAAGTATGAGCCAAAATTTGCGCTCATTGATCAACAAAGGAAACAGATTGAAGCAGTCAAAGAGGAAGTCATTGTCACAGAGCCAAAACAAGAAGAGAAAATAGGGAAACTCTATTCTGATTTTTCCTATAAAGCATTACAGAAAAAAGGGATAGAGATGGGACTCAAGAAAGTCGTTGGTCTAAGTAGAGACGAACTGATCAAACAAATTGATGAGTGTTACGTATTATAAACCAAACCCGAAAGGACGGTTATTATGTCAAATCATATAAAGCCTACAACAGAAGAATTAGAAGCCGGTGCGATGGCAAAACTCGCAGAAGCCGAAGCTATGATCGCAGCAGAGGAAAAGAAAGAAGAGAAGCCAGTTGAAGAAGAGAAGAAAGAAGAAGTAGCTCCAAGTGAAGAGATCAAAGAAGAGAAGAAAGAAGAAAAACCCGCAGAGCCGGACTACAAAGCGAAATTCAAAGCATCTTCAAAAGAAGCATTAGTCCTTCATGCCAAAGCAGAACAGACAGAAAAAATGAACAAGGCTATTGAAGAAGTAGATGCAATCAAAGACATTCCGGAAGATGTTATTAAAACAGAATATCCGGAATGGGATGGAATGACAGACACAGAACGGCGTTTAGCAAAAGAATCATATATCAGTAACAAACGATGGGAAGCGGTCAAGGTGGCATCACAAGTCGGAAAAGACATCACAGTATGGAATGACAAGGTAGATGGCTTTATAGGCGATCCTAAGACTCTTGTTGACATTCCAGACCTTGAGGGACGAACAGATGACTTCAAGATCTTTGCTATGCAACCAACAAGACGAAATGTAGACTTTGATACGCTTGTTGCTGCATTTTTATATGATGTAACTAAAAGCAAGGTAGTAAAAAAAGGTAAAATGTTTGAGGAAGGTACAGGAGGAGACAATGAAAAACCAAAACCAAAAAGCGATAAAATCACTTCAGAACAAGCTAGAACGCTTCGTAAAGAGAATTATCCGAAGTATAAAGAGCTTCTTCTTGCGGGCAAGATAGAGACAATCAAAGAGTAACCCTCTTGACATAAAATAGTTTCTTTCTATATCGTTGTATATAGTAACTTCCAAACCCCTTTCATGGGACGGTTTACACAATATAAAAATTGGTAGAAAGGGGTCATAATATGGCATCCGCATATTCCACAACCGTTGCCGAAGGATTCTCGCAACGATTGATGAAAGAAATGTACGAAAAGAATCTTATTGATGCGTTAGTCAATCGTGACTACGAAGGTGAAATCAATGGCGTTGGATCAAAACTCAACATCTTGAACATCGCACGTATCTCAGAAAAAACATATGCTAATACAGCTATGTCAGCAGACTCTCTATATGAGAACAATGCTGTTCTTACCATAGATACTTACAAAAGCTTCTATTGGAAAGAGAAAACACTTGCACGATGGCTTTCTTACATCAAGAATCCTCATGCAACGATCATCCAACAGAAAGCAGATGAACGATCAAAGAACATGGATGAATACGTGTTAGGATCGTATGCAGACGTTGGAGCAGGTAACTGGGATGGAACATCCTACACAACCGGTACAGTAACAGTCGCAGATACAACCGGAGTCGTAACAGGTGCAGGAACAACCTTCACAGAATCAATGGAAGGTAAACCATTCAAAGCAGATGGTCATACAAAATGGTATAGAGTAAAGACGTATACAGCCGCCGATTCTATCATCATTGAAGATGACAGCGATGATAATACGAGTGCATATACCGGAGGAGCAATCGCCGGTAGCTCAACGTATGAAATCCAAGCAGATACCGTGCTTGCCGTTACTACGTCAAATCTTTTGACACGGGTAGCTGCATTACGATTGATGCTTGATTCAGCAGAACGATATGGCTTATCAGCCGTACCGGAATCTGATCGTTGGCTCGTAGTTCCGCCAGAATTCCAAGATCTCGTTGTTAGAGCAACCGGAGTCGCATTACACGTCCCTGATGTGTATAGCAACTTAGTCCAAAAGGGCTTTATCGGTATGCTGTTGGGATTCAAAATTTTCGTCAGCAATAGATTGACGGGAGACAATACAGATGGATGGAGAGTGCTTGCAGGACATCCAAATTGGATGACCTTTGCAGAAAAGCTCCTTGAAGCAGATATTGAAGAGGATCTCATTGGAGACTTCGGATCTGCGTACAAAGATCTGTTTGTATACGGAAAGAAAGTAACAGATGCTCGCAGACACTTTGCAGCAACTGGTTTCTGGAAATTCACATTATCATAAAGATAATAAAAGTATAAACTGATTGAGGGGGGAACTGATCACTCCCCCCAAAAATCAAAAACTAAAAAACTATGGCTACATTTGAAATAAAAGAAAATTTACCACAATCAACACAAGTAGAACTTGCGAGAATTGAAGCCATAGAATCTTCAAAACGATTAACAGCAGAGGCAACATTCCTCGTTGCTCTTGCTCCGTATAGAACAAACGCAATCAGACGATATGATTCATCCGGAGACTATATCCTAGAAGCAGAAGGAAACACGCTTCCAACAGGATATGAAGGATTCAAACAAGGTGCATTTTTCTATGACCTTGATAAAACCGGAATGAATATCTATATCAACACCGGAGATGAAGATGCAGCAATTTGGTCACAATTAGGTGGAGGCGCATCAGCTAGCCCATCATTGTCTATCAGCGCTACAGAGTCAGCAACGAAGTCGGCATCAGAGTCAGCAACGGTATCTACATCTGTATCAGCAACGAAGTCGGCATCACCATCTGTTACAGTTAGCTCAACAGTATCTACGTCTATTTCGGCATCACCAAGTACAACTGGATCGGTGTCATCAAGTGCTACACCATCAGTATCAGTCAGCGCTACACAGTCAGTTTCTGTTAGCGGAACAAAATCGGCATCTCCATCAGTATCAGAGAGTGCGACAAAGTCAGCTTCGCCATCAGCGTCAAGCTCACCAAGTCATAGCCGATCACCAAGTCCATCGTCATCTGTCTCGTTGTCACCTTCTGTTACAACAAGCTCAACGGTGTCAACTTCGGTATCAGCTACCAAAAGTGCATCACCAAGCGCAACAGAATCAGCGACAAAATCAGCGTCTCCAAGCGCTACGAAGTCTGCATCACCTTCGGCAACGAAGTCAGCTTCGCCAAGCTTGTCAGTATCGCCAAGCCGATCACTTTCAGCTTCGGAATCTCCATCACCAAGCTTCCCATTCTAACGAATTGGGAATTGTTTGGAGGAGTCTTTACGTGATATAATGTGAGTATGTTGAGTATTGTCATACCTTCACGTAATGAGCCGTATTTACAAAAGACAATACAGGATCTTCTTACTAAAGCTTCCGGTGAAATTCAGATTATTGCTGTCCTAGATGGCTATTGGGAGGATATCAAGAAGTACGTGCAAGACAAACGAGTCACGTATATTCACTTCACAAATTCCCGTGGTATGCGTAATGCTATCAATGCCGGTGTTGCTATCGCAAAAGGAGAGTATATCCTCAAATGTGATGCTCACTGTATGTTTGATCAAGGGTATGATGGCAAATTGATAGCAGATTGTCCGGAAAAAACGATTGTAGTGCCTCGTAGATGGGCGCTTGATCCGGAAAAGTGGGAAATTGAGCTAAAGAATCCAAAATACCCGATAGACTATATGTATCTCTCCAACGAGTATCATGGCGTTGCATGGGAAGAGAAGAACAAGGATGAGAATCTCAAGATCCATGTGATAGATGATCTCATGTCCTCGCAGGGATCATGTTGGTTTATGCGCAAAGACTATTTTTATGACCTAGAACTCATGGATGAGTCATTGTATGGATCATTTGCATCAGAATTTCAAGAACTAGGACTCAAAGCATGGCTTTCCGGAGGACGAGTGATAGTGAATAAGAAAACATGGTATTGTCATTGGCATAAGACAGAATCACGAGGGTATAGCTTGAGTCAGGCAGAAAGCAAAAAGGCATCCGATCACGTATTAAACTGGATGAAGGGTGGGTATAAGTGGCATAAACAGATCCACGACATAGATTGGCTCGTGGAACATTTTGCTCCCGTACCTACATGGAATGGAGCATAATATGGATAATCTTGTTCACATGAAAAGCAAATACGAACTTATCAAGAAATTCAATGAGCTAGGATACAAGAATGGTGCAGAGATCGGCGTATCTCAAGGACATCTATCAGAAGCGATGTTCAAAGCAATCCCCGGATTGCATCTATTTTGTGTAGACTCGTGGCTCTCCTATCCCGGTGTTAGGCGTTGGATGCCAAGTAACGAACGTGCAAATAATTATTTTGAAATAGCAAAAGCACGATTAGCTCCGTACAACGCTACAATCATACGCAAATTTAGTATGGATGCAGCAGGAGAAATTCCAAATGGATCACTAGACTTTGTATACATTGATGCAAATCACGCATTTGACTACGTGATGGAAGATCTTATCCATTGGTCACGGAAAGTGCGCAAAGGTGGTATCGTATCCGGTGATGATTACTTTCATTTCAAAGGTGCAGGAGTCATAGAAGCAGTAGATACATACACGAAAGCACATGGTATTACGTTCCAATTGACTGATCCGTATCCGGAGCAGATTCAAGATCGTGGAACGCAAGAACAACCTAGTTTTTGGTGGATGGTATGAACGATCTAACAATTATCTATTACTCAAGTAACCGTGAGAACATAGGTTTTGAGTCAAAAGTCCAAGCGGATCTTTTTGAAAAAGCCAACGGTACGCCTATCATCTCTGTTACACAAAAGCCGGTACGTTTTGGTACAAACATTTGTGTCGGAGACGTTGGATTATCAGACTATAATATATATCGTCAGATGCAGATAGGATGTATGGCAGCGAAAACAAAGTATGTCTGTACAGCAGAAGCAGATTGTTTCTATCCTCCAACAGGATACTTTGACTTCTCTCCTCCGGATGATTGGACTGCGGGACACTATTGCAATATGTACATCTTATGGAAAGGATCACATATCTTTCATCAGAAGGCATTTTCCTTGTGTGCATTGTATAGCAATCGGGAATTCTTACTCTCACGATTCAAACGCTGTCTTGATGACGTAGAATGGAGACCGAACTTCAAGCCTCCTCATCCATTGTTTCACAAGTGGAAGGATTGGACTCCATTCAAAGACTTCATACCAGTCATCAACTGCAAGACTGGGGATGGAATGAGGATAAAGACAGGCGTTGGAACAGAGGGAGTGCCACAACAGGAATTACCGTATTGGGGTTTTGCAACAGAAATGGAGAAACGAATATGGAAGATCTAAGCGTTGTCTATTACACGTGTAACTATCTTGAAGAGAAGAATCCATACTTTTTAGGGAATACCCGGAAGTATCTTGAGAAGGCAATAGAGGGCGCTCCTCTCATTGTTGTTTCACATAAGCCGGTCACATGGGACAGAATGACAGAGAATATCGTCATGGGTGACATTGGACGGTCTCACTTGAACATCTATAGGCAGATCCTTGCAGGAGCGAAGGCAGCAAAGACAAAATGGGTAGCGCTTGCAGAGGATGATATCCTCTACTCTAACTCGCACTTCAATTTCCAATTCTTTTGCAAGCCGGAATTCATGAATGGCAAATACTTCATCTATGATCAAAACAGAATCTCACTCTTCACATGGAGCAAGCCTCCGGTATTCTCTATGCGATTCAAGCGTGTAGTGGTCAACAGTCTTATTGCTCCACGGGATATGCTTGTTGAAGCACTTGAGGAACGATTCAGACGGTACGATGAGATACATGGGAAATGGAGAGAAGAGATGATCCTCAAGTTTTGGGGAGATCCGGGCAGATATGAAGGCAATCTTGGCGTAACAGTTAGACCAGTCTATGAATACTACGCATGGATTCCAAACATTGTATTCTCACATGAATTTGCATACGGGTATGAATTCAATCAGGGGAAGCGCAAGAAGCTTGGAGACTTGCGGATTGTAGAGTTAGCAGATTGGGGACGGGCAGAGGACGTATTAAAGCTTTGTATAAAACCATGAACTATTCATTTTTCTATGCAGCAGGTGGATCAGGATACATCCGTGGTAAACAGATGGCAGACTATCTTGGCGGGAAGCACAATCCAACAGAAGGCTATGAGAATGATATCTGTATCTATGTAAAGAAAACGCCTCCGGATGGCTATCCAAAGCATACCGTCATGGATGTAGATGATGCGCCACGGGCAGTAGAGTGGCTCAAGACGCATACCGATACCGGCGTGATAGCAATATCATTGACTGCAAAAGAATATCTTGAGAAGGTACTCAATAGAAAAGATATTGTATTCATCCCCCATCAACATATCAATTTTGATAGATATATCAATCCGGTGCGTGAAGTGAAGGTAGTCGGCATCATTGGCAGTATTACTTCCTTTCAGTATCCCATTGATGATCTCCGTGCAAAGCTTCTTGCTGTAGGACTAGAACTACGGTATGAGCCGGAGTATTGGAAAACATACAAGGATAATCCAAAGCAAGACATGAGACATAACATTATAGATTTTCACAAAGAGATGGATATACAGATCGTATGGAGACCGCATGGATTCTCCGCAGGACAAGATCCGCTTAGAAATCCTAACAAGCTTGGAAATGCAAGCTCATTTGGTATACCAACAGTATCGTATCCGGAAAAAAGTTATCTTCGTGAATGGGAAGGATGTTTCATCGCTGCAAACACCATTGATGACCTTGTAGGGCATTGTAGACTGTTGAAAGAAGATAGAATTTATTACGACTATTTCTCAAAGAAGGCGTTAGAACGCTCTGAACAGTATCATATAGATAAAATAGCAGAAAAATATCGTGCATTATGAAAGCAACAATTACAGGAAGTCACGGATTTATTGGGAGTAATCTCAATGAGCTATTGATCAAGAACGGATGGGAGACATACTCCATGCTTCGTCCGGATGTAGACTACGTGTTTTTGTTTGGATCACCATCATCGGATCATTGGTTTCAAAATGCGTTAGGATATAGCTTACGTGAGACAATTGATAACTTCATCAGCGCTTGCGAGTATTGCAAGGAACATAAGATCAAATTGATCTATCCATCATCCGGCGTTGTCTATGAAGGGAAAACACCGTATGCACGCTGTAAACAGGCACTAGATACAATCAGCAAGATCTATGACAATGTGCTAGGACTCCGGATCTTCGCAGGATATGGCGTTGGAGAGGAACACAAGGGAGAGTATGCGAGCATTGTCTACAAATTCTGTAAAGATATGAAGCAAGGAAAGCGTCCGGTGATATGGGGAGATGGGAATCAAACACGGAACTTCATGTACATTGATGACATTACCAAGACAATCCTTTGTTACAAGGATGAAAAAGGATTCTTTGACATAGGGACAAGTCTTTCCTATTCATTCAATGAGATTGTAAAGATAATCAATGTACAGCTAGGAACAAACATAGAGCCGATATATATAGAGAGACCGGACATATATATAACAGAAACAGTATGTCCTCATCCGGTAGCACATACTGTTTCCATTGAGGACGGGATTGATAGAATCCTTAGAAGTATATGAATCAAAAACAACTATGGGAGGATCTTGCGAAGAAGAACGCTCGCTATTACATCAACTCTGATAAAGGCAAAGGCATAACAGAAGAACAATTCCGTGAGTCCGGACAACAGGACGTGAAGGAATTGATCCTCAATGACAATGCTATACCGCTTCATACCTCTATTCTTGAGATTGGATGCGGGAATGGACGGATGACAGAATTTATTGCTCCTCATTTTGATACCGTCATTGGTGTAGATATATCCGGCGAGATGATCAGACAGGGTGTAGAACGGACAAAAGACATACCGAATATCTATTACTTTGAAACGGATGGAGAATCATTCCCATTACCGGACGAAACAATGGACGTAGTATTCTCTTATATTGTCTTTCAACACTTCAAGACAAAAGAGATGGTAGAAAAGAACTTCAAAGAGGTATTCAGGGTGCTAAAACCCGGAGGAATCTTCAAAGTACGCCTTCGTACTGATGAGATTGCGAGCCTTGAGCCGTGGTGGAGTGGAGTCAATTATAGTGAGAAAGAGATCAAAGAACTATGTTCCGTATCACATCTAAAAATGATAGAATTAGAGTACGTGAAATCCTATGCCGTATGGCTATGGGCGAGGAAATAATATGACTATCGTAGATAGCAAGTGGAGACGCTCTAAAAACTCTTCTGTAAACTTTTACAGACAGAAAATGTTTGTGAAAGCTGCGCAATTCAATAAGATTTTTCCTCTTGATGACTACATTGGTGAGATGATCGGTGACAAAAAGGAAGCGTATATTGCCGATGTTGGTGCGGGGATGTTTTCCACAACTGGATCAACATGGAAAGACGTGGTAATCCATCTCTATCCGTCAGATGTCCTATCAGAAAACTTCAATCAGATGCTCAAAGAGAACAATGTCGTACCAGTCATACACGTAGCGTATGAAGATATGACAAAACTCTCCTATCCGGCGAACTTCTTTGACATTGTACATTGTGCAAATGCTCTTGATCACTCCGCAAGACCGATGGAAGCAATTGCAGAAATGTATCGGGTATGCAAGCCGGATGGATGGATTATCCTCAAGCACTTTGAGAATGTCGGAGAATTCCTCAATTATCGGGGACTTCATTTATGGAACATTCATAAAGAAGGTACTGATGCGATAGTTTGGAATCAGTATGAACGGCATAGTCTCAATGAACTATACAAAGAAGTGACAATTGTAGATAGTTATCTAGCAGGGACAAAACCGATGGTACAAAACGTGATCAAGATTCATAAAGTATGAAAACAATAGTGACAGACATACCGGACTATAAAACATTCATTAAAGGTGAAAAGACGGTAGAGATTGGCTATCCGTGGCTTACGTTTGGTGCAATTATGGCACTTGAGAAGATACTCATTGATTCAAGAGGGAAATTTAAGATATTAGAACTTGGAAGCGGTGGATCTACCGTATTCTTTGCAAATCGTTGCAAATATCTTCTTACGCTTGAGAATGATGAAAAATGGGCGGAAGTAGTGAATAAATACATTGGATTCAAAGAACACGTGAGTATCCTCTATCGCCAAACACCATCTATGGTAAAAGAAATAAAGAAATTAAAGGATGAATCATTTGATCTTATTCTCATTGATAGTCATTCCGGAGGAAGAGCATATCATGATCGGATGCGTGTAATGACTCCGGCTATTCCAAAGCTCAAAAAAGGTGGATGGCTTGTCATAGATAACTACGAACACATGAAATTTGATTATACCGGGTATGACGTATATACCTTTGATATGTTTCGGTATAGTGGACGTGGTACAAAACTTTGTAGAAAGATATGAAATACGATCTATCAGTCATCATAACTGCTCGTAATGAAGAATTCCTTTCACGGACAGTTGATGATGTTATTGCAAAGAAACGTGGTAACACGGAAGTCATTGTCATTCTTGATGGCAATTGGGCGAATCCTCCTATTACCGATCATCCGGACGTGACAATCATCTATCATTCAGAATCAATCGGACAACGTGCAGCAATCAATGAGGCAGCGAGACTCTCAACAGCGAAGTTTATCATGAAGTTAGATGCACATTGTATTGTAGATGAAGGCTTTGATGTAAAGCTCATGGCAGATTGTGAATATGATTGGACGGTAATCCCTCGTATGTACAACGTCCATGCGTTTGATTGGGTATGTCAGTCATGCGGATTTCGGAAGTATCAATCCCCTACACCGGAAAAATGCGAGAAGTGTGAGAAGCCAACAATGAAACGGGAGATGATATGGAAACCTCGTTGGCATAAGCGGTCAGACTTCATGCGCTTTGATAGCGATCTTCACTTTCAGTATTGGGGAGGACTTGGAGATCGTCCGGAATCAAAAGGAGAACTTGCAGAAACAATGTCATTTGTTGGAGCGTGCTTCTTTTTACATAGACAACGGTATTGGGACTTAGGCGGATCAGAAGAAGAATGGGGATCATGGGGACAACAAGGGACAGAATGGGCGTGCAAGACATGGCTCTCCGGCGGAAAAGTCATGGTAAACAAGAAAACATGGTTTGCTCACATGTTTAGAACACAAGGTGGAGACTTTGGATTCCCGTATCCACAATCCGGACGGCAAGTAGAACACGCACGACAACGCTCAAAGGAATTTTTCCAACAAGGGAAATGGTCAGGTATGAAACATGATCTTGATTGGCTCATTAGAAAGTTTGCTCCCGTACCCGGATGGGAAGGGAATGAGGCAAACAAAGCCTC
>Ga0209467_1003149_pt1 | contig 11020 bp, 10 predicted proteins | sample Higcelwee11metaG_FD_187175 | JGI IMG/M metagenome (GOLD analysis project Ga0209467, IMG submission 187175) | Freshwater pond sediment microbial communities from the University of Edinburgh, under environmental carbon perturbations - High... | ecosystem: Environmental > Aquatic > Freshwater >...
GTCTATTATCTTACGCCGGAGATCGCGTTGGTGGAGAGTTGCGATGTGATTACCCCCCCTGCTGATGATCCCCGTGCCTTTGGCCGGATTGCGGCTGCCAATGCACTTTCGGATGTCTATGCCATGGGGGGCAAGCCGTTGACCGCCATGAATATCGCCTTTTTCCCAACCTGCAGCATGCCGCCTGAGGTTCTTGGCGAGGTGCTGGCCGGTGGACAGGATGCGCTGAACGAGGCAGGCTGTTGTCTGGTTGGGGGCCATACAGTTGAAGATGAAGAGCTGAAGTATGGCCTGTCGGTGACCGGCATCGTACATCCTGATCAGGTGCTGCGTAACAGTACCGCCCGGCCCGGTGACCTGCTGTTACTGACCAAGCCGTTGGGCAGTGGTATCCTATCAACTGCAGTCAAGGGTGAGATGGCAACGAAGGAACAGGAAGCCGAGGCGGTGCGCTGGATGGCGCTTTTGAACCGTGCTGCTGCTGAGCTGATGCTGCGTCACAATCCTTCTGCCTGTACCGATGTAACCGGCTTTGGTCTGATCGGCCACAGCTGTGAGATGGCTCTGGGGGCAGGGGTAACCATTTGTCTGAGGCTTGACGCGATCCCGTTGATGACAGGGGTTACAGATCAGGTTGCTGATGGCATGGTGCCTGCCGGTTGCTACCAGAACCGCAGTTTTTACCTTTCTCGCATTGATGCAGGCTGCTGCAAAACGGACCGGTTGCTGCCGCTGTTTGATCCCCAGACATCCGGGGGCCTGTTAATCGCCTTGAGTCCTGATGACGCGGCGCAGTATCAAGAGGAAGCATGTAAAAACAATGTCTTTTGCGTGGTAATTGGCGAGGTGCTGTTGCAGGCAGGTGTGCCGGTCCTTATTGCCTGAATTCTCTTGTGTTGTATACGTGTTGCAGTTTCAAAAGCACTTGGCAGGCCCCTGTCTCCCATGCTACAAAGCTCAATCCTGACCGCAGATCATTAAGATAATCAAACCACACATCATATACAAAAAGAGGTGTCATTATGGCCAAAATCACACGGGCGCTGATCAGTGTTTCCGACAAGACCGGTATTGTTGAACTTTCCAAGGCTTTGGTAGAGTATGGGGTGGAGATTCTTTCCACTGGCGGAACTGCCAAGCTGCTGCGCGAAGCAGGTCTGACGGTCAAGGATGTGTCTGAATTTACCGGATTTCCCGAAATGCTGGATGGTCGGGTGAAAACCCTGCATCCCAAGGTGCATGGTGGTCTGCTGGGAATACGTGACAACGTAGAACATCAGGCCAAGATGAAAGAATACGGCATAGAGCCGATTGATATGGTGGTGGTAAATCTTTACCCCTTTGAAGCTACCGTGGCCAAGCCGGACTGTACCCTGGAAGATGCAATTGAGAACATTGATATCGGTGGCCCTACCATGCTGCGTTCTGCTGCCAAGAACAACCGTGATGTGACGGTACTGGTGGATGCTGCCGATTACACTGCTGTACTGGATGAAATGGCAGCTAACTCCGGCTGCGTATCCGTAAAGACCAATTTCCGTCTGGCGGTTAAGGTGTATCAGCATACTGCAGCCTATGATGGTGCCATTTCAAACTGGCTGGGTGCCCGTCTGGGTGAGACCGCTGCAGAATATCCGGAAACCTTTACCATTCAGGTTACAAAGGCTCAGGACCTGCGGTATGGAGAAAATCCCCATCAGTCTGCTGCCTTTTATATTGAGCGCGGCATTACCGAACCTTGTGTCTCCAATGCGGTCCAGTTACAGGGTAAAGAACTTTCCTTCAATAATATTATTGACCTGGATGCTGCCATTGAGACGGTCAAAGAGTTTACTGACAAGCCGGCTGCGGTCATTATCAAGCATACCAATCCCTGCGGCGTTGCTCTGGGGGATTCTCCTGTCTCCGCCTATCTCAAGGCCCGTGAGTGTGATCCGGTCTCTGCCTTTGGCGGTATTGTCGGCTTTAACCGGATTGTTGATGCCGCAACAGCCCGCGAGTTAACTTCCACATTTCTTGAGGCGGTAATCGCCCCTGGCTATGATGAAGAGGCATTGGCGATTTTTACGGCCAAGAAAAATGTGCGGGTGATGCAGGTTCCGCTCCTGGCTGGACACCTTCAGACAGGGTACGATATGAAGCGGGTTGTGGGCGGTTTGTTGCTGCAAGGTCGCGATCTGGGCATGGTTGCAGCGGTGGATTGTAAAGTTGTCTCGGAACGTCAACCAACAGCTCAGGAGCTGGCAGCCCTTGATTTTGCCTGGCGGGTCTGCAAGCGTGTTAAATCCAATGCCATTGTCTTTACCACTGCAGACCAGACCGTTGGCATTGGTGCCGGTCAGATGTCGCGGGTAGATTCCTCCAAGATCGCTGTTCAGAAGGCGCTGCTGCCGATTAAAGGTACGGTGCTGGCTTCCGATGCCTTCTTTCCGTTCCGTGATGGTGTTGATGCTGCTGCAGATGCCGGGGTGACAGCCATTATTCAGCCGGGCGGTTCTGTGCGTGATGAAGAGGTTATTCAGGCAGCCAATGAGCATGGTATGGCAATGGTGTTTACTTCAATGAGGCATTTCAGGCACTGATTTGCTAAACCTTAACGCAGAGACGCAGAGTGGCAGGGGTGCAGAGAAAAAATGAGATGTTATTTGCTTTCTCTGCTCCTCTGCCTCTCTCTGTTTTACTCTGGGTTATGATTTTGAAAGGTTCTCTCGTATGAAAGTTTTGGTAATCGGCGGCGGTGGCCGCGAACATGCCCTGGTCTGGAAGATAGCCCAGTCTCCGCTGGTAACACAGATCTATTGTGCTCCAGGTAACCCTGGTACAGCGAAGCTTGCAACCAATCTGCCGATCAAGGTGGAAGAGATTGATAAGCTGCTGGGATTTGCCAAATCGGAAGGGATAGATCTCGCGGTGGTGGGGCCAGAACTGCCACTGTCACTGGGGATCGTGGATCTGTTCCGTGAGTACGGGGTCAAGATCTTCGGGCCCAGCCGGGCTGCGGCGCGGATTGAGGCCAGCAAGGCATTTTCCAAGGATCTGATGCAAAAATATGCTATTCCGACTGCTGCATACGGTGTCTTTACCGAGATCCCTGCTGCTGAGGAGTTTATCCGCAAGACCGGTGCGCCGATTGTGGTCAAGGCCGATGGTCTGGCTGCAGGTAAAGGGGTGATTATTGCCCGGACTGAAGCCGAGGCGATTGAAGCGGTACAGGATATGCTCTCTGGTAACGCCTTTGGTGATGCCGGGTCCCGTGTGGTTGTGGAGGAATTTCTGACCGGCGAAGAGGCTTCTTTTCTTGCCATTACCGATGGAAAATTTGTTATCCCGCTGGCTTCGGCCCAGGATCACAAGGCGATTTTTGATGGCGACCAAGGGCCTAACACCGGTGGTATGGGGGCCTATTCCCCGGCTCCGGTGGTGACTGCAGAGGTACACCAAAAGGCGATGGAACAGGTGGTACAACGTGCTGTTGACGGTATGGCTTCTGAAGGCTGCGCCTATCAGGGTATTGTCTATGCCGGCCTGATGGTCAAGGATGGTGAGGTCAAGACCTTGGAGTTCAATGCCCGTTTTGGTGACCCTGAGTGTCAGCCGTTGCTGATGCGGATGAAATCTGATCTGGTACCACTGCTGCTGGCAGTAGCAGAAGGTGATCTGTCAAAACATGCTATAGAGTGGCATGATCAGGCCGCGATCTGTGTGGTCCTGGCTGCAGAAGGCTATCCCGGTGATTACCCCAAAGGGGATGAGATTACCGGAATTGAGGCAGCCGAAGCTGTTGGAGAAGTGACGGTCTTTCATGCGGGTACCGCTGAACAGGAAGGCCATATCGTGACTTCCGGTGGTCGGGTGTTGGGTGTTACTGCCCTTGGGAGTTCAGTGGCGGATGCCATTGAGCGAGCATATCAGGGGGTTTCACGGATTTCATGGCGTGGCATGCAGTTTCGCAAGGATATTGGTCAGAAAGCTATTGGACGCTGCTGATAGTGGTTTTGGTATGCTTAATGCTTGACTTTTTTGTAGGTGCTATGGTTAAGTTCCCGAATCTTTTAAACACTGTCAAGGAGGTTGTACAATGAAAAAGACTATTATTGCCCTGTTTGCCCTGGTTGCTTTCTCTGGTTCCGCATTTGCCGCCGATAGCTATGAGTACAAGGGTGGCGCAATGGGTAAGGTTGCCTTCCCCCACAAGGCTCACATGAAACTGGGCTGTGCCAAGTGCCATGAAGGCGCTCCCAAAAAGATTGAAATGAACAAGGACGTTGCTCACAACAAGCTCTGTGTCAAGTGCCATAAAGCTGAGAAGAAAGGTCCCCAAGGCTGCAAGGACTGTCACAAGAAGTAGGGTGTAACGGTTTAGAGTTCGTTAAAGAGCCAGCAGATGCTGGCTCTTTTTTTATTTATTTGATTTTAATCAAACTTCTATGTCAAAAAACCGCTACCCATTTTTTTATGGATACGTTATAACAGACAATACAAGACTTAAATGGTCGTGAATCAATCCTTCTTCATCATTTGCTCTGCAAATTAAAGTCAACGGAGATTTCTGTGAGCACTAATCAACGTGGTGTTGTTCAACAAATCTGGGATTTTTTCTGTTCTCTCAAGCTGACTCTTTTTTTGCTGATTACCTTGGCAATAACCTCGATTATCGGTACGGTCATTCCTCAGTTTCCCAACATTGATGAACGCTACTGGGCTACGATAAGTGCTGGTCGCAAGGCCTTATACGAGAAACTTGATTTTTTTGATATGTATCACTCCTGGTGGTTTCTTGCCCTGTTGGCATTGTTTTGTGTCAATCTGATCTGCTGTTCAATCAAACGTTTGCCCCATGTCTTTACATTTGTCAGTGAACCGGCAAAAACCCTTTCTGAAACCCAACAGAAGATCTTTACCAGCAAAGAGTTCAAGCTGCACAGCTCTCTTGATGAGTCTCGGGACAAACTGGCTGCATTTCTGGCTGCCCATGTTGCAACTCCGGTTATCACGCAGGTCGGAAATCAGTACCATCTATTTGCCCAGAAAAATGCCTGGTGTCGCCTTGGAGTTTATGTGGTCCACTTCAGCATTCTGGTGATCATTGCAGGTGCCATCATCGGTAATATCTGGGGATACAAAGGCTTTGTAGCGATTGTTGAGGGAGATACGATAAACACCATCAAGGCCCGGAGCGGTAAAGATATCCCTTTGGGTTTTGAGGTCAAGTGTGATCAGTTTACGGTCTCATTTTACGATGCTCCGGGGGGCGGTGGTCCAAGCCAGATGCCGAAAGAATTCAAAAGCATTCTGACGTTGACTGAAAATGGCAAAGAAGTCTCTGGTTACAAACATGCCCGAGTTGTGGTTAACGAGCCGCTGACCTATAAAGGGATTACCTTCTATCAGTCAAGTTATGGTCAGGCCAATGATCCCAGCTCCTTCTTTTTTGCGGTAAAAAATCGTGAAAGTGGAAAAACCGATCAGATAGTTCTGCGTCCAGGTGTCCAGACCCGACTGTCTGATGGTCGTGTGGCCTCAATTGTTGACTTGACCGAGAATCCGGGTGAAGGAACGGCAGCTGTACTGAGCGTGAGCGATAAGGGAGCCGAACCTAAATTTTTCAAGGTTTTCAAAAATGCCCCAACTCTTGATGACCTGCGTGGAGACAAGCTGATCTTCTCTTTTACCGGAAGTGATGCACGGATGTACACCGGTCTGCAGGTGAACAAGGACCCTGGGGTCTGGGTGGTCTGGACCGGCTGTATCATGATGTGTCTGGGGCTTTGCATTGCCTTCTTTATGTCCCATAGGCGGGTCTGGATTGTGGTCCAGCAGGGCTATGTACGGATTTACGGTAATGCCAGCAAGAACCAGCCGGCATTCCTGATCGAGTTTGAGGCAATGGCTGAAGAACTCCAGAAACAGAACATTTAAGCGGGGGGATTTACGTAATGTTGAGTGCAAAACTCTTTAACGCCACCACTATTTTTTACATGCTTTCTACGCTGGCATTTTTTGGTTATCTTGCTGGTCGTAACAAGCAGGTCGGTCTGGCCGGTTCTGCCCTGGCCTGGATCGGTTTTATCATTCAGACGGTGGCTACCGGTATGCGCTGGAAAGAATCATACGACATGGGGGTGGGGCATGCTCCCTTATCTAACCTGTATGAGTCAGTAGTGTTCTTTGCCTGGAGCACGGTTCTGATCTTCGGCATTATTGATGCCAAGTACAAGTACAGGGTGATTGGTGCCTTTGTTATGCCCTTTGCATTGTTGGCAATGGCCTGGGGCCAGCTTTACCTGCCTGCTGATATCAATCCTCTCATGCCTGCCTTGCAGAGCAACTGGCTGCTCTATCATGTGTTGACCTGCTTCCTGGGCTATGCTGCCTTTGCCGTGGCCTGCGGGGTCTCGATCATGTATCTGGTTAAAGCAAAATTCGAAGAAAAGGGTAATGATGCTGCGGGCGGAGTTGTTTCCCAGTTTCCGCCAACCAAGATCCTTGATGATCTCAACTACAAGGCAATTATGGTCGGCTTCCCGCTTCTTACTCTCGGGATTATCACCGGCGCTGCCTGGGCAAACTATGCCTGGGGCACCTACTGGAGTTGGGACCCGAAAGAAACCTGGTCACTGATTGTCTGGTTTATCTATGCCGCCTTCCTGCATGCCCGTTTTACCAAGGGCTGGGTAGGCAAGCGGGCAGCATGGCTTTCGATCATCGGTTTTGCGGCAACGGTTTTCTGCTATCTGGGAGTAAACCTGCTATTATCAGGTCTGCATAGCTATGGTAATTTGAACTAAGTCATTAGTTTTCATGAATAAGGTTGCGTAATTTCCGTTCGGCCTGAGCTTGTCGAAGGCTTGATTCTATGTGGATTTAACGGTTCGACAAGCTCACCGTGAACGGTAATGGTTTTAATGAAACGAACTACTAGATTCTGACATAACAGGTGGATATAACAAAAGACCGGAGTAATCCGGTCTTTTGTTGTATATTCTAACCTCAAAGTCTGTTTTGGACAAAATTCTCTGTTTAGTGTCAATTTACGTAATTTACAGCACTTTACGTCCTTGAATAACCCGTACCAGAACGACAATAATTGCAATGACAAGTAAAATGTGAATCAATCCACCCATGGTGTATGAGGTAACCATGCCCATCAGCCACAGCACGATCAGAACCAGAATAATAGTCCACAGCATACGACCTCCTTGTTAACCCGTAGTGTCGCTAAACAGCTACCGCACCCACCTTAATCATGCCTGATACAATTCTCTATTCCAGAACTATTTCAAAAAGAACGCGCATATTTGACTTTGCTGCAGGTGAGTAAAGATTTTTCGGTGCAGATTCATAGGTGGCCGGAGATGATTCGCCATAACCGATTTTTGTAAGTCTTTTATCTGTTATGACGCCTTCTTCTATAAGGTATTCTTTGACTGCGGTTGCCCGTCTTTCACTCAGTTTCTGATTGTATTCCTCAGTTCCAGAGGCAGAGGTATACCCCGCAATACGGACCCTGGCTTTAGGGTTATCTTTCAGAAGCTGGATATTCCTTTTCAGGATTGTCTTTGCTTCCGGCTTCAGGACGGATTGATCAAAATCAAAATGAACATCCTCAAGGGCCAGGACAACGATCTTCTCAGCCTGTTTCTCTGACGCAACAGTAACAACTTTTTCTTCAGCCTGCGGCTCAGCTACAGCAATGACAACCGGCTCAGGTTGTGAGGCTGTTACCGGAGTTGCCGGACAAAGGGCATGTGCCTTTGCAATTGCCTGGTTGGCAAGATCAATCCCTTCTTTGGTGTGGCAGGCGGCATAGACTGAATACGCCTTGTTCTTCAAGGCTTCGGCTTCTCTGAACTCAACAGGGCATTGCCTGTCTTTACCGGCAGTGCGTGCTGCATCTATGGCCAGGTCTGCGTCCACCAGTTCCTTGTGAAAATACCTGTCCTGTTTGACGTTGTATTCCAGTCCGGCGCAACCAAAAGCCATACTTAAAGCAAACAGGCTAAAGACATATTGTATGGCTCTGTTTGGATATTTCATATCTACATCTCCTTTTTATCTGTTGATTACGCTTGGAATGCAGGTGTGACAGAATTAGTCTGATGTAGCATTGTCGGTACCGCCACCGGGGCGACCGCAATCACAGCTATCCTGTCCGCTATGTACACCGCAACCCGTTCCATGACGCCCGGTTTTTTCCTGAACCTGACCGGCTATCTTCTCATCGGTACCGTCAGCTTCCAGGTTTGAATCATTAACCAGTTTTCCAGTAACTTCCTTGATTTTTCCCTTAACTTCATGAAACGTTCCTTCTACCTTGTCACGAATACTCGATTGCATGGTGTTTCTCCTTTTTAAAATAATATATATCTCTCTCTGATCTGCTTCTGCCGGTGGAGTGCTGAAAAGCAATCTCCTTCCTCATCAAAATTCGTACTTGATCTTTTCTGCAACTTTTCTGAAGTGAAACCCGTAGACCGCATAGGTGATTGCCAGCGGGAAGAGTCTTGGTCGTTTTAGCAGAGACCAGAAGAAGAGCTTCCAGAAATGGAACCGTTCTCTGCCGATAACTCCCAGAAACAGGATTGCTTTTAATAATGCCCCTATGTATCCCGGTTGGAGGTGGTACTTGCCCAGATGTAGTGGCCGGTACTCGGTAAGCAGCCTGATTACCCGCTGATAGTAGTTTTCAGGCAGGTAAATGGTGTCCAGAATTGAGCGAAATCCCCCAATAAGAATGTCAGGCTCCATGATTGGTACAAAATTGAGGTCAGCGCACATATTGCTGCCGGAGCTTTCACTGATCAGCCGCCCTTCCTGCTCCATGCGATGATAGAGGCGGGTACCACGCATGGCAGAGAGCAGTCCGACCATGGCGGTAACAATGCCGCTTTCCTGAATGAAGTTGATCTGCTTGTCAAAGATAGCCGGGGGATCGCTGTCAAAACCGACGATGAAGCCACCATGCACCTGCAGTCCGGCCCGCTGGATACGCTGTACCGAGTCCAGCAGGTCCCGGTTTTTATTCTGTACCTTGCCGCTCTCGGTATGGCTTGCTTCGTGGGGGGTCTCGATGCCGATAAACACCTCTTCAAACCCGGCCCTGACCATCTGCTCCATCAGCTCAGGATCATCTGCCAGATCAATTGAAGCCTCAGTATAAAAGTAGAAAGGGTATTGTTTTGCTGACATCCAGTTGAGCAGAGCAGGCAGCAGTTCTTTTTTAAGCTTGCCCCTGTCACCAATGAAGTTGTCATCAACCAGAAAGACCGCCCCGCGCCATCCGCTGATATAGAGGCTCTCCAGTTCGACAAGCAGCTGATTAACCCCTTTGGTTCTGGGCTTGCGTCCAAAGAGCGCCGTAATGTCGCAAAACTCGCAGTCAAAGGGACAACCACGGGAATACTGGATATTCATGGCAGCATAGTCACGTACATTGATCAATTTCCAGAGGGGAACCGGGCTGTCCTTCAGGTCGGCGCGTTGTTCATCAACGTAGAGATGCCTGGCTTTGTTCTGTTCCAGATCTGCCAGAAAGCCGGGGAGTGTCAGTTCTCCTTCGCCAAGCACCAGGTGGTCAACGGCAACATAATCCTGATGATAGGTGGTAAACAGGGGACCACCGGCTACTATTTTTACTCCACGTTGCTGGCAACGCAGGATCACCTCATCTGCTGACTCGCGCTGGATGGTCATGGCACTGATGAATACGTAGTCTGCCCAGAGCAGCTCTGCGTCAGCAAGTGGTTGCACATTCATATCCACAAGTTTCTTTTCCCATGCTGTTGGAAGCATGGCGGCTACGGTCAAAAGCCCCAAAGGCGGAAAGCTTGCCTTCCGGTCAATAAATTTCATGGCATACCGAAAGCTCCAGAAGGTATCCGGATTATATGGGTAAACAAGCAGGATCTTCATCTTACTGGCCTTCATTCTTTGCATACGGTCTTGTTGAACTACTTTTTACATTCGGGTTGAGCTGATTTACTGGCTACAGGGGGGTAACAGAGCAACTACTGCGCCATAACCGGTCTTCATCAGCCAGGGGTATAGATAGTTGATTGTACAGGTAAAAACTGTTTGGACGGAATGTGGTGACGTGGGTGATGGCGGGAGGTGCCCGTCATATTTGACATAAACGCTAAATCTGGCAGTTGGCAGCGGTTGCCAGAAACTGTGTTGGATCTGGTTTTCCTGTGTCAGGGGCGGAGCCTGTTGCTCCGCAGCCTGCCAGGCAGTATTTGGCGCGATAGTTGTATAGGTCATAAGTAGTGATTTTTATGCCCAGGTGTACATGGGAGTTCACTGCAAACGTGTCAGACAGGGGGAAATGATGAGGAAACTACGCTATTTATTGATTACTCTTTGGATGTTACTCTTTTCAGTAACCTATGCCAAAGCCCAGGTGGGTATCGGGATCGGGTTGCCCAACGTAAGCATAGGAATTAACCTGCCATCCTACCCGGAACTTGTCAGGGTACCCAATTATCCGGTCTACTATGCGCCACAGATGGACGCCAACTATTTCTTTTATGATGGCATGTACTGGGTCTACCGCAACGATACCTGGTATGCCAGTTCCTGGTACAACGGCCCGTGGGGTGCTGTAGAACCCAATTACGTGCCACTGTACATTCTGCGTGTTCCTGTACGCTACTACCGCCAGCCTCCGGTGTACTTTCGTGGTTGGGCCTCCACGAGACCGCCCCGCTGGGGACAGCACTGGGGAGATAGCTGGGAACATCGCCGAAGCGGCTGGAACCGCTGGAATCGTAACGCTGCTCCGGCTCCGGCACCGTTACCTGTGTATCAGCGACAGTATGCAGGTGATCGCTACCCACGGGTAGAACAGCAACATACGTTGCGTAGCCAGCAGTATCGTTACCAGCCGCGAGATAAGATGGTCCGCCAGCATCTGCAGCAGGCAGCCCCGGTTGCTGCTCCCCATGCACCTGCAGCAGCCCCGCCGGTTCGCAGGACTGAACCTCCAAAGATCGCCCCGAGGCAGCCGGAACATTCGCCCGTC
>Ga0209467_1003151_pt1 | contig 11011 bp, 7 predicted proteins | sample Higcelwee11metaG_FD_187175 | JGI IMG/M metagenome (GOLD analysis project Ga0209467, IMG submission 187175) | Freshwater pond sediment microbial communities from the University of Edinburgh, under environmental carbon perturbations - High... | ecosystem: Environmental > Aquatic > Freshwater > Pond...
TCAAACCTGTCAGCCAGGATATCGCTAACGTATGAATATTCAGGCACACCGGGGAAGGTTTTAATCATGTTCCAGTCTTTCCCTCCGTTTTCTGTAACTGACAGGACGCCGTCATCTGTTCCCGTGTATAGAAGGTCTTTCTGTACTTTTGACTCCGTAAGTGATACGATGATGCCCCACAGCGACGTTGACTTGTTCTTCGCGACAGCTTCAGTAGGCCAGTATTTGTCCATCACCTTAAGATTGGCCCTGTCCTCGTTGCGTGACAGGTCAGGAGAAATCTTTGTCCAGCTGCTTCCCTGGTCATCACTTCGGAAGAGGAAGTTGGCAGCCATATAAATGCGCTTGTGGTTTGAGGGGCTGATGAGTATTGGAGTGTCCCAATGCCACCTGTAGGTCAGTTCACCTTCACCGGGGAAGGGTTTGATGCTGACGCTCTGCCCGCTCTTGCGGTCAAATCTTGAAGCGTTGCCGTATTGTGACTCGGTATAGACAATGTTCGGATCCACGGGGTCTATTGCAACCCAGAATCCGTCGCCGCCCTGTGTCACAAACCAGTCGTCATTGGTGACGCCGTCACTGATGCTTGCTGACGGGCCGCCCATCGAGTTGTTGTCCTGTGTTCCGCCGTAGACATAATAGAAGGGGTAGGAATTGTCAACGGCAACCCTGTAGAACTGGGTTATGGGAAGGTTCGACTTGAATATAAAGGTAGCGCCTGCATCATATGTTTCATAGATACCGCCGTCGCCGCCGATGTAGAAATGTACTGTATTTTCCGGATCGATCCACATTGCATGGTCATCCACGTGGCGGCCGTTGTTGCCTATCGGTCTCCATGTTTTACCGGCGTCATTTGTAACCTGTGATACGGTTTCAGTACTGTAAACAGTATTGACATCCTTCGGGTCACATATAATCTCATTGTAATACTGGCCGCTTTCAGAGTGGCTGCTCATCTTTTCCCATGAGGCGCCCCTGTTTGTTGTGCGGAAGAATCCTCCTGTTTCGCCCTGAGCCTCCATAATTATATAGAGTACATCATTGTTCACGGGTGACATTGCGAGACCCATACCTCCGATATCACCTCCGGGCAGACCGTTCATAATCTTGTCGAAAGTCTTGCCGCCGTCTTTAGATTTGTATACTGCAGATTCAGGTCCGCCGCTAATCTTCAGGCCTACATGCCTGCGGCGCTGCTCTGATGTTGCATAGATGACATCAGGGTTCCTCGGATCGAGGATGACGTTATTGATACCGGTGTTTTCGCTGATGTTCAGGATCTTTGTCCAGGTTTTTCCGCCGTCGGTTGTCTTGTAGAGTCCGCGCTCGCCCCCGGGTCCCCAGACAGAACCTTCTGCAGCTACATAAACTACATCACTGTTGCGGGGATCGACTGCGATCATACCAATCTGTCTCGATTCCTTCAGACCCATATTCTTCCATGATGCACCTGCATCTTCGGAACGGTATACACCGTCACCCCAGCCAAGTGCCCTCTGGTGGGAGTTTTCACCGGTTCCGGCCCAGATCACGTTATGGTTGCCCGGATCAATTGTGAGGCACCCAATTGCATATGCTCCGTATTTGTCAAAGATTGGCTGCCAGGTGGTGCCGTTATTCGTAGTCTTCCAAATGTTGCCTGAACCCACTGCAGCATAAATCTCAGAGTGGTTTGAAGGATTGACTGCCAGGTCGGAAACACGTCCCGAGGCCCAGGCCGGGCCTATTGAACGGAACTTAAGACTGCTGAACATCGATGACGGAACCGCAGGTTTAATTTGCTTCTCCGTTGCCTTCACATCGTTCTTTGCCTCCTTCTTCTGGGCCCACAGTCCTGGTGAACCTGCAAGAAGAAACGCAAGGGTAATCGTAATAACTTTCTTCATATTAAAGTGATTTGGTTAGTTTCAGGATGACCAAGGTAAGAAAAGGAGTAATGTCAGGTAATATTTTAACGTTATTTAATTATTTTGCCCCGACTCAAAGCAGACAGAATGAACGACAGATATTTTTCACGCAGAACCATACGGAAATACAGCGAAGAACCCGTAAGCTCCGGGCTTCTGAACCGGATACTCGAGGCCGGTACCAGGGCGTCGACAACCGGCAATATGCAGGTTTACAGCATTATAGTCAGCTGCTCGCCGGAAATGAAGCTGAAGCTGGCGCCAGCTCACTTCAACCAGCCAATGGTCACTGCCGCTCCTGTGGTGCTGACATTCTGCGCCGATTTCAACAGGTTCAACAAATGGTGCAGGCAGCGGGGAGCGGAGCCGGGCTTTGATAACTTTCTCTCATTCATGACAGCGGCCATCGACGCTCTGCTTGTTGCCCAGACTGTATGCAATGCCGCGGAAGAGGAGGGTCTGGGTATCTGCTATCTTGGCACCACCACCTACAATGCAGACAGGATTATCGATGTTCTGGGCCTGCCAGCAGGCGTTGTACCAGTCACCACAGTCACACTTGGCTGGCCTGCTGAAGTGCCTGATCAGGTCGACAGGCTTCCGCTCTACGCAGTCATACACGACGAATCTTACGAGGATTACGCACCGGAGACTATTGATGAGATTTACAGGGAAAAAGAGGCGCGGGAAGATTCCCTGAAGTTTGTCGCCGAGAATAACAAGAAGACACTGGCGCAGGTTTTTACGGATGTGCGTTACAAGAAAGCTGACAATGAATTCTTCACCGGGAAGTTTCTGGAGGTGCTGCGGAAACAGGGCTTTTTAAATGGTTTATAGCAAGGAGCAAGGAGCAAGGAGCAAGGAGCATGGAGCATGGAGCAATTGGCAAATGAAATCGCATATCGCCCATCGCACATCGCAAATCGCAAATTCCTTTCGGTTTGTCAGACAATGAATTCGACGCCTGTTTCTCCGGCAATTATCTTCAGATCTTCAACTACGGCAGGTACAAGCTTTAGTCCTTCCTTTTTATATTTTTCTTCTGCTTCCCTTTCCGGATCTCCAGGGATGAGAACCCTGGCGTGGCCCTTAGAAGGCTCTGCATTCCGGAAGGTATGAATCCACTCATCCATTGAAGCCTTGAATTCTGCCGCCGGTCTGAAGGCATCGATGCGCATGGCGCCAAAGAAATGACCTGTTCCTTCACCCACTTTTTTGTCAAGCACCGGCAGATATGCCACGCTGGGCGGTACGAACGGGCCGAAGTTGGCGCCGCTGAACAGGGCACTGAATATGTCAACCACAGCTGTCATGCAGTACCCTTTATGGCTCCCATGTTCACGGTCTCCCCCGAGGGTAAGCATCGAACCTCCCCTGCGCAGGACAGAGGGGTCATCCGATGGCATGCCGTCAGCATCCTGTACGAACCCGAATGGTACTTTCTCGCCCTTCTTTTCAGCCACAGCCAGTTTGCCGCGAGCGATAGGTGTAGTGGCGAAGTCAGCCACAAAAGGAGGTTCATTCAGTGCCGGCACAGCTACCGCAAGAGGGTTGGTTCCCAGGTACCGGCTGACTGACCAGGTTGGAGCAACAAGTGGATTTGCGTTTGTGACGCATATTCCTACCATGTCATGCTCAAGGGCCATCATTGCATAATAGCCGGCAATGCCGAAATGGTTGGAATTGCGTGCAGCCACCCAGCCTGTTCCGGTGACTGCTGCTTTCTCTATTGCCAGCTTCATGGAGGCCATTCCTGTAACCATCCCGAATCCCCTGTCGCCATCGACCACGGCCGTAGAGGGTGTCTCGTGCACCACTTTTACAACAGGGGCAGTGTTAACCCTTCCGGCCTTCCACATATCATAGTATTCCTTGACCCTGATCATTCCGTGTGACGAGTGGTCACGCAATTCGGCTGCAATCAGGACCTTCGCTACTGCTTCGGCATCGGCGCGGCAGCACCCGATACGCATAAAGACTTCTGTTGTAAAATCAAGCAGGTATTCGGGCCTAAATCTTTTTTCCTCCATCAGGGTCATTGTTTACGGTGGATGTAGACGCCGCTTGCCTGTGCGGTGGGGGTGATGACGATGTCATTCAGGTTAACATGTGCAGGCTGTGTGGCAGCAAAGTATATTACTGCTGCAATGTCAGGTCCGGACAGAGGTTCAACACCCATGTACGGCACCTTCGCTTTCCCCGTATCGCCCTTGAAACGCACTAGGGAAAATTCTGTTTCAGTAAGTCCCGGAGCTATGTTGGTGACTTTAATACCGTGGCTCAGCATATCTATGCGCATGCCCCTTGAAAGAGCGTCGACGGCGTGCTTTGAAGCACAGTAGACAGCCCCGTTTTCATATACTTCCTTGCCTGCGATGGAGGCTATGTTAATGATGTGGCCGGAACCCCGTTTTACCATTCCGGGGGCGATGGCGCGGGTTACATAAAGCAGACCCTTTACATTGGTATCGATCATGCGGTCCCAATCATCGATCTCGCCATCGTCAATGTGGTTCAGCCCGACTGCCAGTCCTGCATTATTAATTAGTATATCAACCTTATTCCATTCTGCGGGCAGGTTTCCAAGCTTCTTCTGAACCTCTTTCTTTTCCCTGACATCAAAACAAAGGGCAAGAACCTCAATGCCGTATTCCTGCACCAGATGCTCGGTAAGGTCATCCAGCCGGTCTTTTCTACGGCCTGTTATGATCAGCCGGCAGGCTGCTTCGGCGAACTTTATTGCAGAGGCTTCGCCAATGCCCGATGTGGCTCCCGTTATCAGGACTGTTTTTCTCATGATATTTAGTATTTCGAAGGGCTAAAATTAATCATAAATGTGGGTATCTTTGGCAACCATAGAAAAAATGATGAGCGTGACAAACCAGGACAGGAAAGCACCCAGGGAGGAAGTTGAGCAGATGTTCGACTCAATTGCAGGGCGCTATGACTTTCTGAATCATTTCCTGTCTCTTGGGACTGACCGCTGGTGGCGCCGCCGTGCAATAAGCATTATAGGGAAAAATATTCAGCCGGTGAGGATTCTGGATGTCGCCACCGGTACGGGTGATCTGGCCATAGCCTCGCTCAGACTGAACCCTGTGAGGGTGACAGGGATCGACATAAGTGACAGGATGCTGGAACTGGGCCGGAAAAAAATTATTGAAATGCATCTCGGCGAAAAGGTAGAGTTGCTCAGGGGCGATTCAGAGGCGATAAACTTTGCCGATGAAACCTTTGATGTGGTGATGGCTGCTTTCGGGGTACGTAATTTCGAGCATACACTGGCCGGCCTGACAGAGATGTTCAGGGTACTCAGACCCCGGGGTATGATAATGGTCCTGGAGTTTTCAAAGCCCTCGCTCTTTCCATTCAAACAGATCTACAATTTCTATTTTACTGCGGTACTGCCATGGATCGGAAGAAGGGTATCGGGTGACAAGAATGCGTATACATATTTACCCAAATCGGTCATGTCATTCCCTGACAATGAGGCCTTTCTGAAGCTCTTGCGGGAAGCCGGATTTGTGTCTGAGAAACAGAAGAAGCTCAGCGGAGGCATTGCAAGCATCTATTACGGATTTAAGCAGTGACAGTCTTGGAGCACAATAAATTTCATATTTTTCGTTTCTTAAAGAGTATTACCTTTGCAATTGTGTTTAAGAAAACCCTTATACTGTTCATCATTTTGATGCCTCTGGCCCTTTCAGCCCAGAAGTCGAAACCCAAGAACGATTCCAATTATGATGAACGGCTGCTTCATTTCGGATTCAGCATGGGTTTAAGCACCCTTGATTTCAATGTAAATCATTCTGCTTCCGCTTTCGCAACAGACTCGCTGACAGCGGAGGTTGTCAGCCTGAAACCAGGATTGAACATACAGATTGTAATTGACTTCAGGCCTGCTACCTATTTTGATGTACGTTTTCTTCCGGGTGTCTCCTTTGGTCAGAGGACACTGAATTTTTATAAAAACCAGACACTTGTCGACGGGCAGCAGACCCTGGAATCCTCTTTTCTCGAATTCCCGCTTCTTGTGAAAACAAAGGGAATGAGGTTAAACAACTCCCGGCCTTATCTCATCGGTGGGCTCAATTTCAGATATGATCTGGCCGGAAAAAAGAACTATGATGCCGACCGTCCTGTTTACATCAGGATTCGTCGCGGTGATCTCTATTACGAGGCAGGTGCCGGCATTGATTTCTATCTCCCGTACTTCAAACTTACCGTTGAGGCGAAGATGTCAAACGGTCTGCGTGATATGCTGATACATGATCCGGCACCGGGTTATCCGCAGTACAGCAATGCGATACAGTCACTGAGATCTCAGATCTGGGTTCTCTCGTTCCATTTTGAATAGTCATGGCTGAGGAGTTCAGCCTTGTTCTTCCCCCTGAGGTGGCCTTCGATGAAGCTGCTTTGCGTGCTTTTATAATAAAGCGGTCGGGAAGGAGCGATATTACGTTTAATATTCTGAAACGGTCGGTTGATGCGCGTCAGTCATCTATTAAGGTCAATGTAACAGTCCTGCTTCTGAGTCAGGATGAAAAGCCTGAATCATTGCCGCCCCTGAGGTTACAGGATGTTTCCCGGGCACGTGAGGTTCTGATTGCGGGCAGCGGGCCGGCGGGTATTTTTGCGGCTCTCAGGCTTATCGAAGAGGGGCTTAAGCCAATCGTGATAGAGAGGGGCAGGGAGGTGTCAGCCCGCAAGAGGGATGTTGCCTCAATAAGCACAAAGCAGATTGTCGACGGGGATTCAAATTACTGTTTCGGCGAAGGCGGCGCAGGAACATTCTCAGACGGAAAGCTATATACACGCTCGAAAAAGAGAGGCGACAACAGGCGGGTGCTCGAGCTCCTGGTGCTCCACGGAGCTGATCCGGCAATACTGTTCGAGGCTCATCCCCACCTTGGGACCGAAAGACTTCCACGCATAATAACCGCAGTACGCCAGACAATCACCGATGCAGGCGGAATATTTATGTTTGGCAGCCGGATCACTGACATTCTGATTGAGGGTGGCATTTTCAAAGGGGTGGAGATAAACGGCTCGGAAATTCTGAGATCGGAAGACATTGTGCTCGCCACGGGCCACTCTGCCCGTGACATATATCAGATTCTCAACGACAGGGGTGTTCAGCTTGAATACAAACCTTTTGCAATGGGAGTGAGGGTGGAACATCCCCAGGAACTTATCGACCGGATTCAATATCACGGCAAAACCAGGGGTGAATACCTGCCTGCCGCGGCTTATACCCTTGTGACACAGGCAGCGGGCAGGGGAGTGTACTCATTCTGTATGTGCCCGGGAGGTTTCATGGTACCTTCTGCCACCTCCCCCGGAGAGGTCGTCGTCAACGGAATGTCTCCCTCGAAGCGGGGATCACTGTGGGCTAACAGCGGAATTGTCACAGAAATACGTCGTGAGGATATACCTGAAGTCTACGGGTCAGATATTCTTGCAGGTCTTCGGTACCAATCGGCCCTGGAGCAACTTGCATGGAAGGAGGGAGGCATGACGCAGCATGCCCCGGCTCAGCGGCTGACTGACTTTGTAAGCGGCAAGCCGTCGGCATCGCTCCCGAAAGGATCCTATTTCCCGGGCCTGACACCTTCTGCTGTTCATGAATGGCTGCCGGAAGGGATAAGCACCAGGCTGCGTGAGGGATTTAACGAGTTCGGCCGGAAGATGCGCGGGTTCATCACCGGGGATGCCCTCGTGGCAGCGGTTGAGTCACGCACCTCATCACCCGTCAGGATTTCCAGGGACAGGGAAATGATAAATGCAATTGGTATAACTGGACTTTATCCTGCCGGTGAGGGTGCAGGATATGCAGGTGGCATAGTTTCCTCGGCGGTTGACGGTATGCTGGCAGCGGAGAGAATCGCCCAAAAGGCGAAGGTCTGAAAGTCTAAAAGTCTGAATGTCGAAAGTCTGAATGTCGAAAGTCTGGATGTCGAAAGTCTAAGGATGAAAGGTCTTATTCTGACCTCAGACTCTCAGACTCATAACTCCATGCCCCAAGCCCCATGCTCCATGCTCCATGCTCCTTTCTCCATGCTCCAAGCTCGCTCCCCGCTGTCTGTCTGCTCGCTAAAATGATTCACCGAATCATTTCTTAACGCTCGCTCCCCACTGTCTGTCTGCTCGCTAAAATGATTCACCGAATCATTTCTTAACGCTCGCTCCCCTTGCGCCGTGCAAATTCCGAGCATATGATGGCGGCGGCCATGCTGACATTGAGAGATTCTATTCCTGCAAGTGGTTTGTCAGGGCCCGGAATGGTTACAAAATCCGTGACAAATGCCAGCATTCTGTCTGTCAGTCCCTTTGATTCATTCCCAAGGAGAATGATGCCCTGCGATGAAAGTTTCTGGTTGTATATTGAATCACCACCCAGAACCGTTCCATACACGGGAATGCCTGCTGTCCGGGCTCTTTCGAGCAACGGTTCAAGGGGAGTATAACACACATTGACGTGCATGAAGGCACCCATTGTCGCCTGCAGGACTTTAGGGTTGTAAACGTCTACGCATTCGGGTGAGCAGATTATATTTCCTATCCCGAACCAGGCAGCTACCCTTATGATAGTACCCAGATTTCCCGGATCCTGCACATATTCAAGTGCCAGGGTAAGCCTTCCCGGAAGCCACGCATCGAGGAAGACAGGTTTTGAGACCGGAGCAACAGCAAGGACATTATGGGGCGTTTTGAGTGAGCTGATCTTCCTCAGTTCGTCATAACCCACGGTAACCACCTCTGAAGCCATCGCCAGAACAGCCTCAGATTCTCCGGCTATCCATTCGGGTTTTGCCGCCAGCAGTGAAACCCGGTTTCCTGCCGCCATGTATTCCCTGACAAGCTTATCACCCTCAATGACAAACATCCCGGCTTCCTCCCTCGTCTTCCTCTTCTGAAGTGAGAGTATAAGCTTCGCCTGGTTTCGCGACATCATTTTATGCATCACCCTGTAACTGAAAATAGTATTTATAATGATATATTTGCTTTCACTAATCCTTCTTTGTCCGTTGAATTACCGTCCAACAAATATAGAAATTACCTTTTCCAAACTGCTGACCGCCCTGTCCATAATTTTACTGGTGGCAGGATGCAATCCCACAAAGTATGTTCCGGAAGGCGAAGTGCTTTTGAGCAGAAACGTTCTGGTGATCGGGAAAAGCGAAGAGGCGCTTACTTCAGGCATTTCAAAGACTGCTATGAAGCCTTATATCAAGCAGTTACCTAATAAGAGAATCTTCGGATCACGTTTTCACCTCGGGCTTTTCAACCTTTCGGACATCGAAAAGGAGCGCTGGCCTCACGGCTGGCTGAGGAAGATAGGCGAGGAACCGGTGATCTTCGATTCTATCTCCGCAACCAGGTCAAAGGCTCAGCTTGAAAGCTACCTGGGCTCAAAGGGATACTTCAATGCCGAGGTGGATGAGACTGCCGCGATTGACAAAAAGGAGGCAGAAGTCTTTTACATGATAACGCCGGGCACGCCTTATACTATAAGGGACATCATGTACGAAATAGAAGACTCGCTACTGTACGGCCTTGTTATGGTTGACACCGCAAACTGCACTGTCGAACGCGGAATGGTCTATGATGTAGACCTTCTGCAGAAGGAGAGACAAAGGCTTGAGCGTTTCATAAGAGATGTCGGATTTTATGCATTCTCCACTGAGGATATCTTCTTCAGAGTCGACAGTTCACTTGCCTCCGGAAAGGTAGACGTGCATTATGTTGTTTCACGTAAAACGGCTCTTGACAGCGAGGGGAAAGTGGTTTCCACAAGTCACAGGATGTACTGGGTGAGGGATGTCTATGTCTATCCGGAGTTTGAACCCAGGGACGCCCTGAGGGGCGGAGAGCTGTATGCGGGATCATTTGACACTGTATATTTCAAGGGAGTATATTTCATTACCCCGCCGGGCCGGCAGCTTGTAAAACCCGAAGTAATAAAGCAGGCTGTCTATGTTTTGCCTGGCTCGCTGTTCAGTGTTACAAACGCCGAGCAGACACAGTCGCACCTTGCAGAACTGAAAAATCACAGGCTTGTAAATGTGGCCTATACCGAAGTGGGCCTTGAAAATGCGGATGACAGCACGAAGGGCCTCCTCGATTGTATAATACAGCTCACCCCGATGGTCAGGCAGTCATTTACAGTTGAGCTAGAAGGCACAAACTCAGGAGGCAACCTGGGCGGAGCACTCAACCTTATATATCAGAACAAAAGTCTTTTCCAGGGTGCTGAAAACTTCACGATAAAGTTCAAGGGAGCCTATGAGACCCTCACCGAAAGGGTTACCGGATTCAGGAACTCACAGCAGTACGGCTTTGAATCCACCCTGCGCCTCCCCAAGTTCCTGATGCCATTCCCATCGAAGGAGACCTTCATCCGGAAACATGACCCCAAAACAGTCCTGCAGGCTGGGTACAATTATCAAAAGATGCCTGTCTATACAAGGACTGTTGCGAACATGACTATCGGTTATTCGTGGAGAGGCAACAAATATACCTCCCACATGCTGAATCCACTTGGGATTGATGTGGTTACACTGCCTTACATAAGTCCGTCATTCAAGGCCAGGATAGACACATCATCTTACCTGGCCTATTCGTACCGTGACGTCATGATCCTGGGGGGTAACTACAGCTTCATTTTCAATAACCAGATGATCCAGAAGGCAAAGGATTACTGGTTTATCCGCCTGGGGTTCGATGCTGCCGGAAACCTGCTGGCTCTCGGCTATAACCTTGCCGGTGCGGCAAAGGAGGATGATACATATCAGCTGTTCAAACAGCCCTACGCGCAGTATGTAAAGGGCGAGGCTGATATCAGCTATCACCGCCGGATAAATGATGCAAGTTCGCTTGTATACAGGGTGTTTTCAGGTATCGGATGGCCGTATGGCAACTCGCGGGCGATGCCATTCGAGGAGCAGTATTTCGGAGGCGGATCAAATGACATTAGAGCCTGGATGGTCAGGACACTCGGTCCGGGATCATATGCCGTCACAGACACATCATTCATCAACCAGACTGCCGACCTGAAACTTGAGGCAAACGCCGAGTACCGCTTCAAGCTGTTCTGGATC
>Ga0209467_1003153_pt1 | contig 11005 bp, 10 predicted proteins | sample Higcelwee11metaG_FD_187175 | JGI IMG/M metagenome (GOLD analysis project Ga0209467, IMG submission 187175) | Freshwater pond sediment microbial communities from the University of Edinburgh, under environmental carbon perturbations - High... | ecosystem: Environmental > Aquatic > Freshwater >...
ATCATGCCGTGCCTTTTCAATTATGCGTTTGATGCAGGCGCTCAGCGTGGATACATCACGCCCGAAGATCCGGCCCACCTCGCTGATTGAACCAGCGGAGAATTCCGCGACCGCCCAGGCCGCAAGCGTGCGCGCTTCAGTAATTGCTCTGCCTCTCTGCCGCGAACAAAGTGTCACGTCATCAATGATGCAGATCGTCTTGATGGTTTCCAGCACCTCACGTACGGCCGGTTTCTGTTCACTCCGCAGTTGCGCCTTTTCCAACGCTTCATCGACAAAACGCTCTTCACCGAGCAAACGACTGTCAAACTCTCCTCCCTGATGGAACTCCGTATTGCGTCCATCCCCCGTCCTCTCCCCGACAAACTGCGAGAAGAGCCTTACCGCCTGCCCGCATCGTGTGCCAAACATCGACAGCACCTGTTCTGTGGTCAGCCACGGTATGTTTTCCGTGCCGAGGTAGGCTGTGTGGCTGCTCCACGGATACTCTTCCGGAGCAGTTACCATGGCCGCACGGACAGGATTCAGGTGGATATAGGCAACGAGTTCGAGCAGATATGAATCGGCATCCACAAGAACCGCCTTGTATCTCCCCTGGAACAGGTGGCCGCCCCTGTTCATCCGGCGATTGATCCATGTGGTATAGCGAAGGGAAAGGTTCTGCATGATGCGGGAGAGCGGTGTTTCTCCTATCTGGATGGCAACGTGGACGTGGTTGGTCATCAGGCAGAAAGCGTGGATGCGGCAACCGAACTTCTCGACGACAGTTTGCAGAAGGAGATAAAACCTGTACCGGTCGCCATCCTCAAAGAAGACATCCTGTTGTGCGTTGCCGCGCAGGATGACGTGGTAGAGTGCGCCGGGGAAGTGTATGCGTTGTTTGCGGGCCATGGGGAGGTTGTACAGGATTTAAAGCAATAAAGCAAGCCTGACCCCGCTGAAAGCCTTATCTTGGAAACCCAAATCCTTCACATTATTCATCGCCGTAGTAGTCGTCTATATACTCCACGAGCCTAGCAGTGGGAGTGTCGCTGAATTGGATCTTCGGCAGCCAAGCATGCTTATTAAAGTACGAGTTTCCTAGAGAGTAATCTAAGAACTCAAGCAACGCCTCCTCAGAGTACTCAGACGAAAGTTCCTGCCATAAGAACGAGCCTGGGAAAGGCTTGAAGATGAAAAGTCGAGGTTGGCTTAGACAAGATCCGCCTGCTTCTGATCGTATCCTCTTTGCCAGATCGAGCGTTGACTTTGTCTCCGCTTCCGTCTCGCCAGGAAAACCGATAATTAGATAAACCTTATGCAATATATCGACTCTGCACAACCTTCTGCAGAGGTCGATGATTTCAAAATCAGAGGCGTTCTTGCCTAGGCTTTTTCTTACACGTTCGTCACCAGACTCAATGCCGAACGCAATCCGCGAAAGGCCCAGTTTGCGCAAACGGGACAGTTCATCAAAGGACAGAGTCAGAGCGACAGTTATCGGGAGATTAATCTCCCACTGAAAGCGAAATCCACGATGTTCAGCCGCCTCCAGAAACTCCGAAAGCTCTACACGATTTCTAAATGGAAGGTCATCCACTATCTCAACGCCCTGAACCGCATAGCTTCGTGATAGCTCTTCAAGCTCAAGTAGAGAACTTTCAATTGCACGCTGCTTATATGGAAGCCCGCTTGAATAGCTACTGCCAGAGCAGAAAGCGCACCGATACTCGCAACCTCTACTAATCGCGATGTCTGCCCAGTGCACTCTGTCTTGAATGTATGGCTCATACGGCGTCACACCACGCGACGGAAACGGAAGATCTTCGAGACTCGGATACTGCACCAACTGAGTCACTAAACCTCGATGCAGCACTCCTTCAGCGGTATGGAAGAATACACTTTCGGGCAGTTGATAATTGCTAACGCCCTCAAGAATTCTCGCAACCGGCACCTCGCCGGCACCCCGCACTATATAATGCACAAACGAGAAGTGTTGCGCGAGATGGTCCAATGATGAAAGCGTAATATGAGGCCCCCCAACGATCATCTTTGTTTCAGCAGGAATACTTCTGGAAATCTCCCACAGATAACCAAAGTTTACTGAGAATGCATTCAAGCCGATGAACCGTGGTCTCTTTTGTTGAACAACCTCTACCACATCCTTGACCGACAACTTTGCCGCTTCAGCATCAATGATTTCACAGGAGAATCCGGCCTTAGTGACGTACGAGTGGATATAAAATAGTCCAAGCGGCGTGGAATAGGACGTACTGCTCTTGGGATAGCTACCGTAGTCATGAATAGGGGTATTGACGAGAAGTAAGTCGAGCATAGAGTCCACGACAATCAGCTTACGAGTTATGAAACGAGGCTATGTATTCCAGCGCACATGGCACGCTATACGCGATCAATTGCGGATATTTCATGCCTACAAAGCACGCAAAACACACTTTTTCATCAGCGGACGTCTCTGGTTTCACCCAGCAATCCAGCAAGACCTGACGCAACCACAGCCCTGATCTCAGACACGTCTTTATAAGAGAACTCGCGAACAGCAAGGTCGGTGTTCATATTCGGCCGATCTCCGTCCCTATACAAGGCAATGACCGGCTTCGAGTGTGCTAGTGCATACCCAAGCTCGATGTTCAAACCTGTGCGCTTTGACTGATAGTTTGATGTAAGGTCAAGCAGAACTGCGTCTGCAGTTCTAATCTTTTCAAACACTAGTTGCATCATTTCAGGAATACCCATGCCTCCGAGTATCCAGTTTTGCCCGTCCCGCACATGCGCGTAGGCCGAATACCCAGCATCTTCAGCGCCGTTTGTGATGGCTTCAAGACGCTCGGCCAGTTCAGATAAGTGAGGACGTTCAAGGGAATACGCAATAAATAGTTTCATAAGTTCTGGAACCTTTCGTAACAGTCATATGCGCCGCGCAAACAGACACGCCGCTGGGGGACGGAGAGTGGAAACTTAAGCGTTCCAAGGAAGGTTAATGCAAGTGACGCCCAGAAAACCTTTTCATCGACAATCTGCCTAATTCGGTTTGAGAGTTTGCCATAGTCAAGCACAACAAAATAATTAGAATCCACATCTGGTCGCCATTGAAAAAACTTCCTGATGGTTGAGAACATATCGGTATGGCACTCGGTGCCTTGATCCGCAGTAGTTTTTAAATGTAGATCCGAAAGTAGCATAGCGATGTCATGAGCGACAAGACCGCTGGCGGACGTCTTTCCATAATCGATCACGCAGAATGAGTCTCCAGTCGTAATGATGTTCCCGCAGTGGAGGTCGCCGTGTATTGGTCCGTGATGAACCGCTTCAAACTCAAATGCAAGTAGGTCTTGTGCTATTTCCTCTGGATGCGGCTTTCCCTCACAAATTCGTCTCAGGTCATCATCCTCTTTGAGGAGTCTTTCGAATGTATCCCTTCGTTCTTTCCTGACCTCAGCCCGAACCGAGAGAACGTTACCCTCTCGAAACTGTTGGGTGTCCTGCTCGTCTAGATTTCCGTAGAAGACATCAACTTTCTGTCCGGAATCAACAGTATAGGCACGCACTCGCTTAAGATCTGAGTGATACTCAGTAACCCTTAACTGCATAGAAAGCAGTGTTTGAGTATCCCCCATCTTAGACTTACAGAAGTCACCACTGACTGGATCCCTGTGGTCAATAAAAACGGAATATCTGGCGGGAAGGAAAACATTGTATTGATCGCTGACTGCTCTTCTTTCGAGCTTCTTCGAGCGATTCCACAGCGCCTGAAACAGATGCTCGTCAAGAAACCTGAATAGACGAGTCAAGTTCCGCGAACGTTCGTCATCGCCCAGCGAGTGCGAGTAGAGATCGCAAAGCCGCCGAATGTGCTGGCGACTACTTGCGCCCATAAAGTACTCTGCGCTCTGGTATCGAAGGGCACCCATGCGTTCGTACGGGCCTGCAAAACCTTTCACCTCTGCAAACCCGGAAGTCTTACTGGGGCGCACTATCGCCTCATATGCGGCGCGCTCCTTGCCAAGTTCGTAGGAGTCTCCGAACTTCAGGACAGACAAATTGGCAACATGATCGCTGGCGTCTGTAGTGCGCTCGCGTACCTCAAAGACTGTTGTTGGTGAAGCACCATCAGTGTACTCTTTGGAAACTTCTACGCGCTGCACATTCTCCGACGCATACACACGCCGAATTAGCTCGGAGTATCTTGAAATCTGTGCCTGATCTTTCTTTGCACGATAAGTCCCATTGAACTGAATCTCAAGTTTTGAAGCGGTTGCCTGCTGAACGTATGGGATCAGCCGTCGAACGTTAGCTAGGAATCGAACTAGGGCAATCTCCTTTTCTGCCGTAGTACGACACGTCGATGGCACGTTTTGGGTGAGACGCGCCGGTACCTTTGGTAGCAACTGTATGCTAAAGTGATCTAGCCATGATTCGACTTTATTTTCGGTTCGACATTGCTGAAGTGATAACTTGTGGAAGACAAAGTCATCGTTGTCAGTGATCTCAACAACGGTGTGTGCTGTGTCTTTGTTGTCCATCGAGGAACTCATCGTCAGATCGAGGAGATCCGAGAAGAAAACTTCCTCGACGTTGACTCCGCTGCGGCTTAACATCGCTTTAAAAGCTAATGAGATCAGTTGATGTTTACTACCGCACGTAGTGTGTGTTGGATGGAATCTCTTGATAGAACATATGCATTTGGCAACAAACTTGGAATGAATTGAAGCCCAGGTTCTTCCGTGCACTTCGACAAGTCGTCGAACCGAATCATCGTCCCGATATAACTGCTGAAAAACTTCGTACATCCGTTCAATGTCTTCGGGCGATATCTCAATGTCGTAGGTGCTAACTACAGTCAGTTGAGGGCTTTCAAAGCCAAGAAAGTTTCTGTAAAACACCTTAGTAAGTTCGACATCCTCTTGCAGGCGGAGTCGAAAAGTTCTGTTGTGGGCTTCATGTTCGTCAAAAGGTATGACCAAGACGGTGACACAGTGTCCTTGAACTAACAATTGGTGCAAGTGACTCAAGGCGTGCACGTGCCCAAGGTGGAACTCCAGACGCGGCCGGCAGTGCATTAGGTAGTGGTTTTGCGTATCATGTTGCACTTAGTTACCTCCGACCGCTGGCCTCAGTGACTCTAATAAGTTCCACCAGTATTGTAAAAATGTTAATCTTTAGTAATCTTTGGCCCAATATACAACACTTTAACTTCCCGCTGGTTAACAGGGCGGGGCCATTCGAAATGAATTCGCGTTTGTGGGGTTTTGATTTTACCGTGCCAAGGACAAAAAAGTGTTTTTCCATCATCCGTTGGGTCTTTGAAAGTCATTTCTTGACGGAAAGATATTTTATTCGTTGTTGATTCATCCGAGAACCATGCCTTTCCACCGCTGAAGTGGCTTTCCAGAAGCTCCATACCAAGGTTAGAAAGCTTCCCTGCGGTACTTGTTTCTTGGACGATTGTATCGAGTACCGTAAGTCGCTCGAAAACCCCGGTGGTTACGCAGGTACTAAACGGCGTAGGCAAAAGCTTATCAAATGCCCTTGCGGACATAGTCAGATTTGGAAAGCGACGAGTAACCTCGTTTTGAAGATCTGCCCAACTCCTGACAGTCCGAAGGGACTTAAGTGTAGCTTCTAAGGAGGCAAGATCCCACCAGTTATCTACGTCAACAGTTCCTATGATGTCTTCTGAAAGTCCATGCTGTATACATAGGGGCGTTGATGCAAAACATTGGGGGCTTCCTCCGAAACTGAATGTATTCGCATGAATCTCTACTTGCCGCCGTCGGGCAGCCTCACCCAGTCCTTGATTCGTTACGTCATGTCCATTGTACTCGAAGTAATCCTCTTCGTGAAATAATCGGCTATCGTCCCAGAACGGTCCCTTTGCCATCCAGGCTAAAGTTAACTGACAAAACGACTTGTCTCCTGTTGCAAGTACTGCTTGTTGAAGATTGGCACTGGATGTTACTGGTCTGGAAACGAGGGAGCGCGAGCAAAAAAAACTATCTCGAAGATTCTGTTCTCGGGAACGCAACTGGAGCAGTGGCTCAAGAGCTGCTCTAAATTCATGGGGAGTCGCAAATTGTCCTGCAAGTGATAGGTCATTTACATGCCATTCCATCACTCCCACCCCGCTAAACGCGCCAAATCTTTTTCGGATTGATCGAAGAAGCCTTCAGGCCATTCACTGAGATTTCCTGTCTTATCGATCATTGGCGAAACAACTCGGGGAATATCTTTAGATGCACTATCAGTATGATTAAAGAAATGAACCGCGACATTATTGTGGTTAATTCTCTGGTCACGAACAGCAAGGCGGATTCCGTTAAGTACATGGTCGCTATGCGTTTCAATAATAACCTGTACACCTGCGGACGCAATCTGCGCCAAGAAACGTCCTATCTGAGATTGCCCAAGAGGGTGTAGATGCGCTTCAGGGCTATCAATAATTAGAATCTGCCCTTGCTTTGCCAACAGACCCGCAACAATTACTGGGAACGCGTATGTAAGACCGTATCCAATATTTGAAGGACGGCGCCAATCGTCTGTTTCTCCGATACGAAGCTCCAGTCTCATCAGATTTGTTCTCTCTACAGCCTGTGCATTTCCTTGTGCTCCGGGAAAAAGCTCGTTTGCCCAAGCGTTAAACTGTCGCCGAAGAGAGTTGGCCTGATCAGACGGATTGCAACGAGCCGCATCAATTTCATCATCAAGCAGTAACTGAAACCACCAAGGTGCTAATTCGCCCTGAACGCCGACGTCAGCGTGGACTGGTAACGGGTCTTCAGGAGATGGAAATACATCAGCAGTCCCCTGTCTAACAGCACTGAGGAAAATGGTTTCACGTATTCTCTCAACCAATGATTTGGCATCAACTTCAACATCAGGCGGTAATAGAGAATCAAGTTGTTCAATACAAGAATATTCTTTTATTCCTACAGCGCTCCGAGTTTTGACACCACCAATACGTAAAGCAGAGCCCTTTGAACGGTCTTCAGCTTGTAAAGCCCATTCAATCTCGATTTGATCGTCTTCAACGGCAAACACAACATCCCCATCCCCCGAATTCAGAACTTCACCTGGAGTCCCCAAGCGTGCTAGTGGCCCATTTAGCGAAAGTCCACTAGAGCGATTGCCGGAGCGCAATGATTGAGCAAGAAGCAGTATGCTTTGTAAGGTTGTAGATTTTCCTGCTGCGTTAAATCCGGTCAGCAATGTAAGGGGCGAGAGATGAAGAGACAGTGAATCAAAACATTTAAAATTACGGAGCTTTATATTTGTCAACATAGTTAGAGTACCTCCGCGATTGCATTTCTCATCATATGGAAACGAGTCTTGACTTGAACTAAGCCATTTGTAGCGTACGTAATTGCTTGAATGAACTGGTAGTCATTTAGTAGGTCGCGCAATTTATTTTTATATAGGTCCGCTTTTTGTTCCACGTCTTCTTTTGCTAATGTAGCAAATAGAACCGAGCAAACATCAAAAAGGGCAATATTTATGACAGTTCTTCCGGCATACTTGTCATCAAGTGCGAGAGATTTTCTGAAGGCGTGCTTTCCAAAAAACATGTTATTGATAATCAAGGTTCGATTGAAAACAGCCGCTAGCTTTTTTAGCCCCTCTTCATCGAGCTGATTCATTTGTTCGAGCGCTCTTGCAAGAAAGTCATCCATATCGGCTTTATATTGCTCAACACCCAAAAGATAGAACGCAAAAAAACGGTTAATAACTTCACGATCACGCATCGATTTCTTGTCAAGGCTACCACCAGTAACTTTCAAAAACATTTCGTTTTCAGCAATCGCCTTGAGTAACTTGGTTGCTTTACCGTTAAAAAGACAATTTCTCATTTGTTGGCGCGTAAGCGGAACACCGCCATTGACTCGTTCAAAGATATCAAGCTTTGCCCGTTCCGGTGCCTTGGAATCAAGTATGTAGAGAGTTAACTGAGTATCTTCAAGTCGCTCCTGAAGGGTAAGTGGCAATGCCTTGAAATTTTTGTTAAGCAACGGGCTTTCTTGTTTCGCACCATCCGGCCCCTCTCCCAGCCCTATCAGAGAAAACTGATTATTAATGAAGCGAAAAAAAGTTGTAAGTCTCTGTAAGCCATCAACAACAATAATCTTCCCATCTTTTGCTTCCGCAACGTAAAAAACTGGTAACGGAATTCGCATGAGACAAGATTCTATCAATCGGGATTGTTTTGTTGCTGACCAGACGAAATCTCGCTGAAAATCAGGATCAAGTACATAGCGACCTTTTTCAATCCTATTCACTATTTCCCTGACAGTACGCTGGTCCTTTCGAACAAACAAAGCGTCAAGGGGATATTCTTCCCATCCTGACGATTCTGAGGTATCAAGTCCTTCTGGCTCTTCGATAATTGAATTCTGATTGTTATCCTGCTCGGTATCATTCATGACATAGCACCTTTAAAAGCTTCCTTGAAATACGCCCCCTCCGGGGCTCAGGCTTGCTTCTAGAAACAGACTGCTCATCTGGTATAGCAGCCTGCCCCATTTATTACCCCTCAATCCTAAACAACTTCTCCCCCTGCGACAACTTCACCACAAAAAACTCTTCCCGATTCAACTCTTCCGGCAACTTATCCTTGAGAATCGACGCCACAAACTGAATCCCCTTGTTGTTCACCAACTGGGCAATCTTCAGGAGCTGATTGTCATGCATCAACTCCTTCTTGTCATTCAACAAAAAGTGCAGACAGGGGATATTCTCCGCATCGGCAAACAGGGTGTAGGCAATATCAAAACAGGAAATCTCCCCCTGTTTTTTGCCTGAACTGAGATTGGTATTGAAGGCGCTGAACTCGTACAAACGCTGCCCTTTTTTATTTACGGTCGGATCGACCTTCAGGGCGTATTGCTCACCATAAAGCTCCTGCGAAATCGAGGAGAAATAGCGATTAAACTTGTTCACCTGCCCCTTGATCTTCAGCTCGAACTCTTCCGAAAAGAGCGCATTGTCAATCGCGTTCAGGCGCAGATTCAACGACTTCAGCTCCTCATCCACCACATCCAACTGCTGGATGATGCTCTCATACTCCCCTTTTTTCCGGTACTTCTCGTTAAGCTCATTGATCAGCTTTTCCAGCTCCGCAAATGACTCACTGCGCGAGATCGCCGCCGTCAGCTCCGCCTCTTGCAGCAACAGGCGGCTCAAATGCTCCGACTTGGCCTGCAAGTCGCTGTCAAGCCTCGGCAGATCCTTGGCGATATATTTCACCTTCTCCGCAATCATCCGGTTGTGAAATGAACAGAGCTCCTCAAACGTCTTCTGAATGCCAGCTACCCGGTCGGTTGCCTGCTGGTAGATCTGTTCCAGTTGCCGCAGATCGATCTGGGCCGCGCTCTGTTCAAGATCGCGCTTCGCCTCGATAATCAGGTCGCGCCGGATGTTCAGCCTGCCGATTTCCGCGCTCACCAGATTGAGCTGATACTTGACCCCATTCAACCGGTCCAGATCGGCCTCGAAGTTCTCGTTCAGATTGAAACTCGACTTGCGCCGATCCAGACCTTCAATCTCACCCTCCAGAATGGCAAGCGCCGTTTCATAGGCCGATTTGGTCTGATCCTTTTGCAGCCTGTTCTTGAAGGTCTGCTCCAGCCCGATCTTCGTCAGCAGTTCCTGCTTGGTGTCGCCATGGTCAAAATCACACCCCAGCAAAAAGAGATACAGGGTTTCATACTCGTCGGCACGGGTGTAGTGGCTGAGCGTCTTGAGGGTATTGGTGAGGCTCAGCTCTTTGTAGCGGATATTGTGGGAGATGATTTGCCAGATGGTCGGCTTCTTGCCGTAATGGCCGGGAAAAAGGACGTTGGTCAACGCCTCTTCAAATTCGTCATCGGTCTTGCTGACGCCGTTTAACTTTTGTATCCGCTGTTTTCTCGACAGAAAGTTTCGCTCGATGCGGACTTCAGGTGAATCGTCCCTGGACAGATCTTCCTTGAGCACCAGTGTGATCAGCACCTGATTCTCAATCAGAAAATCCTTTACCAGCTTGTACTCCTGCTTTTTATGTTCTGGCTCGGTATAGATCTGCTTCGCATCGCCCGACAGGCAGAAATCGATCAGCATGAGCACCGTGGTTTTGCCCACGTTGTTGCCGGTGGACGTGTCTTGAATGTTCGTGGTTTCATCGACAATCAAGTTGATGCCGTTGTGAAAATCGATCCGGCGGATGACATCGTCATGGCTGGAAATGGTCAGGGACTTCAGGAACATAATTCGACACTCCCCTGGTTGTTCAGGCTGACCAGATTCAACAGATACAGCCAATCCAGACAGAGCACGAATACTGGCATGGTCATCTGCCGGTACTTTTGGGTATCCAGATACAGATCCAGCAGATCCATGACGCGCTGCTCACGGAGTGCTTGCAGCACGAAAGCGCCGTTGTAGTAGATACTCTGTTCCGGGTGGATAGTGTCAGGCAGCAGCATTGGCACATCCTTCCGGGTTTTTAAAGATCTTGCAGAGGATAAAGGCATCCACCACCAGGATGTTGACGCACAGATCCAGTTCTTCTTCCGGCATGGGCGCATAATTGGCGCTTTCCCGCACCCGTTCCGCCACGCATTCGATAACCTTGAAGAACAGGGCATCGTCGCTGAATGCGGATTTATGGGTTACATAAAACCGCTTGATGGCGTTCAACACGGACAGGCTCTTGTTGTTACCCTGCTTGTCATAATCCGCATAGACCCTGGCAACCCGGTTGTGATGGATATCGTATTCGTCGATGATGTCGCGGGCCGCATCCAGATTGTTGAACACGATCTTTTTGTCGATTGCGAACGGCTTGGTTTCAAGCGCCGAACCGCCGCTGTTCCAATCTTCCTTTGCCAGAATAGTGATGATGGCGGCAAGGTTTGACTCAAGCTTGACCGGATCGACTTCCGTGATCAGTTCCTTTTTGATGAAGCGGTAGATACGCCCCAGGTCATCGGTGTCTAGCACATTGATAAAGCGCAAAATCGAGGCAACATCATGGATA
>Ga0209467_1003154_pt1 | contig 10996 bp, 10 predicted proteins | sample Higcelwee11metaG_FD_187175 | JGI IMG/M metagenome (GOLD analysis project Ga0209467, IMG submission 187175) | Freshwater pond sediment microbial communities from the University of Edinburgh, under environmental carbon perturbations - High... | ecosystem: Environmental > Aquatic > Freshwater >...
TCAACGACGGCGAGCATTTTGCCCTGTACGAGCCGGACGACGCGGCCGACGCGGCGGCAAAGGCCCGCGCCCTGCTGGCCGACGGCTCCCAGCGGAAAGCCCTGGCCCTGGCCGGATTCACCCTGGTAAATGACGCCCACAGGCCCGCCCACCGGGCCCAGGCTTTTGCGGCGCTTCTCCGCCAAGGTTTTGACAAAGCCTTTGCCGCACGGCGCTTGGCGCACCCGGATGCCGCGCTACGCAAACGGCTGCGGCTTATGTATCTGCATTGGGCCGAAAACAGCGGCGCCGAAGGTCCTTCCGCGCGCTACCTGGCCGAAGCGCAAGCAAAAAATTGAGGCACCGATCTGGCATGGAATCTGCTTTCGCAGCAGGGGTGATGCCGCGCCGGGAAACGGATGCGCTGCCGCAAGCGCGCCGCCACGGCCTTTCCCCGCACAAGGAGTAGCGCATGCCCCCCTGTTCCTGTCATACAATTCCTGAAATCCCGGTCCTGCGTTACAAGAAGACTCCTTTCCTGCGCGCCTGCTGCCTTGCCCTGGCCGGGTGCTGGCTTCTGGCCTCCTGTTCAGCCTCCGACGCCGTCAGCATCGCCCGCGTGGCCAGCGGCGACACCAGCGCCGCTGCCGGTCTGGCGCGCAGCAAGGCCATCCGCTATGCCACAAGCCCCAGCTCCATCATGGCCGACTACCGGCGCTTCAAAAACCTCCTCACCGCCTTTCGCCGCGCCGTGGGCGTCACCTGGGGCCAGGGCGACGCCAAGGAGGCCAAGCCCAAGGAGTACGTGAAGTACACCAACAACTACCTTTCCCGCGCCAGCGTGGATTTCGAGCAAGGCCGCATCACCGTGGAGACCCTGGACCAGAATGCGCCGCACAAAAGCCTGCGCGAGGCCATCGTCACCACGCTGCTGACCCCCTACGACCCGCGCGCGGTGGACATGTACTCCAGCGGGCCCGTGAAGCTTGGCGGCACGCCCTTTCTGCTGGGCGAGGTGAAGGACCAGAACGGGAACAACATCAAGAACGAGGAGCAGGCCGAGGCCTTCGCCCGGCACCTCATGGAAACAGGCGTGCGCGAGCGCCCTGGCGACATTGCGGGCAAGACGGTCAGCTATGTCGTCATCCCCATGGCCACGGACCACCTCTATGTGCGCGCCGCAAAGTTCAAGCCCATGGTGGAGGAAGCCTCCCGCCGCTTCAACGTGCCGCGCAACCTCATCTACGCCATCATCCGCGTGGAAAGCGATTTCAACCCCTACGCCATCAATGGCGTGCCCGCCGTTGGGCTTATGCAGATCGTGCCCCAGACGGCCGGAGCGGAGGTGCAGCAGTACCTGACCAAGAAACGCGGCGAACCGAGCAAGGCCTTCCTGTTCGAGCCGGAGAACAACGTCACGTACGGCACGGCCTATTTGAGCCTTCTTGATACGCGCCATCTCTCCGCCGTGGCCAACCCCGTGAGCCGCGAGTACTGCGTCATCGCCTCCTACAACGGCGGCAGCGGCGCGCTGCTCAAGACCTTTGACCGCGACCGCGCAAGGGCCGTGGGCATCATCAACAGCCGCTCGCCCTTGGCTGTGTATGAAACCATCACCCAAAGCCACGCGGCCGAGGAAACGCGCATGTATCTGAAGAAGGTGTTGGCGGCGAAGAAGCAGTTCGTGGGGATGTAAACGGGAAGGCGGACAGTCTTGCCCAAAGATCCGGGCGAGGACTCAGGCTTCCGGCAGGTTGAGGCGGCTAGACGTCGACGAAGGTGCAGTCCATGGCGCCATCGTCCGCAATGTCGAGCAGGGCGAAGGAGCCCTCGGCGAAGCTGCCGGGATTCAAAATGCGCGCGCCCTGATGCACCGCGAAGTCCCGGCGGTGGGTATGGCCGTAGCAGATCAGATCATGTTTGGGGAACAGTTCGGCCACGCGCAGCCAGACGGTGCTGCGCTCGCCCCAGCCGTGGGCCATGCCGAAGGATATTTCCTTCCCGCCCGGCAATGCCAGGGTCCGGCTCATGGTCTGGGGCACGTCGTGGTCCAGGATGAAGTGGTCGCAGTTGCCGCGCACGCAGTAGAACCGCGGATGCTGGCAAAGGTAATGATAAAGAGAAGCGCCCACCATGTCGCCGCAGTGGAGCAGGACATCGGTGGGCGCAAGATGCTTTTCGTAAAGGGCGCAGAAGCGCTCGTCAGGTCCGGTAAGGTGCGTGTCGGAAATAATGGCCAGACGCATGGCGTTTCCCGTGGGGCGAAACCGCCGCTTCGCCTAGTCGTTCATTTTCTTGAAACGCAGACGCAAATAGGCGTCGCGCATGGCCTCGTAGGGATCGACAGAGGCTTCCTTGAGGGTCTCGTAATCGCCAATGCGCAGGGAGACTTCGTTGACCTTGTCGTAGCTTTTTGTGGCCATGGACCAGTACCAGGGGTTGATGTAGCTGGTCGGCGTCAAGAAGTAGTCGCCAGCGTAGCCAACGGTGTCGCGGCCGGTGGATGGGCCGAGGAAGGGCCACACCAGATAGAGGCCGTTGCCCACGCCCCAGTAGCCAAGCGTCAGGCCCAGGTCCTGCTCCGTGTTGCCGATGGGCTTGTAGGGCTTGCAGTCGGAAGTGACGTCCGCAAAGCCGCCCAGGCCGAAGGCCGTGTTGCCGATGAAGCGCGAAGTCTCAACCGCAGCGGCGTCGAACTTGGCCTGCAGCATGAGGCTGGTGAAGCGCACCGGGTACATGAGATTGTGAAAGAAGTTGTGCACCCACAGGCGCGGGCGCTCTGGAATGGCGTAGGAATAGCCCTGGGCGACCGGCTTGAGGGCCCAGAAGTACAGCTTGTCGTTGAAGCCGAACCACATGCGGTTCCAGCCTTCCAGGGGATCGGCGGTGCTGGCGGCCTCATCGGCGACGCTCATGTTCTGCGTCGTGCCGCCGCGCTTGATGATCTTCCCGTTTTCATCCCAAATATCTTCATCGCCATAGGCGAGAAGCGCCGGGCCCGCAGACGCCTTGATCGCGGGGGCGGTCTGTTCAGCCATGAGGCCGTCCGCTGCGGAGGCAGAGCCCACGCACACAAGAGTCAGGGCCGCAGCCGCAAGCAGATGCCTGGACCAGCCCTGTGCAAAAAACCCTTTGCGAACGCTCATGGATCCCCCCCTACTTGGCGACGACATCGTCAACATTCTTGCCTTCATCCAGGGCCTTGATCTTGTCCTTGATGCGCTGAAGAAGCTGGTCGGGCGTCTCCCGCGACAAAATCTTGGAGAACTGGGTGCGATAGTTCTTCACCAGGCTCACGCCCTCGATGACGACATCGTAGACCATCCACTGCTCGTGTTTGATCATGATGTAGTTGATGGGAACGTTCTTGTCCTTCATCAGCACCTGAGTGTTGATGAAGGCATGGTTTCCGTCAACCTGCTCCTTGAGGTATTCAACTTTTTCGTTGTTGAACTTCTCAAGCTTGCGGACGTAAGTCTTTTGCAGCAATTCGGAGAACAGGACGACGAACTCGTCCTGTTGCTTCGGAGTATATTTGTTCCAGGATTCGGCAAGGGCGCGCCGGGAAAGCTCGCGCCAGTCGAAAAAGCTGTCGGCCACGGCGCGCATCTTGTGCTGCCGCTCAACGCGCTTCGCGGGGCCCTTCATGGCGGGATCGGAAAGAATCGCGATGACCTTGTCGATGCCAATTTTAAGGCGGTTCTGCGGCTCACCGGCGAAGGCCAGGGATGAAACAGCCAGAGCGAGAATCAACGCCGCAAAAACAAAAGATATTTTTTTCATCAGGCGATAACCTACCATAGTGTGCATAGACGGAATCATTATACGCCGCCGAAAACATACTTACTGATTAATTCTTCCAGGTCAATAGAGGATTCAGTGTCACGCAGAACGGCTCCCGGCTTGAGCGGGTCGCCTCCGCCACGGGAAATTTTTACGTACTTGTCGCCAATCAGGCCGCTGGTCTTAACAGAGGCGATGGTGTCGTCGGTCAGCTTCACATCCTTGCGGATCTTCAGAGTCACAACGCTCATGCCGGAGTCTTGATCGATGCCGATGCTTTCGACAAAGCCCATTTCAACGCCGTACATCTGCACGGGGGCGTTCACCTTGAGCCCGGTCACGTCGTTGAACATGGCCTTGACGGCATAATTGTTGTCAGAGAACAGGTGCACGTTGCCGAGCTTGATGCTCATGTAGGCGATGGCCAAAAAGCCCACCAGCACAAACAGGCCGACCTGCGTTTCCTTGGAGTATTTCTTCATCCCTCACCTCGTTTGTCTGGCCCTGTTGTTTGCGGCAGGGCCGCTCGGCATCAGCTTCGGCTATTGTTCTTCGTCCAGATACCCGGAGCAGTCGCGCTTCATCACCTTGAAATCAAGCGGCGGCATGGTCAGCCGGGGCGTGGTCCGCTCCGCAGCCTGGCGGTCCAGGAAGCGGCGCAGATATTCGTCCTGCGTGGCTTCAAGCTCCGCAAGCGATCCCTGGAAGAGCACGCGGGCGTCGCCCAGCACCAGCACGTGGTCGGCTATGGTGCGCATGCTGTCCAGGTCGTGGCTCACCACCACCAGGGTCATGTCCGAACGCCGCTTCAGCTCCAGCAACAGCTGATCCAGCTCCGCGGCCGTCACCGGGTCCAGGCCGCTCGTGGGCTCGTCGCAGAAAAGCAGCGGCGGATCCATGACCATGGCCCGGGCCAGCCCGGCGCGCTTGCGCATGCCGCCGGAAAGCTCGTTCGGAAAATAGTCGTAAAAATCAGCCAGGCCGACCAGGCCGAGCTTGGCCAGCACGCGCTCGCGCACTTCCTTCTCGGTAAGGCGCGTGTGCTCGCGCAGGGGCAGGGCCACATTGTCGCCCAGGGTGAGCGAACCCAGCAGCGCGCCGTCCTGAAAAAGCACGCCCATGCGCTGGCGCAGGCAGTGCATGCCGCGCCGGTCCAGCTTGGCCAGGTCATGCTTCCCGATGACGATGCGGCCGGCCAGGGCCGGGTGCAGCTTCAAAATATGTTTCAACAGCGTCGACTTGCCGCAACCGGAGCCGCCCAGGATCACGGAAATCTTCCCGCCGGGCAGCACCGCGTCGATGTTGCTCACCACGGCGTGCTCGCCGTAGCCGATGGTGAGTCCCTCCAAGAGGATGTCCGGTGTCATCTGCTGGGTCACGTCCATCTCCTAGAACAAAATCGAGGTCAGCACGTAGTCGGCCAGCAGGATGAGCACGCAGGAGGTCACCACGCCCGCGGTGGTCGCCTGGCTCACGCCTTCCGGTCCAACGGCGTCGCGCCGCAGGTGCGTGTAGTAGCCCATGTAGCAGCACACGGTGCACACGACAACGCCAAACACCAGCGACTTGATGAACCCGCCGGTGATGTCGTTCATCTTGAGGTAGGCGCTGACGCGGTACCAGTACACGCCGGAGTTGCCGTCCAGAAGCAGCACTCCCGTCAGGTAGCCGCCCAAAATGCCCACGAGGTCGAAAAAGGCCGTGAGGATGGGGAAGCAGATGATGGAGGCGGCCAGCTTGGGGCTCACCAGATAGCCGATGGGGTTGATGTCCATGACGCGCAGCGCGTCGACCTGCTCGGAAATGCGCATGACGCCGATCTCCGCAGTCATGGAGGACCCGGCGCGGCCGGTGATCATGATGGCCGTGAGCACGGGGCCGAGCTCGCGCACAAGGGAGAGCGCCACGGCCGAGCCCAGAAAGCCGTCGGCTCCGAACTTGGCCAGGGCGTAATACATCTGCAGGCCGATGACCATGCCCGTGAACAGGCTGATGAGCGTGATGACGCTGACGCTCTTGACGCCGATGAAATAAATTTGGCGCACGGTCTTGGAAAACTGCCCCCAGGACCGGAAGATGCGGCCAAAGGACTCCAGAAAAAAAAGGAACATGGCGCCCATGTCGCCCACAAGGCGCAAGGTCGCATCGCCCAATTGGGCGATGGGCGAGAGTTGGGTGCGTCTTCCCTGAATCATCGGTTGCTGCTCCCCTTCGCGGGCTGCGCGGCGTTCGTCGCGGCGCGGCTCATCGGCAATGGCCCGGAAGAAGCAAAACCTGCCCCCGGGCAACACAGGCTGACTAGCATATGCGATGCCCCCCCGCAAGGCTTCGCCGTTCCAGCGGTAACATTTTAAACACGCGCAAAACCGGAGAAAATCCACAAGAAACCCGGAGACTATTGCCCGTCCTCGTTTTCCGTTTCCTCGCCCGCGGCGCTTAAAACATCTTTTTTTGGCGAATCCTTGCGCGAGCCGTTTTTGCGCTCCCACCAAGCCTGGTCCGGTCCCAAAAACCACCAGTCTGTGTGGTCGGTCTCCAGAATCACGCGGCCCAGTTCCTGCCCTTCCGGGGTGCGCAGGCGCTCCTTGGCCGCGGCCAGCCATTTGTCCGCATAGCGGTTGCCCAGGTCGGACTCTTCCTTCAAATTCAGCATCAGGTCCAGCTGGTCAGCGTCCTGGGCCAGCCTGGCCTCCGCCGTGGCCGTCTCCTCCAGCTCCTCCCACAGGGGCATGACATCCGCCGCCAGGCCGGTGCCGGAGAGGGCGTCTTCCAATGCCTGGGTGCCCGCGCTGGAGTTATACTGCTTGTTCACGTAGTTGAAGTCCCCGGTCCGGGCCTCGTGCAGGTCGTGGAACAGGCACATCATGGCCGTGCGTTCCTTGTTCGCCCCGGCCATTTGCGCCAGCACAAAGCCGATGACCGCCGTGCGGAAGCTGTGCTCGGCCACGTTCTCCTGACCGGAGCCCAGGAACTGATAGCCGGTGCGGGGCGTTTTGCGCAGCATGCCGCACTCGAACAAGAAGTCGGCCAGGCGGGTGATGCGCGGGCGTGAGTTGAGTCGTGACATGATTGGAAGAGCCTCCGGCAGTCCCGAGCGGGGCTGTCTCTCAAAGTATGGTGCTCCCTGGCCGGAAAAAAGCCGTTCCGGTCCACGGATGGCGCTCATGCGGCGCGGCCCTGGACCGGAAGCGGAGATTGGCGCGGCGGGGCCCAAATTGCTGCTCGCGGCAGCCCCTTACGTGCGGTAATCCGCGTTGATTTCAATATAGCGCTTGGTCAGGTCCGAAGCGAGCAGGGTGAAGGAGCCGCGTCCCGCGTGCAGGTCGAGCTCGATGGCGACATCCTGATGGCGCATGGAGGGCGCCAGCAAGGCGTCCAGATCCTCCGGCGAGGGCTGTCCCTTTTCGAAAACGAGGATGCCACCGATTCTGAGCACCACGGCCTCAGGCTCGAAATCCGCCCCGCTTCTGCCCAAGGCGGCGATGATGCGGCCCCAGTTGGGATCGCAGCCGAAGAGCGCGGTCTTGACCAGGGGCGAATTGCCCACGGTGCGCGCGGCCAGCTCGGCCTGGGCGGCGCTTTTGGCCCCTGTGACCGTGATGTGCGCCACCTTGGTGCCGCCTTCGGCGTCCTGCACGATGCGGTAGGAAAGCTCCTGGCACACGGCGGTGACGCAGTCGCGCAGCAGCTTGAGCGACTTGCCGTCCTTGGCGGAAACGCCGGAGGCGCCGTTGGCCAGGGCCAGCACGGTGTCGTTGGTGCTCGTGTCACCGTCCACCGTGAGCGCGTTGAAGGAGCGGTCCGCGGCGTGGACGAGGATCTCCTTCCAGGCGGCGGGCTCCACGTCCGCGTCGGTGAGCACGAAGCCAAGCATGGTCGCCATGTTGGGCGAAATCATGCCCGCGCCCTTGCACATGCCGAGCACGCGGATTTCGCCGCCGGGCAGCGCAACGCTTTTGACGACAAGCTTCGGAAAGGTGTCCGTGGTCATCATGGCCTTGGCCACGTCCACGGCCGAGGCCTTGCCCAGGCTCTGCCCCAGCTGGGGCACGGCGGCGGACCATTTGTCCATTTTGAGCTGCGCGCCGATGACGCCGGTGGATGTGGGCAGCACCTCGCGCGCGGCAATGCCGGCCTGCGCCGCCACCAAGGCAAGGGTGGCGCGGCAGTTGGCCAGGCCCTCGTCGCCGGTGCAGGCGTTGGCCTGGCCAGAGTTGACCAAAAGGGCCCTCGCCTGGGGGCGCTCGCCCAAAATTTCTTTGCACACCAGCACGGGCGCGGCCTGGAAGCGGTTCTTCGTGAACACTCCGGCGGCGACGGCGGGCGTTTCGCTCACAATAAGCCCCAGATCGTTGCGGTCCGGTCTTTTAAAGCCTGCGGCGGCAACGGCGAAGCGGTATCCTTTGGGCGCGGTGGTCATGGGCGAACCTCACGAGTGGATTCGGCGCGGGCGGCATGTGCGGCCACGCGCGGGAGCGAAGCCTAGCACAGGCCGCAACGGGTTTCAAAGGGTCTTTGGCAGGGGGGGCCAGGACAAAACGCCGGGACGAAATGCCGAAATGAAATGCGGGGGGGAAAACAGCGAGCGCGGAATCAAAGCAGCCCGTCGGGATTCTCCTCGGCGCGGTACAGCGTGACGCGGTTGCGCCCGGCGCTTTTGGACCGGTAGAGCATGCGGTCCGCCTCGCGCAGCATGCCGTCCAGGGTAAGCCCCAGCTCGCAGCACAGGCCTATGCTCACGGTATAGGAGACGACATCCTCGCCGAAACGCACGGGCGTGGACTCGAACACCTTGCGCAAATCCTCGAACAGCAGCACGGCCTGGTCCGCCGCGATGTCCGAGGCCAGGACGCAGAATTCCTCGCCGCCAAGGCGCGCCACAATATCCGAGGTGCGGAAGCGCGAAGCCAGAAGCTGGGCCATTTGACGCAGCACGGCGTCGCCAGCCTCGTGGCCCAGGGTGTCGTTGACGTTTTTGAAATGGTCGATGTCGAGCATGGCTACGGTGACGGGCTGGCCGCGGCGGGTCAAAAGGGCGTGCAGCTGGCTGCCGGCGGAGAAGAAATAGCGGCGGTTGTACACGCGGGTCAGGTAGTCGCGCTCGGCCATGTCGCGCACCTGGGCGATGTGGTCGAGCATTTCCAGATTCTGGGTGATGCGCGTGTAGAACTCTTCCACCAGAAACGGCTTGTGCAGGTAGTCGTTGGCGCCGCTCTTGATGAACCGGGGCGAAAGCCTAGCGCCGCCCTCGGCCGAGACGCCCACGATGGCCAGCATGTCCTTGCCGAAATTGCGGCGTATTTCGCGCGTCAGTGCGAAGCCGTCCATGCCGGGCATGTTGTAGTCCACCAGCACTAGGCGCGTGTCCGGGTGCTCCGCCAGCACGGCCAGGGCGTCCTCGCCGCTGCCCGCCTCCAGCACATGGTAGAGGTGGGTGGTCAAAAGCCGGCCCACGGCGTGGCGGTAGCTGCGGGAGTCGTCGACGATGAGGATTTTCGTTTGCGGGTTCTTCGCCAGCCGCGCAAGCAGGGCCACAACGTAGTCCACGTTCTCAATGCTGTCCTTGAGCACGTAGTCGACGATGTGGCGGTTCCAAAAGCTTTCGCGCAAGGCATCGGAGAGTTCGCCGGTAAAGACGATGGCCGGAACCTTGTAGGCGATGGCGAGATCCACGGCCTCGCCGCGGGGGGCGTCGGGCAGGTTGATGTCCAGGAGCGCCGCAAGATAGTCCGTGCCCTGGTCGAGGATGCCCTTGGCCGCGGCCAGGCTGGAAGCCACCACAACGTCGAAGCCAAGATCCTGCCGGATGTGCTTGGACACCAGCGCGGCGAAGGAGCGGCTGTCCTCAACGACGAGCACTTTGATCATGCAGCTATCCCCGAAACCCGGATACATGTCAGCCGCCAGGGGGCGGAACGCGCCCCGCGCAACTGCAGGGAAGGTCGGAACGGAGCAGCGCTACCACACTCCCGCCGCACATATCAAGCTGCTCTATGCCAATATTCTGATCGCGAATTATTTACCGCAGCAATTCTTGTGCTTCTTGCCGGAGCCGCAAGGGCAGGGATCGTTGCGCCCCACCTTGGCCGCGGCACGCTTCACGGGCTGCTTCCTCTTGGGCTCGCTGTCGACCGCCGGACCTTGGTATTCCAGTTCGGAGGCCGTCTCCTTGTGCTGGAACTCCTCTTCCTTCACCTCTTTCTGAATGCGCAGGCGGCAGATGAGACTCATGGACTTCTCGGCGATGGTGTACAGCATGGCCCGGAAGAGATCGAAGCCCTCGCGCTTGTACTCCTGCTTGGGATCCTTCTGGCCGTAGCCGCGCAGGCCTATGCCGTCGCGCAGGTGGTCCATGCTGAGCAGGTGGTCCTTCCAGTTGCGGTCGAGGGTCTCCAGAATAAAGTAGCGCAGAATCTCCTGGTAGTTCTCCGGCGCTGCGGCGTGCAGCCCGTCCAGAATCTCCTTGATCCAGGCCTCGGCCTGCCCGCGGTCCGGCAGGGTGCCGGAGAAGCCGGGGAAGCGGGAAAGGTCGAACACCTCGTCCAGGCGGGAGGAGACGATGCCTTCGGTCTCCTCGTCCAGGGCGCCCTTGGCGTCCTCCACCATGGTGTAGATGTCGGTCAAAAGCTCATCGATGTATTCCTCGACGATGTCGTCCAGAGTCTCGGCGTACATGATCTCGCGGCGGCGGGCGTAGATGACCTCGCGCTGCTGGTTCATGACGTTGTCATAGTCGAGGAGCTGTTTTCTGATCTCGAAGTTGTGGGCCTCCACGCGCTTCTGCGAGCCCTCGATGGCGCGGCTGACCATGCGGTTCTCGATGGCCTCGCCGTCCTCCAGGCCCAGGGAGTTCATGAGCCCGGCGATGCGGTCGGAGCCGAACAGGCGCATGAGGTCGTCGTCCAGGGCCAGGTAGAAGCGCGAGCTGCCGGGGTCGCCCTGGCGGCCGGAACGGCCGCGCAGCTGGTTGTCGATGCGCCGGGACTCGTGGCGCTCCGTGCCCAGAATGTGCAGGCCGCCCAGTTCCTTCACGCCCTCGCCCAGCACGATGTCCGTGCCGCGGCCGGCCATGTTGGTGGCGATGGTGACCCGGCCCTTGTGTCCGGCTTCGGCCACGATCTCCGCCTCAAGCTCATGCTGCTTGGCGTTCAGCACGCTATGGGGCACGCCGCGCTTTTTGAGCATTTCCGAAACGAGTTCGCTCTTCTCAATGGAGACAGTGCCCACGAGCACC
>Ga0209467_1003156_pt1 | contig 10991 bp, 8 predicted proteins | sample Higcelwee11metaG_FD_187175 | JGI IMG/M metagenome (GOLD analysis project Ga0209467, IMG submission 187175) | Freshwater pond sediment microbial communities from the University of Edinburgh, under environmental carbon perturbations - High... | ecosystem: Environmental > Aquatic > Freshwater > Pond...
TAGAACAACATGTCGGTGCCTTGGGGCAGGTCTTCCCAGGCGGTGAAGGTGCCCGGGTCCTGCTTGTAGGGCGCTGCCTCTTCGGCGTTGTGCAGGTATTTGCGGCACCTGCCCTGGCCGGTTTCGCTGTAGGTACGGAACAGGTTCTCGATCTCGCCGAACAGGTTGGCCTCGGCGCCGAAGTGGCTGAAGTTGTTGTTGCCGGCTTTCTCGGCCTCGGCCGCCTTCACTTTCATTTCCTTGCGGTCAAAGCGGTGGAAGCTGTCGCCCTCGATGATGCCGGCCGTCACGTTCTCGCGGCGGAAAATGTTCTGGAAGGTGCGGGTGACGGTGGACGTACCGGCACCTGACGAGCCCGTGATTGCAATGATGGGGTGGCGTTCTGACATGGTGTTGTCTCCAGAGATAAAAATTGGGTGCGCGATCAGTTGCGAAACAAAGACCGCTCGGCGAACAAGGGGTTGGCGTCATCCTTGTAGGCGCCCGGCTCGCGGTGGTAGCGCTCGATGCGTTCCACTTCGTTCTTGCTGCCGAACACCAGGCCGATGCGCTGGTGCAGCGCGGTGGGCATCACGGTCAGCATGGGCTCGCGGCCGGTGCTGGCGCGGCCGCCAGCCTGTTCGATGATCATGCCCACCGGGTTGGCTTCGTAGAGCAGGCGCAGGCGGCCGTGTTTGGCGGCGTCCTTGGTATCGCGCGGGTACATGAAAATCCCGCCGCGCATGAGGATGCGGTGTGCCTCGGCCACCATGCTGGCGATCCAGCGCATGTTGAAGTCCTTGCCGCGTGCGCCGGTCTTGCCGGCCAGGCACTCGTCCACGTAGCGCTTGACCGGCGCTTCCCAGAAACGGCTGTTGGACGCGTTGATGGCGAACTCGTGGGTGTCTTCGGGGATCTGCAGGTTCGGGTGCGTGAGCATGAACTGGCCCAGGTTCGGGTCCAGCGTGAAGCCGGCCACGCCGTTGCCCACCGTGAGCACCAGCATGGTGGTCGGGCCGTAGAGCGCGTAACCGGCGGCGAGCTGCTGCGTCCCGGGCTGCAGGAAGTCGGCCTCGACCACGTCGCGCCCGCTGTCGATCACGTCCTGCGGTGCGCGCAGCACGCTGAAGATGCTGCCGACCGTGACGTTGACGTCGATGTTGCTGGAGCCGTCGAGCGGATCGAAGACCAGCATGTATTTGCCGCGCTGCATGGTGGCCGGGATCTGGTACGGGTGGTCCATCTCTTCGGATGCCATGCCCGCGAGGTGGCCGCCCCACTCGGTCATCTGCGTGAAGTACTCGTTGCTGATGACGTCGAGCTTCTTCTGCTCCTCGCCCTGCACGTTGACGCTGGTGGTGACTTCGGGCGCGGGCTGGCCGAGCATGCTGCCGAGGTCACCAAAGGCCACCGTGCGCGCGATGGCCTTGCAGGCCAGCGCCACGTCGAGCAGCAGCGCGTTGAAGTCACCACTGGCGCTGGGAAAGCGGCGGCGTTGTTCGATCAGGTATTGCGTGAGGGTGAAGCGGCGGCGCGTGGTCATGGATGGCTTTCGGGAAGTTGCTGAATTCGTTGGGAGGTGGCGCCGTGCTTCAGGCGCTGGCGTTCTTGCGCAGCTGCTTCATGACGGTGTGGTAGCCGCCGTTGTTGTCGGGCGCGCCAAACACGGCGCTGCCGGCCACCAGGGTGTCGGCCCCGGCAGCCACGATCTGTGCGATGTTGTCCACCTTCACGCCGCCGTCCACTTCGAGCCAGATGGTCTGGCCGCCGTTGGCCATGTAGGTGTCGATGCGCTGGCGGGCCTCCACCAGTTTCGGCAATGTGCCAGGGATGAATTTCTGCCCGCCAAAGCCGGGGTTCACGCTCATGAGCAGCACCACGTCGAGCTTGTCCATCACGTGGTCCATCAGCGACAACGGCGTGGCCGGGTTGAACACCAGGCCAGCCTTGCAGCCGTGGTCGCGGATCAGCTGCAGCGGGCGGTCCACATGGCGGCTGGCTTCGGGGTGGAAGGTGATGATGTTGGCGCCGGCCTTGGCAAACAGCGGAATCAGCGCATCCACTGGCTCGACCATCAGGTGCACGTCGATCCCGATCTTCACGTGCGGACGGATCGCCTCGCAGACCAGGGGGCCGATGGTGAGGTTGGGCACGTAGTGGTTGTCCATCACGTCAAAGTGCACCAGGTCTGCACCGGCGGCCTCGATGGCGCGCACTTCTTCACCCAAGCGGGCGAAGTCGGCAGACAGGATGGAAGGGGCAATGCGGATGGTCATGGGAAGCCTGGAAATTGAAGAGAAGGATCTCGGGGGCGTTTCAGCGGTTGTGCCATTCCCTGAGCCGCGCCACATTGACCTGGCTCAGGTCGGGCACGACGCGCAGCGCGCCCTTGAAATCGTGGTGGGCGGTGAAGCTGTTGGGTGTGATGACCGTGTCAAGCCCGGCGGCGGTGGCCGCGCGCAGGCCGTTGGACGAATCTTCGAACGCCACGCATTCCGGAGCGCTCATGCCCATGTCGGCCAGTACCTTGAGGTAGACCTGCGGGTGCGGCTTCTTGATCGGTGCATTGCTCGCGTCGCCAACGGCCAGGAAATGCGAGCGCCAGTCCAGACCGATGGCCGAGCGCATCAGCGCGGCGATGTTGACCGGCGAGGTGGTGGTGGCGATGGCCAGTTGCAGGCCCTGGCCACGTGCTTCGTTCATGAGCGCCAGCACACCCGGGCGCAGCGTCACGGCTCCGCTGTTGACGGCGTTTTCGTAATAGGCCGTCTTGATCTCGTGCAGGCGGTTGATGGTGTCGGTGAGCGCGCCGGCGTCCACCTCTTTCATGTCGGGGTCCACTGTGCGCCAGTGATGCAGCATGCGCTCCTTGCCACCCGAAATGTCGAGCAGCTGGGTGTACTGTTCGGTGCTCCAGTGCCAGTCCAGCCCCTCTTGCCGGAACGCGTGGTTGAACGCTTCCAGGTGCACGCTTTCCGTGTCGGCCAGGGTGCCATCGACATCAAAAATCAGGGCGTTCAGCATGGATTCACCTGTTCAGGAACCCCGGAAACTCGGGGTGATGAACGGACTATAGGGATGGACTTAAATAAGGTAAATTCATGATTGTTTGCACTTTAGTTAAGCAATCACTTAATGAAGAACGCCACCTTCCGCCAACTCAGGGTTTTCACTGAGGTCGCCAAACACCTGAGTTTTGCCCGGGCCGCCGAGGTTTTGCACCTCACGCCACCGGCCGTGACCATGCAGGTCAAGGAACTGGAGGGCCACGTGGGCCTGCCCCTGTTCGAGCGCAACGGGCGACAGGTGGCCCTGACCACGGCGGGTGAATACATGCTGGTCTACGCGCGCAAGGTGATCGCCACCCTCAAGGACGCCGAAGACGCGGCCGCGCGGCTGCAGCGGCTGGAGGTGGGCACGCTGACCATCGGCATGGTCAGCACGGCGAAATACTTCCTGCCGAGGCTGCTGGCCGAGTTCCAGCACGAACACGAGGGGGTTGAAATCCGGCTCGCCGTGGGCAACCGGGAGCAGTTGGTGAAGATGCTGCACGGCAACGAGGTGGACATCGCCGTCATGGGCCGCCCACCCAAGGAACTGGCCACGCGGGCCGAGCCCTTTGCCGCGCACCCGCATGTGTTCGTGGCGCCCACCGACCACCCTCTGCTCAAGGTGGGTCACCCCACGGTGGACAGTCTGCGGCCCTACGGCTTCATCCTGCGCGAGCGTGGTTCCGGCACGCGAGCCGCGATGGAAAAATTTCTGGAGACATCGCGCATGGAGCCGCGCGTGGTGATGGAGATGGCCAGCAACGAAACCATCAAGCAAGCCGTGATGGCCGGCATGGGCATCAGTTTCCTGTCGCTGCACACCATCGGTCTGGAGCTGGAGCACGGACTGATCGCGACATTGGACGTGGAAGGCACACCCATCATCCGCGCCTGGAACGTGGTGCACACGCTGTCCAAATTGCTGTCGCCCGCGGCCGAAGCGTTTCGTTATTTCATGCTGGAGCGGGCCGAGAGCCACCTGGCCGAAAAATACGGCAGCCTGCTCAAGCTGCCGCCCACGCCGTCCGTGGGGTGAACAGCGTGCCACCACCGATCTGACGGACCCGCCAGAACGGTGGCGACGCTGCCTTTCGTCAGAACTTGTAGCCGACCCCGACGGTGACGCCCTTGAGGGTGGTGTCGTCCTTGTCGTGGTAGATCATATAGTCGGCGTTGAGCGAGAGCGCGGGGTTGAGCTTGAAGCTCGCGCCGAGGCCATAGGCCACGGACGTGGCGCTGTCGGTCTCATTGCCGACGGAGAGCTTGGTGCGTGCCGCACCCAGGCGACCGAAGAGCTCCAGTCCTTCGACCACCTCGATCTTGGGCTTGACGAAGACGCCGACCATGTTGTCCACCTCGGCCTTGACACCGGAATTGATGCCGTTCACCTTCACGGACGAGTCCTGCGCGCTGAGACCGAGCATGCCCTCGACGGCCAGGTTGCTGTTCAGTTCATAGCCGATGATGCCGCGCACGTTGGACGGTTTGGAGGAGAAATCGAGGCCACCGACGCTGCTTTCCAGCTTCAGCGGCGTGTAGCCGACTTCGCCATACAGGCCCTCGGCTTGGACAGAAGCGGAGGCAGCGGCGAGCGTGGCCACGGCGAACAAAGGAATCAGGCGTTTCATGAACACTCCTTGAGCGTTGTTGAGGAAGCCCCAGTCTAGGGACGAACCTGCGCGAAAACGCCGCATGTGTTCAAGCGTTACCTGCTTTACGGAAGCGACGCAGTCGCAACGGCTGCTCACCTCAGCGGGGACCGTGGCCAGGCATGTGGGCGCCCACGTGCACTTCCCCGCGCGCCTCGGCGAGCTCGACCTGGCGCTGCCGTTCGGCCAGCTGGGCCTTTTGTTCGGGGCTGCGCTGGTCGTGGCAATGGGCACAGCTCACGCCCTTGACGTAGTGCTCCGAGGCCTTGTCTTCTGCGTCCAGCGGCCAGCGGCAGGACCGGCAGAGTTCATGCGGACCGGTCTGCAGGCCGTGACCCACGCTCACGCGTTCATCAAACACAAAACACTCGCCCTCCCAGGTGCTCTGTTCGGGAGGCACCTCTTCCAGGTACTTGAGGATGCCTCCTTCCAGGTGGTAGACCTCTTCAAACCCGTGCATCTTCATCAGCGCCGTGGACTTCTCGCAGCGGATGCCGCCGGTGCAGAACATCGCCACGCGGGGTTTCTTCTCGCCCTGCAAGGCGGGCTGGGCATCGAGCCAGGCGGGCAGCTCGGTGAAAGTCTTGATGTTCGGGTTGATCGCGCCCTGGAAGCTGCCGATGGCGACCTCGTAGTCGTTGCGGGTGTCGATGAGCAGCACGTCCGGGTCGGCCACCAAGGCGTTCCAGTCCTGGGGTTTGACGTACTGGCCCACGGTCTTGTTCGGGTCCAGGCCGGGCACGCGCAAGGTGACGATTTCCTTTTTCAGGCGCACCTTCATGCGCAGGAAAGGCGGCTTATGCGCCCAGGCTTCCTTGTGTTGCAGCGTGGCCAGGCGGGGATCGGCACGCAGGTGCGCCAGCACCGCGCGCACGCCCGGTACCAGGCCGGCGATGGTGCCGTTGATGCCTTCGCTCGCCAGCAGCAGCGTGCCCTTGACCTGGTGCGCCTCGCAACAGGCTTGCAGCGGTTCGCGCAGCGCCTCGAAATCGGGCAGGTCAACGAACTTGTAGAGGGCGGCGGTGAGGTAGCGCGGGGCAGATTCCATGGGCGGAATTATCCCCTCGCACCCGGCCCGCCCTACAACGCCTCGATGCGCGAAAGGTCGGGTCGCTCCAGCCACTGTGCGAACTCGTCGGCAAGTTGCGCGGCGGCGGCGGTGGCACCGCTCCAGACGCGCTGGCGGCTGTTGATGTCCTGGCCGTAGTGCGTGAAGTCGCTGCGGTCGGGCAGCTTTCCATTGGGCAGGGTCTTGACCCAGGCCGGGTCGGGCGCGATCACCACCATGTGGTCCAGCGCGGGGCTGGAGCGGTGGCGGCGCTTCCAGGACTTGTCGAGCCAGCCGGGCACCACCGACTGCTGGAAATGCGGGTAGAGCACCAGCGGCGCCGCCGGGTTGCTGCGGTAGCGCAGGTGCAGGTGGTAGTCGGTGATGCCGCCGTCCCAATAGGGCCCCGGTGGCGCACCCGCAATGCCTTGCACCGGCTGCAGCATGAAGGGGATGGAGCAGCTGGCCTGCAGCGCGTCCATGAAGTTGTCTTCGCGCAGGGGCACCTGGCGCGTGCGAAGGTCCGCCGTTTCGAACGGGAGCATCGCATCCGGCCGGGTGCCACCGTCCGCGGCCGGCGTCGAAAACACGACACGCTCCAGCCAGCCACCCAGCGCCCGGCGATGCACGGCGTTGGCCACAAATGCACCCAGGTAACCCAGCGGTGTTCGCCATGGCCCGTCGCCCGCGAGCATGCGGCGCCCCCGCGAGGCGACGACGTGCAGCCGGTAGCGCGGGTGCTGCAACACCTCACCGATGCGCCCGCCGAAAAAGGCCTGCAGGTTGCCGCGGAAATGGCGACTGATCTGGGCCGCCGTCGCGCGCTTCTGGCCGGACGGCAAGGCAATGTGTTGGGCAATGTAGTCGCGCTCCAGGCGTTCCAGCGCGCTGGCGGTGCCCTGCAGGCAGGCGGTGGCCATGCGCCAGGCGCCAATCGAAGCGCCCACCAGATGCACCGGTTGAGCGCTCCGGGTCAGCCAGTGACCAAAGATGAAGCGGTCCAGTGGTCCCAGTATCAGGCCCTTGGGGCCACCGGCTGCGGCCGGCACCGTGCCCACGTCCTGCGGGCGCAGGCCGTGCTGTTCGATGTGTTGCCGTGCCTTGGGGCCGGCATAAAGGCGAAGCGCTTGCATAGGGCCACGATTGTCTCGCAGCCCGCGATCATCGGACGCCAGGAAGGATCAATGCCCCTGGGCCACGGTTTCGGCTTCTTCGGGCGCCTCCACCTGGCGCGTGAGCGAGGGGATTTCTTCACCGATCACGGTATCGGGATCGATGCCGAGCACCAGACCCACGGGATCGGGGTAGGTGTTGATCAGGCCTTCGCTGCCGATGGCCAGCTCCTCGGCGCGGGCACGCCACGATGCGATGTGAATGACGCCAGCGATGGGTTCGTACACATCGTTGTCGAACGGTGCCACCTGGTGCTCGATCGCGTTGATCATCTTCTTGGGGAAACGCCACTCCCGCGCCAGCGCGGCGCCTGCTTCGGCGTAGCTGTAACCGAACAGGCCTTTTTCAGCGCGGGCGCGCTTGAGGTCGAGCATGTGCAGGCTGCGGTCCAGATCGAGCATCGCCTCGGGCATGCCGACGTGCATCATCAGTTCGCCGATGCCATGCACCAGTCCCGCGGTGAAAGCGGTGTTTTCGTCGATCTTGATCGGCAGCGCGATGTAGCGCGAGAGGTTGGCCACGTTGAGGCTGTAGCGCCAGAACTGGTTGAGGTTGATCCCGCCCACGCAGTGAAAGCCTTCGCCCATGGCCGCGCCGATCACCAGCGCCCGCACCTTGATCAGGCCCATCACATGGATGGCATCGCGCGCCGTGGCCACAGAACGGTGCAAGCCGAAGAAGGCCGAGTTCGCCATCTTCAGCAGCTTGGCCGTGAGCACCGGGTCGTCTTCGATGTAGGCCGCCGCCTGGAACAGATCGACATCTTCCTGATTGAACGTGTCCATCAGCTTGCGAACCACCTTGGGGGCGGAGGGCAAGGCCTGGGGTTGCTTGAGAAGTTTGTCGAGCTGCATGGTGACCTGCCGGTGGGTTGGGTTGAAACTCAATAAAGTGGGTCGGTATGTCTGCTATCGGCGGCTGGCGGCGGGACTGGAGCGGTTTTGCCGGCATCAGTCCACAAAGGCGCCCAGCGCCTGACTGAACGACCATTCAGAAGGGTCCTTGCCGAGCACACTGTCCAGGTCCAGGCCCAGGGTGAGGCCGACCATGTCCGGGAACGTGGCCACCAGACCGTTGCTGTCCAGTTGCAGCTCTTCGGCCCGGGCGCGCCACGAAGCCAGGTGCAGCAGACCCGCCAGCGGGTCGTAGGCCTCACCCTCGAACGGGCTCACCTGGTTGGCCAGAGCAGAGACCATCTCGGGCGGGAACTGCCACTTCTCCACCATGCCCGCGCCCACCTCGGCGTAGCTGTAGCCAAATGCCGCCATCTCCGCCGATGCACGCTGGAGATCCAGCGGGGGTGTCCCCATGTCCACCGGACCTATTTCGTCGGGCATGGCGATGTGCATGATCAGGATGCCGATGCCGTGGATCAGGCCGGCGGTGAAGGCATTGCCTTCGTTCTGGTGCAGCAGGCCGGCCAGCGAACGGGCGATTTCGGCAGTGCGCAGGCTGTAGCGCCAGAACTGTTTGAGGTCGATGCCGGGCACGTTCTTGAAACTGGAGCCCAGCGCGGCGGCCATGACCAGCGAGCGAACATGGGTGAGCCCGAGCAGCGCCACCGCTTCATCGGCGCTGCCGATCTTGCGGCTGACGCGAAAAAAAGCCGAGTTGGACAGGCGCAGCACCCGCGTGGTGAGCGCCGGATCGCGGCTGATGAGGTCGCCCACCCGCCTGGGGTTGGGGTCCTCCTTGTTCATCTCGGCCAACAGATCCGAAACGGTGCGCGGCATCGCCGGCAGGGCACGGGGGTAGTTGAGCAGGGCTTCGAGTTGCATGGCGAAGGGAAGTCCGTGAAATGAAAAGGTGTGTGACTACCTTCCATATCGGCCCTCCGTCCACCAACTTGAGCCCCGGAAAACCCGGCCTCCGGGGGCTGGATTCAGCCCTTTTTCATGCCTTGCAGGCGCGCAAACGCCGAGGCCATGGCCGAGGCCGGCTGCGCGGACGACGCCCCCGCGCTGGCCGGGCGCCCCCCGGCGCGGGGTCCTGAACGGGCCGGCTCAAACCGGTTGTCACGCGGCGCCCCGCCCTCCCGTCCGGACCGGCCCGGGGCATCGCCCAGCTTCATGGACAGGCCGATGCGCTTGCGCGCCACGTCCACCTCCATCACCTTGACCTTGACGATGTCGCCGGTTTTGACCACCTCGCGCGCGTCGTTGACGAACTTGTGGGCCAGCTGGCTCACATGGACCAGCCCGTCCTGGTGCACACCCAGATCGATGAAGGCGCCGAACTGGGCGACGTTGCTGACCGTGCCCTCCAGGATCATGCCTTCGCGCAGGTCGCTGATGTCGTCCACACCGTCGTTGAAACGCGCCACCTGGAAATCCGGGCGTGGATCGCGGCCCGGTTTTTCCAGCTCGGTGAAGATGTCTTTCACCGTGATGACACCAAACTTTTCATTGGCGAACAGCTCGGGACGCAGCGTCTTGAGCATGTCGGCGCGGCCCATGAGCGTGGCCACCGGCTGGCCGGTCTGGGCCATGATCTGCTCGACCACCGGATAGGTTTCCGGGTGCACACCGGTCATGTCCAGCGGGTTGTCGCCGCCGCGGATGCGCAGGAAGCCCGCGCTTTGTTCGAAGGTCTTGGCGCCCAGACCGGTCACGTCGAGCAATTGCTGGCGGTTCCTGAACGCGCCGTTGGCTTCGCGCCAGCGCACCACCGATTTCGCCACCGTGGCAGAGAGACCCGAGACGCGCGACAGCAGCGGCACGCTGGCGGTGTTCAGATCCACGCCCACGCCGTTCACGCAGTCTTCGACCACCGCTTCCAGCGTGCGCGCGAGTTCACTCTGGTTCACGTCGTGCTGGTACTGGCCCACGCCGATGCTCTTGGGGTCGATCTTCACCAGCTCGGCCAGCGGATCCTGCAGGCGGCGCGCGATGGAAGCGGCACCGCGCAGGCTGACGTCCACGTCGGGCATTTCCTGCGAGGCGAATTCACTGGCGGAATACACCGACGCGCCGGCCTCGCTCACCACCACCTTCTGCATGCCGTGGCAAGGGTGGCTGACATCGGTGCCCTTCTGCACCAGCTTGATCAGGTCGGCGGCCAGTTTGTCGGTCTCGCGGCTGGCGGTGCCGTTGCCGATGGCGATCAGGCTCACGCCATGTTTCTCGCACAGTTGGGCCAGGGTGTGCAGCGAGCCGTCCCAGTCGCGCCGGGGTTCGTGCGGGAACACGGTGGACGTGTCCACCAGCTTGCCGGTGGCGTCCACCACGGCCACCTTCACGCCGGTTCGGATGCCCGGGTCCAGGCCCATCACCACGCGCGGGCCGGCCGGTGCGGCCAGCAGCAGGTCGCGCAGGTTGTCGGCAAACACCTTGATCGCCACCGCCTCGGCGCTCTCGCGCAGGCGGGCGAACAGGTCGCGCTCGCTGGACAGCGAGAGCTTCACCCGCCAGGTCCAGGCGACGCACTTGCGCAGCAGGTCGTCGGCCTTGCGGCCCTGGTGGCTCCAGCGCAGATGCAGCGCGATGCGGCCTTCGGCCAGCGACACCGTGGGCGCCGGCTTGCCGCTGGCGGCGAGCACGGCTTCCGGCTCGGGCAGCACCAGCTTGGCGTCCAGGGTCTCCAGCGAGCGGCCACGGAACACCGCCAGGGCGCGGTGCGAGGGCACGCGGCTGATCGGTTCGTCGTAGTCAAAGTAATCGCGGAACTTGGCCACGTCGGGGTGGTTCTCGTCTTTGCCCGCCACCAGCTTGCTCTGCAACAGGCCTTCGGCCCAGAGCCATTCACGCAGGTTCTGCAGCAGCGCCGCGTCTTCGGCCCAGCGTTCGCTCAGGATGTCGCGCACGCCGTCGAGCACGGCGGGCACGGTGGAGAAATCCGCGCCCGGCTTGCCGTCGTCCAGCACCTCGGGCGGCTTCGTGAAGGCCGCGGCCTCGGCCATCGGGTCCAGTGTCGGGTCGGCAAACAGCTTGTCGGCCAGCGGCTCGATGCCGAACTCGCGCGCGATCTGGCCTTTGGTCCGGCGCTTCTGCTTGAACGGCAGGTACAGGTCTTCCAGCTCCTGCTTGGTGGGCGCGGCAGCGATGGCGGCGCGCAGCGCGGGCGTCAGCTTGCCCTGCTCGTCGATGCTTTTCA
>Ga0209467_1003157_pt1 | contig 10985 bp, 11 predicted proteins | sample Higcelwee11metaG_FD_187175 | JGI IMG/M metagenome (GOLD analysis project Ga0209467, IMG submission 187175) | Freshwater pond sediment microbial communities from the University of Edinburgh, under environmental carbon perturbations - High... | ecosystem: Environmental > Aquatic > Freshwater >...
CCTGGCCGTCGCCATCTACGTCGGCGATGGCGGGGTACTCCGTCCAGGTGCCGTTTGAGTGCTCTGGCGAGTTGAGCTTCACCGCGCCGTCGGGGCCGTTGAACACCCACAGGCGCGTCTCATCGGAGTAGACCGCCTCAGCCACGCCGTCGCCCTCAAAGTCGAAGACAGAGGAGCCGGTGTTGCCCGAGGAGCCGTCTTGGGTGGCGCGCTCCCACATCTTTTTGCCGTCGGTGTCGAAGACGGTGTAGGTGGACTGCCCGGCGATGCCGACCTCCGGGAGCCCGTCGCCGTCGAAGTCGGCCACGGTGGGCGGGCCGCCGTACGCGCTGCCCGCGCCGGTCATCTTCGCCCGCCACAGGACGGTGCCGTTGGTGTCTTGCAGGCGCAGGTTGCCGCTGGTGTTGACGACGATCTCGCCCTCGGGGTCGCTGTCGAAGTTGCCCACGGCGACGTAGCCGTCCTGCTCACCGTTGGCCCAGATCGCCGCGCCGGTAGACGTGTACATGGCGTTGCCGACGATCACCTCTTGGCTGCCGTCGAGGTTGAGGTCGACGGCGAAGGACGTGGTGCCGACGTTGGAGGCCACGCCGCCGCGCCCGTGCGAGCCCGCGCCGCGTAGGCTACCGTCGTTGTTCAGGATCGCCTTGCCGATGATGATCTCCGGCTTGCCGTCGCCGTTCATGTCGGAGATCGCCGGGGCATCAGAGGTGCCGTACATGTGGCCGGAGAGGTTCGGGGACGTCCACTTGAGCGTGCCGTCGTGCTCAAAGGCCTTGATGGTGTTGGAGGTGGGGGCGACGATCTCGACGATGCCGTCGTTGTCGATGTCGCCGATGGCCACCGCGCCTTGGCCTTGAAGGCCCGCGCCGACGACGTTGAAGATCTCCTTCGTGCCGTCACCGCTCACCGCGCGCAGGGTGCCGTTGCTGCCGTAGGTGATGACGATGATGTCGGGGATGTCGTCGTCGTTGATGAGGCCGTCGCCGTTGTCGTCGTTCAGAGACGCCACGGCGGGCATCATCATGATGTTGTTGGAGCTGGCGTCCACCGTCCACTTGGACTTCTTCCACTCCACGACGGGGGTGAAGGTGCCTGTGGAGACCTCGACGTAGCACTCCTCCACCAAGGCGAGGGACTCGCCGGGGAGGTTGAACTCGTCGCAGGTGTCGTTGTCGGGGGGCAGGCTGTCCGGCGGGAGGCTGTCGGACTCGCTGTCGTCACAGTCGGGGTCGGACGGTGGGCAGTCAACCTGCTGGGAGTCTACGGCGCCCTCGTTGTCATCTTTGGGCGTGATGTTGTAGTCGGAGCAGCCCAAGGCGACGAGCGCCGAGACCGGGCAGAGGAGCGAGAGGAGAGAGGTGGCGCGCATTGGGGGTGTCTCCGGGCGAACGCCCAGGATGAATGAGGTTTGCCCAAAGCGCAAGCATCAAAACGTCCGCGGGTGATCCACTCAGCCCCAGCCGCGCAGGCGGTTCTCCTCGGCGCGGTAGTAGGTGAACGCGTCGCGGATCACCTGCAGGGCCGCCGCGGCGCCCTCAAACTCGTCTACGGTGACCGTCTTGCCCTCGAGGATCTTGTAGTCCATGAAGAAGCGGCGGATCTCTGAAGACATGTGTTTGGGGAGCTGGCTGATGTCGGTGTAGTCCAAAAACGCCGGGTCGTGGATGTGTACGGCGATGATCTTCTCGTCGGGTTTGCCCTCATCGGCCATGTGCATCACGCCGATGGCGCGGGCCTGCATGATCGAGAGCGGCACCACAGGCTCGTTGCCGAGCACGAGCACGTCCAGAGGGTCGCCGTCGCGGCCATAGCTGCGGGGCAAGAAGCCATACGACGCCGGGTAATGTACGGCGCTGTAGAGGATGCGGTCGACGCGCAGGAGCCCCGTGGGCTTGTCGAGCTCGTACTTCACCCGAGAGCCCTTGGGGATCTCGATGACGACGTTGAAGTGAACGTCGGCGGTGTCGGGGTTGTTGGGCAGATCATGCCAGGGGTGGGCGCCCATGTGGCTCTCCTCATCTTGGGAGGGTGAGGGTAACCCGGGCGCCCCACCTTGGGGGGCTCAGGGCGCCACAGCGATGAGGGTGACCGTCTCCTGCACGGTCTCGACGTGGCACTCGTCTTCAGTGAGGCTCACCTCAAGCTCGAGCTCCAAGGGGTCGTAGCCCTCGGCCTCGATGGTGATCTCGAACAGGCCGCTCACCTCGTAGCCGCAGACGTAGACGTAGACGCCGCTGCCGTCCCAGTCCTCGCAGACGATGTCGCCGTCTTCAGTGGTGGCGACGACGCTGGCGCCGGACACCGGGTCACCGGCCTCGTCCACGAGGGTGATCTGCACGCTCGCGGCGGCGTAGTCATCACAGCCGACCTCCTTCTCAAAGCAGGCGGTGAAGGCGCTGAGCAGGGCGAGGGGGGCGAGCAGGCGGGCGAAAGACATGGGGACTCCAGAGGTGCGTCGGGTGGGGGGCGTGAAGGTGGGGCTCAGGCCGCCGAGGCGACCATCACGACCGTCTCCTGCACGGTCTCGACGTGGCACTCGTCTTCAGTGAGGCTCACCTCAAGCTCGAGCTCTTGGGACTCGAAGCCCTCGGCCTCGAAGGAGATCACGAACACGCCGCTCACCTCGTAGCCGCAGATGTAGACGCCGCTGGCGTCCCAGTCCTCGCAGTCGATGTCTTGGCCGTCGGCGACGGCGGTGACCGTGGCGCCGATCACCGGGGCGTCGGACTCGTCTACGAGGGTGATCTGCACGCTGGACCGGGCCTCTTCAGTGCAGTCGACCTCCTTGTCGCCGCAGGCGGTGAAGGCGGAGAGCAGGGCCAGGGGGAGGATCAGGCGAGAGAGGGTCATGGGGACTCCAGAGGGTCGGTCAGGGGGATGGGAGAAGGTCGTCGCGAGCGCCAGGTTCACTCGGCGGCCAGGGCGACGGTGATGAGCTGGGGGACGGTCAAGCCGCACTCGTCCACGGGCACATCCACGGCGAGCAGCTCGTGGGCGTAGCCCTCAGCCTGGACGAGGAGCAGCAGCTCACCGGACTCACCGCTGCCGCAGAGCCAGTCGCCCATGACGTCGGTGGGCTCGCAGGCCTCGTAAGGCACGTCGTCCTGCACATCCGGGCCCCACTGCACGTCCGCGCCAGCCAGCGGCGCGCCGGACTCGTCGGTGACGGTGACCTGCATGGCCCAGCGCTCGGCGTCGTCAGCGCAGTCCAAGGCGGTGAGGGTGACGGTCTCCATGACCGTCTCGACGTGGCACTCGTCTTCAGTGAGCCCGACCTCGACGGTGTGCTCGGCGTCCTCGAAGCCCTCGGCGACGATGGAGATGCGCAGCTCACCGGAGATCTCGTAGCCGCAGACGTACTCGCCGGGCTCCCACTCGTCGCAATCAGCCTCGGTGACGCCGCCAGAGCCGTCGTCGAACTCGTAGCGCACGGCGGCGCCGCTCACCACCGCGCCGTCGGGGCCGCGCAGGCTGAGCTGGGCGCTGGCCACGGCCATGGTGTCGCAGGCCTGCTCATCTTTGGGGGTGCAGGCGATGAGCGCGGTGAGCGCCAGGGCAGGGACGATGAGCTTCATGGCGGACATTTTGGGATCTCCTCCGTTGTTCCCTTTGGGTGCAGGGCGGTGACAAGACCCAAAGCAAGGGGCGTGCCAACTTATAATGATCAAGCTTTGACCTGATCTATGCCTAAGGCTCGGGACAGCCACGCCAGGGAGAGCGCGACAATTTCGCCGTGATCCCCGCGACGTCCCCGGGGTGAGGGCCAACTAAGGTGATGCAAAGCAAGCTCAAGAAAATTTGTGTTCCTCCAAACGTCCGTGTAGAACATGGAGGTTGCACCCTGAGATGGATCAAGGAATGACGCTGTCGATACTGCTCTTTATGCTCGGATGTGGCGGCGCTCCCCCCACGACGCCCCCGGCTGAAGGGGTAGACAAAGCCACTACAACGCCCTCGCTGAGCGCCCCTGCGGCCGAGGCCCCGCCCCTCCCGGCGGCGCCAAACCGAGCGCACCTCGGCCTCACCTTAGGCGCCACCACGGCGGAGGAGGTGAAGGCCTGGCTCGCCGAGCGGCAGCTCACCTGCCCCGAGCGCCAATCGCCGCGCCGGACCACCACCCAGGTCGAGTGTAAAGGTGAGCTTCCTCTGAGCTTGCTCCCCGACCGCACGGTGAAGGGCAAGCTCCACGACCTCCTGATCGTGCGCCTCGACGACGGCCCCGTGCACCACGTCTCCACCACACGGCGCTACAGCATCCCCGACGACGCGGGCAAGGACTACACGGCCACGGTGGCCACGCTCACCGCCGCCTTCGGCCCGCCCACGAAGACCCAGCCCTTTGATGGGGAGAAGATGAACCGGCCCTTGGCGCGTTTCGGCACCGAGTGGCGCTTCTCCGACCTTCAGATCTCTGTCTCGGCGCTCAAGGCCGCCGGTGACTTCGTGAGCGTCAACGAGCGCTGGGACGTGCCCGGCGTCGAGGCCAGCGCCGAGGCGCGGGCGGGCACCACGGGCCACGGCTTCGGCGGCCCCGCGGCCCCGACCCCGGCGAAGAACCCCCATGTGCTCGACGAGAGCGCCGCCTCCCCTCCTCCTCAGAATGTTGAGGGGAAACAATGACTTTTTACCAAACGAGAGTGATCCAGATCACCCGATGAAGCGTCCGGTTCGGGGGGCACCCCCCTGCGCCGGGCAAGACGCCTGACAACGCTGCCCGATGACCACACCACTGGAGGAATCAAGATGAGACTCGCCAATCTAGCCCTAGGGCTAACCCTCGCCCTCGGCCTCGCCGCCTGTAAGGGCGATGACGCCGCGACCGACTCCGGCACCACCGACGACTCTACCGCCACCGACGACTCCACCGCCGATGACACCGGCACCGAGGAGTCGCTCTACGTGCAGCTCGGCGGCGAGACGGCCATCCGCGCCGTCGTCGCGGAGATGGTGAAGAACATCGCCGCCGACGGTCGCATCAACTGGATGTTCGCCAACGCTGATCTTCCCGGCCTGGAGAACCAGCTCCACGACCAGATCTGCGCGGCGACCGGCGGCGGCTGCACCTACTCCGGCGCCGACATGAAGACCGCCCACGCGGGCATGGCGATCACCGACGCGCAGTTCAACGCCCTCGTCGAGGATCTCCTCACCGCGCTCGACACCTTGGGCGTTCCCTACGCCCTCGACGGCAGCCAGCCCATCGACCCGCTCCTGCTCGCGCTCGTCGGCATGCAGGGCGACATCGTCGAGGACGCCGACGGCTCGGCCGTGTACTTCAACCAGCTCGGCGTGTACGCCGGGGGCGACGGCCACCTCGCGGTCTCCGCGGTGATCGACGCCATGCTCGGCTACGTCGCCGCCGACGCCCGCATCAACAGCTTCTTCGCCACCACCGACCTCCCCGGCCTCCGCGCCCTGCTCATCGAGCAGGTCTGTGACGCCACGGGCGGCTACTGCACCTACAGCGGCCGCGACATGAAGTCCGCCCACGTCGGGCTCTGCATCGGTGAGGACGACTTCAACGCCCTGGTCGAGGATCTCCTCAAGGGCCTGGACGACCTCGGCGTGCCCTACGCTGTGGACGGCTCGGAGCTCATCGACGGTCTGCTCATCGCCCTTCTGGGCATGAAGACGGACATCGTCGAGGAGTGCGCCACCTGATCCCTGGACCGGTTAGGCCGGGGGGCCATGCGTGACCCCCTGGCCGAGACCGAGACCACCTGTGACCTGCTCGTCGGCGACTGGTTCATCCACCAGCTTCGCCGCGGGCACCGCTTCAACACCGACGATCTCCTGCTGGCCTGGCTCGCCCGGCGTGAGCGGCCCGACGCGGAGAGCGTCCTAGACTTGGGCTGTGGGGTGGGCTCCGTGGGGCTCCTGACCCTCGCCGGGCTGAGCCCCGCTGCGCGCCTCGTCGGCGTCGAGGCCCAGGCCGTGAGCGCGGCCTTGTACCGGCGCACCTTGGCCCAGAACGGCCTAGAGGCCCGTGTGACCGCCCGAGAGGGGGATCTGCGCGACGAGACCACCCGCGAGGGCCTGGGCCGGTTTGACCTCGTGCTCGGAAACCCGCCGTACCTGCCCGAGTCCGCGGCGCTGCGCTCTCCGAACCCCCAGCGCGCCGCCGCCCGCCTAGAGCTCCGCGGCGACGTCTTTGATTACGCCCGCGTCGCCGCCGCGCACCTCAAGCCCGACGGGGTCTTCGGCCTCGTTCACAGCGCCCGCGACCCGCGCCCCGAGCGCGCCTTGGCCGCCGCTGGGCTCACCCTTCGCCGCCGCCAAGACGTCGTCTTTCGCCACGGCCAGCCGCCGATGATCGCCTTGTTCACCGCGGGTTTTGGGGGTGAGCGCCACGACGCGCCGCCCCTGGCCGTGCGCGGCGAGGACGGCGCCTGGACACCGGCGTATCAGGGCGTTCGCCGAGACCTCGGCCTCGCCTGAGGCGGCCTAGAGGGTGCGCTCCCAGAGGCCCTTCGCGGCGAGCCGAATGGGCAGAAGCGTCGCGGTGACGCTCAAGGCGAGCACGGCGGTGAAGGCCCCGCCGGTGACGCCCAGCTCAAACGCCGTGAGCGCCGTCTCCCGCAGCTCCGCGCGCAGCAGCAGAAACACCGGGAAGCCCAAGAGCGTGATCACCACGAGCACATAGACCAAGGCCGCCACCATAAACAGCATCGCCGCCGGGCCCGCCGCCGCCCGGGCGATGTTGTCCACCTTAAAGTCGGGGAAGGCCGCGCCGACGCCCATGGCGATGCCCGAGATGCCGAACGCGAAGCACAAGGCGGCGAAGGCCCCCACCGCCGTGAGCGCCGGAGGCGACTCCAAGAGCAGGTTGGAGGCGACGATCAAGGTCTCGCCGACGATCAACATCGGCACCATGCCCGGGATGCCTTTGGTGAACAAGAAGCGGGTGGCGTTGAGCGGCGCGCTGCGGATCAGCCAGAACACCCTGCCCTCCCCGCTCACCACGGCGAACTGAAACCGCGCGGCGATGCCCGCCATCACGAAGCCCGCCGCGCCCAGGTTCATAAACGCCAGGCCGTCCTTAAACGACTGCATGTACGGCCCCCGCACCACGTCCACGGGCAGGCTCCGCACGGAGAACAGGTAGATGACGATGAGGCTCACCAGCAGAAACGCCTGGCTCCACTGGGCCGGGTCCCGCACGAAGATCTTGACGTCTTTGATCACCAGGGCGGCGTAGGGCCGAGGCAGCGGGCGGGTGACGAGGCTGAGCAGGCGGTCGAAGAGCCCCGCGCGGGCGAAGCGGGCCTCCCGGGCCTCTTGAGAGCGGGTCCAGCCGTCGGCGAACAGGCGCATCGTCACCCAGCGCGAGGCGCCCAAGGCCGCGAAGGCGCCGCTCACGAGCAGGCCGAGCTGCAGCCAGGGCAAGGGGCGCTCGGTGACCGCGGCCTCCAGCACCTCCACGGCCCAGCGCGGCGGGAACAGCGCGGGCGTCGGCGCTTGGAGCTCGGCGACATACGCCGCCAAGGAGTCGAAGTCCTGCGCGTTGACCAGGCGCTCGGGCTCCAAGACCCGCACGAGGATCAGCACCGCCATCAGGAACATCAGGCCGATGATGACCAGGGCCTCGCGGGTTCGGTGCGCCGGGAAAAACGTGACGAGGATCGACGAGACCACGGCGCCGATGGCCGCGGGGATGGCCAAGTACGCCCCCATCACCACGGGCAGCAGGGCGTAGTAGCGCCAGCTCGCGTCACACACGAGGCCGTAATCCACAAACAGCGGCACGCCGAAGAAGGCCATCATCCAGCTTGACTGGCCGAGGGTGTCGAGCGCCCGGGTGTAGTAGAAGACGTCGCGCCGAATGGGCATCGAGAGCAGGAGCTCTAGGTCATCGCTGAGGTAGAACGCCGAGAGCGCGGTGACGACGTTGGAGAACAGCAGCATCCCGAACAGCGAGAGCAGCAAAAGCTCCAAGAGCTTGCGGGTGATCAGCGGCCCGAAGACCTCGACGCTGCGGAAGGCGTCGAGGCCGATGTACAGGCCGACGAACAGGCCCACCCAGAACAAGGCGCCGACGCCAATGAAGAAGGCGTAGGTCCACTTCTCGGCCCGGGTGCCACCCTTCCAGGTGTTCACCAGGCCCAGAAGCCGGGGGCGCAGCAAGAACCGGGGGCCCACTCGGCCCGCGGCGGAGGCGTCGCTCGTCATGAGATCTCGCCGGGCCGCCTTGTTGCCGGGGGATCAGTCCTGGGGCGGGGTCCAGGGCTGGGCGTTGTTCGCTTCACCTTGCTCGACGGTCTGACGAATGTAGGCCCGAAGGAGCTTGTTGCGTTGCGCGCCGCCGACCAGCGCCCGAAGATCTTCATACAACGCCGGATCATTCGCGAGCATGCCCACGGTGCCTTCGCCGCTCTCGATGGTGGCGGAGAGCGCGCGCAGCGACGTGGCCGTGGCGTGGAGATCCTCGACCATCTGGGCGCGCTCGGGGTCGTAGATCAAGGCGTGGACGAGGCTGTCTTGGGTCTCGATGTCGCCGACAATGCGCTCGAGCTGCTCGGCCAAGCTGCCGAGCTGGGTGGCCAGCTCTTCGCCGGACTCCCCGTAGATCAGCTCATGCGCGATGCTGTCGCCGGTGCGGACCTCACGGGAGATCGACGCGAACTCGCCGCTCGTCGTCTCCAGGTTGCTCACCGTGCTTCCCAAGCGGCGGGCCAAGGCGTCGTCGTAGACCAAGGCGTGAATCAGCCCCTTGCCCTCTTTGGCGGCGACGAGGAGCTCCTCGACGGACTGCACGACGTTGGCGACGCTGGCCTGGGTGACCTCCTGATCCGTGCCGAGGCTCATGTTGACCTTGCGGGAGATCTCCTTGAGGTCGGCGAGCACGGCGTTGGCGATCTTCTCGTACTCAACGAGCGGCGTGGACTCGGTGGCGGCGAGCCAGTCGCCATCGACGAGCTCGGCGTGGGTGCGCTGAATCACCTCACCCTCGGCGCTCTTGTCGGAGGAGCGCGGCGAGCCGATGGAGATCGAGAGGTACTTGTCGCCCAGCATGCCCTCGGTCTCGACCCGGGCGATGGAGTTCTCGCGGATCTTGGGGGCGAACTTGGTCATCACGGAGATGGTGATGTGGATGGGCTTAAACTGCGCGCGCTCGGCGGGGAGGAGCTTGTTGAGATCCTCGCTGGTGTGCGCCTCTTGCACGTCGTTGAAGCTGATCTCGGTGACCTCACCCACGTCGATGCCCGCGAGCCGCACGACCGCGCCCACGCGCATGCCGCCGACGTCATCCAGGGCCGTGTAGAGGGTGTACCGATCCTCAAACATCTTGGAGGATCCGCCGAGCATGTACACCGCGACGCCTCCCAGAAGCAGGGAGAAGAGCACGAAGAGCCCGACCTTGAGGTCTTGGGAGAGGTTGCGTTCCACAGAACCCTCATTGACGCGGAGCTTCAGTCTAACCCGCTCGGGGGAGGATCCGCCCCCCAACGGTACGCCACGGAGAGCGAGCCTTGCAGCGTCGCCGTCTCCGGCGGCATGAAGCTCTGCCAGGGATCCCAGCCCACCCCCAGCTCCGCGGAGAGGGCGAGGCTCTCCCGAGGGGTCCAGGTGGCGCCCACGGGCAGGCGCAGGACGGAGAAGTAGCGCGCGCCGCCTGAGGGGCTCGTCCACAGCCAGAGGTTCGGCGCCACCCGCACCGCCGCGGGCAAGGCCACCGCCGCCCAGAAGAAGCCGAGCTGCAGCTCCACCCCCAAGCGAAAGCGCTCCTCGTCCAGCGTCCACAGCCGCCCATAGGCCCCGCCGCCGAAGAAGCTGGTGTTGCCGGCGAAGGCCACCACACCGAGCTCCGCCCGCCCGTCCAGCAGCGCCCGCCGCGCCCAGCCCTGGGCTGAAGCCCCGTCACAGCCCAAGAGCGCCTCGCAGCCCAGCCCATCGGAGGCGGGCAGCACGCCGCTTCCGGTGAGCGCCACGCCGATCTCCAGAGGGGTGCTCGCCCCGAGCGGCGTAGGCGGCGGGCCGACGCCGAGGGGCGCGCAGGCGGTGTGCAGGAGCGCGAGGAGCATCGGCGGCCGTCAGCGAGGGTGGGTCGGTGTAACCTGCTCGTGGCGCGGCGGTCCCCCCGTCGGCCGGAGGTCCGATGATCATCGTTCATGGCCAGCTCAACGCCTGGGGCCTCTGCTCGGCGAGCCCCTTCGTCAACAAGCTCGTGATGTGGCTCGACGTGAAGGGCCTCCCCTACTCTCTCGCCCCGGCGGACATGTCCCAGGCGCCCAAAGGCAAGATCCCCTGGGTGGAGCTGCCCGGCGGCGAGCGCCTCGGCGACTCCGGCGACATCATCGCCACCTTGACCGAGCGCCACGGCGGCCTGCCCGGCGACGCCCTGCGCCCCGCGACCGACCCGGTCCTGCACCTGGTCCGCCGCACCTTGGAGGAGTCGTTGTACTTCGCCACGCTGACCACCCGCTGGGCGGGCTCCGACGCGGCGTTTGAGGCCGTCGTCACCGCCTTCGCCCCGGCCTTGCCGCCCGTGATCGGGCCCCTCGCGCTGCGCTACTTCGTGCGCCCCAACGTGCGCCGCACCGCCCGCGCCCAAGGCATCGGCCGCCACAGCCCCGAGGCCATCGCCGCCCGGGCCATCGCCGACCTTCACGCGGTCTCCGGCGTGCTCGGGCAGTCCCCCTGGCTGAGCGGCGACGCCCCGGGCACCATCGACTGCGGCCTGTGGGCGGCCATGGGCGGCGTCTTGGTGTTCCCCGTGGACAACCCGATTCAGGCGGCGCTGAAGACGGAGCCGGGGCTGGCGAACCTGCGGGCGCTGTTTGAGCGGGGGAAGGCGCTCACGCCGGGGGCTTGGGTGGGGTAGCGTCGGGGATCGACGCTCGACCGGGCTCTTCGGAGCTTGGGCGGGCGGTGGGGCTCTCGGTGGGGATGCTCGGCGTTGAGCGTCGTGGCGACAACGGCGCGGTTGAGCCGCCCCCTGATCGTGAGGCCTCCGGGCGGCCTCTCCCGGGACCGCTCGCCCC
>Ga0209467_1003158_pt1 | contig 10983 bp, 10 predicted proteins | sample Higcelwee11metaG_FD_187175 | JGI IMG/M metagenome (GOLD analysis project Ga0209467, IMG submission 187175) | Freshwater pond sediment microbial communities from the University of Edinburgh, under environmental carbon perturbations - High... | ecosystem: Environmental > Aquatic > Freshwater >...
AGTATTTACAGGATCTGCTGCATTCGATGATGAGATTTGTTTAGGGCAAAGTACTACTATTACAGGAGTTTCAGCTCCTGTGCCTTTTGTTAGGGAATGTGCTCCACCAGTTAGTGGTACAACTTTCTTGCCGGACGGTAGTGGTGTTTCTTATCAAACAACGGTGCCTGTTGATTGTTTCCCTTTTGGAAGTACTATTACATCGGCAAGTCAAATTACATCAGTTTGTTTAGATATGGAGCATTCATATCTTGGAGATTTAGAAATAAGATTGGTAAGTCCTAACGGACAGTCAATCATCTTAAAAGCCTATCCAGGTGGTGGTGGAACTTATTTAGGTTGTCCATTAGATGATCCTGCTGTAGGGCCTGGTACAGGAAGAACATATTGTTTTACTCCAACAGCTACTACATTATTAGTTAATGGAGCAACGACAAATTGTGGAACTCCTTCTGGTGCATCTATTAATGCAGGGAACTATATGCCTGTTCAGCCATTTTCAAATTTAGTTGGAAGTCCTTTAAATGGAAACTGGTCTTTAATTGTAACTGATAATTTAGGAATTGATAATGGATATATATTCTCTTGGGGTATAAACTTCGATAGTTCTATTTTACCAACTGATTATGCATTTACTCCAACAATTGATTCTTCAAACTGGACTCCAGATCCAAGTATTGTTTCGACTACTGGAAGTACAATAACAGTAACTCCTACAGTTGTTGGAACTAATTGTTACACTTATAATGTAACAGATAATTTTGGATGTACATACTCAGAACAAGTTTGTATCGAAGTATTGCCAGGTGTCAGTTTAACGGATTTAACAGCTTCTGCTCCGCTTTGTGTTGGAGAAGATGGAAGTTTTACTTTTGAAGGATCACCTAATACATCGGTAACATACAACATTGATGGAGGTTCAGATCAAACAATTGTCTTAGATGCTGCAGGTAATGCTACAATTTCTTTGACAGGTTTAACAGCTTCAACAACATTAAATGCTACTTACATCACGGCTCCACCAATTCCAACTACTGGAAATGTAATTTCAACAGTAGGTGGTGTTAATCCAAATAATTCTATAGGTGCTATTTCAGCCGTTGGGACTACTGCAAATACAACAAATTCAACAACAGTAAATGCAGCTAACTCTTTAGTAACATTAACTCTTGCAAATGAGTTGCCTCCTGGAACTCCAATTATTGTGAGTATTGCAAGAAATAATAACGCAGGAAGTGTAACAATTTCTGATGGAGTTAATAGTTTAACATTTAATGGAACTACATATCCTGGAGCATTAAATATTTTACAACATGTTAGTTTTACCACGGGAACATTCACAGATGTTATAACAATAACTAGAAACAATGGTAATACATACGTAGATGGTATTTCTTACAGCTATAATGAATTAGGTTGTGATGCGCCATTATCAATGACAGAAACTATTGTTGTTAATCCTGTCCCAGCAGTTAATACAATAACACATGCAATAGCATTGTGTGATGGTAATAACGCAGTATTTACTATACAAGGAACATCTAATACGACAGTAACATACACTATTAATGGTGGAGCTCCTACGGCAATAACATTAGATGCTACTGGACAGGGTGTTGTAACAGTTTCATCTGTTTCTTCAGATGTAACATTATCAGTTTCTCAAGCGCAAATAGGTTCTTGTATAACTCCACTTTCATTATCTGAAGTTATTACAGTAAATGCATTACCGTTTGTAACATCTTTAACTTCAAACACTCCAATTTGTGAAACTCAAGACGCAGTATTTACAATTGTAGGTACACCTAATGCAACTGTTACTTATTCAATAAATGGAGGTGCTTCTAGTACTGTGGTTTTAAACGCATCAGGAAATGCGACAGTAACACAAACTAATGCGTTAAGTAATGTTACAATTAGCTTATCAAGTATTAATGATGGTGTTTGTAATGCTGTATTGACAAATTCTGAAACAGTAATTGTTAATCCAAGTCCTTCTATTCCAACGTTAACTTCTATTTCAGAATCAGTTTGTATTGGAGAAGATGTTATTTTTAACGTTTCTGGTTCTGCAAATTCTACAATAACATATACAATCAATGGAGGTTCGAACCAAACACTTGTTCTTGACGGTGCTGGAAATGCTACAATTACTATTCCTGCAGCAACAATTACAACAATGGTTGAATTACAAGATGTTATGGAAGGTTCTTGTACGCTTACATTGTCAATTTCTGAAGACGTAATCGTAGAGACTTGTACCATTCAAAAAGGAATTTCTCCTAATAATGATGGTAGAAATGATAACTTCGATCTATCAGGTTATAATGTTAGTAAATTAGAGATTTTCAATAGATATGGTACAATAGTTTACAGTAAAAATAATTATGAAGACGAATGGTATGGTCAATCTGATAATGGGAATGAATTGCCAGATGGAACTTATTATTTTGTAATTAAGTTTACCGATATTGAAACTAAAACAGGTTGGATTTATATTAACAGAGAACAATAATAAAATGATTGGCTATCATTTTCTTGATAGCCAACTTTTTTAAAAATAAATAAAATGAAGAAACTATATTTAGTAGCTTTAGTTGTAATTGCCTCATGGGTAGATTTACACGCACAACAAGATCCACATTATACGCAATATATGTATAATATGAATGTTATTAATCCAGCTTATGCAGGTAGTAAAGAGAATCTATCAATAGGATTATTGTATAGAAAACAATGGGTTGAAATAGAAGATGCACCTACAACATTTACATTGTCTGGACATTCACCAGTAGGTAAAAATGTTGGATTAGGATTATCTGTTATTTCTGATAAAATTGGTCCTGTTGAAGAAAATAATATTTATGGAGACTTTTCATATACACTTAATTTAGGTGGCGAGCATAAATTAGCTTTTGGTATTAAAGCTGGTATAACGCTACATCAAGTTGGATTATATAGTGATATCTATAATACTTTGCCAAACCCTAATGACCCTGCATTCTCTGCAGACACAAACAATAGTTATTTTAACTTAGGTTCTGGATTGTTTTACTACACAAACAAATATTATTTAGCATTTTCTGTTCCTAATATGATGAAATCAAAACATTTAGATTTTGATGGTCGTGAATTTGGATCAGAAACATCACATTACTTCTTAACAGGGGGATATGTGTTTGATGTTTCTCAAAATATTAAATTTAAGCCTTTCTTTATGTTAAAATCAGCATTTGATGCTCCTTCTTCTTTGGATGTTTCGACAAATTTTTTATTCAATGAAAAATTTGAAGCTGGCTTAACTTATCGTTTAGATGATAGTTTTGGTGCTATGGTAAACTATGCTATAACTCCAAATGTTAAGATTGGATATGCATACGATCACATTGTATCTGATTTGAATGTGACAACACCTTCATCTCATGAGTTTATCTTGTTGTTTGATTTGAACTTCCCGAAAAAGGTATCAAGTTCTCCAAGATTTTTCTAACCTAAAAGCGATAACGACATGAAAAAAATATATTTAACATTGAGTTTTGTAATCGCAAGTGGTTTACTTAGTGCACAAAACAAAGATACCAAGACAGCAGATAAATTATTCGACAGATATGAATATGTTGATGCTGCTAAAGAATATTTAAAATTAACAGAAAAAGGTAAAGCAGATAACTATGTTTATAAGCAATTAGCAGATAGTTATTATAATGTTTTTAATACCAAAGAAGCTGTTAAATGGTTTGCAAAAGCAACCGAAGAAAAGCAAGATGCTGAAACGTATTACAAATATGCTCAAATGTTAAAAGCTGAAGGTAATTACGCTGAAGCTGATAAACAAATGAAACAATTTGCAAGTTTAGCACCTAACGATCAAAGAGCTAAGACATTTAACTCAAATCCACAATATTTGCCAACTTTAAAAAGTCAAGCTAAATTATATGATGTGGTAAAATCTGATATCAGCAGTGATAAAACAGATTTTGGTGCAGTTTTAACTAATGATAATAACGTTTACTTTTCAAGTTCTAGAAATACTTCCAAGAAAAACAGTAATTGGAATGAAGAGCCGTATTTAGATTTATATAAAGCAACTTACAACGCTAATAAAACAATTAGTGAAGCTGTAGCTGTTGATAATTTGAATACAAGATGGCATGATGGCCCAGCGTCAGTTAGTTCTGATGGAAGTGTAATGTATTATGGAAGCGAAAGTTTCAACGAAAAAGAATACGTAAAAGACAAAGAAAAGAAAGCAAAATTTGGTAAAATTTATCTTTACAAAGCTACTAACTCTGGAGGTTCTTGGTCTAATAGCAAACCGTTACCTTTTAATAATGCTGCCTATGATGTAAGAAACCCAAGTATTAGCAAAGATGGAAAAACGTTATACTTTTCTTCAAATATGCCTGGTGGTATGGGTGGAGAAGACATATGGAAAGTATCTGTTAATGGTGACGAATATGGAACTCCTGAAAATTTGGGAGCAAAAATTAACACAGAAGCTAATGAAAGTTTCCCTTTTATTACAGATGACAATGTACTTTTCTTTTCATCAAACGGAAAGCAAGGATTCGGAGGTTTAGATGTTTTTAAAATTGATTTGAGCAAAGGCACAGATGCTGTAAATGTTGGAGCGCCTGTTAATACTGAAAAAGACGATTTCGCATTTACTTACAATACTGCTAAAAAAGTAGGATTCTTCTCAAGTAATAGAGGTGGAAATGACGATATATATATAGCTGATCCAGTTTGTAACTTTAAAGCTATTACAGTTGTTAAAGATAAGGTTACTGGAAAAGAAATAGATGGCGCTTTAGTTGTATTAACAGGTGAGAAACAAAAAACATTATCTAGTTTAACAACGGATTCCTCTGGAAAATCAATTTCTGAGTTTAATTGTATGACTTCATATTCAGGTCAAGTTTCTAAACAAGGATATGAAAGCGAAGTTTTTAATGTTGATATCCCAAATGATGCTGTTGGAACTGATTTTAAAGTTGATGTATTTTTAAATCCTATTTTACCTATCATCACAGAAAAAGAAGTTATTTTACAACCTATTTTCTTTGAGTTCAACAAAAGTAACATTACACAACAAGGTGCAGCAGAATTGGATAAGTTAGTCCAAGTTATGGTTGAGCACCCTAATATGGTAATTTTTGCAAAATCACATACTGATAGCAGAGGTAGTGATAAATACAATCTAAATTTATCTGACAGAAGAGCAAAATCTACAGTTCAGTATTTAGTTTCTAAAGGAATTGCTAAGGATAGAATTTCAGGACAAGGATTTGGAGAAAGTGAGCCAAAAGTAGCTTGTGACAATTGTACTGAAGAAGAACATGCACAAAACAGAAGAAGTGAATTCTTAATTGTTAAGAAATAATAATTAAGAAATTTTATAATAAAAAAAGGCAACTGAAAAGTTGCCTTTTTTTATTTATTTTAAAGTCCTTTGTTTGCCGTTCCAGAAGCAATCCAAGACGATACAATTCCTAATATAATAATTGTTGACAACACAATTAAAATGTTGCTCCACTCAAATAAAACAGGATAAGGCATCGTTGGAGTAATCATTATAAAAGAAAATTGTTGTTGTAATATAACAATTCCTATTGCTAATGCTAAGCCTATAAATAAGCCAAAAAGCGTAATAATAATGCCTTGTGTAAAGAAAATATTTCGAATCGAATTTTTAGTTACACCAATATTATAAAGTGTTTTCAAATTATCTCTTTTGTCAATAATAATCATCACAATTGCTCCTGCTAAACAAAACAAAGTCAAAATAACAACTAATGTACTAAAAAGATAAATGAACAAATTTTCAGATTGTAGCATTTTATAGAGCGAATCATTTAATTGTGCCCTATTTTTTATTTTAATGTTTTCACCAAAAATAGTTTCTAAATCATTTCTAATTTCTTCCTCATTACTATTTGGTGTGGTTTTGATTTCTAAATTCGTAAACTGATTTGATTGTAAACCCAATAAATTTTGAGCTAAAGCAACATCACAAAAAACATACTTTCCATCTAACTCCTCATTAATAGAGTAAATTCCCGAAGGAAAAAGTAACGATTTATTAAAAGCTTCATCTGGATTTTCAATATTTCCTTTTCCAGGTTTTGGAGCAAAAACTTCTAATGCATTATTGAAATCAAACAATCCTAAAGCTAATTTTCTACTGATTTCTGCTCCAACAACAACATCTTCAGAGTTTGGTTCAATCCAATCACCAGCATACAAATGATTTTTAAAGTCATTTACTTTTGTATAATTATTGTCAACACCTTTTATATGTGCAACAATTTCTTTTTCGCTGTATAAAAAATAAACGCGTTCTTCTGCAATTTTGCTAAAAGAGGAAATGTTTTTGTTTGATTTTAATTGTTCTTCTTGCGCCTTAGATATTGTAAAAAACTTTCCAGTTGTGGTTTCTAATCTTAAATCAGGATCAGTCGCATTTGCAAAGTTTAAAGTAAATTCTTTTAATCCGCTAAAAACAGATAAAAAAATAAATAATGCCATAGTACTTGCTATAATTCCAACAGAAGCAATGCCAGTAATAATATTTATGGCTTTGTTCTTGCTAAAACTAATAGCATAACGTTTGGCTATATAAAATGAAAGGTTCAAATTATGATTTCTTTCTTTTTTCTAACAAGTCCGGATTTTCAATTGGGTTTTCTTCTCCAGTTAACGCTTTGTCAATTTTTTCAATGTAATCTAAACTGTCATCGATGTAAAAAATCAAATTTGGTACTTTACGCAATTGATTTTTAACACGTTGTGCTAAATCGTGTTTGATTAATGGAGCATTACTTTTAACTGCGGCTAAAATTTCCCCTGCTTTTTCTGTTGGAAAAATACTTAAATGCACCTTTGCAATAGATAAATCTGAAGTTACATTCACTTTAGAAACCGAAATCACTAAATTGTTAATATTATTTTTACGGATTTCACCTTGCAAAATTGATACCAAATCATTTTGCAAAAGCGCACCTATTTTTTTTTGTCTATTTGTTTCCATTTGGCAAAAATACGACTTTTCTATTAATAATTTAGAAGCGAAGGGCTTGTTCGGTTTTGTTATTCATTTTCCCGCTTTTAACTACAATCTTTTTATAATTCAAAGTTTTTATAACCTTTGAATTATAAAAAGGATTTCCGCGACAATCAGGGCTATATAGCAAGACTTTTTGTTTTTTTGTTAACTTTGTATAACAAATTTAAACTAATGAGAAAAATAGAACATATTGGTATTGCTGTAAAAAGTTTAGAAACGTCAAATTTGCTTTTCGAAAAATTATTTGGTCAACCACCTTATAAACAAGAAGAAGTTGTTAGCGAAGGAGTGAAAACATCATTTTTTATGAATGGGCCAAACAAGATCGAATTGTTAGAAGCAACAAATCCGGATAGCCCAATTGCAAAATTTATCGATAAAAAGGGAGAGGGAATCCATCACATCGCTTTTGACGTATATGATATTGAAGAAGAGATGATGAGATTGAAAAACGAAGGTTTTATCGTGTTGAATGAAGTGCCCAAAAAAGGTGCAGATAATAAATTAGTTGCTTTTCTTCATCCTAAAGGAACAAATGGGGTTTTAATTGAGCTTTGTCAGGAAATAAAATAATCTTTTAAAAAAAGATTTGCGTGCAATAAAAATTAGTAGTAATATTGCAACCTCAAACTGGTCCTATAGCTCAGTTGGTTAGAGCACCTGACTCATAATCAGGTGGTCCCTGGTTCGAGCCCAGGTGGGACCACTTTAGTTTGAAAATTTGACAGAATATCGTTACAAAAACTAAATTTTAAGTTTTTTTTAAGTTTTTTTGTTAAAATAACTTGTAAAGTATAAAAATATTTATATTTTCGTATTATATAATTAAGTTAAACAATTGCAAATATTAACTTATTATTAAATAATAACCTTTCTTAATTGAAAAGCAAATATAATTAATACTTTTACGCCCAATAAAACAAAACTATGAATAAAATTTTAACCTTAATAGTGGTGCTTTTTAGCGTTCAAGCAGCAATTGCGGCTAATCCAACACCACCACCACCAACGCCACCCCCACCACCTGGTTTGCCTATAGATGGTAGTTTGGTTGTGCTATTTTTTATAGCATTAGTAACAGGTTATTATTTGTCTAAAAAATATATCTCAACAAAAAAAGGCTCTTTGTAAGAGCCTTTTTTATTTTCTTAATTCATTCAATCTACTTACGTATTTTCCAATTACATCGAATTCTAAATTTACTTTTGTGCCAATTTTAAAAGTATTAAAATTAGTATGATCATAAGTGTAAGGAATAATGGCAACACTAAAAGAGTTTAATTCTGAATTCACCACAGTCAAACTTGTTCCGTTTACAGTAATTGAGCCTTTTTCAATTGTAATATTGTTTAATGATGCATCGTATTCAATTGTAAAAACCCAACTTCCGTTTGCTTCTTTAATATTAGTGCAAGTTCCAGTTTGATCCACGTGTCCTTGAACAATATGTCCGTCAAGTCTGTCCCCTAGTTTCATGGCGCGTTCTAAATTTACAACATCACCCACACTCCAAGTTCCAATAGAAGTCTTATCGATAGTTTCTTTAATCGCAGTTACAGTGTAATTTTTATTTTCAATTTTTACAACGGTTAAGCAAATGCCATTATGAGCTACACTTTGGTCAATTTTTAATTCGTGCGTAATTTCTGATTCTACCGTTAAGTGCAGATTTTCCTGATCTTTTTCGATTTCTTTTATAATTCCTAGGGTTTCTATAATTCCGGTAAACATAACTGATTTAATTTTACTAAATTTGCACATCAAAAGTAAGCAATAAATCACATTTGTCATGGTTAAAAAAGCAGAAAATATAATTGTTGGAATTTCGATTGGAGATTTAAATGGTATTGGAAGCGAGGTTATTTTAAAAACATTTGAAGACACTCGAATGTTAGAATTGTGTACGCCTGTAATTTTTGCGAATGTAAAAATCGTTTCTTTTTTAAAGAAAGAATTAAAGTTAGATGTTGCTATTCATGGAATTGATAAATTAGAACAATTAGTTGTTGGAAAAATCAATGTATTGAACGTTTGGCGCGAAGGTGTGAATTTAGAATTCGGAAAAAATGATGATGTTGTAGGAAGTTATGCTATAAAATCTTTTGTAGCGGCTACTAAAGCCTTGAAAGAAGGTTTGGTTGATGTTTTGGTAACAGCACCTATAAATAAGTATAACATTCAATCAGAAGAATTTAAATTTCCAGGTCATACCGATTATTTAGATAAAGAGTTAGAAGGCGATGCTTTAATGTTGATGGTACATGATGATTTACGTGTTGGGCTACTTACTGATCACGTTCCAGTGAATGAAGTAGCAAAACATTTGAATGAAAAATTAATTTCGAGTAAAATTAAAACTATCATTCAAACGTTAAAGCAAGATTTTGAAATTGAAAAACCAAAAGTGGCTGTTTTGGGATTGAATCCGCATTCTGGTGATAATGGTGTTATTGGTCAAGAAGAAGAAAAAATTATTAAACCAGCATTAAAAAAATTATTTGAAGCGGGGAATATGGTTTTCGGACCTTTTCCAGCGGACGGATTTTTTGGTTCGGCTCAATATGAAAAATACGATGCGGTAATTGCAACTTATCATGATCAAGGATTGATTCCTTTCAAAACGTTGTCGTTTGGTAACGGAGTGAATTATACAGCAGGGTTAAATAAAATTAGAACTTCTCCCGATCACGGAACTGCATATGAAATTGTAGGTAAAGGAGTGGCTAATCACGAGTCATTTAAAGAGGCAGTTTATTTAGCAATTGATATTTATAATAAAAGAAATGACTATCAAGAGCTGATTAAAAACCCTTTAAAAACAAAAGAAAAACAGTTATAAACAAAAAAATGTTCACAACTGGTTTGAATTTGTAAATATTTTATATCTTTGCACACCTTTTAAAAAGGTAAAACTGTTGTTATGAATGATTTAAAAGAATATTTAATACCATTCGTGGGATTAAAAATAGGGAAGCATCAGTTTGATTATCAAATAGATAATACGTTCTTTAAGAGCTTTGATTACGACGAATTTAATGCCGTTTCGGTCAAAGTAGATATTGTTTTAGAGAAGAAAAGTACAATGCTTGAACTCGATTTTAAGCACAAAGGAACAGTAAATGTACCTTGCGATGTGTCTGGAGAAGAGTTCGATTTGCCAATTAAAGGAAAATTAAAACTTTTAGTTAAGTTTGGAGATGCCTTTAATGATGAGAATGAGGAGTTGCTCATTTTGCCTCATGGTGAATTTCAAGTAAATGTAGCGCAATATATATATGAGTCTATTATATTGTCAGTTCCTTTACGAAGAGTACATCCAGGTGTTAAAGATGGTTCTTTAACGGATGTAATTGAAAAACTGGAATCGCTTTCTCCAAAAGAAAACAAAAAAGAAGAACAGCAAAATAATGATATTGACCCTAGATGGGAGAATTTAAAAAAACTATTAACGGATAAATAAAATAGAACAATGGCACATCCTAAGAGAAGACAGTCGTCTACAAGAAGAGATAAAAGAAGAACACATTACAAAGCGACAGTTGCTCAAATCGCAACATGTCCAATAACTGGTGAGGCACACTTATACCACAGAGCTTACTGGCATGAAGGTAAAATGTACTACAGAGGTCAAGTTGTAATTGATAAAAATGAAGCAGTAGCTTAATTGCATCAGAAAAAATAGAGAAAACTCTCACATTGTGAGAGTTTTTTTGTTAAGTACCTATTTCGTTTTATAATTAATAAAAACGAATAGGATTCGTTTGAAATTTTTTTTGTAATTTCCACCACTTTTTGAATCTTAAAAATTCAGAAGGAAAAATTAATCGAAGATGAATAAAATAACAGCAGCAATTACGGCAGTAGGTTCTTATGTTCCCGACTTTGTTCTGTCGAATCAAGTATTGGAAACATTAGTA
>Ga0209467_1003159_pt1 | contig 10982 bp, 13 predicted proteins | sample Higcelwee11metaG_FD_187175 | JGI IMG/M metagenome (GOLD analysis project Ga0209467, IMG submission 187175) | Freshwater pond sediment microbial communities from the University of Edinburgh, under environmental carbon perturbations - High... | ecosystem: Environmental > Aquatic > Freshwater >...
TTCAGAATATTTTTTAGATTAAGACATATGGCGAAATTATATGTAATATTTATACTGAAAAAACTTGGTGAAATATACAAAAGATTCGCTATATAGCTAAATTATATTAACTTCTTTTTATACTTAAATTATAACAGATAAGTATTATTTAGTTAAATATATTTGTTAGTCAAACATAATAAAAGTCCTATTACACACATATAATAGGACTTTTAGTTTAGTAATGATTTAGAGTTTAGTAAATTCCAAGTACTGCAAGAATTATTGCTGGTACTGTAGCGACAATTGGCATAATCAAGGATACTACCATGATATCAATATAGGAGTCCTTATGTGTCATACCTGTATTATTTAGTAGAGTTAGAACAGCACCATTATGTGGTAATGTATCTAAACCTCCAGAGGATAGTGAAGCGATACGGTGGAACGCTTGAGCAGAGATACCAGATGTCTTAGATAATTCTAAGTATTTAGCACCTAATGCAGCTAATGCGATTCCCATACCACCAGAAGCGGATCCTGTAGCACCAGCTAATAAGTTAACTGCTACAGATAGAGAGATAAGTGGATTACCAGGAATGGATAATAACATATTAGTTAATTCAGCAAAACCTGGAACAGCGCGTACTACAGTACCGAAACCTACAGCTGCAGAAGTATTCAATACAGCACCGATAGCACCTTGTGAACCAACTGTTAAGCTCTTTAATAGTAGATCTCTCTTCTTGAAGTTGAATAATGCGACAAGAGCGATACCTGTTAATAATGCATAAACGATAAATTCATTTGCAGAACGTCCAGCAGCAACTTGTTCTTCAGTGAACTTAACAAAGTATGGTAATGAGTTAAGAACAGCGATAACTGCAACTAACGGAATTAGAGCAACAATTACATTTGGAAGAACTTCATTTTCTCTGTTCTTAGCAGCATGAGCAGCATCTGGTTCAGAATAAACTTCACCATTTGCGACATGTTTTTTACGTTTCCATTCAAGGTAAGTTAATCCACCAAAGAATAGAACTGCAGCTGCAGTAAGACCCATAATTGGAGCAGCAGTAGCGGTTGTACCAAAGTAAGGCATAGGAATTAAGTTTTGGATTTGTGGAGTACCTGGTACAGCAGTCATTGTGAATGTGAATGCACCTAAAGCAATAGCACCAGGAATAAGTTTACGAGTAATGTTTGCTTCTTTGAAGATTGCTAATGCTAATGGATAGATTGCAAACACAACAACGAATAATGAAACACCACCTAAAGTAAGCACTGCACATGAGATAACGATTGAAGCGATAGCGAATTTAGCACCTAACCATTTTGTTAATACGATAGCGATTGACTTAGCAGCGCCAGTCGTTTCCATCATATTTCCGAAAATAGCAGATAACATAAATGCTGGGAACCAAGTCTTAACGAAACCTACAAGACCTGTCATATATGGGCCCATATATGTAGCGATGATATCTAAACCACCTGTTAAAGCAACGACTGCAGCACATAGTGGAGCAACCCAAATGATTGAATAACCCTTTAAAGCTAAATACATTAGAAGGCCAAGGCCTAAGAATATACCGAATAAACTTAACATTTCTTTCTCCTTTTAAGTTGGAATACAGACTAAGCTGCTGTCCAACCTCCATCAATAGTCATAGTAGAACCAGTAATCATAGATGCTTCATCAGCACATAAGAACTTAACTACATTAGCCACTTCAGAAGGTTGTAATAATTTCTTAACAGCTGCTTTTTGAAGCATGATCTTAGAAACTACTTCTTCTTCAGAAATTCCATGCGTTGCTGCTTGCGAAGCAATTTGTTTGTCTACAAGTGGAGTTTGCACATAAGATGGGCAAATAGAGTTAACAGTGATACCGAATGGTCCACCTTCTAAAGCAGTTGTCTTTGTTAAACCAGCTAAGCCGTGTTTAGCAGAAACATAAGCGGATTTAAATTCTGAAGCAACTAATCCATGGATAGAGTTTAAGTTAATAACACGTCCCCATTTTTGTGCTTTCATGAAAGGCCATGAATAACGAGTCAGTAAGAATGGAGCTGTTAACATTAAATCAATCATGAAATCCCATTTGTCTTCAGGGAAATCTTCAATTGGAGAAACAGTTTGGATTCCAGCAACGTTTACTAGGATATCCACTTTTTCAAATAGACGAGCAGTAACATCGACTACATTTTTGCAATCTTCACGTTTGCTAAGATCCGCAACGACATATTCAGAACCTAATCTTTCACAATGTGATTTTAGTTGAGCTTCATTAATATCAACCATTACCACTTTTGCTTGTTCAGCTACGAACATTTCTGCTATAGCTAAACCAATCCCACTTGCGGCACCTGTAACGATGCACACCTTATCTTTCACAATGTGATTTTAGTTGAGCTTCATTAATATCAACCATTACCACTTTTGCTTGTTCAGCTACGAACATTTCTGCTATAGCTAAACCAATCCCACTTGCGGCACCTGTAACGATACACACCTTATCTTTTAACATTATTGTCCTCCTTGTTTTGTACTTTGTTAAAAGTAATATGATTAATAGATTAGATCTATTAAACTTCCATGTTTTTTAAGTCTTCAGCAATAATCAACGTAGGTTCAGTTGCAGCTTGGACTTCTTCTATACTAAATTCTGGATTAATTTCTTTTAGAATTAATCCTTTATCCGTCACTTCAATGACACCCATTTCAGTCACTATCAGATTTACTTCATTTGCAGCAGTTAATGGTAAGCTACATTCTTTAAGAATTTTTAAGCTACCTTTAGCAGTATGCTCCATCGCAACGATTACTTTACGAGCACCTGAGATAAGATCCATTGCGCCACCCATGCCTGGAACCATTTTCCCAGGAATCATGTAGTTCGCAATATTACCTTTTTCATCAACTTGTAGAGCACCTAGAACAGTTAAGTCCACATGACCTCCACGAATGATACCGAATGACGTTGCACTATCGAAGAATATTCCACCATTTTTAATCGTGACTGGTTTGCCACCAGCATTTGTTATGTAAGGATCGATATTATCTTCACTTGGTGTTGGACCTAAACCAACAAATCCATTTTCTGATTGAAACATAACTGCTTTATCATGAGGTACATAGTTTGCGACGAGTGTTGGTAATCCAATTCCTAAATTCACTACATCACCATCGTGTAATTCTTTCGCTACACGTTGAGCAATAAATTCTTGTACAAATTGCTTATCCATCTTAACGAGCTCCTTTCACGATGTAATTCACGAATACACCTGGTGTTTCCGCTATATCTGGATCAAGTGCTTCTTCAGAATATTCAAGTACTTCAACTATCGTTGTAGTAGCTGCACCAGCCATAACTGAATTAAAGTTTTGAGCTGCACCATGATAGACTAGATTACCGTATTTATCTGCTTTTTGAGCAAAGATTAAAGCAAAGTCAGCTTTCAATGGTTTTTCTAATAAATACTTTGTGCCATCTATTTCAATGACATCTTTTCCATCTTGAACTTTTGTACCAACACCAGTTCTAGTAAGGAAACCACCTAATCCATAACATGAACAACGAATCTGTTCAGCTAATGTACCTTGAGGAGTTAGAATGACTTCTGTTTCTCCTTCAAGCATTTGTCGACCAGTTTCTTTGTTTGTCCCAATGTGTGAAGCAATTATTGTACTGAATTGTTTATTCACTACAAGTTTTCCAACACCACTATCGGCAAATCCACTATCATTACAGATCAATGTGAGGTTCTTAGTGCCTTTGGCTACTAATGCGTCAATTAGGTTAAGAGGTGCTCCAACACTAAGAAACCCACCGATCATCAAGATATCACCATCTTTAATTTGAGAAACAGCTTCTTCAATGCTAATTAATTTATTCATAGTTGTTCCTATCTTTCAACAATCATCGATATACCTTGACCACCGCCGATACAAAGTGTAGCTAAACCGGTTTTCGCATCACGTTTGATCATTTCATGAATCAAGCTAACTAATATTCTCGCGCCACTTGCACCAATTGGATGTCCTAGAGCAATTGCACCACCGTTTACATTCACGATGTCAGTATTTAATTCTAAATCCCTAACGACACTTAATGCTTGTGCAGCAAATGCTTCATTTGCTTCAACTAAGTCAAGATCTGCGACTGTTAATCCAGCTTTCGCAAGTGCTTTCTTTGATGAAGGAATTGGCCCACAGCCCATGATTTCTGGTGCTACACCAGCAGAAGCATATGATCTAACCACTACAAGTGGTTTTAAACCTAATTCAATAGCTTTTTCTTCACTCATTACGACGAATGCTGCTGCACCATCATTTATACCTGAGGAATTAGCTGCTGTTACAACACCGTCTTTTTTAAAGGCAGGGCGTAATTTAGCTAAACCTTCAAATGTTGTATTTGGTTTTGGATATTCATCTGTATCTACAACAACCGCATCCCCTTTTTTCTGAGGGATTACAATTGGAACTATCTCATCTTTGAATTTACCATCGGCAATTGCTTTAACAGCTCTGTTTTGACTTGTTACGGCAAATTGATCAAGTTCTTCACGACTGAAGCCATATTTTTCTACGATATTTTCAGCTGTGATTCCCATGTGATAATTATTAAACACATCGGTTAAGCCATCATATACCATCGTATCAACTAAAGTCGCATTTCCCATACGTTGACCCCAACGAGCACTTGGAACTACATATGCAGATTGACTCATATTCTCAGTTCCACCTGCCACAATAATCTCCGCATCCCCATTAGAAATCGCTTGAACTGCAAGCGCAACCGTCTTTAAACCAGATCCACAAACTTTGTTTACAGTAAACGATGGAACCTCAATTGGAAGACCTGCATGGATTGAAACTTGTCGTGCTACATTCTGGCCTAAACCTGCTGATAAGACATTCCCAAAAATTAATTCATCCACTTGATTTGCTAGTATATTAGCTCTACTTATGGCTTCTTTGACAACTGCTGTTCCAAGTTCTACAGCAGACACATCTTTGAATACACCACCAAATGAACCAATTGCAGTACGAACGGCTGAAACGATCACAACATTTCTCATTTTATTCTCCTTTTTTAAGAATATTATTATTACTAAAGCGCTTACACTACTATTAAACTCTATCGTTAATAGTTTGTGAAATACTTTAATTTTATAACTTGTATAAGTTTTACTTATAGTCTAAGATAATATTAAGGACATTAAGTACAATGGATATTTCACAATTAAAATATTTTGTATGCATCGTAGAAAGCGACTACAATTTATCATCTGCTTCAAAGAAACTACATATTTCACAACCTGCTTTAACTCAATATATTCGCAAATTCGAAGATGAAGAAGGAATAGAACTTTTCACTCGAATGAGTGGTAGATTAAATGGACTAACAGTAAGTGGAGAAAATTTTTACTCTAACGCAAAGATAGTAATCGAGCAATATAATACCTTATACAAAGAACTACATGAGAATTCAAGCAGTATAAAGGGAACAGTCACAATTGGTATTCCACCACTAGTTTTAACTGTTCTATTCACTGAGTATTTATCAAGAATCATTCGACTCAATCCAACGATTCGATTTGATATTGTTGAAGAAGGTGCATATGAATTAAGACGTAAATTATTACTACATGAAATTGACTTTGTTGTAATTCTACAACCTACAAACTTAAATAATCAGATATACGCAGAAGATATTATCCATAATGATCAGTTAACTGCTTTTATGTGTAGTAAAAATGTTTTAGCTCAAAAAGATAAAATAAAATGGTCAGATTTGAATCATGCTAGTTTAGCTATATTTAATGAAACATTTATGATCCATCACCAATTATTGAAAAAATTTGAGAATGAAGATATAAAACCAAACATTGTACTTTCTTCATCACTATGGGATTTTCTACTTGAATCAACACGTTCTTCAGACTATATAACGATTCTACCTGCTCCTATTCATAACCATATTCGTTTTGATGGAATCGTAGAGAAGGTATTTGATAATCCGATATATTGGCATGTAGTCTTAGCTTATCCTATAAAATCTCACTACAATAGAATAGAAAGGTATGTTCGAAAAAGTATGCTGGATTTCTTTATTGAGGGAAAAGAATTAAGACCGATAAACCAGAGTGAATAAAACTCAAGAAAGGTCACAATATGGATTACTCACAATACTCTAAAGACGCATTAATTCTACTGATTAAACAATTAGAACGCTTAAATATTGAACTATTAAAAGAAAATGATGATGAACTATCGTATGCATGGACAGGTAGTTTAGGTCGATGGTATCTCGATTTCTCTTCGGGTTATGTTGTGTTCAATGCTCAAAAAGTATTAGCTCTCGGATATACTCTAGATGAAATCCCATATCCTACTCCTTACACTTTTTTTACTAATTTAGTTCATCCCGATGACTATATGAAAACAATGAAAAGTATGCGGGATAATATGAATAATATAACTCCTGTTTATGAAGTAGAGTATCGTATTAAGGCAAAGGATGGATCTTGGAAATGGTTTTACGATAGAGGACTCGTCTCACAACGTGATGAAAACAATAACGCTACATTTGCGGCAGGAATAGTTTTTGATATTACAAACAAAAAAGAAGAAGAATTTAATATATTAAAGGAAAGTCAGAAATTTGAACAATCTTCACTTACTGATGCTCTTACTGGAATCATGAATCGAAGAGCGATTTTAGATGAGTTATCAAAACGAATGAATAGACACATCTACAATTTTGAACATTTATCAATTATTATGATAGATATTGATGATTTTAAACTCATTAATGATAAGTTCGGACATATAAAAGGAGATAAAGTATTAGTCGAAATAACACAAAAAATTACTGAAGCTATTAGAGGGTTTGATACTGTAGGACGCTATGGTGGCGAGGAATTTCTTGTTATACTTCCAAATACTGATTTAAGGAATGCACATAAAGCAAGTGAGAGAATACGGTTAAACATAGAGAAGGCTTTATTTGAAGAAGTGGGAAAAATTACAATTAGTGCAGGATATGTAGAGTATAAAAATGAATCAATGGATGAATTGATTGATCTTGCAGATAAGAATTTATATAAAGCTAAGAATGCTGGTAAAAACAGAGTATATGGAAACCTTCAGAAATGAAGGTTTTATTATTTTTATTAATTATATTTATTTATTTATTAATTTTTTTAATTTTTTTATTGACATATATTATTTTTATATTAATATGTATGTGAGGACATCTTATGAAAAAGAAAATCAGAATACACATTGACACAGAAGATAAGACGATTCATTTACCTAAAATAAGCTTCAATACTGCCATTCGATTTGTGAAGTTTGGTTTATGGGGTTCTAGCTTTGCGAAGGATCAAGAAATGAAAGATTTCGTTCGAGTCAATAAAAAAATTATCATTCAGTTTTTAGAAACCATGGCCATGGAAATGAATGATGAAGAATCATTTACTTTAATCGATGTCAAAACAAAAGATGCGATCGTTAAGATTGACATTATCTAAGGAGAACTCATGCGTAAAGAAGTTATTGGTACTTGTCCAGTTTGTCAAAACACATTACTGGCAACACGATTAAGTTGTAATGTTTGCCATACTGAGATAACAGGAGAATTTGAATTATCTCGATTTAGTTATCTAAATAAGGAAGAATTAAGTTTTATTGAAACATTCATTCGTGTATACGGAAACATTAAAGAAATGGAAAAAGAGTTAGACATCTCTTATCCTACCGTTAAAAAAATGTTAGAACAAGTCGTTGTAAAGATGGGATTCGAAGCACGAGATTCACGTGAATCAAATGCGAATACTGAAGAAATATTAGCGAAAATTAAGAATAAAGAAATAAGTGTTAATGATGCACTTGCATTACTCAAAAAATAAGGAGAAATATGGACACAAAAGAACAAATACTACAGATGGTAAAAGATGGTGATATCAATATTGAAGAAGCTGTTAAATTACTAGATGCACTAGAATCCACACCAATTCAAGCACTTAAACCAAAAGGCACAAAACAAAAACTTAGAGTTCTTGTCGATAGTAAAAACGGAGATACAGTTCGTATCAATATGCCACTATCACTCATTAAAGCAGGCGTTAATCTAGCAACACAATTAAATGTCAACGGTCAACCTATTGATATGAAAGGTGTTGATATGGACGTCATTATGAAAGCAATTGAAGATGGTGAAACAGGTGAGATTGTAGATGTTCAATCATCTGATGGCGAGAATGTTAGAATATTTATTGAATAAAAAAAAGGATCAATGATCCTTTTTTTATGGTTGCATTGCCCCAAATAATACGAGCCATGCTAAAATTGATTTCGCTGCTAAGCTTAAGATAATATACACTCTTTCTCCATATGCATAATCTTTCCATTTACCTACTTGAAGGTACTGTAGAATCATGTTAATTGGGAATGTGTTAAAGGCCACAAAGTATGTACCAATGATTGCCCATACAAACCAAGGAACCATATCGAAATTACCTGTTCCAGTCATATACAATAATATTGCGACCCAAGGCGCTAAACCTGCTACTGAACCAAAAATAAATGGTAACCAGTTGACTTTTTTCTTCTCTACACCAGAATTTAATAATTCCATGTCGAGTCCAAATAAATTCATTGACGCATTCACTAGGAATATTAGCACAAGTGATACAATGTCATAAATACCAAATAATGTCGCAATCAATACAATCATAATCGATGAACTTAATGCATATTCATACCAACGATATGGGTTAATCCCTTTACGTAGGTTTTCTTCATACTTCTTAGAATTAAGAAATATAAAGCCATGCGCTAAAGCTGAAATAAATAAGAATGACGCTACTAGAATACCGAATGGTAATTCAAATAATTCTTTACTAACAACCTCAAGTGATTGAGTTTCAAAATTAAATGTCTGATAGAATTGTATAATTGTTGGTTGAAATTCAGAGATTTTTTGGATTACAGTCGTTGCCAAGAAAAACATCGCAACAGCTTGGATTAAATGAAATCCTCCCATAATAAGATTAAAATTCTTTAACTTTGTATAAACATCTTTCATAATACTCTCCCTTTATGAACTATATCTAATTTCTAAATTTTTGATATAGATTATCATTATTGATAGTCTAAATCTTTTATATAGATAAAACAAGTTAAATGACTTAACTTGTTTTATTACCCTATTCTTTAGGTATTTCGAGATTTACTCTTTTTAAATCACTAATAATTTGAATGCTTTGTGGGCATAAAGGCTCACAAGCTCCACATTCTTGACACATATCTGCTCTCTCAGTGGCTGGCATATCTTTCCAATATCGTCTCACTGCTTGATTCTTATTACCATAAATCGCAAGATCATTCCATATCTTAAAATTACGCGGAATATTGACGCCATGCGGACATGGCATACAATACTCACAACCTGTACAGCCATTTTTAGTTCGAGATAAGATTATTTCTGTTACTTTTCTAACACATTCCATTTCTTCATCATTCAATACTGAGAAATTATTGAATGTGTCTAAGTTATCGACTACATGTTCCATATTGCTCATTCCACTTAGAATGACTTTTACATTTGAATGACTCTCAACCCAACGTAACGCCCATGAAGACAAACTCTTGTTTGGATTAAATGATTTAAAATATTGCGCAATATCATCAGGTAAATTCGCAAGATTCCCCCCTTTTATAGGTTCCATAATAATTAGTGGTATTCCAAGCTTCTCTGCTAATGCATAGCCCTTATCACCTGCTTGAATTTGTGTATCAATGTAATTGTACTGGATCTGACAGAAATCCCAATTTCTATATGTTATGATTTTTTCAAACACATCATATTCATCGTGAAATGAAAATCCAAGAAATTTTATCTTACCTTCATTTTGAAGTGCTTCCACCTCTTCTAGAACACCTTGTTTTAAGAGGAGATTCCATTTATCACTGTCTAGTGCATGTAATAGATAGAAATCCACATAATCAACCTGCAGTTTATTAAGTTGTTCATTAAAGAAAATTCTAACATCTTCTTTTTTATTTACTTTCCAAACTGGTAATTTCGTCGCAATCGTAAATTGATTCCGATTATATTTCTTTAATACTTTACCAACGAAACTTTCACTTTCCCCGTTATGATAAGGATAAGCTGTATCAATATACGTCACACCATTCGCAATAGCTTTATCTAACATTGCCTCAGATTGGATCTCATCAATTGTCCCATCCGCTTTCGTTGGAAAACGCATGCATCCAAATCCAAGTAATGAAGTATTAATCCCTAATTTTTCGAAATAGCTTGTTTTCATTGTTATAACCTCTTTATAATTAATTGAAACGCACAAACTTGTACAAGTCAAGAATGTTCGGGAGGTAAGTCTATGGATTTAATCAATAATGCCAAGAATAAAATGATAGAATCAGAATTCAGTTGTTTTGCGTATCTAAAAATTGGAGAGTATACAAGTCGATATTCAGGGATACGTCCACTTCTTCAACCTTTAAACAAAGATAAGACTTTTTTTGAGGATGCGATAGTAATAGATAAAGTTATTGGAAAATCTGCCGCATTTTTACTAATATATGGAAAAGTAAAAAAAGTTCATGCATTTGTAATGAGTATACATGCAAAGAACTTATTAGAGTTACATAATATTGATTACTCTTATGATAAACTAGTCCCCTATATCGAAAATAATACTAAAACTGATATGTGTCCGATGGAGAAAACAGTGCTTAAGATTGAAGATGTTAACGAAGCACTGAATGCACTTAATCGTAAAGTAGATGAATTAATGAAAAAAAGAGATTAATAATCTCTTTTTTTTAACTTTCTTTTTCAGGTAATACGATCCAACAAATAATATAAGCTAATGCGCCTGTCCCAAACACTAGGATTGGAATCAAGAAAAGAATTCGGATAATTGTCACATCAATTTTAAATGATTCAGAGAATCCTGAACATACAC
>Ga0209467_1003161_pt1 | contig 10982 bp, 12 predicted proteins | sample Higcelwee11metaG_FD_187175 | JGI IMG/M metagenome (GOLD analysis project Ga0209467, IMG submission 187175) | Freshwater pond sediment microbial communities from the University of Edinburgh, under environmental carbon perturbations - High... | ecosystem: Environmental > Aquatic > Freshwater >...
GGGTGTTGGCGAAGAGCCGCGCCACCTCGTCGTCCAGGTTATGGCCGGTGGCCAGCACCTGGAAGCCGTCCTCCAGGGCCACGCGGTTGAACCAGTGGCGCTTGATCTTGCCGCAGGCCGAGCACACCGGGCGGTTGATGTAGCGCTTGATGTCCGGGATGGGCAGGCCCTCCTTCTCCAGCTCCACCACGCGCAGATTGAGGCCGTGCAGCTCGCAGAAGCCCTCCACCTTGGTCCTGGCGGCGCCGGAAGATTTGGGGATACCCAAGTCCACATGCAGGCCGGTGACGTCGTAGCCCAGGCGGGAGAGCTCAAGCATGAGGCTCAGCGAATCCTTGCCGCCTGAGAGGGCCACGAGGACGCGCTCGCCGGGGTTGATGAGCCCGTGGCGGCGGATGGCCTTTTCCACCTGGCCGGTGAAATAGGTGGAGAAGCAGTCGCGGCAGAAGGCGGTGTTGTGGCTCGGCAGGGCGACTTCGGCCGTGGCCTTGCATTTGCGGCATTTCATGTCTGGTACCTATCCCGTGCTCATGACCTTGCGGACGCGGATCTCATCGCCGTCGTTCAGGCGGCTGTCCGGCGTCAGCAGTTCGCCGCCCCGGATGATGAGGGCGTCGTTGACGCGCAGTCCCAGGCGCTTTTGCAGCATGAGCACGGTGTTGTGGCGCTCAAAGGTCAGGGTCTGGTTGTCCGGCTCCACAAAAACGGTGATCATGGGGCGGTCTCCTTGAATCGTTGGTGGGCAAGAGGTGCCTTTCCTCGGGCCGCGTTGTCAAGAACCGAGGCGTCGTGAACTGTGCCAGGCCATCACAATTGTGTTGACCGGGGAGAAAATGGGGATATACAGTCCAATGTAGGAAGAGCCCTTCCCCCCAGAGGAGCAACCGTATGGACAGGCCGAAGATTCTTGTTGTGGATGACGAAAAGCACATCCGCATGCTGTACCAGGAAGAACTGGAGGAGGCGGGCTATGCCGTGGCCACCTCGGACGGGGACGAGCCGATTCTCGAATTGCTCGACCGCGAGAAGCCGCAGGTGATCATTCTGGACATCCGCCTTGGGCCGGACCGCTCCGGCCTTGATCTGCTCCAGCTCATCCGCGGCCGCGACACGCAGGTGCCGGTGATTCTCTCCACCGCGTACGACAGCTTTCAGCACGACCTCAAGAGCATCGCGGCGGACTACTACGTGGTCAAGTCCGTGGATCTGGGCGAGTTGAAGAATAAGGTGCGGCTGGCCCTGGCGCGCAAGGCCTAGCAGGCCGCGCGGCCGCTAGCGGTTCTTCTCGCGTATCTCATAGCCGAAGTGGCGGTCCTGCAGCCAGCGAACGCCCAAAAGATCGCGCACGCCCGCCACGGCGCGCTCCCAATTTCCATATTTGCTCTCGCCCATGTGCCGCTCGCGGTGGTTCACGGGCATTTCGGCCACGGTCGCGCCCTCAAGCTTCATGAGGGTGGGCAGGTAGCGGTGCATGCCCTTGAAGCGCGGAATCCGGACCAGCATGTCGCGGCGCATCACCTTGAGGGAGCAGCCCGTGTCGCGCACGGATTCGCGCGTGATGCGGTTGCGGATGGCGTTGGCGATTTTTGAGGCATAGCGCTTGCTCAGCGTATCCTGGCGTTTTTTGCGCCAGCCGATGGCCATGCCGTAGCCCTGGTCGAAAAGCGCCAGCATGGCGGGGATGTCGGCGGGGTCGTTCTGCAGATCCGCATCCATGGTCACCACGATGGGGTGGGCGGCCAGGTCGAACCCGGCGCAGAAGGCCGCGGACTGGCCGCGGTTGCGCGTGAAGGCGAGGTAGCGCACTTCCGGGTTGGTCTCGGCCAAGCTTTTGAGCACGGCAAGGCTCTTGTCGGTGCTGCCGTCATCGACAAAAAGCACCTCCCACACGCGGGAGAGCGGGCGCATGGCGCTGGCTATCTCGTCGAAGAGCCGGGGCAGGTTTTCTTCTTCGTTGTACACGGGGATGACGATGGAGACGCTCTGGATGTTTGGCATGGCCGGGTATAGAAAATTTCCAGCCCGGTGTAAATAAGCGTTGACAGGGTGAGGGGTGGGGACTACATACCCTTTCTCGGCGCGACAACGACAGCGTCGAAGTGTCGCGGGGTGGAGCAGTACGGTAGCTCGTCGGGCTCATAACCCGAAGGTCGTAGGTTCAAATCCTGCCCCCGCTACCAAAAAAGAAGCAAGGGCTTGCAGCAGAAATGCCGCAAGCCCTTTTTCTGTTTGCTACCCTATTGCTACCCAGCAACTAAAATAAGCCTTCGTGGGGGATGGTAGAGTAAACCGGCGCGCAATTTGGCACTGGTTGGCGCGTCGGTTTACTCCTGCGGCGCAGACGCGGCCTGGGCGAGCCTGGACCTTGTGCGCAAAAGCGGCGTGGCTTTTGAGCTGCGCACCACCCGGCTCTGCTGGCCGAGGCCGAGCTGCTGGCCCTGGCCGGGGAACTCTCAGGGCTCGCTGGCGCGGCTTGAATCCGCAAGTAAGCCTTCGCCTGAGGCTACTCGCCCAGCACGTAGGCGAAGATGAGCGGCGCCACGATGGACGCGTCGGAGTTGATCATGAACCGTGGCGTGTCGGCGTCGAGCTTGCCCCAGGTGATTTTCTCGTTGGGCACCGCTCCGGAGTATGAGCCGTAGCTTGTGGTGCTGTCGCCTATCTGGGCGAAGTAGGCCCAAAAGGGCGTGTCCTCGCGCTCCATGTCCTGGATGAGCATGGGCACCACGCAGATGGGGAAGTCGCCCGCGATGCCGCCGCCGATCTGGAAAAAGCCCACCGGAATCTTGTGCGCGGCCTTCTGCATGTACCAGCGCGCCAGGTGCTCCATCTGTTCCGTGCCGCGGCGGATGGCTCCGTGGTGCGGCAGCTTGCCGTGCATCACCTCGGACACGAAGATGTTGCCCAGCGTGCAGTCCTCCCAGCCGGGGGTATAGATGGGCAGGCCCTTCTCCTTTGCCGCCAGCACCCAGGAGTGTTCGCGCGGGATGTGGAACAGCTCCGAGACGCCGGGCTGGTCCAGCAGGGCGTAGATGAACTCCCAGGGAAACCTGGGCTGGCCGCTCTCCGCCGCGTTGAGCCACAGGGCGCTCATACGCGCCTGTACCTGCCGGAACACCCCTTCGGGGATGCAGGTGTCGGTGACGCGGTTCAGGCCCTCGTCGTAAAGCGCCTTCTCGTCGGCCGGGGAAAGGTCGCGGTAGTCCGGCACCATGCGGTATTCGTCGTGGTTGAAGAGGTTGAACAGATCCTCCTCCAGGTTGGCCGCAGTGCAGCAGATTGCCGCCACTTTGTCCTGGCGGATCATCCTGGCCAGGGAGACGCCGATCTCGGCGGTGCTCATGGCCCCGCCCATGGTCAGAAACATGGCCCCGCCGCCATCCAGCAGCGCGCGCCAGGCCTTGGCCGCGTCGAGGGTCTCGCGGGCGTTGAAGTGCCGGTAGTTCAATTCCATGAAGTCGGAAACGCAGCCCATCTGATTCTCCTGCTCTGGTTAAAAGCTCACGCGCCAGTTGGCGTAGGCGTTGAGGCCGGGCTCGCGGTATTCTATGCCGCGTGAGGTGGCCATATAGTTTGAATATGAGGTGTTGGTGAGGTTGTTCACGCCTAAGGTGAACTCATGCTTGTATTCGCCTGCCTGGAGGTTGTAGCCCGTGCGCGTATTCAGCACGATCCACGAGTCGCTGCGCGTGCCTGTGGGCGTCACGTTGTTCTGTTCCGCAGCAGCTTGGCTTTCCACCGCCCACCACCAGGGGCCGATGGTCTGCTTGACGCCGACCAGGCCGGAAAGCGGCGCTATGAACGGCAACCAGGTGCCGTGGGTCTCGTCGCGTCCCTGGGTGTAGGCGGCGTTGGCGTAGGCCATCCAGCCCTTGGCGAAGTCCCACTCCACGGACTGCTCCGCGCCGTAAATCTCCGCTGTGCCGATGTTGGTCATGGTGTACAGGGTGCTGCTGGTCTGCTGGCTGGTGATGTAGTTGTGCAGAAAGTTCGCATAGATCGAACTCGTGAGGCGCAGTGATTCGCCCGTGCGCTTGAGCGAGAGTTCAAAGAAGCGCGATTCCTCGGGCCTCAAATCCGGATTGCCCTGTTCGATGATGCTGCTGGTGAGATTGATGCGCTTGTAGAGCTCAAGGATGTTCGGAGTGCGGTAGCTGGCTGCGGCGAGAACGCTTGCCGACCAGGGATCGCTGAAGTCCCAGGTGAGGCCCGCGTGGCCTCCCCAGTTGTTGTCGTTCTTTTCGCCGCCGTCCTTGGACACAGGCGTGCCGCCGGCATTGGTGATGTGCACGGCGTCGGCGCGCCCGCCCAGGTTCAACGTCCACGCCGGGGCCAGCTTCCAGTCGTCCTCGGCAAAGGCCCCCGCCACGCGTTGGGTTGAATCGGGCACGGGCATGCTGTGGATGTGAACGCCGTTTGTGCGCATGGCCTCCGCGCGTGAGCGCATGTCCCAGTTGGAGGCCTCGGCTCCGGCCACGACGGTATGCGGCCCCAGGTCGAGCACGTTCTTCCACTTGGCCGCCACTGTCTCATGGGTGCCGGAGGGCTGCTGCCAGGCCACTGCGCCTGAGGTGTACTTGTCAATCCGGGGATAGCGAGTGATATACTGCCACGACACGTCGAGGGAGGATTCCGTCAGCACGGAGTTCTTGGGCGTGTAGCTTTGCACCAGTTGGACAAAGCGGCGGTTGTTCTCGCGCAGGGTCAGTTCGGCGTTGCCGGGCAGGCCGCCGGAATTGCCGCCGGGAATGCCTATCTGGCTGCCGTCCATGTGTTGGTACTGAAGCTGGGTCGAGTGCTCGTCCGTCCACTTGTAGGCGGCAGCGGCCTTGCCCTGCCAGTCCTCGAACTGGGTATTGCCCACCTTGTCACTGCGGCCGTCATAATAGCTCGCGCCCTCGCGCCAGCCGCCGGAGCCCATGAGCCAGAAGCGCTCGTCGGACACGGCCAGGTTGCCATAAAGGTCGGGACCACGCGGATTGCTGGAGTAGGTGGTGTCCATCTCGCCGTGCAGCTCCTGCTTTGGTGTGAACCTGCCCTTCTTGGTGATGATATTGACCACGCCGCCGGTGGAACCGGAGCCGTAGAGCGCGCTTATGGGGCCTTTCAGCACCTCGATGCGCTCAATGTCGTTCTGGTTCACCACCCCGAGACGGCCGTTGATGTCCGTGGTCATGTTCATGCGCACGCCATCCACCAGCACCACCACGGAGTCGCGGCCCAGGCCGCGGATGTTCACGTCGCCGCTCCAGGGCGAGTCGCCGCTTTTGCTGACGCCGGGAATGCGCGCGAGCGCCTCTGAAATGGACGTCGGCCCGGTTTCGCGGATGTCCTCGGCCGTGACCACGCCGACCCCGCCGGGCGTTTTGGAGACCGGGGCGGGAATGCCCCGGGCGGTCACAAGCACCTCGTCCAGACTGGAGACCTTGTCCGCATCTGCGGCCAAAGCCGTGCCGGAGAGCAGGGCCACGAAAAGCGCGCTTCTGGCGCAATGTGAAAGCAAGGAGAGCGGCGGGGGGACGTGTCGCATGGAAGGCCTCCTAAAGAACCAGAGATTTGACGCGCACGCTTTTGAGCATGCCGAGTTGCCCGGCCAGCGCGCCTATTTCATCCGTTGTGGCGTTGACCACCAGGGTGAGCAGACCGGTGCCCACGGTGCATTGCGGCAAGTTCATGCGCGCCACCACCAGATCGGGGAATGCCGCAAGAACGGTTTCGATGCTCCCCAGGGCCTCGCGGGCATCGCCAAAGGCCACGCCCACCACGCCAATGCGGGGTTGTGTTGGATTCACTCAAGGCTCCTTATCTTTTGTGCTACGAATTTAAAATTGGTAACACTGTGTGAGGCAGTGCGCAATAATTTTTTCCTGGAAAATCTGGAACGAAATACTGATAAAACGAGTTATGCTGAAATAATTGAGTTACTGATTAATTTCTAGATTTAACATTGCATAATAATACAAATCGTGACACGCTGCGATTACTAAAATACTTTTAACCTGGGGACGCCATGACGCATCAACTTCGCCCTCTGCTCCTTGCCGCCTGTCTCGCCGTCACGCCCGTCGCCGCATTTCCGCGCAACGCCGCCGCCGCCGAGCCCGCGCCCGTGCTGCTGCACAATGGCGAGCGTTTTCTGCGTATGGGCAACCTGGGCTTCGCCAAGGCCAACTACGACAAGCTCCTCGCCCACTACGAAGGCACCCCTGAAGCGGCCGAGGCCCACAGCGACCTTGGGGTCATTGCCGCTCGCCAAGGCGACGACGACGTGGCCATCGCCGAGTATGAAAAGGCACTCGCCATCGACGGCTATCCCCTGGCGCACTTCAACTTGGGGCAGGCGCTTTTGCGCAGGCTGGACAAGGGCGGCGATCCGAATCAGCACGACCCGGCTCAGCGTGATCCGGCGCTGCGCGACAGGGCGCTGCAGCATTTTCTGGCCTTCGAGGCCTATCTGGAAAGCAACAAGCCGCGCCCGCCCATCCTCACCTATTCCATGCAGGAGGTTCGGGTGGAGCTGGACGATGCGCTGAAGCGCTTGCGGTAGTCATTTTGGGAGCAACCCTCGGCTTCGGACTGGTCCTGTCCTCAGGTTGCGGCAAACGAAAGCCCCTTGAGGGGGTCAGAGGGGGCCTAGGCCTTCAGCTTGATGCCCTTGGCCTTCAAGGCCTTCACGCCCGCGCTGCGGTCAATGTAGTGCGTGTGCAGCAGTTCGTGAGCCTTGTGGCCAGTGGGGCCGTCGTGCAGGAATCCATCCTTGGCGTAGAGCTTCTGCACCATGGGGTTTTCCTGCGACTTGCGGTACTTGTACAGCTTGGGGTTGGCGTCGGCGGCGTACACGCCGGTCTGGCGCTTGGTCACCAGGTCAAGCTCGGCGGCCTGTGCCTCGGTGACAAGGGACGGCGCGGCAACGGCAACAGTGGCCACGGCCGCGGCGGTGCCGGCCAATTTCAGAAACTGCCTGCGGGTGCAATCCAGATTCTCACTCATTTGCTTCTCCTCCTTCATGGCTGCGGCTAGGCCTGGGCCTTCATGGCCAGGCGCTTGTTGATCTCGGCAAAGACCTTGCGGCAGCCGGAATCGGCCACGCGCACGCCGGGGTTCAGAATCTGCCCGCCGCCGTTCACGCAGCCGCCGGGGCAGGTCATTATCTCGATGAAGTGGTGCTTGCTCTTGCCCGCCTTCACTTCCTCGCAAAGCTGCTTGGCGTTATCCAGGCCGCTGGCTATGGCCACGTTGACCTTGCCGAACTTGGGCACGTCCACGCTTGCGGTCTTGATGCCCTCGTGCGCGCGCACGCCCTTCAGGTCCACGTCCTTCAGCTTCTCGCCGGAGAGAACTTCATAAGCAAGGCGCAGGGCCGCTTCCATGACGCCGCCACTGGTGCCGAAGATGGTCGCGGCGCCGGTGGCCTCGCCCAAAATGGGGTCGGCGGCTTCGTCCTTCAGGCTTTTGAAGTCGATGCCAGCCTTCTTGATCATGTAGGCGAGCTCACGGGTTGTGATGGTCACGTCGGTGTCGCGGTAGCCGCTGGCCGCCAGTTCCGGGCGCAGGCCTTCGAACTTCTTGGCGATGCATGGCATGATGGACACGGTGAACATCTTGGACGGGTCGGTCTTGGTTTGCTTGGCGCCATAGGTTTTGGCCAGCGCTCCCAGCATGCCGATGGGCGACTTGGCGCTGGACAGGTTGGGGATGAGCTCTGGATAGAAGGCCTCCACAAACTTGACCCAGCCTGGGCAACAGGACGTGAACTGCGGCAGCGGAGCGCTGTGGCTGGGCTTCTTTACGCGGTTCAAGAGCTCGGTGCCTTCTTCCATGATGGTCACGTCGGCGGTGAACTCGTTGTCCCAGATGAGCTTGAAGCCGAGTTTGCGCAGGGCCGCGTGCATCTTGCCGCCCACGTGGGTGCCTGCGGGCAGGCCGAAGGCCTCGCCCAAGGCATAACGCACGGCCGGGGCAGGCATGGACACGCAGACCGTGTTCGGGTCCTTCAGTGCCTCAAACACCGCGTCCACGTAGGAGATTTCCTCGTAGATGGCGCCGTAGGGGCAGTTGACCAGGCACTGGCCGCAGTTCACGCAGGCGGCCGGATCCAGCACCTTGCGCTTCTCGTCCTTGCCCTGAGGCTGGATAGCCCCGGTTTTGCAGACATCATCACAGGTGCCACAGGCCTGGCACTTGTCCGCGTCAACCTGAACGAACGAGAATTTGCTCGGGTCCACGTCTCGTGGGGAACTCCCCTTCATCATCACCTTTTCCATCTCACGCATTGCACACCTCCAGATTTGATGGACAAACCACGCCTCCGCCCAACTGCGTCCAAACGCAGAAGTGCTACCAAAATTTAATTAATGACACTAAACAGTGATAGACGTAAAAATAGTATTACGTCAAGTGGGGTTGGTCCAACCACGCGGTGTTTTGGCAAAGGCGGTGCTGACGGGAATTTGAAGAGCGGTGGGGTGCGCGCCGCCGTAAGGGGGGCAGGGTGGGAAAAGGTTTGCGCATGTTGCGCCGCAGGGGGGATGCCCGCAGACCATGTTTTCACAGGCGGACGAGGAGGGCTCTTTGTGCAAGTCGCCCAGCCTGTGAGTTGGTTAAGCGAAGGGCGCTTCCGGTAAGGAGAACGCCCTCCGCGTGATGCTTTTGACTACCAGGACAGCGTCTTTGTGTTGTCCTTGAACAGGGCGGGCCCGGTGATGTCCGGGCTGGTGAGCTTGGCTCCGGTGATGAAGTCCGCCTCGGCCACGCCGAACTTCTTGCTGCACATGGGGCAGACCAGCACTGTGCCGCCCTTGGCGGCGATGCCAGAGAGCATCTTCTGTTGTTCTGCGAACTGCGTGGCGTTCTTCTTGCTCGCCACCAGCACGGCCTTGTCGTTCAGGTAGACCGTGAGGGCGTGGCCGCGTTGCATCTGGGCCTGGCCGAAACTGATGGCCATGTACGAGCGGTGCCCGTCGTCGCTGGTCAGGTTGATGAACAGGGGGTCGTCGCTGCCGGCCAGCGCCGGGGCGGCGCAGAGCAACAGGGCGAGAAGGACGAAAAGCAGGTTGATTTTGCGCATGGTAACCTCCGAGTCATGGTTTGTCAGGATCTACGTATTTTCTCGGGAAGGTGCAAGCGAGTTGCGGGCGCTGCCTCGCTTGGGCGAAAAGGCAGCGCAGACAACGAACAGCGCGCTGGAGACGAGCACGATGGACGCCCCGGCGGGCAGATCGAGTTCGTAGGAGAGCAGCAGCCCGGCCTCGCACGAGGCCACACCGAAGAGCGCGGCCAGGACGAACATGCGCCGCAGGCTGTATGTGAGTTGGTAGGCCGCCGCCGCCGGGTTGATGATCAGGCTGTACACGAGCAGGCCGCCCACGCTGGGCAGGCAGGCCGTCACCGTGACCCCGGTGAAGCAGAGAATGGCGTAGAAGATAGCTGTGGCCGGCAGGCCTGCCGCTGCGGCGATGTCCCGATGGCAGGCCACGGCCTGGATCTCCTTGAAGAAGAGGCCGAGCGCGGCCAGGGCGGCCAGGGTCACGCCGCCGAGCAGCCATACATCACGGGCAGAGACAGTAAGAATGTTGCCCCAGAACAGGCCAAGGGCCTCTGCCTTGGACCCCGGCAGCAGGCCCATGCACAGGACGGCCGCCCCGAGCATGGTGGAGAACACGATGCCCACTGCCGTGTCGGGCGAGAAGTCGCCGCGGTCGGCCATTGGGCCAATGATGGCTGCGGAACCCAGGCTGAAGGCCAGGCTGCCGAGCATGGGGTCCAAACCAAACACCATGGCCAGGAGGCCCCCGGCAAAGGCCGCATGCGCAAGGCACACGCCGATGAAGGTGAGGCGCATGAGCACGGCGAACACCCCGGCGAGCGAGCAGCACACCCCGGCGAAGGCCCCGGCGAGCAGCGCGTGGCGCATGAAGGCGTGGTCGAACAGGCTGGTCAATTCCATGGCCACGCCCTCAAAACAGAACCACCGGCCGGTCCCCGTGGGTGAGCACGGTGAAGGGCACGTCAAAGGTTTCGGCCAAGCGCTCCGGGTCCAGCGCCTCCCGCGCCGGGCCGAGCCATGTCGGCCGTCCCTGGCGTAGCGTCAGCACGCGGTCGCACAACTCGGGCAGAGCATTCAGCTCATGGGTGACCATGAGCGTGGTGAGGCCCAGGCGCGTGTGAATTTTCTTAACGCATTCGAGAATCTCCCGCTGCGCACGCCAGTCCAGGGCCGAGGTGGGCTCGTCCAGGAGCAGCACGTCCGGCCGCTGCAACAGCGCCCTGGCAATGGCCGCACGCTGCGCCTCGCCGCCGGAGCAGCGGCCAATGGGCCGGTCCTCCAGATGGGCGATGCCAACCAGTGCGAGCAGTTCCCTGGCGCGTTCGCGTACTTCCTGGCCTGGGCGGCGCAGCAGGCCAACCTCGGCATAGGCCCCCACCAGCACTGACTCAAGCACGCTGATGGGCAGCCGCGGGTCCAGGGCCGACATCTGCGCGGCCAGGGCCACGCGTCCCCGCCCGTCCGTGCCCGAGACGACCATCCGCCCGCCGGAGAGCGGCAGCCGCCCGGCCACCGAGGCCAAGAGCGTGCTCTTGCCCGAGCCGTTGGGCCCGATGACGCCGAGAAACTCGCCCCGCGCCACTTCCAGTGAGGGAATGTCCAGCACCACGCGTCCCTGCCGGACCACGCGCACGCCTTCCAGCCGGATGGCCGAAGATTCGCCGCCGGACGGGCTCATCGGCGCGCCCTCATGGCCGAGGCAAGGCGCTCCACGTCCCATTGGAGCGTCTGCTCCCAGGTCGCGGCCTGCGCATCTGCCCCGGGGAAGTTGGTCAGCACCACGTGCCTGGCGCCAAGGTCGTCGGCCAGGGCTTTTCCCGAGCCGCCGGTGCTCTGCATGTTGTCGACCACCAGTACGGCCTTCCCCGCCTTGGCCTTGGCCATGACATCGGCCAACTGCCTGGGGTTCATTCCTTCGAAGCGCCCATACTCGGCC
>Ga0209467_1003166_pt1 | contig 10968 bp, 12 predicted proteins | sample Higcelwee11metaG_FD_187175 | JGI IMG/M metagenome (GOLD analysis project Ga0209467, IMG submission 187175) | Freshwater pond sediment microbial communities from the University of Edinburgh, under environmental carbon perturbations - High... | ecosystem: Environmental > Aquatic > Freshwater >...
CGAGTCAAATTGAACTAAAACTGATAAAATAGGACGAATGAGAAAAAAAGAAGAAACTATAATTAAATTTGGAAGAGTGGTTATTGTTGGCCGACCAAATACTGGTAAGTCGACATTATTAAATGCCATAATGAGCCAAAAAGTGGCAATTACTTCCCCATTACCTCAAACAACCAGAAAAAATGCTCGAGTAATTTTTAGTGATCCAACAAAAGGTAAAATTATTTTCTCTGATACTCCTGGAATTATTAATAAAGTTAATGATTTAATTGGAAAACGAGTTAATACTGAAGCTCCAAAAGAATTGGGTAGAGCTGATGTAATTTTGTGCTTATTAGATATTTCTAGACCAAAAAGTGAAGAAGAAAATAAGGTAATTGGTTTTATTAGAAAATCAGGAGCTAAGAAAATTTTGGTTTATAACAAGATTGATATTGCAATTGGAAGTAAAGATCATTTGGGTGAATATAATTATTTAGAAGAAGAATTTGATAAAGTTTGTTCGGTAAGTGCGATTAAAGAAAAAAATGTAAAAGGTTTAATTAATGATATTTTTGAATTGTTACCAGCAGAAAGTGCCGAGTCAACAATTGAAGATGTGGAATTGATGGCTGAGAAAAAAGGCCCAATAATGGGTATGAATTCAAAAGAATATGTCTCAGAAATTATTAGAGAAAAAGCTTATTTATTTTTAAGAAAAGAATTGCCTTATTCAGTTAATGTTGAAGTTGAAAGTATTCAAGATAAGAAAAAAATGATTGTGATTAAAGCAGCAATTTTAACTAATGCCGATCGTTATAAAAAAATGATTATCGGAAAAGGTGGTAAGAAAATTAAAGAAATTGGTTACAATGCCAGAAAAGAACTAGAATTAATGTCCCAAAGAAAAATATTTTTGGAATTAACCGTCAGAATTGATAGACACTGGATGGAAAGAGATATTGAGGTTTAAATTAAACCCATTTTTTTGGTAATTAAGTCGCTAAGTTTTTTAATACTGTCGGTATCGATAATAGAAACAGCTACATCATATTTAAGTTCTTTTTTGATAGTTTTTAATTGATCTGGAGTAAGTAAATCTGATTTAGCTAAAACAATAATTTCTGGTTTGGTCGCAAGAGTAGAACTATAACTGTCGAGTTCATGACGAACAGTTTTGTAATCAGCAAGATAATCTTGAGATTCAGCGGAAATGAAATGAACTAAAAGTTTGGTACGTTCAATATGTTTTAAAAACTTAATTCCTAAACCCTTACCAATAGCAGCCCCTTCAATTAGACCTGGAATGTCAGCAATAATGAGTCCCCCTTTGGTAACTCCTAAATTTGGTTCAAGAGTGGTGAAAGAGTAATTAGCAACTCTAGCATTGGCTGGAGTAATCTCGTTTAAAAAACTAGTTTTACCAGCATTTGGAAGACCAATTAAACCGACTTGAGCAATAAGTTTGAGTTGTAAAAATAAATCTTTTTCCTTACATTTAAATCCGAGCTGTCTTTCTTGTGGATTTTGATTAGTAGCTGATTTGAAGAAAAAATTTCCCCAACCACCAGTACCACCTCGAGCGATTAAAACTTGTTGGCCAACTTCGGTTACTTCAACTGAAGTACCATTATCGTAATTAACTAAAGTTCCAATTGGAACTTGAATAATTAAATCTTCACCATTTTTACCGCTACAATTATTTTTACCACCAGGCTCACCATTTGGAGCTGAATAAACTTTAGAATGACGAAATTGATTTAAACGGCTGATATCAGAAACACCTTCAAAAATAACAGAACCTCCTCGGCCACCTTTACCACCGTCTGGACCACCCTTGGGACGGAAAGCATCGGAATAAAAATGAACAATTCCATTTCCACCGTCGCCACCTTTTACTTTAATTCTAATTTCATCAATAAGCATGAAGGTATTATAACCTAGATTAAGAATAAAAAGAAAACCCAGCATTGTTTGATTATAAAAATCAAAATTACTGGGTTTCTTAAAATGTTTTTTGAAGTTATACCTCTAATTCTTCGAAAATACCTCGAAGAATAAGACATTCTTCATGATTACAGCTTTCTGGGCAAGGAAACCCCATCTTCTTAAGGTATTTATAATCCTCTATCATTTCTGATGAAAGATCATTTAAAGTAATAGGGCGTGGTAAATTGAAAATACTTTTTCTGAATCTTTCGTAAGGTACAGATATTCGACTTTTGAATGGAATAATCTCATTACTACACATATTAAATCTCCTTTCAATGAACTCTGCCAAAAATCTTATAAATTCTTGAACAAAGTTCACAACCACAAACGTCGCCGTTCAGAAATTTTTGCCTCTGCTGGATCTTTTTATTCAAAAAATCCAGATACTTTTCATTACCTTTTCTAGTAATCCCATTTTGATGATGTAAATGAATTACAGCAAATTCTGTCTTCCAAGAATATAAATGAATAGATTTAATTCCTTGATGACTAGGATCTTTTGAATACATACAATTCTCCTTTCCAAAATAAAACTTCAAAAACAAATTATTAAGGTCCAATAAATTTAAGAGTTAAAATAAAAAAGCTATATTTTTAAATACTTTAAATTTATTGGATTATACAACAATAAATATTAAAATGTGACCAAACTTTTTACCAACACCACCATAGGAAACACTTCTTTTCTTTGGTTTCTATGTTTTCAGTTTTAGTAGGAACATTAGTAATTTGTGGAGATGGAGTTATTTTAGAATTGTTTGGTAAAACAACCTCTTGGGAAACATTACTGTCTTTAGTTTTAGTAATATTTGATTTTGTGGTTTTAATTAAATTAGTTACTTTAGTTAATAAACTTTTATAAAAAATAGTAGTCTTGGTAGATTTATTAGCTCCAGTCTTAATTTTCATAATATTACTCCACTCACCTGGCATACAACCATTTTGACCTCTGACTTTGAAGTAGTAGGTAGTATTTGGTTTTAATTGGTAAATAGTATGGCTTTGAACTCCTTCACGTAATAAATAAACCTGTTCACCATGTTCTTCTGCATTTGGTTTTTCAGAAAAACTAACAAAATAATTATTAGTAGTAGACATTGGAGTAAAGAATAATTTAGCGGTATTACCTTTGACATTTATTTGGAATAAATCAGATATCCCAATTGGTTTGGAATCATGACAAGAAGTGTCAGGAATAGAGAAACCAGAACTATTTGAAGAAGATCCATTGTTTGGAGTTGGAGTTGGGGTGGATTGTTCTTCGATAACAGTAATTGTTGAAGTATCAACATTTGGAAGAATATTTCCTTCACCGTCTAAAATATAGATTTGATAAGTTCCAGGAGTTGAAGGAGCAATTAAGGTAGAAGAATCTCCATTACTTTTAGTCATGGTCGAACCTTCAGTAAAATTAGTAGTACCAACAGGAGCAATCCAAATAGTGTAATTTGGTTCATCAATTGGACTAATGGTAATTGTTCCAGAAACAGGAGCAGTTTCAATTGGAGATAAATTATATTGAATAAAAGATCTTAAAATTGGATAACCACTGTTAACAATTTGAGAAGAATCTATTTTCCAAATATTATTGAAATCCCAATCAATAAAAGTTGATTGAGTTTTCATTTCTTCAGTAGTTTTTGGAGTACCTTTGCCGGTATCTGATTGGCCAGAAGTTTCTGAATCATAATAAGAATTGATAACAGTAGATCCACCAGAAAATCCTAATAAACCACCCACATTTGAAGTACCAGAAATCTCTCCTTTTGAATAAGTGTTGGTAATAGAAGTTCCAACTGATAAACCAATTAACCCTCCAACATTAACTTTACCTGAAATATCTCCGGTTGCATAAGAATTTAGAATAGAAAAAGGAGAAGTTGCTTGACCGACCAAACCTCCGACCATACCATTACTGTTTGGGGTATTTATGTTAATAGTTGAATAACTGTTGGAAATAAAACCATTTGAAGCAACAACTCCACCAATAATTCCACCCATGTTTCCACCACCACTTCCAGAATTAACTTCAGTAATAGTACCAGTAGAATAAGAATTACTAATGGAACAAGTTCCTAAACCTAAAATTCCACCAGCAAAATCATTTGCATAAATATTTCCTTCAAAACTTGAATTGGAAACAGTAGTAGAACTTTGAAATCCTTGACCAATAATTCCACCAGCATATTTTCCATAAAGGGATCCGGTTACATGAACATTACTAATAGTTGTTCCAATTTGAGCATTATCAACTGTTCCGGTTAAACCACCAACATTGTAAGAAGTAACCCCAACATTAATATTGCTAATTTTTAGGTCTTTTACATAACCATTATCAATGTCTCCAAAAAATCCATTAAATTGAAAATCATTTTCAATATTAATATTACTTACTGTTTTATTATTACCAATTAAAGTACCAGTAAAAGCTTCATCAGGATTTAATCCAATTGGTGTCCAGTTAACACCAGAACAATCAATATTATTTTCAATTGAATAAACAGCATTTAAATCAATGGAAGAAATAGATTGAAGTTGAGAACAAGTAGTAATTTTGTATGGAGATTGAGAAGTACCATTACCAGAACCGGAAAAACTTGTAACATTAATTGTAGACAATGAAGGACTAGATATGTTGCCTAAAGAATCAATAAAATATAAACGATATTCACCAACAGTTTGAGGGACATTGATTGAACTAGAATCTCCAGAAACTCTAGTCATGGTTGAACCTTCAGTGAAGGTTGTAGTCCAAGCAGGAGCGATCCAAATATTTCCAGAAGGTTGATTTGAAGAATTTATATTAATAGATGTGGCTGCAGTTTTATTTGAAGTTAAAATAAAATTAGGTAAAAAAGGTTTTAAAAAAGGATAACCATCGTTTAAAACCTCTTCGGAGTCCATGCTCCAAATATCGGTAAAATTCCAACTACTAAATGTGTCTGGAGATGTCATATATGAACTAGGAGTACCTTTGCCAGTATCTGATTGACCAGAAAGATAATCATCGTAAAGAGAATTGGTAACAGTGGTTCCGTAAGCAACTCCAAGTAATCCACCAGCACTATAGTTAAGACTGTCAACCGCTCCAGCTGAATAAGAATTTTCAATTGTACAACCAGTTTCACCAGATCCAACTAAACCACCCGTTTCACCTTCATTAGAAACATCATTGGAATAAACATCTGAAAATGAATAAGAATTAGAAACTATTGATCCGCCATAAATTCTACCGATTAAACCACCAACAATACCATCACCAGTAACTGTTCCAGTAGAATAACAAGAAGAAATTGTTCCATTATCCGAATAACCAATTAATCCACCAACAGCAGTAGCAGTTCCATCAACTGATCCAATTGAATAAGAATTATTTATATTTGAACCAATAGAAACATATCCTACTAAACCACCAATATATTGACCAGAACCAGAAACATTAACAGTAGAATATGAATTGTGAATTGTACCTCTACTAAAATTTCCAATTAAACCGCCAATATAAGAATTACCAGTTATTGATTGATTTCCACCGGTAGAAAAAGAATTCGAAATCTCTACATTACCAGAGCTATATCCAACTAGACCTCCTAGATAATTTCTTCCACCATTAATAATATTTTTAGAATAAGAATTTTCAATTGTACTAGTACTCGCAACTGTTCCAACAAAACCACCAATATAATCACTAGTTTCTCCCTGAACATTAATGGTTCCTTTAGAATAAGACAAATTTATATTTAAAGGACTTTCTGATCTTCCAATAAAACCTCCAAGATTACTAATTCCTGTTAAAGTAACATTTGTAAAAGAATTTAAAAAATTTAAAGTTCCATAAAAATGTCCAACTAAACCACCAACATTTGTTGACCCAGAAACAGAACCAGTGGCTGAAGAATTTGTAATATTACCACTACCACTAATACTAATAAAACCAACCAACATTCCGGTATTGCTTCCACCAGAGATAGAACCAGTGGCTGAAGAATTTGTAATAGTAAAATTATTACCACCACTAATAAAACCAACCAACATTCCGGTATTGCTTCCACCAGAGATAGAACCTCCAATTGAAACATTAACGATACTAGACCCAATTGAGCTAGTGAAATCCATTCCTCCTATTAATCCTCCAGTACAATTACCAGATGCAGGAGTATTTATTGTAATATTTTCGAGAGTTAAATCTTTAATTTGAGCATCATTAACAGCTCCAAATAGACCTGAAAAAGATGGATCTGTTTCTGGATTATAATTAACATTACTAATTTTTTTGTTATTACCATTTAAAACACCAGCAAATGGAATGCCAGGGTCGGTTCCAATTGGTGTCCATGTGACACCATTACAATTAATATCATTTTCTAAAATATAATTTGAAGTTAAACTGTTGTTTATTTCTAAAAATTGAGCACAAGAAGTAATTTGATAAGGAGATTCAGTTGTTCCACTTCCAATTCCAGTGAAGGCACTGACTGATTTAACCGTGAAAAGGTTAAACAATATAAAAAATAAAAAAGAAAGGGTGAAAAATTTGTTTTTTGACATAACCATGTATTAAATTTAAAGGTTATTTAAACTTAAATCAATGTATCAATTTTATTTAGTTATAAGTTGGCTAATTGACCACAAGCAGCATTTAAATCTTGACCAAAAGAATGACGAAGAGAATATTCAATTCCAGATTGATTTAAATAATTTAAAAACTTTTGTTGTTGGTCTTTTGAAGCTGGAGTCATGCCACCATCGACTGGATTTAGAGGAATTAAATTTAAAAAGAAAAGATGATGAGATTTTATAAATTTAACTAAGGCTTGAGCATCTTGTTGGCCAGTATTACTGTCCATTAAAGCGTATTCAAAAAATAATTGACGATTGGTTTTATTGACATAATCAATACAAGCTTGTTTAAGCTCATCTAAATTAAATTGTTTAGCAATTGGCATAAAAGATTCTCTTTTGGTTTGATCGGCAGAATGAAGAGAAATAGCCAAATTAATTTGAGTTTCTAAATTGGCAAATTCAGCAATTTTATCGACAACTCCAGCAGTTGAAATACTGATTTTTCGAGCCCCGATATTTAAACCATCAGGAGAATTAATAATTTTTATAGCAGAAAGAACATTGTCCCAATTTAAAAATGGTTCCCCCATTCCCATAAAAACAATTCGACCAATATATTTTGGATAAATTTTTTGATTCCAATAAATAATTTGATCAACAATTTCTTCTGGAGTTAAATTTCTTTTAAAACCCATTTTACCAGTGGCACAAAAATTACAACCAAGAGAACAACCAACTTGACTGGAAACACAGGCTGTAATCCATTCTTCATAATCCATTAAAACTGATTCAATTTTTTGATTATCAGCTAATTTCAATAAAGCTTTTTGAGTAGAATTATTGCCAATAATTTTTTCTTCAGAAACAGATAATAATTTTAGTTTTTCGGATAATTTTTGACGAAGATCGAGAGATAAATCAGTCATCTGATCGAAGTTTAAATAACGACCAGAGTAATAGTTTTTAATTATTTGACGATAACGGAAAGGTGGTAAACCTAGTTCGTCTAAAGTTGATTGGAGTAAAGATAAATCCATTAAAAACTATTTGTTAACAGCAGCAAGATAATCTTGCTTTTGTTTGAAACCAATAAAGGTTTCTTTAATTTGACCGTTATCAAAAAGAATAACTGTTGGAATTGCTGAAACATTATATTCGGCGGAAATATCTTGATTATCGTCGACATTAAGTTTGACGACTTTGAATTTGCCTTCATTTTCAGTAGCAATTTCTTCCATAACCGGACCAAGCATTTGGCAAGGACCACACCATGGAGCCCAAAAATCGACTAAAACCTTACCTGGGAAATCTAGAACTTCGGTTTTAAAATTTTGTTTAGTTATTTCAATCATAGTTTTATTATACCTTATCTCCCTTTAACTAATTTGGCAGTGTAAATAATTTTTCTTAAAACACCATCAATACCTTCAATTTCATTACTACCAGAAAGATTAACATATTGGGCTAAATAATCTGACATAGCGGTTTTTAATTCTTTAAGTTGGATTTGAGCATCTTTAAGTTTTTCGACGACATGAGCAGCTTCTGGACGAACCATAACTTTTTGTTTAGCGATAGTTTTAAGCTTGGCTTGTTTGCCGGCTTCTTGAGCCACCTCTTGATACTCTGTGTCATTCTCTAGAAGAGCGTCGAGCATTGATTTTTGTTCTTGATATTCTTTTTGAAGAACGTCGAATCGGACAGTTGAAGAATTTATGAGAGACTCAATATTAATTAAATTAATGGCTTGGTTTGGGGTTGGATTTTGATTTTCGTTTGGCATACCTTTTAACTTTATCAAGATAAAAAGTCACCTTCAAGTTGCAAAAGTTCGGAAACTGAATTTAATCTGACTAATTTGTTTCTTAACTGTTTGGCATTGGTAAGACCAGAGGCATAAAAAAGAAAATTTTTACGAAGAGGATCAAAACGACGATGAGGAAAAACAGTAGTAAATAGTTGAGCATGAAGGAGCATGGCAGAAAATCTTTCTTTTGGAGTAGCTAGATGATTATCTGGAGAAAAACACCATGGATTACCACAAGCAGCTCGACCAATTAAAATTCCATCAACACCATATTTTTGACAAAAATCTAAAGCTTGAAGTTTATTTTCAACATCACCATTACCAAATATTTTAGTCTTGGTATTTTTGGCTAATTCAACTACTTTTTTAATTTCAGACCAATCAGCTTGACCACTGTAACCTTGTTTTAGAGTGCGGCCATGAATAGTTAGAAAATCTAAATTTTGAGCCAGTAAAATTGGAGCCCAAGATTCAATGATTGATTTGTCGATACCTAATCTAGTTTTAACAGAGATTGTTGGTCGAAACCCCTCTGCCGATAAATCGGCATCTCCCCTTGAGGAAAGGGAGACTTTATTTTGTGAATATTTTTTATTTCGAGCAATAATATCTAGGGTTTTTTGATTTAATCCCAAATCAGTAATTTTGGTTTTGTCAGAAAACCAATCTTCAATCCCCTGTTTGGTTTTAGTAATAATTTCAACCGCTAATTCTGGTTTAGCAATTAAAGCCGCTCCACTACCATTTTGAGTGACAGTTTTGGCGGGACAACCCATATTAATATCGATACCATTAAAACCAAGTTCTGACAAAATAACGGCTGACTTATAAAAACTTTCAGGATCTTTACCAAATAGTTGACCAATAAGTGGACGTTCTTCTGAAGAAAATAAAAGAATGTCATACAATTTAACACCACCATGACTAATTCCTTCAGCACTAACAAATTCAGTGAAGGTTAAATCTGGTTTGGCAATTTCAGTTTGAAGTAGACGAAAAGGTTCATCAGTAACTCCATCCATTGGAGAAAGAGCAATGATTGGGGTTTTAGTTAAAAAGGACATTTAATTATCTTTGTCTTTTTGATTTGAAGGCGAATTTAGCCCCAACCTTTGAACCAAAACTACGTTGTTTAAAAACAGTTGTTCTAACATGATTTTCTGAACTGGCTTTATATTCTGGTTTTTGACCTTTTCGTGGTTTGAATTTATTTTTTGAAGGAGTGGCTGATTCGGCATAAAATTTAGGAGTATATTCACCAGTAGTATTACGATTTATAGATCGACCAAGAGAATTAAAAACTGGTTTTCCACCTTTAAATTGACGACGTTCTGGTGGACGTTGACGATTATCAAGAGATTTTTTTTGATCTCGGTAATCAGTAACATCACTGTCTGGATGAGGAAGAAAAACTTGAGGTTCACGGCGTCGTGGATGTTTTTCCATAGATTCTTCATGACGAAGTTTACCTTCTTCAGTTAAAAATGGATCTGGTTCAGCGTAGTCAACAATAATAGTACGATCGTTTAAAAACCAATTATGATATTTATGTTTGGCTTTGACGGCATCGCCTAAATTTTCATATTCAACATAAGCCATGCCTCGACTTCGACCCCAGCGATTGTTGACGATTTTGACAGAGATGACTTTACCTTCGGTTATAAAAATGGAAAGTAATTCACCTTCAGTGAAATGATAGGGCAAGCTACCGATAAATAGGCGTTTTGAGACAGGTTTAGTTAATGACATAGATGTATATATTATACCTGTTAAAATAAATAATGATTAGGTATGAAAAAATGGTCATCGGAGAACTGCAAACCAACTGCTATTTAGTCTGGGATGAAGATAGTAAAGAGTGTCTAATAATCGATCCAGCTGATGATGGAGTGAGTATTAGTGAAGAAATAGATGCCAAAAAATTAATAGTCAAAGCAGTTTTTTTGACTCATGGACATTTTGATCATTGTTTGGGAGCTTTGGATTTAAAATTAATTTATAATGTGGATTTTGGATGTAGTCAGAAAGATGTTTTTTTGTTGGACAGGCAAGATGAAACGGCAAAACATTTTTTGAAAAGAGAAATTCATGTACCAAATTTTGTCAAAATTGATATTGATTTGGATACAACTGATAATTTTAAATTAGGAGAAGAAACTTTTGATATTATTAAAACTCCTGGACATACTCCAGGGAGTGTTTGTTTTTACAACAAACAAAATCATTTATTATTTTCAGGGGATACTTTATTTTTAGGATTAAGAGGCAGAACAGATTTTAGTTATGGTTCAACTAAAAAGATATTTGCCAGCTTAAAAAAACTAATGAAGCTAGAAAAAGATACATTAGTTTTACCTGGACATGGAGATGAAACCTCAATTGAACTAGAATCTAGGCACTATCTCTAAGATTATCGATGGTTTCTTCAAAGTTTTTAATATGGTCTTGCTTAATGCTTTCCAAAAGTTCAATTAAAAGACCATTAATATAGACTTTGATTGATTCCGCTTGTTCTGAAGTTAGATTGTTTTCTTTAATTAATTCTTCTATTGTTTGCATTGGAGTATTTTATCTTATTTCAGAGGTAAATTCCAAATTGAGTTGGGAAATTGTTATAATACGAAGAA
>Ga0209467_1003169_pt1 | contig 10964 bp, 6 predicted proteins | sample Higcelwee11metaG_FD_187175 | JGI IMG/M metagenome (GOLD analysis project Ga0209467, IMG submission 187175) | Freshwater pond sediment microbial communities from the University of Edinburgh, under environmental carbon perturbations - High... | ecosystem: Environmental > Aquatic > Freshwater > Pond...
AGCGCCTCGGCCCCCAGCAGCTCCAGGCCCCGCCGGTTCAGCGCCCCGGTGAGCGCGTCGGTGTGGGCCAGGCGCTCTATCTGCGCCGTGGCAGAGCGCAGGTCGTCCTCCAACATGGCGGAATTCATGGTGAACACAACATACAGCTCGAATACCGATTGCAGGATGCGGAACATGATGGACGCGGCGAGAATTTGATCGGCGTACAGCAGGCTCTGCATCCCGTAGCCGGGCTCGTTGAAGACATGCCACCACCGCGCGATCTGGATGAAGCCCGCCAGCAGGTAGCTGAAGCACAGGGGGCGCAGGCCCGGCAGGTTGCGGCGCGAAAGCAGGGGCAGTTCAATGGCGATGCGCAGGAACTGCACCGCGGCGGCCATGGTGTAGATCAGCGCCCTGCGCATCACGTTCGGGTCCAGCAGCACATCGGCCACCATGGCCGCGCACACCAGCCCGGCGAACCAAATGCCCTGGGCCGTGCGCCGCCGCAGGTGCGAGGCGCGGCCGTATTCACCCAGCCCACGGTACACCAGCACGGGTTGCGCCAGCAAGGCGACGTTGGTCACAATCACCAGCATGTCGTTTGTGCCAAGCCCAACCCGGGCCACGCTGGCGGTGATGGAGATCAGGACGAACATCTCCGCGTAGACCATGGGCCGGAAGCCGGGGTACACGCGGCGGTGCCTGGCGTAGTGCCACATGGCGATGAAGCGCACCAGGGTGACGCCCAGCAGCACAGGCAGAAGCGCACCCAGCTGCAGCGAAAACGACAATGCACTCACGAAACCTCACAGTGCTCATGGACCGGTGACGGAACACCCCTGCCCGGCAGGTGGGCTTGCATATTCCAAGAGCAGTGCCCCCGCGTCAAGCAATATGCGTACGCTATTGTTTTAAACAACACGGCGCACCGGCCCAACCATCTGCTGGCACGATATGTGAATGCACATTCGCAGCGTTCTGTTTCGCTTATGCCCGCCTCAAGGCTGGCCGCACAGACGAAGGAGAGCCGCATTGCGCGCCGGAAAAGCAACCGGCCCTCTCTGCCCGGAAGGCGGCTCCACGCAGCAGATCGGCGAAACTACCGGTCTTCCCGGCATGATGCATTGAAAGGACCCGAAGCGGGCGCAAGCCGCGTCGAACCACGCAGACCGGCCGACCGGGCCGGAACAGGGGACGAAGGATGAACGAAAACTATTTCCGCATCGTCGCGGAGGGCCTGCATGGCGAGCTCGGCCACCTCAGCGCGGAAGAAGCGCTCGTCCACTTCAACAACTACCGAACCAATTTTCATTTGGACCGGGACCTTGCGGCCTGCTACCTGAACAGATTTCTGCATGCCCTGACCCACGAAAAAGCCGCCTGCGCGCAGGAGCCGCTGGAATACCTCATCGGCAAATGCCTGCACCTCGCACCCTTCGAGCTCGTCAACATGCGCACCAAGGCCATTCTGGCCAACCCCGAGGCGCGGCTCAAAATCGACATTCTGGACCGGACCAACGCCGAGGCCGAAACCTTCGCCATGATCGACGGGCTCAGCGTGACCAGCGACACGCAGGACGTTGCGCTCTTTTCCCGCAAACTGCTTGAGGCCTTCCCGAACCACGCCCTGGCCGCGGCCAAGCTGCTCACCGCGGAGTTCATCCTGGGCAAAACACCGGAGGACTGGCTGCCCCTGTTCAAGTGCCCCAAGCGCCTGCAAGACGACTTCAACGGCATGCTTTTCCGCCATTACGCGGCCATGGGCCACGCCGATGAAGCGGCCAGACTCTGGGAGATGCTGCCCCCCCAGGCCCACAACGAGGTGAACCTGAATTTCGCGGCAGAGGTGGCCCGCATGCTCGGCGACACCGACACAGCCATCACCATGTACGAGCAGTCCCTGGTGCGCGACCGGAGCCAGGCCGCAGTGCGCTTCCGCCTGGCGGAGCTGCGCCAGCCCAGCCGCAAGACAAGCGGGCTGGTGGCGGAAAAGAAGGTCGCCATCTACCTCTATTCCTACAACAAGGCAGACAAGCTCAAGGCCACCCTGGCAAGCCTTGCCGGGTCGAACATCGGCCCGGCGTCCATTACCGTGCTCTTGAACGGCTGCACCGACGACAGCCTGGCCGTGGCGCAGTGGGCGAAAAAGCTCTTCCCCGCCAACGATTTCACCATCATCCCCCTGCACGTGAACATTGGCGCCCCGGCCGCGCGCAACTGGCTCATCAACCTGCCAGGCACCTGGGAAACCGACTATGTGGCCTTCCTTGACGACGACGTGGACGTGCCCGAGGACTGGCTGGAATGGTACCTGACCGTGGCCGAGAGCGACCCGAAGATCGGCGTCGTGGGCGCCAAGATCGTGTTCCCTGGCCGCCCGGCCAAGGTGCAGTACCTGCACCGCTATGTCTCCGTCGCCTCCAACGGCCTGCTGCGGCTCAGCCTCTATGCGCCGAACCACCAGTTCGACAACGGCTTTTACGACTGCATCCGCGAAACGCGCTCGGTCATGGGCTGCCTGCACCTGTTCCGCACAGAGGCCCTGCGCAAGGTGCCCCTGTTCGACATCCGCTTCTCGCCCTCGCAGGTGGACGACATCGACCACGACCTGTGCCTGTGCCTGGCGGGCTACAAGGTGATGTACTGCGGGCTGGTGGCCTGCGTGCACCACCAGTCGTCCGGCTTCGGGCTCAAGTCCGATCCGAAGGCTTTCGCCAGCACGGGCAACTGCATCGGCAACGACATCAAGCTGTACTACAAGCACTTTACCCACATGGACGAGCTGAAGAAGCTGGACAACCTGAGCCTGCAGCCCTGGGGGCTGGCCTAAGGCGGGCTCCGCGTTTCGCGGTGGAACGCGGTCCAGGCTTGACAGCCGCCGGGTTCCTCCACCTATAACCTTGCAGCCAGACGCACATTCGCGCCGGGCAAAGCCGCATCATGCCGGAGATAGCCATGGCGCTGCCACGTTTTGCCGCCTTCCCCGAGGTCGTTCCCGCCGCCCCCCGGGAGCTTGTCATCTGCCTGGGCCGCCCGGATGTGCTGCCCCCGCTTCCCGAAGACCGCCTCATGGTGCTGGACGAGGTCGACAACGCCGCGCTGGAGCGGCTGGCGGGCCTCGCCCCGGTGCGCATGGCCGCGGGCGTCATCCTGGTAACGACCCGGAGGGAACACGCCCGCAACCCCAAGGCTGTGCTCCGCGCGCAGAAGCTGCTTGTTTTCCTGTACACCAAATACGTCGAGATGCCCTTCGCCACCACGCGCGTCCCCGATCCGCTGGGCTTGCGCCCGCAGAACACACCCCCGGAATATCTGCACCTGATGAACCGCTACCGCAACACGCCGGGGTTCTTGCGGCACAGCATGGTCGACAAGCTGCGCGACACGCAAGTGGGGCTGCCCTGTCTGCTGCTGCTGCCCGGGCCTTCGCTGCGGTTGCTGAAGCCGCACCTGGCGGAGCTTTCGCGCCGCTATCTCCTCGTGACCATTTCCCGGGCGCTGCCCATGCTGCGCGAGTGCGGCGTTGCGCCGGACGTGCTGGTGCAACTGGACACCGTGCCCCTGCAAGAGCACTTCCACCACCCGGACGAGCGCTTTCCGAAGTCGGTGCTGCTGGCGCTTTCGCTGGCGCCGGTGCAGAGCTTTGCGCCGCGCTTCCGCCAGGTTTTCTTCATCGACAGCTTCAACCTCTCCATTCTGCCGAACCCCGCCCGCCTGCGCGAATCGTGGCTCAGCTCGATGCTGGCCTGCCTGGGCGCGGCCGAGGCCCTGCACGCCCCCAAGATATTGCTGGCCGGGGCGGACCTGCGCGTGCACGGAAACGACTTCTATTACGACGACCGGCTCGCCCCTCCCCCGGAGCAGCCCTACACCGACCCGCTCCACTGCCTGGACGGCTTCATCACCATGGCCGACGCGAAGGGCAACCGGATGGTCACCACCATGCAGTTCCTCGCCACCGCCGCCGAAGCGGAAATGATGGCCCGGGAAATAGCCGCCGCCCAGCCCACAAGCTTCCACAGCCTCTCCAAGGACGGGATACTGGACCCGGAAGCCTTCCCCTTTTCGTCTTTGGACGAGGTCCTGGCCGCGCCGGTGCTGGACAAAACGCCCTTTCTGGAAAAGGCCGACCGGGCCGCCGCCATCAGGGAGCGCGTCAACCTTCCGGCGCTGGTGAAGCTCTACACGGACGACCTGGCCGACGCCAGGCAGAGCCGCGACATCCTGTCCTGCCTGCGGCTCAACAACTCGGACGCGGTGGAGCAGCACCCCTACTACCAGTATGCAGCCGCCAACATGCCCTGGTTCCGCCCCGCCGGAACAGAAGGCCTGCGCAGGCTTGCAGCCAACCTGTCCGAGGAGATGTGCGGAGTCGTGCGCTTTGCCCGCAATGTGGCCGCGCTGCATTTGCTGGCGGCCAAGGGCAAAACCATTCCCGTGCTGTGCACGGCGGAGGAAGAAGAGGAAGCGACGGCGCGGCTTGGCCGCGCGCACCCCGGCTGGAAGTGGCGGTTTCTGGGCATCCACGGCTCCGAAGCCGGACGGCCCGCGCCCTCGGGCGGCAACCTGGGGCTTGCTGTGCTGCACGACTGGCTGAACTTCCAGAGCGCGCTCATAGTGGCGCCGGGCTGCGCGCGGGAATACCGCTACGCCCTGGCCCTCGTCACGGCGGACAACGTGCTGCCCCTGGACGAGTTCCTCGCCGACGCCCCCCTGTGCTGAACGCGCGGGGCCTCGCGGGTCATGCCCCCGGCTGGCCCGCACGCCAGGCGTCGAGCGCGGCACGAACCTCTCCGCCCGGATCAAGGACGGCAAGGGTGCTGAAGTAGGCGTCCTCCCTGCCCTGGCCCCGGGCGCTGTCGCGCGCCTGGAGCAGTTCCTCCAGGCCCACCCGCAGGCGAAAAACCCGCAGATTGGCCATGCCGAGCTGCACCCCGGTGCGCCAGTCCTGCGGCGCGTGCAGGGCCAGGTGCGACAGGTGCCCCAGCCGCAGGTAGTCCCCTCCCGGCAGGGTCGAAGTGAGGGCCGCAAGGCGCCGGGTAATCTCGATATCCGCAGGGTCCAGGCGCTGGGCCAGATACAGGCATTCCACCGCGGCCCTGGGCAAATGCCGGGTCGCATCGTAGGCGAACCCGCAAGACCCCACCCGCCCGGCGGCCGAAAGCTCCCTGGCCCACAGCAGGCACAGCTGCGCTGGACTCTTGGGAATCGCCCGGCCCGCCGCGTTGACGGCCGTGCGCCGGCACCAGAACTGCTTGGCAAGGTTCCAGTCATCCAGAAATATCGCGGCCATGGAGCCAGCCAGATCGACCTCAAGCTGGCCGGCCTGCGCGCCCTCTGCCAGGGTGTGATACAAAAACGCCAGGGCCGCGTCTTTGGGGCCATGCTCCGCAGCCAGCACAATCCGCCCGGCCAGCACCTCCGGGTCGGGGGGCAGCAGCTCCAGCGCCTGGGCCAGGGCCTGCGGCGCAAAGGCGGACATGCCGCCCCGGTGCAGGTGCAGCAGGCAAAGCGCCCACGCGGCCCTGCGGCTTTGCTGATCCGCCGCGCCCGCGCCGAGTGTGGCCGCAAACTCCAGCAGGCTTTGGCAGCGGTGACGCGGCAGGTGCTCCCGCTGCACGCGCTCCCAGGCGGCCCTGGCCATGCGCTCGGCCTGCTCCGGCCGCGCCAGGTGCCTGTCGATGAGCGCCTTGAGCTCCAGCACATGCGCGTAGGTTTCAATTTCCTTGCCGCGCTCGAACAACACATCCTGGTCCGGCCCCACCTCCTGGCTGAGCACCAGACACCCGCACGAGGCGGCCTCCAGCAGGCGGAAGTTCACCTCGCGCAGCAGGGATTCGTTGGGCGCCAGCCGGGTGTCGCCATACAGGTCGAGCATGGCCGCAAAGCTCAGGTCCTGGGCCAGGGTGGCGTGGTAGTGCCGCTCCAGAAACTGCGCCAGCCACTTGCGCACCGGGCGCTGCCCGGTCAGGCGGCCCACAAACGACAGCACGTGCGGACGCCGGGCAAAGGGCTTCCAGGGCCTGTCGGCCCCGAACATGGCCATGCGGCCCAGGGTTGGGCGGGGGCGCTCCGGGCGCTCAGCGTCCGTCTTCTCGACGGGTGAAAAAGATCCGGGGGGATTTTTCTGCACAAGGGTCAGGTGCGGGGTGAGCACGCCGTCGAAAAGCCGACAGTAATACGCCTGCCAGAAAAGGTTCAGGTGCGTGTCGAGCGACCAGAATATCTTGGGGCAGGAGAAATGGTGCAGGCCCTCAAGAATCACCCGCGCGCCCAGGTTCTCCTGCTGGAAGATGAGCTCCGGCGTGAAGGCGCTTTCGGCCAGGGCCGCGCGCAGGTCGAACGTGGGCGTCTGGGGCCAGAAATTGACGACCTCGTGCCCCAGTTCCCTGAGCGCTGGTCCGAGCAGCATGGATATGGTGCAGATCTTCATGCCCGGCCCGACCGTCCAGTCACCCGGCGCAGCGCTCACGGGGAAACCGCGGGCGGCGCGCCGGGCGTGTTGTCGCACGGAGGAATACCACTTCCTGGCGGGGCCGAACGCCCCGCCCGCAGAACAGGCAGGTTCCGACCCCTGCGAAAACGCCTACAGGTTCTTGTTGCGGTGGTCCAGGTGCAGAATGTCCTGTTCGTGGATGCGCAGCACGAAATCCGCATGCACCTTGAGCCGCGAGGAAAACGCCCGGCCGCGCGTGTCCGAGGCGGAACCGCCCACGAACTCCACCGCGCCGATGTGCTTGCCGCGTTCCTTCAGGTGGCGGATGGACGGGATGGCGTCGGCGTCGCCGGAGACCACCACGGCCACGTCGTAATTGTCTTGCAGGGCCACCATGTCCACGGCCAGCGCGGTGTCCAGCCCCTTTTCCTCCACCCAGCGGTGCAGGAAGTTCACCTTCCAGTGCCCGGCCTCGCGGATGTCGATAAGGTCCGAGGTGGCGCGCACCCCGGCGTAGAACCGGCGCATGCCGTCAATGGCGCGCACCTTCTGCCCGTACCAGTCGCGGAAATCCGCGGAGCAGGCCTGCCAGGCGGCCTCCTCCAGCTCGTCTTCGGGCAGGGTCGGGTTGCCGATGGAAACGCGCGTCATCCACAAGGCGCGTATCTCTGCATCGCGCACAAAAGCCCCGCGCAAGGCCGAACGAGACTGCGCGCTCGTGAGGTCCCACTCGTCCACGGAGCCCACGGCGTACCAGTACACCCGGCGCAGTTGGGCCGCAGCCTGCACCGTCTGCAGGGTGACCTCGTGCCAGACCTTGACCGCTTCGCGGTAGATATGTCCGTAGAGCAATCCGTAGTTTCCGATCTCAAGATTCATCGTCCGAAGTGAACCGTACAAATTCGATCCATCGACAAAGAAGGCAAAACGCTGCATGATTACTCCTGTAATACTTCAATATACTTAAAATAACTTTTTAACACCGTCCAGAAGTCCGCCGGAGTTTTTCTCCGGCGTGCCGCCCTTGTGCGAAGACTTCTTGCCGCCCGTCAGCACATTACCTATGCCCTGCACCACACCGCCCACTGCGTCAAGAGCCCCTTTACCTATCGCGCGTAAGTAGTCGGTGCCGAAGCTCAGATTGTCATAGGGGCCGGTGATGCGCAGCGGCACCACAAAGCCCAGCAGCCCGGCGCTGCCGCCCTGCCCTTCGGCGCTGGGCACCACGCGCAGGTGCAGGGTGTAGTCGGTCTGCTTGGTGGCTATGTCGATGGTGCCCTTGCCATCGGCGCGCAGGAACGGCGCCTTGAAGTCCAGGTCATTGACGGACGCGACCCCGCCCACAATGGCCGCGGTGCCGTCGATGGTGCCGAACCTGGTGGATTTTTCCGCGCCCGTTTGGCCGGCCGGCTGCCCGCCCGGCTGAACATCGCCCAGGGCGTCCTTGCCTTTTTTGGAGCCCTGCACCACGCTGAGCATATTGACGCCGGGGAACACGCCGTCGCGCACGGCGAAGCGCACCCGGCCGGAAAGACTGCGTTTGAGCGCGGGCAGGGTGTTGCCCTGGCACACCAGCGGCGAAACCGTGTCCAGGCTCATGAGGCCCGCATATTGGCTTTCCTTGCCGGCAATGTCGCTGAAGAGCGGCTTCTGCTGCACGCCGGCCAGTTGGAAGGCCAGAGTCACGGCGGGCCGGTCGCCCTGCACGTCGACGCGCATCGACCCCTTGAGCCCGCCATCGTACAGCCGCGCCTCCACCGGGCCAACGTCGAGCACGCCGCCCTGGGCCATCATGGGCACCTTCAGATAATTGAAGCGCAGGCCCTTCACCTTGAAGCGCTCCGCCGTGATCTGCCCGTCCAGCTTCATGGCGCGCAGGGACTTCACCGGGAATACGTCGTCCTTGTGGGCCTGGGCCTCGGCTGCGGCCGGTCCCGGCGGCAGTTCAGCCGCTTCTGCGGCGTCGCCTTCCTTTTTGGCCGAAAGGAAGCGGTCGGCGTCCAAACCGATGACCCGCACGTTGAAGCTGTAGGCCTTGTTCTCCAGGCCGATGGACCGGAAGCGGCCCTCCACGCGGGCGTCGTCCAGGTTGGCAACAAAGTTCGGAATTTCCAGATAGCCCTTGCCGGACTTGAACTCCAGGTTCGCCGTGATGTGCTGGTAAGCCGAGGCGTCGGCGGTGTCCGTCGGCTTGCCTGTGAGCGCGGCGGACAACTCGCGTCCGTTGAAGTCCGGGAAGTCGAGCCGCCCCTTCACGTCTGGCGCGTTGGAGATGTTCGCGGCCTGGAACTGGCCGGTGCCCTTGGCCCCGTAGGCACCGACGGCAAGGCCGGCGCCCGTGGCCGTCTGCTGGCGGGTGTCCACCTTGAGCTCGGCCAGGCCGAAGGTGAACTCGCCCTTGCCGCCCGGAACGGACTTGCCCACGGCCGCCACCTTGAGGCCCAGGTTGGAGAAGATATGCCGCCCTTCGCCCACGTTCAGGGTCGCCGTGCCGGAAAATTTGACTTGCGCCTGCAAGTGCGGGCGCAGGCTTTCCAACTGAAATTCTGCTGCAAAATCAAAGGGCTGGCCCGGCTTGATGGCCTTCACGTCCACATCCAGGCCGGAGATGGCGTAGCGCTCGCCCAGGAGCATGTCCTCCCAGTTGATGGTGGCGTCGGTGAGGCGCACACCGTCGAGGGAAAGGCCCGCCAGCCCCCACGAGGGCGCGGCGGAATCTCCCGTGGCGCCGGTGTCCGTGGCGTTGGCGCCTGTGTCCGTGGCGTTGGCCCCCCCCGTGAAGTCGGCCCAGCTGCTGCGGCCGTCCTCCGCCTTCACCAGGTGCAGCTCCAGTCCGTCGAGGGAAACCTTGCCCACCTCCACCCGGCGCATAAGCAGCGGCAGAATCTTGATGCTGACCCGCGCGCCGCGCACGCGCGAAAACGGCTTGTCGTCGAACCCCGGCGGGTTGCTCAGGCGCACGGGGCCGGTCTCCACGCCCAGGCGCGGAAAGTACGTCAGCTTCACGTCGCCTTCGAACACCAGTTCGCGTCCGGTCTTGGCCTTCACCAAGTCCGTGATCTCGCTCTTGTATTTGTTGGGGTCCACCATGACCATGAGCAGTATCGCGCCCAGAACGAACACGGTTGCGGCGCCGCCGCCGATGAGCACCAATAAGCGCATGCGCCCTCCTTGTGTGGCTTGGCGGCCTTAGGTCAGCAGGTCGCGGATGGCTTTCAGCTCGCGCGCCACGTCTGCGAGGGTGCGCGCCAGGGCTTCGGCGCGGGCGGTTTGCGGCGCTGGCGCAAAGGGAACCAGCGCCAGGGGCTGCGTGCCGGGCGCTGCGTCCTGCCCTGCCGCTGGGGGGGCTGCGGGGGTGATGGGCTGCGCGGCTGCGGGCGCGCCGGAACTTGCGGCTGCAAAGCCGGAAGCCTGGCCCAGGCGTTTTTTCGCGCCCTCGATGGTCAGGCCCTCGTCGTAGAGCAGGCGCTTTATTTCGCGCACCAGGGCCACGTTGGCTTCAGAGTAGGCGCGCTGGCCGCTGGGGGTGCGAATGGGGACCAGCACGTCCTTGAACTCGCCCTCCCAAAAGCGCAACACGAAGGGCTTGACGTCCAACAACTTGGCCGCCTGCCCGATCTTGTACGTGCGAACCTTCGCGCCTGCTTCCATTCTTAAAGTCATAGCAGAGGAAACGCCGGGGGGGAAGGGGGCGGGGGGTGGGTTGACACGCACGAAAATTTAGACAAATTTCATATTATAGCAAAGTATAGGAGAGGGGCTTCATGGAGATGAAAGATTTTGTCACGTGCGTTGCCCAAGTCGTCACAGCCACAGTCGCCCTTATAGCCATAACGATAGGTATATACAAGTACGTGGATGTTGAAAAAATTGAAGCGATACCATCGTTCACAGGAGACGTTCAAACATGGTGGGGCGTAGCATCAGATTCCAATAAGGTATTCTGGAATATTATAGTGTCGTTAAAAAATACTGGGAAGGTAAAATTTACAGTAACAGATATTATAGTAGAAACATGGCTTATTCCTCCCGAAAAGCAACCCACTAATGGTCTTATTGACTTTGTTGAATACAGCAAATCTCACAAAGCTATTCCATATCGTGCTGAGAACACAATGACTAGAACGTATCTACCAAATGAAGAATCAGGATCAACATACTCCATACTAGTTGATAAATCACCCGGCACAATTGCGTATTCACGGGTTTCAGCAATAGTCAAAGAAAGAGGCAAGAGCTACCAACTTGTTGGAGCCACATGGCAATACGTCAACGGTCAAGCGCAAACTCAGCGAATACCGCGTCAAGGTAACCAACTATGACTATTCATAATTTCAAATATTAAAATTAGCCCAAAAAAGGGGAGCCCTCGCGGACTCCCCTTTTTAATCGCCCCAGCCGGGGCGGAATGTTTCGTTAAGAGCCTATCCGTAAATAGTTGCCACTTTTCTCCAGCAAATGATTGCTGCGGCCAGGTGAAGCAAGGCCTCGTAGCTATCCGCTAACTTTTCGTATCGAACCAGCAGCTTCCTGAACCGATTGAACC